>ENA-UONZ01000343-UONZ01000343.1-human-gut-metagenome-genome-assembly--contig:-C93old-NODE-343-length-80055-cov-61.706587_pt1 | contig 80055 bp, 77 predicted proteins | sample MGYA00242468_ERZ724015 | MGnify/ENA metagenome assembly ERZ724015
GCAAATTCGATGGACCTGTACCTTTACCCAAGGCGTTTTGAGCCGCTTTTCCGAGGATTTTTCGGGAAAGCGGCTCGTTTTCGCTCTCGGCAAAATGTAGAATTTCGACCGACGTTTTTGGTGGTCTTGCCGAATACACACTCCAAGCACAGATGCCAGCGCGTTAGCCGACTGTGCGACGCTTCAGACGTTAAAACCGCAGGCAAGCCCCATCCCACTCCAGGACGAAAACACGGCGTATTGGCGATGCTGGGACGCGAGAAAGCAAAGCACCCGCTGCAACGCAACGCAGCGGGTGGTCGTTTATCTGCTGGATCTCAGCAGAGCATCAGTTTTTAATGTCACGCCCATCATGTCCTTGTGGGATTCGCGGGTGTCCCGGCAGAGCGGCGACAGGAAGGTCAATGCGTTCTGAATGCGGCTCAGATCAGACGCAGAGAGCGTCTTCTCGTGCAGATGGCGCAGCACCCGGCGATAGTGCTCATGTGTGATAAGGAAGCACAATCTGTGTAAAATTTTTTCTCGTTCCAGTCAGGGCGTATTTTGCTCTGGCTGGAACATTTTCTTTTGTGCCCCTATGCTGGCAAATCGAGCTTGCCGACGAAAGAGTAGTAGTATATTCAAAAAAAGTGCGGCCTTATACATTAGAACGATTTACATTTTACAAAAATGCGGATATAATTATTATGAATTAGTATGAAGCGAAAAACTTATGATGAGGGGCGCGCCCCTCATCCCGTGGGTACCCACGGGATGATACCACTCTGTAACCTGTGGACTTTACCCGCTGTGGTCAGGCGGACATGAACAAAATTTTGACCATCATACGAGGAGGATACACCATGAAAAAACGCATCGGAAGTCTGCTTCTTATTCTGGCATTATGTTTTACGCTGCTGCCCACGGCGGCGCTGGCGTCGGACGGCGCATGGGACGGCAGCACAGCGGCAGCGTTCGCAGGTGGAACAGGTACCGCAGAGGATCCTTATCAGATCGCTAACGGAGCACAGCTTGCATATCTTGCAAGCTCTGTGAATAGTGGAGAAACCTACACGGGGAAGAATTTTGTATTGACGGCCAACATAGACCTGAACGGGCTGCCTTGGACACCGATTGCAAATTCTTTTTCTGATGCACTGTTGGGGGGTTCGAATTATCGCATCTTTGCCGGTAATTTTGACGGTAACGGATATACCATCTCTAAGGTTTCCATTGGGTCTGAGACCACACCGTTTGAATCGGATGTATTTGGGTTGTTTGGCGCAACAGAGGGAAAAATCAGCAACTTGAATCTGGATACTGTTTCTATCCACGGTGTAGCAAAGATTACTTCGGGATATGTTATCGGCCCTGCCGGCGGTCTGGTTGGTTATTCGGCCGGATCCATTGAAAACTGTCATGTGACAGGTTTGACTATGGATATGAACGCACAGGACGGCGGTATTGCTGGTGCATACTGGATCGGCGGGCTTGTAGGTGCACTGGATGGAACGCAGCTCATCAACGAGTGCAGTGTATCCGGCAGCATTACGGAAAATACCGGTAAGGGGTCTATCGGCGGACTGATTGGTGAATTGGGAAAAGCAGCGAAAATCACATACAGCAGATCCGATGTGATGGTAAATGTGAAGGCGGATCCCCGTGGCGGTGCGGATGTCGGCGGATTTATCGGCAAAGGAAACGGCAAAACAGATGCAGAAACGGTTATACGAAATTGTTACGCCACGGGCAATGTTACCGGCGGCGCATACACAGGCGGCTTTGCCGGCGGCCTTTGGGGACTGAATATCAAAAACTGCTATGCGAGCGGCAATGTATCACAGGCTGCAGCTGCTATGGCCTCTTTTGTAGGTACCGATGCCTCTGACCAAGATTACTATGGTTCCATTACAAACTGCTTTGCAACCGGCAGCGTAACAGGCTCATCACCCTTTCAGTATGCCTTTGCAGAGCAGTCGTCTGCGACCAAGAGAAGCGAAATAACCAACTGCTATTTTGCAGAGGAAAACTCCGGTATTAAAAAACAGTACGAATCTGCAACTGAAAAGCCGCAGGATGAAATGAAAAACGAAGCTTTTGCAGCCTTACTGAATAAAGGCGACGACAGTAACGGATGGTCTTTTGTGAACGGACAGGTTCTTTGCGGTGCAGAACCGGCAGATTACAGTGCTGTGGAAGCAGCGATGGAAGCCATTCCCACTGATTTGACTGTCTATACCGACGAATCTGTTGCCGCATTGAATACGGCGGTAGACGGAGTTGTCAGGGGCAAAGCTTTTGTGAGTCAGGCTAATGTTAATGCAATGGCACAGGTTATCGAAGATGCGATTGCTGCCCTGCAATACAAGGGTGCCGACTACACCAAGGTCGACGAAGCCATTGCCAAGGCAAATGCACTGAACAAGGACAACTACAAGGATTTCTCCGGTGTGGAAGCTGCTGTCAAGGCTGTTGTCCGTGACAAGAGCATCACTGAACAGAGCGAAGTGGATGCAATGGCGAAAGCTATCGAGGATGCTATTGCGGCGCTGGAACAAAAGCCTTCCTCCGGTGGCGGACCTTCTTCCGGCGTTTTCTTCCCGAGCTATCCCGTGACTATCCCCGGCAAAACGGAGAACGGCACCGTGACCGTCAGCACGAAAAATGCTACCAGCGGCAGCACCGTGACGATTACCGTCAAGCCGGACGACGGCTTCAAACTGGATGAACTCACCGTGATTGACAAGAACGGAAATGAGCTGAAACTGACCGACAAGGGTAACGGCAAATATACCTTTACCATGCCCGCCAGCAAGGTTGAAATCAATGCTTCCTTTGTCAAGAAAGTTGAGATAAGCCCGTTCAGTGATGTGTCCACCAGCGCTTACTACTACAAGGCCGTGAAGTGGGCACAGAAAAAGGGTATCACCGGCGGTATCGGCAACGGTCTCTTTGGGCCGAACCAGCCTTGCACCCGCGCACAAATCGTCACCTTCCTGTGGCGTGCTGCCGGTTCTCCCGTGGTGAACTACGCCATGAACATGAGCGATGTCCCCGAAGGCAGCTACTACGCCGAGGCCGTCCGCTGGGCGCTCAGCGAGGGCATCACCACCGGTACAACGGAGAACACATTCTCTCCCGACAGCGAATGCACCCGCGCTCAAGCCGTCGCGTTTCTGTTCCGCTACGCTGCGTCCGAGGCAGTCACCTTGCAGGAGTTGGTGTCCGGCTTCTCTGACGCCGATTCCGTTCCTGGCTACGCGCTTCCCGCGATGAACTGGGCGCTTGCTGAGGAAATCGTACAGGGCAACGGCAGCAAGCTCATGCCGAACGATTCCTGCACGCGTGCGCAGATTGTCACCTTCCTCTTCCGCGCATATCAGGGCAAATAAGCAATCGCAAAAAAGCAGCGGGGCGGCATAGGTCGCCCCGCTCCGCTCGTCAGCCTGTGAAGCACAGGCTGACGAGCTTATTTTTGGCAGAAAACATCCTTGGCAAATCTCGTCTCCATGCACTGTGCCAGATGGATTTTGATGCGCGTTGTCAAATTCCCGTAATTCATGAACAGCAAACTGATTTTTTGCTGATATTGCCCAATTTTGCATTATAATATTTATTATGCCAATGCAAAATGTAAAAATAACTTGCAACATCGGTTGCGGCAGCGTTTGCACTAGGTTATACTGGTCATAGAAAACAAAACACGGCAGCCTAGAGAAAGCCGCATAACACAGATAAAACACGAGCCGGAAGCAGAAATTTGCTTCTGGCTCTTTCTATATCTTGATGAATTATTGGAATCGTGGGGTAGTCTGTCTTTTAATCTGTTTCTGCTTCCTTACCGACCATGAGCAGGGATTCGCAGAGCGTTGCATCCACGGACGGCTGGAAGAAATAGTTTGAAATCAGGCCGCCGATCAATGCGGCTTCGTTATCGGTGTACTGCATGGTGATTGCCCTCCTCTACGATGTTCACACAACAAACGCGGCAATCATACCACAAGATGCAGTACCGGTCTATGCGCATTGTGCCAAAATATTGAATCACAAATCAATACACAAAATGAAGCGGCGTTTCGCTCTCTTATGAAAAGAGGGTTGAAACGCCGCTTTTTTCTTTTCTTAAATTTGAAACCTGAGACGAAGGAGGTCACAAAAATGTCTGTATTCCGTGTCGAGAAAAACAAGGGTTACACGGTCATGTCCAACCACCATCTCCGCAACCATACGCTGTCGCTCAAAGCCAAGGGGCTGCTCTCTCAAATGCTGTCGCTGCCGGACGATTGGGATTACACGCTGCAGGGGCTTGCGCAGATCAACAAAGAGAGCATCGATGCCATCCGCGAAGCTGTGCGCGAGCTGGAACGTGCCGGTTACATCAAGCGCAGCCGCGAACGCGATGAGCGCGGCTGCCTGCGCGGAACCGTCTACACAATCTACGAGCAGCCGCACGCGGAGCCAACGCCGGAAGAACCTACGCAGGCTTTGCCTACATTGGATAATCCAACATTGGAAAAGCCTATGTTGGATAAACCTACGTTGGAAAATCCAATGCAATTAATTACTAAAGGAAGAAATAAAGAAAAACAAAATACAGATCAATCAATTACCGATTCGATTCCTTTCCCTTCCGGTTTCCCGGAGACTCCCGTGCAGAAGCGAACGGAAGCGAAGGAATCGTTTGAACGCTACCGGGACTTGATCTTAGAGAATATTGACTACGACGTTCTGGCAAGTGATCCTCACGTTGACCGGGAACAGCTTGACGAGATCGTCGACCTGGTGCAGGAGACAGTTTGCAGCACGCGCAGCCGAATCCGCGTTGCAGGCAACGATTATCCAGCCGAGGTCGTGCGGGCGAAGCTGCTGAAGCTGAACAGCGAGCATATCCGATTTGTCATGGACTGCCTGAAGCAGAACACAACACGGATTCGGAATATCCGGCAATATCTGCTGACTGCGCTGTTCAATGCACCAAGTACGATGAGCAGCTATTACGCGGCTCTGGTGGCGCACGATATGGCAGCATAGTGGCATCCGCGAGAATACTCACGGATTTAGCGTTTCAACGTAACGTTCAACCAGCTCTTGACACAATCCAGCCATATGTGGTCGTATTGATGCACCTCTCCGGCGTTGTGGATCGTTTGTCGGTCGCTTGTTGAAAGCCCATGTTCTCCCTGCGGGAAAACATGGAGCTCAAACGGAACATGATTCGCTGCAAGTGCTTGCGAATATAGCAGGCTGTTCATCACCGGGACGCATTCATCTTCCGCAGTATGCCATAAAAAGGTTGGCGGCGTATCTGCACGAACGTGCTTCTCACAAGAAAATAGATAAAGGTCCTCTGGTGAACAATGCGCTTTTCCTGTTAACGCAGTCATACTGATCTGGTGCGTCCATTTCGGATCTGCCGTGATCACCGGATAACCCAGGACTGTCGCTTGCACCGGCTTGCTGTTCGGAATTACTGTACGAATCGTGCTGGAATCATATGACGTTGCGTACTGCGCGGCAAGATGCCCACCTGCCGAAAAACCCATAAGCACAATTCGACCTGTGTCACAGTGCCATATATCCGCGTTTTGATTGATCAGTTCTATCAGGGCTGCCGCCTCGCACTGTTGTGCCGGATAGTGATGCGGTGCAACAGAGTACAACAGGACAAACACGTTGAATCCTTCCGGCAGGAAGTGAAATGCGATCGGCTCGGCCTCCCGCTGACTGCAAAACTCATAGGCCCCGCCGGGGCAAACGATCAGGCAAGGACGCCGCTCACCACCACGTCCCATTTCCGTTAAATTATCCGGAAGATATACCTTAACAAGCGGATCTCCGCTTTGCGTCCCAAGGTTCGGAAAAAATTGCTTTAAATGTAGAAGCTCATATTTCATGCGGCATTCCCTTTATTCACAAATCTGTTTTCCACCCATAAACACCCTGGCAAGGCTCAGCTCCTCGTCGCAAACAACGAAGTCAGCCAGCTTGCCGGATTCGATGGAGCCGATCTCCTTCTCGCGCCCGATCTCCCGCGCGGGAATCAGCGTTGCAGCCAAGATCGCCTGCTCCTTCGGGATGCCAAATTCGACTGCCTTGCGCATACAATCATAGAGATTTGTCGCGGAGCCGGCGAGTGTGCCGTCCGCGAGCTTCGCCACGCCGCCATACAGGAACACGTCCTGTCCGCCGAGGGTGTACTGCCCGTCCGGCATGCCGCAGCAGCGCAGCGCGTCGGAGATCAGGCAAATGCGCCCCGGAAACAGCCTAAACGCCATGCGCACTGCGCTCGGGTGAATGTGCTGTCCATCACAGATCAGCTCCGCGACCACGTTTTCACGTTCGCTGCCCGCGCCAATGGGACCGGGCTTGCGGTGGTAGATGCCGGGCATTGCGTTATACAGGTGCGTCAGGTGGGACGCGCCCGCATCGAGTACCGCCGACGCTTCCTCATAGGTGCAGTCGGTGTGCGCGATGGAGACGGTGCAGAGCTTGGACGCTTTTTCGGCAAATTCCACCGCACCGGGCAGCTCTGCTGCCACGTCCGCGATACGGATGAGCCCTTCGGAAGCGTCATAAAGCTGCTGGAACGCCGCAAAATCCGGATCTCTCAGATACGCGCCGTTCTGCGCGCCCTTTTTCTTCTCGGAGAAGAACGGTCCCTCCATCTGGATGCCCATGAGATGGGCACAGCCCTCCGGCTGCGCCTTTTTAAGCTGCACAGCCGTTTTGTACGCCGCCTCCAGCACGTCGTAGGGCAGCGTCATGGACGCGGGCGCGAAGCTCGTCACGCCGTTTTGTGCGAGATAGCGCGCCATTTTGATAAGTCCGTCATAGTCGCCGTCTGAAAAGTCCGCGCCGGAGTTGCCGTGGTTGTGGACGTCGATGAGGCCGGGGATGACGTACCGCCCCTGAAGGTCCGTGCCGTCCTCATCGGGAACCGTGGTCAAAATTTCGGCAAATCTTCCGTTTTCCACGCGGAAGGAGCCATGTTGGAACTGACCGCCCACGAAAATATTGGCATTCTTAAAAAGCATATCATTCCTCCACAAACCTTGCCGCCGCTTCGTCGCAGATGACGGTCACGTCGGGATGGAACTGCAAAATGGAGCCGGGAACCTCGGGCTTGACCGATCCGAAGAAGACCTGATGGAGGATCTCTGCCTTATCTGCACCAGTGACGATCATTAAGATCTTCCGCGCGGACATGACCGTGCCGATGCCCATCGTGATGGCGGAGGTCGGAACGTCTTCCAGTGAATCAAAGAAGCGCTTATTCGCCTCGCGCGTCATTTCAGTGAGCTTTACCTCATGCGTCATGACCGGGAAATGGTCGCAGGGTTCGTTAAAGCCGATATGCCCGTCGTGGCCGAGACCGAGCAGCTGAATGTCCACGCCGCCCCAGTCCTCGATCTGATGCTCATAAGCTTCGCACATGGCAGGGATGTCGGCTGCCAAACCGTCCGGGACGATGGTATTTTCGGGCTTGATGGAAATATGGTCGAACAGATTTTCCTGCATGAAGCGGCGGTAGCTCTGCGGCTGGTTGGGCGCTAACCCTTTGTACTCGTCCAGATTTGCCGAACGCACGCGCGAAAAGTCGATTTTTCCTCCCTGCTCGCGTGCAATCAGCTCGCGGTAGAGGGGCAGCGGCGTCGAGCCGGTAGCAAGCCCTAATACGCACGCTGGTTTTGCCCGGATGAGATCTTCAAACATATCTGCCGCAGCGCGGGCCATTTCCTCGGGTGATCTCACCCGGATCAGATTCAGATGTAACATAAATTGACTCCTTTCTGGTGCGCTCAGCGGATATCCGGCAAGCTGGCCGCCGCCATTGACTGACCGACACGGCGGAAGTTTTCATCCGGCAGCATGACGCGCAGCTTCCGCGAAAGCTCTGGATATTCCTCGTTCAGTACACGCTGGCATTCGGACACGATGCGCTCGCCGCCGATGCCGGAAGCCACGCGTCCGAGGACGAGCAGATTCCGGATGTCATAGAACATCTCATAGAGGCTGAGCGTATGTGCCAGCTGCACGCCGATGGAATCGAAGATCGCCAGCGCATAGGGATTGCCGCCTTCCGCCAGCTTCTGCACTTCCTTGAGCTTTTCAGCGGGTGTGAGATGCTCAGACAGCGCGATGCCTGCGGCGGGCGCGAGCTTTGCGACCGCGTCCTGCGAGAAATATTTGCAGCCGACACCGAGATCGCCGGACCACTCATCGCGCATGGCGTGTTCATTCAGATCGACCGGTGCAAAGGCCAGCTCGTTGAACCAGCCGAGAATATTTCCCTCGGCGTCGACGTAACCGACAGCTTCGCTCGTGCCCATTGCAAGGCCCATGACGCAGCCTTTGTCAAGGCTCATATAGCCCGCCAGTGCAGTCACGTCGCCGTCGTTGGCAACGACGATGGGTACATCGCCGATCTCCTTCGCAGCGCGGTCATAGATCGTTTTGACCTCCTCGCGGCGTTCACGCGGGACCTTGATAAACAGGGAGGACACCATCGGTGCATTGCCGACGAAGGTGCCGGCGGAGGAAACGCCGATGCCGTCGACGCGCGGCATTTTGGAGGCTGCGGTCTTAAAAGCCGTGACGATGCCGTCAAACTGATACTGCGGGTCGGCGCTGGTTTTCGGGTGCCAGACGACCTCCTCTGAGTAGACGGTCTTGCCGTCGATGACGGCAGAGACTTTGCGGTCAGAGCCGCCCGCGTCAAAGCCGATGCGGCAGCCGTTGGTATGACCGCCGACGCGGATGGGCAGCTCATTGGCGGTAGGGAAGTCGTCCTCAGAGCAGATGATGACCTCCAGAGGGCGCTCAAACATATCAAACTCGAAGCCCGCGTCAAATTCCCGTGCGCCGCCGGGACGGTAAGCGTCCCGGATCTGCGCGGCGATCGTATCGTCGCCCTGAAGATAGATACGGAAGCCACCAGCCGACCAGAGAAGCATTTTGACGAGCCGCTCTGCAAATCTTATGTTCGCGGCAGCGAAAGCTTCGCCGCGCAGGCGCGTCTCATAGACGGTGATCTTGCCGTGATCGCGTTCGACAGCGATCTTGAACGGGTGATCTGCTTCTTTCAGATATGCCTTTGCCCACACGCCGAAGGGAATGAACCCCGGATCGAGCGCGGGCATATTCTTAACAGAGTAATCGATTCCAAGATAGTTCATACTGCCTCCTTCCGGTTCATGCGCGCGCCTCGAGCTCGGTCATCATCTGGTCGAGCTGAATGAGGCAGCGCGGCAGATGGAACGGACCTTTGAATGTGCTGCCCTTGGTGGATGGCATGGTGGGAAGCCCGTCGCGGCGCAGATAGCCGTACCATTCGCCGTAGGCCGGATCGGAGAAGTGCTTCTGGCAGTAATCAAGCGTCTTGAAGAACCAGTCGAGATCCTGCTCGTTTCCGGTGTCGCGGTAGAGCATCATAGAGGAAATGAGAATTTCGTTATGCGGCCACCAGAGCTTCATATCGTGCTCATACGCCTCGGGCGGCAGGCCCTTGGCGTCGACAAAGTACAGAAGTCCACCGTATTCCTCGTCCCAACCGGCGCGGATGGCGTTGTCGAAGATGGTCTGCGCCTTTTCGATGAGTTCAGGCTTGCCGAACTGCTTTGCGTACTCCAGCAGGAACCACACGCCCTCGATATCGTGACCAGGGTTGACGATGCGACCGTCTGTGAAGTCAAAGCGCGGCGTGCCGTCCGGGGCGACATTTTCCAGTGTACAGCCGAGATCAAACTTGACAAAATACTTGAAAATTTCTTCGACGCACTGCGTCGCGCGCGCGGCGTAAATATCCTTGCGCTCCGGGTCGCAGCGCATGAGGATGAGCGCGACATTGAGATAGATCATCGGAATGCCGAAGGCGCGGCCGCTGCGCGTTTCGGGAATGATTTTGGGTCCCATGCCGACCGGGTCTTCCATGCCGTGGTTGAGATCCCAATAGAGGTCTGCCATCTGCCGCGCGCGGGCAAGGCGACTTTCGTCGCCCGTGACGGCGTAATATTCCGCGTTCGCCATGGCGCAGAACGCCTCGGAGAAGCAATACCGGCGCTGCCGCAGCGGCTGACCGTCCTTTGTAACGGTAAAATACATACGGTCGCCTGCGGCGTGATTAAAGCAGTGACGCTCCATAAAATCAAGGCAGCTGCGGCTGGCGTCGAGCCATTCCGGCTTCGTGCCGTAGACTGTGCACAGATGGGCAAAGATCCAGCCGCACCGCCCCTGCATCCAGACGCTCTTATCCGTGGAATAGATTTTACCGGTTCGGTCGAGGCAGGTATAGACACCGCCGAATTCCGGATCCATGCCGTTTTTCAGCCAAAAATTTACGCAGCGATCCAATTCCGCGCGTACCCAAGTATGCGCCTCGGTAAATTGCTGTTTTCTCATTTCGTTCATGTACATGCACCTCTTGCTACAATTCAAAAACAGGTCTGTGATTTATGCTTTTACATATTTCTGGACAGCCTCTTCAATCATCTGCTTCGCACAGACGACGGTGTCCATGTCGGATGCGACAAGATTCGGCAGCGGCGCGCGCACAGTACCGACGTCCATACCTTCACGGCGCAGAATCTCTTTCATGACGGCGTAGAGATTGCCATGGCAGCTGCACATCTTATAAATGATGCGGCAGCATTCGTTTTGAATTTCGCGTGCCAGCTCCATGCGCCCGGCGTGATAGCATTCGTAGATTTTGAGATAGAGCTCAGGCATGACGGCGTAGGTGCCGCCGATGCCGCCGGTCGCGCCGATGGCAAGACCAGAGATCAGCTGCTCGTCCGGACCGTTGAACACGACGAGCTCGCGCTCGGTCGCATCAAGCCACATCTGGATATCCTGCGTCGGCATAGACGAGTTTTTAACGCCGATGACGCGCAGATTTTTAGCCATTTCCTGCAAAAGCTGCGTGCTGAGCGCGACACCCGCAAGCTGTGGGATGTTATAGATGATAAAATCCGTGTTTGGCGCAGCCGCAGAGATCGTATTCCAATAGTCCGCGATGGCATACGGCGGCAGATGGAAATAGATCGGCGGGATGGCGGCGATTGCGTCAACGCCGAGGCTTTCGGCGTGCCGCGCCAGCTCGCAGCTGTCGGCGGTGTTGTTACAGGCGACGTGCGCGATGACGACGAGCTTGCCGCCAACAGCGTCCATAACGGCTTCGAGGATGGCCTTGCGTTCTTCTACACTTTGGTAGATGCATTCACCAGAGGAACCACCAACATAAAGACCTGTTACGCCTTTGGCAAGCAGGTACTTAGCCAACGACTTTGTTCGAGAAGTTGATACTCTGCCTGTATCATCATAGCAAGCGTAAAACGCAGGGAAGATGCCCTGATATCTTTTTAACTTTTCATCCATTGTGTATTCTCCTTTTAGGCGGTAGCGGGCTCTCATAATGAGAGCCCGCTGAACATTTAAATCGTCAATTCGCAGTGAGTTCACTCATGGTAAATTCTTCATAGTACATATACCGCAAACCATCTGCCCACGAAGTGGTCGGCGATGCTTCATAGATCATTCCAATTCGTCCATCGCCAAGTTCAACTAGACTACTATAAGCAAAGAGTGCACTGGCCTCAGTAACCTGATAGACGTATTCCCAGTCGATAGAGTACTTCGTGCTCCCGTTGTCGTATTGACCATTTTCTTTGATCAAGCCGACATAGATACGCCCATCTGTTCTGGAGGTGTTATACGCCATTGACAGCAAAACTGCAGGATATGCTTGTCCATCTTTTTTCGAGACAACCGTTCCACTATATGAAAGTGCTGACAACTGGCTGTTCGTACCGGCCAGATTATCGCCAAGTCCCGATGTAACATCAATCCATGTTTCGCCGCCATCAAGACTTGTCGCGGTTTTAATCTTACCCCCGCTGCCGCTGGTATTTCGCATAAAAATCTGCAAATTGCCATTTGGAAGTTCTACAACAACAGATTCATGACCGACTGTTCCAGGAAGGCAGTCACCGTGTGCCCAAGTGTTTCCACCATCATCACTATAAATAACTTCCGTTCGTGCGCCACTTGTCAGCGTACCATTTCCTCCAGTAAGCTGATAGTAGATTGGAACAACCAGTCTGCCAGCATGATCACCATTCTGAATTTGAATGCCATGTCCAGGTCCAGTCAGATAGTACCGAGACTCTTCTCTCTTGACCATGCCAGAAATAATCTTGTCCGTATGCCACGTTTCTCCATCATCGTCTGAATAAACCTGCATGATATAACTGGTATTGTAAACTTGCAGTTCAGAGTCTTCATAGAAAATTTTCATCGGCACAGACTGCGAAGCTGCCTGTGTGTCCGAGCTGCGCTGCGTAACATGCAAAAGCTGACCGCCCTTGTACAGTTCATAATTTTCACCGAGACTGTATTCTGAAAGCTCACCAAGCGACAAATTGCTATCATCAACTGTCGTTCCGTCGGAAGAATACTCCGTCGGTGTACCCAGCAAATGATAAACGTTATATCTGCCATCCGCGTTCTTCTCGCCATAAATATCAGCAGCGTAGTTAAAGCGACTGCGAACGGTGTTCATATTAACATTTCCAGACTTCACGTTTTGATCGGAGAGCAGGAAATATTTATGCCCCGCAATGGTGCAGAAGCCGTCACCGAATGGCATACTCCGAGCAACACCACCATGCGCTTGTCCATAAGCATCGATATTAAGTGATTGGAAACCGCCGCCGTTCCAAGCAAAGGCGTCTATCAACAGCAAAATTCTGTCTGTATGCTCAGTATCTTCTACGATGACTCCATCAATAAAGGAGGCTGAGCCTTGTTTGTATCCGTATTCATCTGCATAGTCACTCATATGCAGACAATCTGGCGTAATCGCATCTTCCCAACCATCATTCGCTGTATAGCTGAGTGCCTGATGCTTGATTCTAAGTGCAGAGTCAATATTCTCTGCTGAATCGCCAGTGCTGCCATAGTTTGTATCGGAACCAGCAACTAAGGTTCCCTTTGAAGAGTACAGCAAATACGGAATTCTGAAGAATGTCGAGCTTGTAGCATCGCCCTCGTAAAAAACATTCCTGGACGTTGGCCTTGTCAGCTCAAGAAGCAGTTCGTCAGAAAGTGCCGACGTGAAGACATAGATATAATCAATTGTACCTGTGTATGGATAACTGCTGGAACTAATCAGCCGATCCATTTTCCCAATATAACCAGTCGTCAAGTTCGGAATATCGCCTAGCCATTGGTAATCATCACCTGTTTTGGCTGTCGTTCCGCCTTTTTGACCATTTGCAAATAACTTGTAACCTACGCCACTTTCTGCCTTGAACGCAACGATATTGTCTTCATAACCGAACGTAGTGCAGTAAGCAGAATATTTAGGAGAATCAGAATTTCTAAATTCAAATCCAACACGGTTGCCCGATTGATACAAGTGGAAATGTGCATCGTTTTTGCTTGTATCGCTGACACTCAGAAGTGAACCAGGTCCATTTGTTGTGTTTTTGTACTTCACCAATATGGTAATGTTATCAGCGCTATTTAGAGTCTCAAGAACGTCATCATTAAGTTGGACTGCATCATCGTCACTCTGAATGTTCAAGTCATGCTTTGAGAATACCAAGGGATTACCAATAGGCCATTCTGCTCCGGAGATTGCCGCCGCTTCTTGCTGTGACATAAATTCTGGAAGAAACGCAACAAAAGAAATATCTCCTACAAAATTTGCATTATTACTCGAGTTTGCCAACGCGCCAGATGTACCACCAATATTCAAAAACTGAATATCATTAACCTCTGCATTATAATTGAACCACGAGGCGAAATTCGGAAACTGTGTAGTGGTACTCCCATCAAAGCTTGTTACAGATTTTGCTTGTGTATTTGTAAGGTCGCTAGCATCTACACTGTAAACAAAGGTATGCCAGCCAGACCCGGTAGTTGTTCCACGGAGATTTGCGACCATTCCACCTGGGAAATCAATTCGTTGCATTTTCATCCCCGAAACATTATTAACCATAACCGCGCCATATTTGTCCTTCTCTGTGGAGCTTCCCGCCGCAAATAGGACTTGATTTGTAGATGCCGTACTTCTATATCGAACAATAACTGTTCCTTGAGTGCTGGCTTTTAAGCGCGAAATATCCTGTTCTGTTCCCGAAACGATACGGCTTCCGTCAAATGAAGTATCGCCGTCAAAATTATAATAGAAGCCGGTTTTACTTGCTCTTGATAAGACTTCTATTATGCTGCTGCCATTTGTGCTGGAAGCGAATACCGAAAGCGGGAACATAGTCAAAAGGAGACACGATACAAGAAATGCGCTAAATAGACGTTTCAAAGTATGTTTCATTTGTTTGCCCTCTTTCTTTAATAACTCTGTACATATTTGTTTGATGAACAGAACTTGCTTATAATTTTTATAAAGAAAATGGAACTATCCTGTGATTTCAGAAACCTTAACTTTGCGGTCTTCACGAAGCGACTTTGTGGCCGCGTCTGCAGAAGCAATTGCTGCGCGTGCAGCTTCACCGGTCAGGAGCGGACGGAACTCGTCAGTAACCGGATCGCCATGCATAATGCCATTGAAGAACTTCATTTCATTCTTCATGATTCCGTGCAGCCACAGCGGCGGCTTTTTGCCCGGATGACCGTACTGGATTGCACCATCCATTTCTGTGCTGTGATAAATCTGAGTCCTCTGATCGTCTTCTTCCTGGGTCTCATGAACCAGATAATGCTCTTCTTCACCATCTGCAGTTTTAACCGTCATGCCGACATTGCACATATCAATTTTAATGTAGCCTTTTGTACCCTGAATCAGCACATAATGCTCCGGATAGTGGAAGGCAGAGCCGTATTCCACAACAGCATAGGTGCCGTTTCCAAATTCCAGCAAGAGGAACAGCATATCGTCCTCGTCGCCAAACTGTTCACCCTTATGCGCAACATTACCGCCAGTCATGGTAACCTCTGTTGCCGGTCCCATCAGGAACTGAATGCAGTCCAGCTCGTGGATATGGTGATAAAGGTGACCACCGGATTTTGCGCGAATCTTCTTCCAGCTGATGGACGGCTGCGGCTCTTCCCAGCCGTTTCGTGCAGAGTGGCAATAGAGAACACGGCCGATTTTCCCCTCCGCAATCAGACGCTTTGTATGGCGTACCGCGCGGAAGAAGTTCATGACATGGCCTGCCATGAAGATCACACCGTTTTCTTTGCAGGCGCGTACCATTTCGTCGCAGTCCGCATAGCAAAGCGCGATCGGCTTTTCACAGAAGACGTGCTTCTTATGACGTGCTGCTGTCAAAACCGGCTCTTTGTGCAGATAGTTCGGCGAAGCTACCAGCACAGCGTCGACATCATCACGCGAGCAGAGCTTATCCAAATCCGTTTCGACATCGCAGCCAAGCTCTTTTGCCACAGTCTCGCCATTTTCTGGGTCATAAACTGCAACAATTTTTGCCCCCTCCTGCTCTTTCATAATGCGACCAAGTTCAGCACCGAAATATCCCGTACCGACAATTGCATATCCAATCGTTTTCATAACAATATCTCCTTTTATTTGATAGAGCCCTGTGCCAAACCGCCAGCAATGCGCTTCTGGATCAGCATGAAGAAAATTACAGAAGGAATTACAACAAGTGCGGATGCAGCCATCATAACGCCCCAGTCCAGCACCTCTTGACCCATGAGTGATTTCAGTCCAACCGCAACGGTCATTTTGTCGCGGCTGTTGATCAAAATGAGTGAGAACAGGAACTCATTCCATACGTTGATAAATGTATAAATTGCCACGGCAACTACACCGGGTGCGACAATCGGCAAGACAACACGACTAAATACTTGAAGCTTGTTCGCACCATCCATGTATGCGGCTTCTTCAATTTCAAGCGGGACTGTTTGGAAGAATCCAACCAAAAGCCAAATCGCATATGGGACAGAAATCGAAAGATACACAATAATCAGTCCAACGCGGCTGTTCATCAGCCCTGCTTTGCCCATAATGATCGAATATGGGATCGCAAGCAAGATGGGAGGGAACATATATGTCGTGATCAGGACCCTCGTCATAATCTTTCCAAATCTCGGGAAGAACCGAACAACACCATATGCACCAAGCGCAGAAATCAGAATAGCAATGATTGTTGTGCTTCCGGCAACAACAACACTGTTCATAATATTTGTGCCGAACTTTAGTTGCTCAAAAACAATTTTATAATACTCCAGCGAAAAGACCTGAGGGAAAATCGCAGTGGGATTCGCTGTCAGTTCGCCCTTGCTCTTTACAGAAGATACTAATATCCAAAACAGCGGAAACGCTGCCAAAAGCGCAAGAATTGTCAAATAGGTATAGGAGATCGTGTCGCCTAAGATACCGCGTCTAAAATGTTTACGCTTGTGCATCACTTCTCCTCCTCCCACTTGTTCAAAAGCCTAAAGTACTGCGCACACACAATCAGCAGGAAGAGCAGCAACAGTACGGTAACTGCTGAAGATCGTCCAAGCTGCTTCAATCCCCAACCAATGTTATATGCATAAATCGGAACGGTCAGTGTTTTATTGGCCGGGCCGCCGCCGGTGATCAAGTAAATAATATCGAAGCTATTGAAAATCCAAATCGTGCGAAGCACAACCAACAAACCCACAACAGTACGAATATGCGGAACTGTAATGTGCCAGAAAGACTGGAATGTATTTGCACCATCAATTTGAGCTGCTTCATACTGATCTTTTGGTACGGTTTGCAGCGCTGACAGGATGTTGACCATGATCAGCGGCGAGCCGAACCAGATATTGATGAACACCAGCGTTGCAAACGCCAGATTTCCAGTCAAAAATTCCGGCGCGGTTGAGCATAGTCCGAGCTTGATCAGAAGATTCGGCAAAAAACCGTAAACGCCGTTCAAAATCCACTTCCAGGAAAACGCCAAAACGATTGATGGAATCGCCCAGGGAATAATCAGGATTGTACGATAAATACTAGAGCCTTTTTTGATTCGGTTCAACGCCAATGCGCCGGTAAAACCGACTATTAACTGCCCCAGCAGAGAGAAAAAGGTCCATTTCAGGTCGTTCCAAAAGGCCGTCCAGAAATCCGGATCAGTCAACGTTTTAATATAATTATCAAGACCGAGGAATCGATAAGTAGGCTTAATGAGATTTTTGTTTGTCAGACTATAGAAGATACTGGAAGTAACGGGATATAGCAGGAGTAAAATAACCACGGTGAGCGCGGGAAGAATAAACAGCCAACTGCTTGCTTTTGATGATAGCGTGCGCCTTCTTTTCACAATTTTGCAGACCTCCTTTGCTGCGCTAGAGATAAAGGAGGCGGGGGAAGCCCCCGCCTCCTGGGTCACCCCAATAAAATCTTATTCTGCTGCTTCAAACAACTCATTTAGCTGTTTGTTGGCGGCTGCCGCAGCGTCTTCAACAGATGTGCCGTTCAGGACGATGTCCTGGAACATATTCTCGACGACACGCTGGTTTGCAAGGATGCCAGCCTCGACGCAGGGGCCATATTCCATGCCAATATAAGTGCCGTGGCTCAGAGCATCGCTAATCACACGCATTTCGGCTTCATACTTCTGAATCGTCGGATCCGAAAGGAACGTCGGATCATTTGTGATTTCCTTCAGAGCAGGAAGCATGCCAACCGGAACAGAGTGCAGGAACGGGACATAAGTTTCCGGCTCATAGAAAGACTCGATGAATGCCTTGCAGATTTCAGGATGCTTAGAGTTCTTCCAAACAACCATCGGCATATTATTGACGATGTACTGCGGCTGCTCGCCTTCGTTGCGGGTGGGAATCGGTGCGCAGCTGATGGAATCCATCAGATCGGGGCGGTTTGCCTCAACGCCACTGATATGGAAACCGGAGTTGAAGTCAAATGCGTTTTTGCCCTGATAATAAAGCGTCGCCTGATCGAGCGTGTTGTAGTTGATCGAGTCTGCCGGAGAATTTGTCTTATACATATCCGTCCAGAACTTGATGCCTTCAACAATATCCGGATCGGTCAGGTTTGCCTTGCGGTCTTCTGTCAGAAGGGACTTGCCGCAGCTGCCAGCCCAGACATCCAAGAAGCACGTTGCATACATATCGTTCGTGCCCATTGGAACAGAGCAGCCGTAAACTTCGCCGTTCTCGCCCTGCGTGATCGCCGTCGCTGCCGCATTGAACTCGTCCCAAGTCGTGGGAACATCAAGATTGTACTTTTCCAGCAGATCCTTGCGGTACCACATCACAAATGCATGAGAGTAGATCGGCACTGCATAGCAGCTGCCATCATAGGTCATTTCCTGAATCGGAGATTCATAGAAACGGTCGCGGCCAATTTCGTCGATCATATCATCCAGCGGAATGATCGCGTCGGCGTTGATCATTTCGACAACCTGACCGGCCTGCGCGGTACTCATGTCGGGGACGTTGCCCGAGGCGAGGCCGGTCGTCCACTTGGTGTAGAAGTCTGCCCAGGAGTAGGTTTCAATGTTGATCTTAACCTTGGGGTGTTTTTCCATGAATGAATCGGCTGCCGCCTGAATCCGCTCAAGTCTGGGACCCTGCGTGAACGAGTGCCAGAACGTGATCTCACCCTCCAGCTCATCCGCTGTTTCAACAGGCTCTGCCGGTGCGGCATCTTCTTTGTCAGTGGTCTGCGGAGCGTCCTGGGTTGTTTCAGTTGGAGGGGTTGTCGTATCATCTGCTGAGCTACAACCAGCCAAGCAACTGAGAAGCATCAGTGCTGCCAAAAGAAGCGCTAAGTATTTTTTCATAATTTTCCCTTTCTGCTCAATGTTTTTTTGGTGGTATTGCTATGGCTTCATTATAGAAAATTATTTTCATTTTGTGTAGAGGATGAAATGACCAATCATAGCATTATTCGCTCATAATTTGGGTGATTCTTTCCCTGCACGAACCGCCTGTCCGCGTGAGATCCGGCGGTATTGATGCGGTGAAACTCCAAATACTTGCCGGAAGGTGCGGGAAAAATAGTTTGCGTCGCTGAATCCGACCCGATATCCAATTTCTGCAACTTCCCGATTGCTTGTCAATAACATTCTTGCAGCGGACGTCATGCGTAATTCTCGAATATAATCGCTTGGTGATTTCCCGGTATGCGCTTTAAATAGTCTTCGGAATGATGTTTGACTGACTTGCGCCATTTCGCTGAGAGATTGTATTGTAAATTGCTCATTAAGGTGCGGTGTTAAGTAGTCTACAACAATTTGAATCCGGGGATCGCGATTGATGTTCTGTGTCTTAGCATTTCTTCTGCGAATCGCCTCGAGACTATGCACATCTGGCAATTCACGATCATGTGAACTGCCGTCTCCTTCACATTCTGCATTGGCGCATTGTGTTAAATAGGCAATGATCAATTCTAGATTTCCTCGAATCCGAAACAGTCTGCTCGGATTTTGACTCGTTGCGCTTTGATAGATTTCTTGAAAATACGTCAAAACATTTTCCTGTACATTTTTCGTAACAGTTGGGATATGAAAATATTCACCGAGAAAATCGCTGTCGTTTAATCGCGCAGTAACACAGAAACGAATAGAATAAAACTCAACATTATCGCTCAGCGCCCAGCACGACATAACCGCTCCTTCCGGTATGTAAACGATCTCATTTTTGTGTACTGCGATCTCCTCTGAGTTGATTTTAAATACAGCTTCGCCTCTGGTAATAAAGCGGAGCAAACAATAGGGGATATAATCTTCCGGGAAAAACCATCCAGAGTGAAAGGTATACTTATCAACATATAAGAAGTTGAATCGCATTGCTGAATACAATGATTGTGGAATTGTTGTCTGCATCGTTATTCCTCCAAACTTGTCAATAACATCTTATTTATGGTTGAAAAATGCTAGTAATGATGTATGTATTACTTTAAAGTTTCCTAAAAATCTGCTAGGATGAATAAAAAAGAATTTAGGAGGTCTACCTCGTGGATTTACAGACGGTCATGTTGCAGGAAGCGCGTAAGGCTTATCCCAGCCACGAAGAAGTTGATCAGTGGGCAGAGCAACTCTTAAGGCAGTCAGAGACTGTTGCGATTCATGCAGAATTTGTGGATTATTGTCCAATCACTGTTCCTTTTGGGAATTCCCCCAACACGTTGGTAAATAAATATGTCAAATTTACGGCAAGTGACAATCGCCAAACATTTTATGGCTATTGGCAGCCCGCAATCCGAACTCCAGCCCCCTTACTAATCAATCTTCCGGGTTACGGTTCGTCTATTAGTATGCATCCGCAACTGGCCGATCAGGGATTTCATATTTTACATATCTCTCCGTTAGGATATGCTGAACCAAATCAAATCCATCCTGAAATGCAACTCCCAGATGGGAACTGGCCGGTTCTTGACCGTACCGCCCGGGGACTTAAGGGTGGATATGCAGATTGGCTCTCGGATTGCCTTTTAGCAATTCGATGGGCATTACAGCAGCCGGGTGTGCTTCCACAGATGTCCCTATTCGGAACAAGTCAAGGTGGCGGCGGCTCCCTGTTGCTTGCCTCAATTCTCGGCGGAAAAGTCAGATGTGTTTGTGCCGATCTTCCCTTTTTAACCGATTTCCCGGCTACTGAATTAGAAGGGCCGGCATACAGTATTCTAAAACCAGCCTATGAAGAAACCGACCACACACTGTTTTGGAATCAACTTGGTTATGTTGATACTCTTTCTCACGCACACCGTATCAATGTTCCAGTCATGCTTTCCGCTGGTGGTTTGGATAACACTTGCCCGCCAAAAACGATAGAGCATCTTTTCTCTGAACTTGATTGTACAAAGCAATACACGTTTTCAAAGAATGTGGTACACACACATTCTCGCGAAAGTATGGTTCTCTTTTCTGCGTGGCTGCATTTATATGCCTGAATCACTTATTGATGGCGGTTCGCTAATGCCCGCATAATTTTTTCTTTGTTCTGTTCAGATATTTCTGGGTTTTTATTGCAATACTCATGATACAGAATATCCAGAACATAAAACTGTGCAATCTTTGCGGCAACCGAGCCTTGCTGCAGAGGTGATTCGTTTGAACCGCACTGCAGCACAATATCCGATTTTTCCGCCCCAGGAGATTTGCAAAATCTTGTCAGCATAATAATTGTTGCACCATTCTGCTTTGCTTGAGATAAAATATCCTCCATTTCAGTCGTTGATCCAGAATAAGAAATGAAGAATAATACATCCTTAGCTGTCATGGTTGCTGCTGCTGAAACCTGTAAATGAGAATCATATATGCTAAAGAACTTGGAACTCACGGAAGAAAACAGATGTGCTGTTTCCTCTGCCATTAGCATAGAACCACCTTGACCCATGCAGTAGACTATTTCTGCCTGACTGAGCGCCTCTACTGCGCGGATCACGTGCTCTTTTTTCAGCAATTCAGCAGTTTGTTTCAGTGCGGAAGAGTATTCACTGTATAATATTCCACTTATATTTTGGTGTTTCGTGGGTGTTGTTGTCGTGGTTTCAGATGTCGGTCTATCTGAAAAAGGCTCATAGCTCGGGTTGCTCAATTTTACAAGCTCAATTTTTAATGCGGTATATCCACGTGAGTGGAAACGCTTGCAAAAACGAGTAATTGTAGCTTCGCCAACATGACAGACTTCCGCAAGTTCGCTAATTGACATCATTTGCACTTCGTCTGTATGTTCCAAAATATATTCGGCAATTCTCTTTTCAGAAATTGTAAGCTCATAGTAGATGCTACTCATTTCGCTCAAAATATTCATATGCTTACTCCATTTCGTTGTTATATTGCCTTAAAACAACCTTTCCTGCTCAAGGACAATTTCCATATCTATATGCTACACTACATAGATAAGTAATTTCAATTATCATATTAAATGAAAATTGTTTTCAGTTTTTATTAAAATAAACGAGGTCTTACTTTATGATTTATGATACACTTACAAACAGTCATCTATATTATGGCATCAGTGCGCGATTGCAAAAGGCACTTGATTTTCTTGTAAACTCAGATTTTTCGACGATACCCGATGGCCGTTATGAAATTGATGGCAATGATGTTTTTGCAAATATCTCACACGGAATGACCGTGCAAAATACACCAAATGCAGAAGCTCATAACACATACCTTGACATTCAATATCTTATTGAAGGGCACGAATTGATCGGGGTTGCACAGCGAGAAACTTTAACGGAAGTTGAGGCACATCCCGAGCGTGACATCTGGTTTTACACTGGAAAATATGAGTATTTGTCTTTGGGCGATAATCGCTTTATTATTCTATGGCCACATGATGCCCATGCGCCCAATCACGCTGTCGACGGCATCCCCGTTGCGACAAGAAAGTGCGTAGTAAAAGTACGAGTTTAATATAGTGTACAAGTGCGCACCTAACTGCGTTATTTTCCCCTTTCCATAAAAGGAAACACCGCAAGATGAATCTTATGTATCATCTTGCGGTGTTCCTGTTATGAAACTAAGTTAATGAGTGTTTCAAACAAATAGCTGTAAAAAAGCACACTGTTCCCCCATATAAGTGTGGTCCAAAGACTTTTTATCCGCATTATTGAAGAACAGCTTACCTCATACTTTCATTTGCTGAATTGCTTTTGCGGCAAGTTGTAAAGAACTCGGCCATCGAGATTCCAAGCACCCTGCAAATTTGCTCAATGGTATCTACAGAAAGCTGGCTGCCTCTGCAGCGAGAGACGCGAAGCGTCGTGTAGGGGATGTTTCCGCTTTGACATAGCTGATATAATGTCATGTTTCTCTCATGTAATAATTCATCCAATCGTGCGTGCGTATTCAATGCTCTTTCACTCCTATCAAAAAAAGCAGGGTAAACTTTTGATGATAGTATCATATCACAAACGTTGTCCAATAAACAGGACTTATAAGACTCGCCCCACAATTCGGAACTCCAGTTCCGGCGATGATGGCTTCGGTGCATATGCCTTGTTGTAAGACACCATAGCGCCCCATGCGGTCTTTCCAGAAGTCATACTCCGCACACGCCGTTGCGTTCGGGCGCTGGGCATAGATCATAAGCTGCTCGTTGTAAGGGTACTTGTAGAGCCGCGCCGCCGTAGCGAGAAAGGCCGTCCAGCTTCGATAGCTGCCGGTGATCTGCCGCGCGGTGCGCTCGGCAAATTCTGAATAGAATTGTAGCTTGCTCGGCATATTCCAACCTCCTTGTCGTAAAAAATTAGCCAGTCAGTAAAAACTGACTGGCTATGCGTTTTCGCTATTCGGTTTTTGAAGTTACTTACGATGCAAACGCCGGTCGCACGCTGTCTACTGGCAAACCCAAACGAGTGGCCCTGTCGCGCTCGTAGGTGACTCTGGACACTTCTTCAATGAACAGCCGTTCTTTCTCGCTGGCGCTGCACCAGCTGACATGATACTTTCGGCACATCTTGAAGAAAATTTCATAAAACTGGTCTGCCTCCGGGTCTTTGCGGCAATACCACTCCGCGTCAGAAGCCGGTCTTTTCGGTTCGTTCATGCTGGTGTACCTCCTTATTCGCTGAGATATGTGAGGAAAATCTGCTTTGCGGCATCGTCTGCAATTAAATACCTCGGTGCGGATGATTGAAACGTCGGCAACAAAATTGCGCCGAAATCTTTTTCATAATGCTTTGCCAGTGCCGTCGTTTTTGCTTCCAGAATCACATCGCCGGCAAAGCCGTTGTCAATGGAGAGCTTGATTCCAAGCGCGATCATCAGCCGACCGATCCCCGTATATTTGGGATTTCCGTCATCCAGCGTTGGATTCGATTCTGGCTGCGCCTCCATGTACGCAATATGGACGACTAACGCATTTTTAAGAATCTCATACGCACCCAGCGCAATCAGTTCCTCATCGAGCTTTGCTGCGTATTTTTCAAGACGCAGATCGGAGAGATAATCGCTGGTCCACGCGGTTTGCCATGCAGAGATTGTCTTTTGCGCATCTGCATCCGTCATGGGCGCGATTGAAACAGGGATCTGTTCCTGTTTGGCATTATAAATAAAAGGTTTGAACTCCATATACAAAGCCTCCGTATTTGAAGTTTAACACGATTCAGCCGCTTTTACAAGTAGATACCACTAAAATCTCATGCGTACACCAATTTCAAAAACCGAAACAGTTGATCCTCAAAAATCCGGGTACAGCTCCAGCTCTGCAAATTCCACATCGCTGATCTTCTCCAGCTTTTGCAGCGCGGAATCCGTCATCGCCAGCAGCTCCGGCTGATCTGCACCGATGTAACCGCGCATTTCGCGCAGCTCCTGCATCAGGCTTTCGCGCGAACCGGTGTTGTAAATGCACATCAGGTTCATTTCATCGTTTGTAAAATTCATATCATAGCTCCTTTTCTGCGCTCCGCTTGGGCGCGTGTTTTTCCGTTCTGTTTGTTGTCTCCACTGGCGCTTTTAGCTTGGCTAGAATGGATGACCGTTCTTCCTGCTCTGCGACGGTCTGTTTCGGACCGTTGTTGATGATACCGTCGATCATGCCGTAATCATCCTCCATCGCCATCTCTGCGTTTTTCAGATAGTTTTCCGGCTGCGTTTTTGCGGTATCATCGTGAAGATAGGATAGCGCATCCGGCTGTTTCGGCGCAACGATGTCGCGCATCGGTTGCAGCGTATCGCGAACGCTTTCCCATTCTGTGCGTTCAACGCCGAAAATACCGGAGTGTGCACCTAAATCTTCTGTGTCCAACACCATATACTCGGTGTTGTCGCTGTTCAGCACAAAAATCGGAACATCCTGCAAAAACAGCTCTCTGGCACGCTCTTTGGAGAGCGGCAGCATGGTGTTTCCGTCCGTATAGCCGAATTGATACATCTGTGCAAAATCCACAGTGGGGTCCGGCATGGGATAGCCTTGCTCCAACTGCGGGAGATCCGGCAGCGAATCGGCGGTGGACGTTGCCTCTACGCCGGTGATTTGTTCGCCAGCACCAAGCAGCAGCTCGTTTGCCTCCTGCAAACCGTTCAGCAGCTCCAGCGGCGCGAGGCGGATCGGGGCGGCATCGCCAATGTTATGGAGCTTGCAGACTGTAAGCGCCGCAGCGGATAGCAACTGTCCAGTATCGTCCAGCACGCCGCCATCCAGCGCCTTTGCGGACGCAGCATCATAAATGGTGTAATCAATGCCGGTGTCGCTGTGCTGCACATGGATATACTTCTCGTTATCCACCATGTAGAGTTTTTCTATGTCCTGCTCTGGCTGCTTCTGTGCGGGCTGCGCAGGTTCCAGCGAAATTCCGCGTTCCTTGCAAATCTCTTTGAATTGCTGCTCAACGCCGGAAATAAGCTCACTGGACGTTTTGCGGATGGTACCCAAACTATCCTTGAACGCTTTCAGGTCTTTGTCCTTTGACCATGTTGCCACATAGCCAAAGCTGTTTGCGCTTGTTTCAATGCCGAAGTAGGCACATACGGTGTAGGCAATGCTTTCTGCTTCAATTTCCTCCGTGCTGGAATCTTTCGGCTGGCTGTTCGGTTGCTTGGCGTAATCGTGGAGCTTCGAGTGCGCGATCTCATGGACGGCTGCGCACACGGTCTGCACCTCACTCATCCCATCGCGCAGCGTAATGCTCTGCTTGGAGGGCGAGAAAAGCCGTCGAGGTCGTTGCTTAGCGGTTTCATTTCAATGGGCACCGGTGATATGCGACGCAGCGCCTCCATAAACGCCTCGTAATGCTCAACGTTGCCGGTCAGCTCCGCAACGGGAGATTGTACGCGCTCCGGGAGCGGTTTGCTGTCCGTCTGGCTTACATCAAAAACCTTGACCGGACGGAACATCGGAATCTGGACTTCTTTTTCTTCCGTGATTGTATTGCCGTCTGCATCCAGCAGCGGCAGTTTTGTAACGGGGTCGAGCTTTTCTTTTTCGACCTTGATTTTATATGGCGTCGGCGCAAGGATTGAAATGCCTTTCTCACCACGCAGCACATGACGGCTGAACTGATTTTGCCATTTCTGATACCCGGCAACGAGCGTCGCGTGCGGGCATTGCGAGAAAATAAGCATCTGATTGTTGACCGAGTAATGATGAAAGTGGCTCATCGTGCGCAAATACGCCTGGTACTTTTCTAAATCGCCGGACTGGAACAGCGCCTTGATGCCAGCCTCGATCTGGTCAGTCAGCTTCTTGATTTGTTCTTTGATTGGTGTTTTTTCTGCCATAAACTTCTCCTTTGCAGACAAAAAGCAGCCTCCGCACAAACGGTTCGTTCATGCGGAGGCTGCTTCGTTATTTAATTCTCCGCTGGGGCGGGGTCAAGCCATTTTTCAGGGCGCGTTCACTGTCTGCCTTGCGTCTAGCGTCGCTGTATGGCGGCCGGATGCCAACGCAGCTTTTCGGAACAATGTACCGTGCTGCGCCGTTCGGCTCATCGAAATCCGCATACACTTTCTCCGGCGTTGCATCGTGCAGCCGCTGCAGTTTGGCAATCAGCTTCGGGTCATGCGTGTAGACCATCGCGTTCGGCTCTGCCTGATTGTAAATGATGATGGTTTCACGCTCATATTTGGAAAGTGTCATGTGAAGTCACATCGGTCACAGTACAGATCCTCGCATCGTTTGTGCAGCAGGCACGCCGCCGTGAAGCCAGCGGCCGCGCCGATCACTGTTCCAATGCCGAGAAACAGCCATTTCATTTCGTTCCCTCCTTTCCGAAGTCAAACCGATACGACGAGCGAACGCCGTCGTCCTCTAAAAGCAAATCCGTGCTGAAGCGTTTGCCGGTCTTTTCGGAATAAACATCGTCCACACGGACGCGACCGCGCTCCAGCAGCGCCGCGACCATCTGTTTGTCCAGCGTGATTCGCTTGGCAGTCAGGAACTTGTTGTCACGCCAGAGTCCAAATTTGCAGTCGCTTCGTTCGCAGAAAAAGCCTTTCTTGCTCTCCGTGACAGCGCTGCCGCAGCGCGGGCATCTGCCAATGACCTCTCGCCCGGAAGGGAACAGCACCTCCGCGCCGGGAACGACGCGGTAGCTGCGCGTCAGCTCTGTGAGCATGGCGGTAATGCCGCCGAGGAATGCATCCGCATCCAGCTCGCCGCGTTCCACCTGCTTTAGCTTAGCGACGGCAGATGTCGTGAGGCTGCGCTGAATCTCGACCTGATTCAACCCCAACGGCAGGCTGCTCATCAATCCCTCCTCCTGCCGGAAGTCCAGCCGGACAAGCTGGCAGTTATACTTCTGCGCGATGCTGGAGGTTTGGAACACGTTGTTTCGGAGCTTTGGAACACTGTCCGCGATGTTGAGCACAAGGAATGTCAGCAGGAACATTCGCTCATTGCGCGATTGCAGCTCTTGCAGCAGCTTTTTTGCTTCCGCGCCGTAGGTGGCAAGGTCGCTTGGAATAATGTCCATGTCGTAGCCGCTGCGGACAGCCTTTTTCTGTTCCTCGATCTTCATGCGGTCAAGGTCGGTGATCTTGCGCTTGATGGTCTTGATGGCGGAAACCTGATCGACCGACTGAACGTGCATCGTGACGATGAGCGAACTTTCCATATCCAGGAAATCCGCCAGCATCCGGTCGTTCAGCTCCGGAGCGAGGATTTGCAGGAACGAAGCCGCGCCGCGCTTCTGTCCAATGCCAAAGTAATTTCCTTTGGCAAATTCAAAGGAGCTTGGCGCAATGAAGTCCTTGACCGATAAGCCGGAGGATGCCAGCCAATCCCACGAGAAACGGAACGGCGCGGGATCGTCGATGCGGAGCATATCATGCAGCAGCCGCAGTCGGTCTGTGCCGTTCAGCGGCTCGGCAGCAACGCCAAGACGCTTGAAGTTGTTGAGAACATCCGTTTCAATGCGCTCCAAACGTGGCTTTGCCGTTTTCATTCCGTCCGCTTCAATGCCGAATGTCAGATACTTTGTCTTGATAAGTCCGTTGTTGCCCTTGGCGAGCTGGTCACGGAGCATCTGCGTGTACTCGGTTCGGATGGCATCATCCTCGTCGCCGCGCAGCGGAATGGTGATCTGCGTGCCGTAGGTATCCTTGTTTGCCGCCATGTTGAGAAACGTTAGGATAGCCGCCCTCGGCTCTCCTTGACAGTCACGCCCTGTTGCAAGAGAACGGCGGCGAACTCGCCATAGCTTGCGGCAGAGGACAGCGCGGTGCGTATGGTCTGCCGCAATTTTTCCTTGTCTGTTTCAAACTTCGTGGGCTTGGCTGGCTGCTCCTCGGCTGGCAAGGCAGCAGCTTCCTTGTCCAGCTTTGCCTGCCCTTTCCGCTGCGCCCAATACTCACGCTCGGTAATGCGGTTTTTGCTGCCATGCAAAAGGTCGATTTGATAGAGATTTTCCCGGTGGCACAGCTCCATGACTTCGGCTTTGAAGTATTCCATCGCCGCGTCTGTGCAGCGGTGTTTGCACCCGGTGCGGGTGTCTGCCGGTCTGTCCATGTAAGGCAGGAACGGAACTTCCTCTATCCGCAGAGAATTGATAACGATATGCACATGGATATTGCCGCTGTGGTTGTGTCCGTCCGGGTGGGTGCAGACAATGGCTTGGTGTCCGGGAAACTGCTTCCGGCAAAATTCCTCGCCCAACGCCTGCGCCCGGTCTACGGTCAAACCGTTGTCCACCGCGTCCCGTGGGTCAAAGCTGATAATGTAGTGGTGGCTTTTTACATCTTCCCGCTTCTGGTTCTTCCCATAGCGGAGATTGGAGCGCATACAGGCAACGGCAAAATCCTCGTCACCGCAGTTCAGCGTGGCTATTCGATAGTCCTCCCTGAGCATGAGCCGCCCGTTTTCATCAAGGGTGGGCTTCATGGTAAACTCGTCATGTTCAAAGGTGAGGTACTGCTCGGCTGCGCCATAGTCCGCATTTTTAGAGCTGATATGTTTGAATGTTGCCAACAGCGTCACCTACCTTTCGCAGGACTTCAAACTTCAAGGCAGCAAGGTCAGAAATGGCGGCGCGGACTTCAACGGACAGGGCGTTGTATGGTGTGCCGTACTCGTTGAGGGCGCGGGCAATCTGATTGAGGTTGCCACCGATTTTTCCATATTCGGCGGTCAGCCTGCCAACGGCGGACAACAGTTCATCATTGGCCGGGGAAACGGTAACGATGGGGCGAATGGTCGCCCGTGTAATGGCTTGCCGGATAAATTCGGCTTGGCTCATGTCATAGTGTTTCAGCCGCTTGGTAAAGTCGGCGTATTCTTCCTCGGTCATGCGGGTTTTGACCACATGGCAGCGGTGGGGCGTGTTGTATTTTTTCTTCAAGCGTTAACCTCCTTTCTCGCCCGACAGGGCGCATGAGCAGGGTTTGGGGAAGGCACTCCCCAACAAGATTTACCAAAGGGGGCAAAACCGCAGATATGCGGATTTTGGCACCGTGGTAGAATCTTGCTCTAAAAAACTACCGCTTTCCTCGGCGGCTCTGGTTTGCGGATATACTGGCTTGCTCCACCAATATAGCGATTGCGGCGGCGTGTTCTGCCCGCTGTTCACCACTACAACGGTGAAAAGGGGTCGTTTTGGCAAACGCAGCGGAATTTTTTTTGTTTTCCCTGTCTGCTCCCTACAACAATCCGGCGGTGTGGTTTGCCAAAGATTTTTGAAAATGGGCGCAAAAAAAGCAGTAAACCTTTTCAAGATTTACTGCTTATCTGCCGCTGTGATGGGCGGCGGTATTAAATTGTCAGCCGTTTTTCAAATGGAATTTATCTGCAATCGCTTTCTTTCTGCTTTCCAATTCCTTTTCTGTAATCTTCCATAATCCTAACGCAATGATCTGCTATCTTTTGCATTCCGAGTTCTTCAAAAAAGGCAATTTGTATTTTCATCAGTTCTTCACAAACAGTCAACTTCTGCTCATCCATATTGCTAATAGCAAGCCATGGGAACGCTTTATATTTCTTAGTGTCCCCAATGAGAAAATTGTACCCTATCAACTCATTTTCACGGAAAACGAAATAGAATTGTGGGCCTGAACCTGGAACTGACTTTTCCATAATTTGCTGCATTGTTCTCACGCCGCCGTATGCCGGAAAAAAACCTATTCGCTCAAGAGCATTTAATATGTCAATCCTTTTATCTGTGGGTATGTCTCTATAATTGATAATCTGTTCCATTTGCTCTACCCTCATTGAAGTTTAATTTATCAGGCTCTAATTATACAACTTTTCTGTTTAGCGGTCAAAGCGGAACTTCAACAGGCTTTCTATCAGTTGCCTGACGATATGCTCCTGCATATCCGTGTTAATCTGTCCGTCCATTTTCGCACAAGAGCGGACATATCCCGCATAATGGGATAAGACGGCGGCAACAGCTTCCGGGTCGCCCTCGCTTGCCTTAACGATTGTCTCATAGGGAAGTAGCTGGCTCATAGGACAAACCCTCCAACTCTGCCCGTAGCCGCCGTAAAATCATCTGAATACGCCGCCCGGTTGTGTTGCCAGCCCGTCCATATCTCCGTCCAATCTCCCTATGCGTCAATCGTTGGAAGTAGTACAAGAAAATGATTTCCTGTTCCATCTGTGATAGTGCGGACAGGGCTGCGGCAAGCTCTGGACTTTCCAAAAGCACCATCTGACCACAGACGAAAAGCGGATAGCTGGTCATGCCGGATTGCTCCGCAAAGTATTTATCTGTGGTACTGAATGGATAGTGTTTTTCTTCTATCAGATATTCAAGTGAGATTTCCCGCTTGCGGCGGCTCCGTATGCTCCGGGCTGCGTCTATGGCAGCGTGGCGAATAACAGTCTTGCAAAAGGCATCGTGTGTATGCCGGATATGTTCTTGATACTTTTCGTGTTCGGTCATGGAAAATCCCCCTTTCTGAATAATGGCAGAGGGCGGCAGCATCTTGTGCTGTCGCCCTCTTGATTACCGAACAGCAAAGACGGGCGGGGCTGTCAACGGCGGCGCATTTGCGCCGTTCATCTTGACCGTTGACAGGCTCGGCTGGGTTTGCTATCTGCTCACGGCAATTCACTCTCATTGATAGGAATTGCCTCAAGTTCCGTATTCAAATTGTTCCAATAAGAGCCGATATCCGCACTTGTGAAATACTTAAAACCGCCTGCTGCTGACTTCAATTCGCCGTTTTTAACCCCATAGCAGGCATAAATCAAATCGTAGCTTGTTCCATCTGAGAGGTTAAATCTAAAGCTGGTCACATCTGCTCCGGCAGTTTCCTCAGTCGTTTTGTCTTTTAGGGATAAGCCCTTGAACTTATCATACAGGGTCTTTATATCATTTTCAGCAACAACTACTTTCTTTTCTGCTGATGCAGGCACTCCGTCATAGTGGTACATTTCAACGTTTTCGACATCTTCAACCTCAAATGGGAAGTCGATTTTGACAGGCTCATAAGCAATGTTTATAGGTAACAGAAAGAGAGCTGTAAAAATTGCAATGATACAAAGAGCGATGGAAACGAGAACAGCAATCGTTATCTTTTTTCTGCCTCTCTGCTTTTCTTTTGCCTCATGGCGCATAATAACGCTTTCGCTTTCTTCGTGAAGAACATCTTCGCTCGTGTGAGAAAGCAATTTCTGATAAATTACGTTACAGTCAGCACAGGCGTTCAAATGCTCTTTTACCATCTCTGCGCTTGCTTCGCTGCAAGCACCGTCAACATACAGCGGAAGAATATCTCGAACAATATCGCATTGTTTACTCATGCTTTTCATCCATCCTTTCTTGAATTTTTAGCTTTGCACGATGATAAGTAACTCTCGCCCATGATTCTGTTTTTCCAAAAATTGCAGCGATTTGTGAAAAAGATAGTTCCCCGAATACGCGAAGCTGAAAGACTTCTTTGTATGGTTCTTCCAAACGGTGAAGAACGAGGTGTATGCGGAACGCCATGTCAGAATCTGCAACTGAGTTCTCAACATTTTCATTTGATGGCAAGTCATTGATTTCACTCACATCAGCTACTCGCTGACGGCTTCGCATTTCATCATGGTAAAGGTTTTTTGCTATGGAGCAGAGCCATGTCAATTCATCTGACTTACCTTTGAATTGTGATGTTGTAGAAACAGCCTTATAGAATGTGTTCTGCGTGATTTCCTCTGCTATCTCACGATTTTTGGCAAGAGAAATAGTATACGAGTATACCTGTAAATAGTAGGCTTTATAGAGCTTTTCATAGTCCATACTTGTCATCACCTCCTTCAGCTTCATAGGTTAGACGGAGAAATCGGAATTTCGTTACAAAGAAGTTTGAAATTTTTATACCTTTACGCTACTCTTGCTTTGTACGGACTATTGGTAGACGCGCATTAACGGCAAGTAAAGAGATTGCTGTGTCAGCTTGATATGTTCAAATGCTAATTAAGTATAGCATACAGCTATGAATTTTTCTATTGCGTTCCCCTGACTTCGGAATAGTGGCAGGGCTGGCTATCCATGTCTTGTGCTTCTCTACCGTACATGAGCATTTGCGCCCGGATTATCATTGCCGTAGCCTTCCAGAAGATTGATGACGCCCCAAATGCCAAGACCACCGCCAAGCGCCGTAACGAGCGTCTGAAGGACATCGACTGCGGAATTGAAAAACTCCATATATAACTTGCCAGGAACGGAAGAACACGTCCAGACCACACTCCCATTCTCCGGTACTCCTTTCAAATTCAATTTCAGAAGTGGCCGTTTTGTTGTTGGTGTCTTGTATATATGAAAAAACCGCCAGTTTGCACTGACGGTTTTTGAACGATATAACTCCGACTGCGGATACAGCCGGAGTTTGCTGAGATTTAATTTTCTTTGCCGAGCAGCCAATCCGTGAGGTTCTTTACGCGGATGCCGTTGTAGTTGCCAACGGTCAGGCGGTCGGCGGTCAAGATGATCTTTTCGTAATTATCGCGGATCTGTGCCAGCGGGCGCATCTCGCGCTCAAAAGTTTCCTGCGCCGTCATATCGGCGGTCACTTGATAATAGGTATAGGCTCCCTGCTTTTCCGCGACAAAATCCACTTCCGTATTTCCAATCCTACCGATCATCACCTTATAGCCACGGCGCAGCAGTTCAAGGTAGACCAGATTTTCAAGAGAAAAACCGAGGTCATAACTTCTGCGCGGCAAGATGTGATTTCGCAGTCCAAGATCGACAATGTAGAGCTTTTTGTTGACTTTCAAAAGCTGTTTACCAGCAATATCGAACCGCTCTGCTGGATAGAAGATAAACGATTCCGTCAGTGCCTCTACATAGTCATTGACAGTATTCGGAGAAATTTTTCTGCCGCTGGAGATCAGATAGTCCGTGATGCTGCGGATGGAAACCGGACTGCCTACCACGCTTGCAAGATATTTGGCGATTGTTTTCAACAGCGCAATATCCGTGATCTTTCGCTTGCTTGGGTCGCTTTCTTTGCGCGCCTGCCGGTCCTCAATATCTTTGACAATGACCGTGTTGTAGATGCCCTCTAAATAGGTTTCCACCTTTTCCGGCGTTCTGCTCATCTTGGCGACGTAAGGCAGCGCACCGTTTCTCAGATATTCTGCAAGACCGCGCTCGGCATCCAGCTCTGTGATGGCAAGAAACTCTTGAAATGAGAGTGGCAGCATCCGAATCTCCACATAGCGCCCGGTCAGAAGCGTTGCCAGATCACCGGAGAGCAGATATGCGTTCGAGCCTGTAATATAGATGTCCACATTCGGCTTGACATACAGACTGTCTACGACCTTTTCAAAGTCGGGAACTTTCTGAATCTCATCAAGGAAGATGTAGGTAGTCTTTCCGGCGACCAGCCGCTCTTTCAGATATGCGTACAGCTTCTTGTAATCCAACAGTTCTTCGTATTCCAGTTCTTCAAAGTTCACGGATACAATCTGTGCATCCAGCGCGCCGTTTTCCCGGAGCCACGCCTGATACTGCATCAGCAGTGTGGATTTTCCGCAGCGGCGGATGCCGGTCACGACCTTGATGACCTGTTCTCCTTTCCAGCCGATCAGTTGCTCCAAATATTCCTTGCGTTCTACCAATTCTGCCGCCTCCTTGATGTGATGTTCTTATTATAGAATAGTATTTGCGGAAGGTCAAGAAATATTCCGATTTCGGAATTGTTTCTTTACTATAGGCGGATAAATTCCGAATCAGAAGCAATGCGAAAATGGGCGCAACTTTTTCAGGGGAGTTTTGACGCAAACCATCAACTTTTTCAAGCGACTTTTTCTAAGAACCTGCAACTTTCTCAGAAGCGGCGTCAATCTCATAAACCTCATACGTTTCCTCCGGCTTCACTTTGAGCTTGGTTGATAGAAACTTTTCAATATCAAACGTGTTGCGCCGGTCGGCATCCGAGAGGTATTTGTAATTCGGATGCTTGGTGATGTCATATTTCTCAGACAGGAACGGGCGCACGCCGCGAAGCTGGAGGATGCACTTGCCACCATCCAGAACTGCCAGCTCATCCACGCTGGCAAGCTCGCGCCCGGTCTGTTGGAAATTCTGCGAGAAAGAACCGTTCCGGCCTTTGCTCTGGCTTGACGTTTTCGTATCGATTGTTTCTTTTCCAAGCAGCTCCGAAATGTATTTGTGCGTCGATTGCTCATTGCCGCCAAGATAGATGAAGCTGTCTGCGTTGCCGATGATGCCCTCCCAATCGTCCTTGAACAGCGCCTTGAGCTGCGAAATATTTTGCAGAATGATAGTTGACATAATGTTTCGAGAGCGCATAGTCGCCTGCAATCGGGCGTAGCCATCCGGTAAGGCCACGTTTGCGAACTCATCGAACATCAATCTCACTGGCACGGGCAGCGCTCCTTGATGGACTTTGTCTGCCTGATAGTAAAGCTCCTGAAACGCTTGCGTGTAGAGCATACCGACAAGGAAATTGAGCGATGCGTCGTTGCTGTCCGGGATGATGCAGAAGATGGCTTGTTTGCGCTCTCCGAGCTTGCCAAGTTCCATATCGTCGCTGGCGGTGATGCGCTGGATTTCCGGTAACGTGAATGATGCCAGGCGAACAGCCGCGCTCACCAAGATGCTCTTAGCTGTTTTGCCCGCAGCTTGCTTGAAAATATGGTATTGCCGCACGGCAATGTGGTCAGGCTGTTCTTCCTCCAAGGCTTCAAAGAGCAGGTCAAGCGGAGATTGATAATCGTCGTCTTCCTCTTTTGCGCCGCCGTTTTCAATCATGTAGAGAATCGTTTCCATGTTCTGATCTTCAACCGGTGCTTCATGGAGCAGATAAAGCATGAGGTTTGGTTTTGCGAGGAATCGCGTCTTGCCCGAACCGGAACCTCCGACGATGATCTGCAACAGGTTTCTGCGATGCAGCTTGCCGTTCATACTCATTTGCAGGTGTTGGGTCAGTATGACATTTTTGCCTGCATCCTTGTCACGGTACTTTTTATCCAGTTCCCTGACACTGCCCCACGACGCGGAGCCATGTTCCTCACCGGGTCTGGTGTTCTTCTGCCCAGTGTAATAGAACAAGATTGCGCCGCCGTAGAGCAGCAGGAAAATACCGATAAACTTCATCGTGTATGGCGTCCAATGCAGAGAAAACGGCGTTTGGGTCACTTCGGAGAATTGTGCGACCAAGTCAAAGATGGTCATTCCGGGTGCATAACATCCAGCCATCAGCACGGCCAGCCAGACGATCGGTATGACAAACGCCGCCCACACAGGGGCGGCGCTGCGAAATGATTTTTTCTTGTGTATCACAGGTCAATATCCATGCAGGCAAGACTGCTTCGCTCGGCATGGTGCTTGCAGAAAACAAGCGTACCAGCTGCCAACGGCAGCAAAACCGACGGAATGATAAAAAGCAGTTTTTTCATAGATGTTTTAATCCCTCCATTTTCAATAGAATACCATGCCCTGCATGGAAGGGGGAGCCTTTTGGTATGCGGTATCCGGTGCATTTACGCCAGTTTGTATTTTTCTTCAAACGTATTGTACTGCATCAAAAACTCGTTGCTGCCGGATTTGACGTCGCCGAGGTACTTGTGCAAGTCGATGCGCTCGTTTTTCATGTCGAGCAGGCAGCCTGCGATGTTCGAGCAGTGGTCAGCCACACGTTCCAGATTTGTCAGCAGGTCGGACAGCACAAAGCCTGCGGCCAGCGAACATTCGCCGCGCTGGAGCCGGGCAATGTGATTTGTGCGCAGTTCATTCTTCAGCTTGTCAATGACCTGCTCCAGCGGCTCGACCTGCCGCGCAAGTGTCAGATCGTCCTGCAAAAATGCCCGGCTTGTGAGATCAACGATCTCGCTCACGGCGTTCAGCATCGTCTGAAGTTCTTTTTTTGCAGAGTCCGTGAACGAAACGCCCTTTTCCTTTAACTCCTCTGCCGATTCGATAATATTGACGGCGTGGTCTGCAATGCGCTCAAAATCGCCGATCAGATGCAGCAGCTTGGACGATTCCACGCTGTCCTGTTCGCTCATCGGCTGTGTGGCCAGATGCACAAGGAAGGTTCCCAGCGTGTCCTCATAGCGGTCGGTGTCGTCTTCGCGCTGCCGGACAGAGGCGGCCAGTTCCGGCGTAAAGCCGAGCACGGCCTGCAGGCTTTCGTGCAGCGCAAGTTCGGAGTCCGCCGCCATGCGCTTGGCCAGTTCCTCGCTCTTGACGAGCGCAATAGCAGGTGTTGCAAATAGACGCTCGTCCAGTTCCGTCGTCGCGTCTGCGTGCTGTCCCTCCGGGATGACCTTATACGACAGCTTTTCCAGCAGCCCGCAGCACGGCAGCAGCATCAGCGTGCAGGCCAGATTGAAGATCGAGTGGATCAGTGCGATATGGAAGGTGTCAATGGCGGTGGAGACGAAGGCAAAGCGGAAGATCGCGTTCGCCGATTCAAACAGCGTCAGCCAGACAACTGTGCCGATGATGTTGAAACTCAGGTGCACAACGGCCGCGCGCCGCGCATTCTTGTTCGTGCCGACGGAGGACAGCATAGCCGTCACACAGGTGCCGATGTTCTGACCCATAATAATGGGGATTGCCGCGCCGTAGCTGACAGCCCCGGTCGAGGACAGCGCCTGCAGAATACCGACCGATGCGGACGAGGACTGTACAATGCCCGTCAAAATCGCGCCTGCCAGAACGCCCAGAATGGGGTTCGAGAACATCAGGAAGAATTTTGTAAAGTTCGGGTCGTTCCGCAGCCCGGAAACAGAGCCGGACAGCGATTCCATGCCGAACATCAGCGTCGCAAAGCCCAGAAGAATCAGGCCCGTGTCCTTTTTCTTGCCCTTTGCGGTCAGATACAGAATAATGCCGATCACAGCTAGCACTGGCGTAAACGACGAGGGTTTCAGAAGCTGCACGAACAGGCTGTCGCCGTTGATGCCGGACAGCGACAGCAGCCACGCCGTCACGGTCGTGCCGATGTTCGCGCCCATAATCACGGGGATAGACTGCTTAAGGCTCAGAAGCCCCGAGTTGACAAAGCCCACAACCATGACTGTCGTAGCCGAAGAAGACTGAATGACTGCCGTGACGGCAAGACCCGTCAGAAGTCCGGAAAATTTACCGTTTGTCAGCTTCGCCAGAATGGCCTTCAAGGACCCGCCCGCACGCTTTTCCAGCGCCGTTCCCATCACGCTCATGCCGAACAGGAACAAACTCAGCGAGCCGAGCAATGTTAAAAAGTTAAAAATCGTCATATCCGCACAGACCTCTTTCTAAATTCGTTTTATCTGATATAAATATAGAAAGAGAATGTCAAATGCGCGTCCAGAATTATGTTAAATCTTCGTGATATTTCGCTGAGAACCTTAAATCCAAATCAATTTCCGGTTAAACTGCCGTCCAAGGCTCCCCTTGGGCACAAGGGGAGCTGGCCCGAAGGGCCTGAGGGGATTCGAACGTAGCAAATTTCGGAGCACTCTGTAATTTGTAACTACACTGCGTAATCCCCTCAGTCAGCTTCGCTGACAGCTCCCCTTTATTCAAAGTGGAGCCTTGGTGCTTACGAATTCGCCGACAATTTGGGCGAAATCCGGAGCTCCCTACCGCGGAACCCCTTCGTCTCGGCTTCGCCGAGCCACCTCCCCTTTCAGAGGGCCTTTGCTCCGGTTGATTTTCCCGGAATTGCATGATATAGTAGAGAAAAAACAAAAAACGGGGGCCTTGAAATGAAAAAACACATCACACGGCTGCTCTTTGCAGCGCTTTTGCTGCTTGCGCTGTGCATCGGCGCGTCAGCGGCGGGGACGAGCGGAAAATGCGGCCCGTCCGCCTACTGGTCGTTTGACAGCAGCACCGGCACGCTGACCATCTCCGGCAGCGGCGCGATGAACGATTGTGTATTCCAGTGGGGCGATCCCGATCCACGCCCGTGGAGTGCATATCTAAGCGAGATCAAAACCGTTGTGATCGGGGATTCGATTACGAAAATCGGGAAAGAGTCATTTTCCAGCTTATCCTGCACTACAGTCAGGATTGGAAAAAATGTGCAGGTGATCGGTGAGAATGCATTTATGAATTGTACAAGCCTGACCGGCGATCTTGTGATCCCGGACAGCGTGACCACGATCGACAGATGGGCCTTTTTCGGCAGCGTGATATCAAACGGCACTCTGACGCTTGGAAAGGGCTTGCGGACGATCGGCAAACGCGCATTTACCGGTTGCTCCTTCTCCGGCGGTCTGACCATTCCGGAGGGCGTCACAGAGATCGCGGAGGGCGCGTTTTGCTCCAGCAGTAAATACAGCAGCTCACCTGCACTAGGCAAGATCACCGGCACCCTGACGCTGCCGTCGACGCTGAAAACGATCGGCGCATATGCGTTCGCGTATGAGGGCTTTTCCGGAGAGCTTCTGATCCCGGACGGTGTGACGAGCATCGGCGCGAACGCCTTTGCCGAATGCGACGGCTTTGGCGGGACGCTATCCCTGCCGGACAGCGTCAAAACGGTGGGGGAATCCGCGTTTTATCTGTGCGAGGGCTTTACCGGCTTGAAGCTTTCTGCCGGCCTGACCAAAATTGAAAGGTACTCGTTTGCACATATGTACGGCCTGAAAACAAAGGTTGTGATCCCGGAGGGCGTGACAGAGATCGGCGAGAGCGCGTTCTCCTGTTCTGATATGCCGTCCGTCCGCTTCCCGTCCACGCTGAAAAAATCGGAAAGCAGGCGTTTCAATTTGCCGGACTGACAAAGATCACGCTCCCCAATGGGTTGGAAACGATTGGAGACGAAGCGTTTGATTGCTGGAATGTAAACAAGGCGATTGTCATTCCTGCAAGCGTCAAATCAATTGGGAAAAACGCGTTCCGTCGATATTCCTATTATGGAAGCGGTACGCTCGGCGCGTATTTCCTCGGCGCAGCGCCCCAGATTGTCGGGACGGGGAATGCCAACTGCTCGTTCCCGTCGGATTGGACGCTCTTTTACCTGCCCGGCACGTCCGGCTGGACGGGCGATACCTATGAGGGCTACAAAATCGTCCCGTGGGACGGCGAAACGCGCTGGGACAACCTGCGTACGAGTAAGTTTGGATACGGTTGGGATAACAAGGGGAACGAGATCGAAACGTCATGGAGCGTCAACACGGACACCGGAAAGATCACCCTGACCGACGATCTGAACGAAGGCTGCGCCGTCGCAGTCTCCTATGACGCGGATGGCCGCGTCACGAGCATCGGCGTCCTGCGCACCAAAACGGATTCCGTCAGGCTCAATCTGCAGGACACCTGCCGCCTGTTCCTCCTGAACGCATCCTCCGCCCCGCGCCTGAACACGCCGGTCACCATCAATGACTACCTCCCAACCTGAGGCGCACCTAAGGCTCCCCCTGAAAAGGGCTGATTCCCCCCTATCAGGGGGAAATGGCCCGAAGGGCCAATAGGGGGTAGGGACGCTGGCCTGCAGGGCCTGAGGGGATGCGAACGTCACAAATTTAGGAGCATGCAGAAACGCGTGCCCCATCCCCTCCGTCATTTTCTTTGAAAATGCCACCTCCCCTTATCATGCAGGGCATGACAAGGGGAGGCATTTTTACGCTATTCCGCGTACCAATCTGCTTGCGGAACAATGGGCTGCGTGATGTCATAATAGGTCAGGCCGGACTCGCCGATGATGGACAGCTGCACGGCGGTGATGCCGTCCAGCGCGCAGAGCGTGGCGGCAATGGAGCGCACAGCGTTTGCTGCCTGCTGCGCCGAGGTATCGCAGCCCATGAAATCGTCGGACAGCACGACGCTTGCCGAGCCGTTCGTAACGGAAAGGTCGAGCACCTGCGTCCGGTAGGGGATGGCCCGCGTCAGATTCACGGGAACCTCGCGGCTGACAAGCGCCTGAAGCGCAAGCAGCGGAAGCTGCTCCATGTCAGCGGTACGGACAACAGCATCGCGCGCGGCGAGCAGGCCATCTTTGTCGGGATAATACAGCCGCACGATATATTCCGGCTGGTCGGCAGATGTGTCGTACAGTAAAAACTGCTCTGCCGTATAAGTGACTTCTGTCTGCCGCTGCGTGCGCACAAGGCACACGCGGTCTACGCCGTCCAGCTGGGTCAGCGTCAGCGTCAGACAGGCTGCCGCCAAAGACGCCTGAAGTCCTTCTGGCGCATTTTCATCTAAAAGCAGCGTCAGCGTACCGTCCTCGCAGGAATCGAAGGAGCAGCTGCCCCTGAGTCCGTCCGGAAGCGCGAGTCCTTCCTCCGCAGGAGCGATCAGATACTGCTGCAAAACGGCTGCGGGGCTGCTGTCCGGTACGGAGGCCGGGGTGGCTGTGAGCGCGCCGGTTTTTGCATCCGCGCTTTCGCGGACGCAGTAATAAAACTGAATCTGCGGTTCCTCCGGACTTCGGAGATAGACCGATGCGGAGCATCCGCACAGAAAGCACACTGCCAGCAGCACGGCAAGCAGGCAGTCCTTTTTTTTACGCATCCGGGTCGTCCTCCTCTCCGGAACCGAAGCTTGGGAACGTGACGGTAAAGCACGAGCCCTCGCCGACTGTGGAACGAACCGAGATCGTGCCGAAATTCCGCCCGACCATCTCATGTACGATGGAAAGGCCGAGTCCCGCGCCGCCTGCCTGACGGCTGCGGGCCTTGTCAACGCGGTAAAAGCGGTTGAAAATAGAGTCCAGTGCGTTTTCGGGAATGCCGCTGCCGGTATCCTCTACATCAATGACAACAGTATCTTCCTCATGCCGCACCCGAACATGGACGCTGCCGTTTTCCCGGTTATATTTGATGCCGTTTTCCACGAGATTGAACAGGATTTGATACGCATCGTCCTCAAAGGACAAAATCGTGCAGCCCTTTTCTACGCTGGCCGTCAGCTTGACCGCCTGCCGGTCGGCCAGCGGCACGAGCATGCGGAACACGCGCGAGAGCGTCTGTCCGACATCAACGACCTCATGCTCTCCGCCCTCTGTTTCATCGGCTGAGGCCCGGCTGAGTGTGAGCAGCTTCTGCGCCATGCGCGTCAGCCGGTCGGACTCCGCGCCAATGTCGGCGACAAATTCCCGCATCGTGTCCGTATCCATCTCGTTTTGCAGGATGGAGTCGGACAACAGCTTGATAGATGCCAGCGGCGTTTTGAGTTCGTGCGACGCGTCGGAGACGAACTGCCGCTCGGTGATCTCCGTCTGCTGCAGCTTGTCGGTCAGCTTGTTGAACTCCGCTGCCAGCGTTGCGTATTCGTCCGAGCCGCGCATCTGAATTTTGTGGCTGTATTCGCCCTCGCGCACAAGGCGCATGGAGGTCATGATCCGCCGCATGCGGCTTGAACCGGTCATGGTAAAGATGACCGCGCACAAAAAGATGATCCCGATCAGAACCAGCGACCCGCGGAAGATCGTCCGCTCAAGGCTTGCGATAATGCCGCCCTGCGAGGCATCGTATTCCATCAGATATACGCACCCAACGACCGTATCGTGCATCAGGACCGGCGACGCAGCGTAGCTTTTGAGCGTGTTGTTTTCATAGACGCAGGAAAAGACGTCATTACAATCCAGCGCCTGCACGATCGGCTCGAGCAGGACGAATTTTCCCTCTGCGTTCTGGCTGGGCACAGAATCGTAGAGCGCGCGGCCCGATGCGTCGGTCACGATGAGGCGCGTGACGTTCATATCGCCAATGACAGAGATGATCTGCTCCGCCGTCTCCTGCGTCAGCGCATCTACACCGGAAAATGAGGACGTGACGACCTTCAGCTTATCCTGCGCGGACGAGCATTTTGCCTTGAACATCAGATCGCGCGAGGCGGAGGCGGAATAAATATTCAGAAACACGAGCACGAGAACCGTAACGGCCATATACGCCAGCGCGTTGCGGATCTGCGAGCTTGACGGCATGAGCCGCCTGCGCCGTTCAGTACTTGAAATAGTAGCCAACTCCCCACTTGGTCAGAATGTGTTCCGGCTGGGCAGGATTTTTCTCGAGTTTTTCGCGCAGCCGTCGGATGTGCACATCCACCGTGCGGATCTCACTGCTGACGTCGTAGCCCCAGATTGCGTCGAGCAGTGTCTCGCGCGAATATACGCGGTTGGGGTTGCGCATCAGAAGTTCCATGAGATCAAATTCCTTCGCCGTCAAATCAACCGGCACGTCCTCGCGGAACGCGCTGCGGCTGTCTCGGTCGAGCGTGATGTGCCCGCAGACGAGCGTCTGCTCCGGCGTCTGCTTTTTTGCTGTTCCGGCCCGGCGCAGAAGCGCGCGGATGCGTGCCTTGAGTTCGAGAATGTTGAACGGCTTTGTGAGATAGTCGTCCGCGCCGTGCTCAAAGCCCAGCAGCTTGTCCATATCCTCGGATTTGGCGGTCAGCATGATAATGGGAACCTGCGAAAACTCCCGGATTTTCGTGCAGGCCTCCAGACCGTCAAGCCGGGGCATCATCAGATCGAGCACGATCAGATCCGGCGTTTCGCTCGCCGCCAATTCCACGGCTTCCATGCCGTCACAGCCGGTTACGACCTCGTAGCCGTCGTTTTCCAAGTTGAACTTAATGCCCTTGACCAGCAGCTTTTCGTCATCCACAACCAGAATTTTCATTCGATTTCCTCCACATAGACATACGGCCGCAGCTTTTCCAGCAGCCCTTCTCCAATCCCCTCGACGTCCAGCAGCTGCTGGGTCGTGACAAATTTTCCGTATGTGTCCCGGTATGCAAGAATCCGCTCCGCCGTCTTTTCTCCCACGCCCGGAAGTTCCAGAAGTTCTTCCATCGTTGCCGTGTTCAAACAGACGCGGCCGCTTCCTTCAGCGGCGGAAGCCGTCTTTTTCTCGACTTGGCTGATCCAGGCGTCCTGTGCCGCGCCGCCGGGCGCAGCGTGCTGCGTTTCGAGAACTGGCCCGCGCACCGTTGCGCGGCCAAGAAAGAATGCGCAGGCGCACAGGAGAATTGCAGCGCTCCACAAGACAAGCGCCGGATCGACACGCTTTTTCCGCATACAGCTGCCTCCATTTGACATACCGGGCCAACCTGTTATATAATACGTTAAGTGTCAACTGACGCAATCAGTATACCATATTTTTTTGATTCTGTACAATCCGAACAGAATAAAATGGAGATAAAAATGAAAAAAACGAAGGTTCTTTCCCTGCTGCTTGCCGTGTTCCTGCTGCTGTCTTCCCTGACGTTGCCGCTTCTCGCGGTGGACGCTGAGACGGCGGAAGACCCGGAGCAGACGCAGAGCGACGGCGCGGATGCCGCAGCGGCAGACGACAGCGTGCCGGAGGATCAGCTGCTGTCCTCGCGGACAAGCTTTTCTGTCGCGGCCAAGGCCGCGCTCCTCGTCGATCTCAACACGGGCCGTACCGTCTATGAACAGGACGCGGACGAGCGCATCTATCCGGCCAGCCTGACGAAGATCATGACCTGTCTGCTGGCACTGGAAAACGGCAATTTGTCCGACGTTGTGACCGTTTCGGCATCCGCGCTCGAGGATCTGGACATTGATTCGAGCGTCGCAGGGCTTCAGGTCGGTGAGCAGATGACGCTGGAAAATCTGCTGTACTGCATGATGGTCGTCTCCGGCAACGACGCCTGCAACGTCATCGCCGAGCATATTGCCGGTTCCATTACGGATTTTGTCCGCATGATGAACCAGCGCGCCTATGAACTTGGCTGCCTCAACACGCATTTCAGCAATCCCCACGGTCTGCACGATGAGAATCACTATACCACCGCGCGCGATTTGTCCATCATTACGCAGGCCGCGCTCAAAAGCGAAAATTTCCGCCAAATCGTTGATACCTATGAATATCAGCTGCCCGATGATAATGTACGGCAGAACATCCCGAAGCTTAAAACGACAAACATGCTGATTTACCGCTCGATGTCCAACTCACTCTATTATTCGCGTGCGCATGGCATCAAGACCGGCTATACCAGTCAGGCGGGCCGCTGCGTCATTTCCGAGGCGACGGGAGACGGTCTTGACCTTTTGGGCATTGTCTGCGGTGCAGCCACGACTATCCTTGACAGCGGCGATCTGCTTATGGAGAACTTTACGGAGTGCGCACGGCTGTTTGACTATGGCTTTGATAATTACTCATACTTACCGATCATGTCGCCGCTGTATCCGGTCGATCAGGTGAAGATCAACAACTCTGCCGGTGCGGAGGCGGTCGCCGTTGCGCCGCAGGACGAGATCAAGGTTCTGCTGCCGAACGACTATGACCCCGACAAGCTGGTCACAGATATCCAGCTTAACAGCGACAGCGTTGACGCGCCTGTCCGCGAGGGCGACGTGCTCGGCTCGGCCACCGTTACCTATGCCGGTGAGATCCTCGGTCAGACGAAGCTGCTTGCCATCACCGATGTGGCGCGTTCCGAGATTTCCTCCGCCGCTGCCGGAACGGGAGCCTATATCCAGAAAAACTGGTGGAAGTGGGTCGTGATTGCAATCTTTGTTGCCGTTGGTGTGATACTGGCCCTTATCGTGCTCTATCAGCTGCGCAAGCGCCGCTACCGCCGCATGCGCATGGAGCAGCGCCGCCGTGCGCTGGAAGATCGCCGCCGCCGTTTCCGCGAAGGCTACGACCTGCCGTTTGACGAACTGGAACGAAAGTAAAGGAGGGCAATCGCATGCTGAACTGGGAATCGCTTCAGGCTGCCTGCCTGTCCTGCACCAACTGTCCGTTGTCGCAGACGCGGCACAACGTCGTTTTCGGCGTCGGCCCGCGGGACGCGGAGGTCATGTTCGTCGGCGAGGGACCGGGAGAAAACGAGGACTTGCAGGGCGAGCCGTTTGTCGGCGCGGCTGGAAAGTTTCTTGACGAAATGCTCTCCATCATCGACCTTGGCCGGGAAAACTGCTATATCACGAACATCGTCAAGTGCCGCCCGCCCAAAAACCGCGACCCGATGCAGACCGAGCAGGATGCGTGTATCAGCTTCCTGCGCGCGCAGACGAAGCTGATCCAGCCGAAGATCATCGTCTGCCTCGGCCGTATCGCGGCCATGCGCCTCATCCGTCCGGATTTCAAGATTTCCCGCGAACACGGACAATTTACTGAAAAGGGCGGCATTCTCTTCACTGCACTCTATCATCCGTCCGCGCTCCTGCGCGACGAAAGCAAGCGCCCGGACACCTTTTCTGACCTCAAGGCCCTTCAGGCCAAAGTCCGCGAGGTCTGTACCAGAACCCTGTAATGACAACAGGACGCGCCGCTCCCGGATGGGCGGACGCCTATTTACCGCTACCCCGTCTGGGACGCACGGATACAAAGCGAGGACAACCTGCCCGGCAGTGCAGCTTGTGCAAATTCGAGCCGTTGAAACGAGTGGGACTGATGCTTTCAAAGAAGGGGGATACCATGGATAGATACGCTGTAAACTCATATCGCGCGGCATGAACAGGAAATCGCAGTGCCGATCAAAAGCGCGGGAGTGCGTGTCCGAAAGCGGCTGAAAATCAAATATCCGCGGCTGCCAATCAAGGCAGTCGTATACTCCAAAACGAGGTCATACCGCAGATGACCTCGTTTTTATTTCTATTTATTACCGGCTGAGAATCATGGCGCAAACAGGCCTCTTTTTGGCGCGGTGCCGGTTTGACGGGCGAAATAAACGTATGCTATTTTCTGAACTGATACAATGTACAGACGCGAGCATGATTGAGGATTTAAATATGATATTTCTTTCCCACCGAGGGTTGGGAGCCGGTCACGCGCATCCACTCGGACAACCACCTCTGGCTGGTCATGGACGCCTATCACATCGCGCTGGAAGAGGGCAGCGTCTCGTACCTCGACACGCAGGCCCCGTATTTCGACGGCGGCAGCGGCACGATCTGGGAGCATATCAAGAAGTCTATCCGCTTCACCACGCAGAACATGGGCGCGCACGGCTTCCCGCTGATGCTCAGCTCCGACTGGAACGACATGCTCTACAAGGTCTGCCGCAAGGGGAAGGGCGAAAGCATCTGGACGGGGATGCAGTTTGCCGTTGCGCTGCGTATGATGCAGGAGCTGGCGGAGCGCATGGGTGAACCGGAGTTTGCAGCGGAATGCAAGGCGCTCTATGACCGCCAGCAGGCGCTTTGCCGCACGCTTGCGTGGGACGGCGCGTGGTTCCGCCGCTGCATCACGGACGAGGGCCGCTTTATCGGCTCGAAATCCGAGCCGCAGGCGAAGATCTGGCTCAATACACAGAGCTGGTCTGTTCTCAGCGGCCTCGGCACGCAGGAGCAGCAGATACAAGCCATGGACAGCGCGAAAAAATATCTCGATACCGATCTCGGCATCAAGAAAATTCATCCGGCCATGACGACGGACTACCCGACAAAGGAAGAAAACCTGACCTGCTACAACAAGGGCTGCGGCGAAAACGGCAGCGTCTTCTGCCATGCCAACACATGGGCGATTATCGCAGAATGTATGCTGAAACGCCCGGAAAACGCTTGGAAATACTATCACCAGCTTCTGCCGATGGTTGCGCAGAAAACAGCGGGCGCGGAGCGCTATAAGGCGAGCCGTATGTCTATTCGTCGAATATCTTCGGCCCGGAGAGCGACAAATTCGGCCTGGCCAACGTCTCGTGGCTGACCGGAACGGCGGCATGGATGTATCTGGCCGCAACGCAGTATCTGCTGGGCGTCCGCCCAACGTGGGACGGCCTTGAGATCGACCCCTGTCTGCCGGAGCAGCTGCTCCCGGCAAAGGTCACCCGCGTCTTCCGCGGCTGCCGGTATGAGATCACCATTACGAAAAACCAAAAGCTGTCCCTCCCGCATGTGGACGGAAGAGAACAGCTGAGCGTTCAGGTATAAGGAAAACCACCAGTCATACGCATATGGCTGGTGGTTCTGTTTTTACGGCAATCTCGACGAATCCGTATGTACTTACCTGCTTGATTGTAGGGGCCGATGCCCACATCGGCCCCTATAGGCTGCTGCGCAGATTTGCAGCTGCCCATCGGGCGGAGTAGAGCCCACCCTCAACTGCGTCAGTCTTTTTCAGCCGTCTCCGGCTCAAGGTTCTTTCGGCTCAGGAGGATGCCGATCGCAATGAGCGGGATCACGATCCAGCTGACAATGGTCGCCGTCCAGCCGCCCCACTGTGCAAGCAGTGCAAACAGATAGGAGGAGATTGCCGCGCCCAGATACAGCATGCAGTCGAGAATGCCGCTGACGGTCGCGCTGCGGCCGACGGAGCCGAATTGGATGGGGATCGAGATCGTAAAGGAAAGGTCTGTGCAGACCATCAGGCACAGCATGACCGCCATGAAGCCTGCCGCGGCCAGCGTCCACCCGGCAAGATTTGCAAGCAGCACAATACACGCTGCGGCAGCGCAGCCTGCATAGAACACGATCAGCTGCGTTCTGGTTTTCGGGACTTTTTTCTGAACCGCCGGATGTACGGCAAGCGCCAGAATTTTCGCGGCGGGCAGGACTGCGGATAAGATCAGGGAAAGCGTCGCGTTCAGCGAAAATTCCTCAGAAAAATACACCGGCGCCCAGGAGGTCAGCCCGTCACGGATCATGCCGGTCAGACAGGCAGCGCCCATAAAATAAAGGAGTTTTCCCCGGCGGAAGAACTGCCAATTCAGCTTGGCTGCGCGTTTTTTCTGCATCTGCGTCGTTTGTGACGCTGTGCGAAGATCCCGCATCAAAAACCACACAAAGCCAAGTGTCAGACAGGCCGCTGCTGTGACCGACATGGCTGTCCGCCAGCCACCCAAGGCCAGTTCCGCGGGGACGATCAAAAAGCAACTCAGAGAACCGGCGTGCTGGAAAAGCGAAACAATGCGCAGCGCGCTCTCCTGATGCTCTGCGGGCAGGTTGTCCGCCGTCAGCCGGACGATGCTGGGCCAGACTGCGGACTGCGCATAGCCGTTGATGCACCACAGAACAATCATGACCGGCAGATACGGCAGCAGCCGGATGCCAAGATGCGTCGCGGCACAGCAGAACATGGCGGCGCAGATCATCAGCCGCGGATTTGTGCGGTCTGTCAGCAGGGAGTTGATCGACATCCCGACGGCATACGCGATATATCCGGCGGTGATCGCCAGCCCCATCGCGTCCTTCGCAATGCCCAGATCGGGCAGCAGATCGACCATGCAGGCGCTCAGATCCGTGCGGCAGATCTGACAGACAAAATACAAAATGCCGGACAAAATGACCAGCTTCCAATGCTTCTTTTTCAATGCCTTGATTCTCCTTTTGATTTCTTTTAAAATCGTAGCACAGGCGTTTTTGGAAAAGCAATGATAATTATGGCGAAAATGCGTATGAAAATGTCTCGAAAACAGCCTATTCGTTATGAGCCACATCCTCTTAAAATGTGACAGTCAGGAGTTCTCAAGGCGCTGTGTTATGGCTGTTAAAGACAGAATGAAAGAGAAAGGATAGACAGGAGCCATGAAGATAGCCGGAATTCTATTTGATAAAGACGGGACGCTGCTTGACTTTAACGAATTCTGGGTTCCTGCAGCACAACGCGTCATCAGGCGCATTTTTTCGGATTACAGGATATCAGATACAAGCATCCACGCGGAGAAAGCACTGCATTCGATTGGGATTGTAGAGAATAAAGTGCTTCCGGATGGTTCGTTTGCATGGAAGCCATACCGGGATATTGCAGATGATCTGAAACCTGCATTGGAATCCATGGAAGCGGGACTGTACGTCGATGCAGAAGACCTGACGAATAAGCTTGTTCGGTATTTCGAGGAAGAGAGCCTCGCGGGCAATGACAATATAAAGGGCACTGCCGATCTGCCGGTCATTTTGGACTAGCTGCGGGAGAAGGGCATTCAGCTTGGAATCGCTACAACAGATACCTATCATGCAGCGGTGAACTGTCTGAAAGAACTGCGTGTGATTTCCTATTTTACTTTATACGCCTGAGATGAATCCCATCGAGCAGATATGGAAAGAACTTCAAATCACGGGCTTCCGCAATGAAGTGTTTGCTACTTTGGAGAAGGTAGTAAATCGGCTTTGCGATACCATTTGCACCTTGACCTCTGATACGATAAAGAGCATTACACGGCGTAGTTGGATAATCAATTTTTTAATTAGATTTTAGTATTATACGGTATTCTTCGGCAAATCCGCAGCTTCTCAGCGGGCCGATGTGGGCATCGGCCCCTACAGGGTACTGCGAGAATTCGCGGCTGCTCATCGGGCGGACAGAGGCGTCCGCCCCTACGCAGGCCTTGAAATCCTGCATGAGAATGAGGGGGACACCTGTTTTTTGACAGTCTTAGGCCGGGGGCAAACGCCTCCGGCCCTTTGAATTTCATCCGATTGTTTATGGTTCAGGTGTTCAGCAGAAACGCAGGCGTGAAGGACTGCGGTGAAACAAGGTGCGCATACTGCGCGAAGGACTGCAGAAGGAACCGGCAGTCATGACAGTCGGAAGCGAGCATCAGCGGCAGGCGCATACGCTGCATTTCCTGAAGCAGGAACGGAGCCGGATAAGGCGTGCTGCGATAGCCGCGCGCGATCGCGCCGGTGTTGATCTCAAAAATCACGGGCGCGGAGCGCAGCCGCTCCAACGCGCCGAGGGCCGCGGCCCGGTAGCGCGGATCATTTCGATCAAAGAGCGAGCCGTCCTCGTTGAATTTCTCAATCAGGTCAAAGTGCGCGATCACGCGGCAGCGCGTCTTTTCATAGAGATTCCCAATAAGCCCGTAATATTCCTCCGCCATCGCGTACCAGTCGCCGCCATACCAATCATTCACGATGGAGCGCAGAATGTCCGGCGTTCCGTCAACGCTGCGAAACTCGTTTCCATGCCGCAGATAATGTACGCCGCCGATTACATAGTCATAGCCGTCTGTCGCTGCGTCGGACCAGTAATCCTGCTCCACGCCGCAGAGAATCTGGATCTGCCCGGCATAGGCCGCCTGTAGGCGGTGAACCTCGGCGCGGTACTGCGCCTCGTGCTCCGGCGTCATGCCGGCGTAGTCATATGGCGCGACGCTGTGCCCGGAAAACCCGATGGTCGGACAGCTAAGCCGAATTGCCTCCTGCACGATCTGCTCCGGCGTGTCGCGCCCATCGCAGAAGGTTGTATGTGTGTGATAATTTGCAAAAATCATAATCTGTTCTTCTCCATTCCACAAAACCAGCTTTGGAGAACTTTTATTCATATAATGATAACGCGCATATATAAATTCAACAACCATTGCGGCGTAAAATTTATGTAAAATATCTGTCAGTCATCACAGGGCTGCAAAATATTCGGGCATGTGAGCGGGCTGGACACAGCACCGCAGGCAAATCCGACATCACGCCTTTACAATGGATGCGGCGGCGCTGAGCGTGGTATCGGACACGAAGTTCTGCGTGCCGTACAGCACCAGTGTATCGGTAATACCGTTCTCTTTCGCGTATTCTGCCACATCACCCTTGAAAAAGTGCAGATCGATTACATGGACTTCCGCATAGTCCTCCACGGGAAACTGCGCGAAGGTGTTGCCGTAGGAGTCTTTCATGAGCAGGAGTTTGCCGCTCTTTCCGCTGCCCGCAATGACAGTCTGCGCCTGATTGGAGTTCAGAAACACGGCATACTGGTCGCTGCCATTAAGATATGGGCATGACGACTGCACTGATTGATGATTTTACAGAAGAACTGCTTTTCGAGGACGAACTGGCTCCAAAGACCGTGCATGATGTTCTCGTTGTGCTGCACGGCATCCTGAAATACACAGCAGCATGTTTCTCCGGAGGATTTCCGGGGATTGACCTGAACTATCCAAAGCCGTGCAAGAAGGAAATGCGGGTTTTGTCCCGTGAAGAACAAGCGCGTTTTGTTTCCTATTTGTTGGAGGATATGGATAGCTGCAAGTTTGGCGTCCTGCTGACGCTGTTTACAGGCATCCGAATCGGAGAACTTTGCGCGCTGCGATGGAGCAATCTATCCGTAAAAGAGCAGACGATCCGTATCGACGCCACGCTTCAGCGACTGCGCGACACCAACGCTGCCGGCAACTCCGGTTCACGGACGAGAATCGTGATCGGCACTCCAAAAAGTGATACTTCCATCAGGACGATTCCCATAACAGACTATCTGGATGGGGACGGAATAGAGCCAACAGAAAGACAACAGCTTCGCAAACGCACTTGCTGCTTCAGCGGCTTTTCAGCATATGACGGCGGCCCGCAGGTTTTCCTGCGGGCCGCCGTCAACACAAATGAAAAGAGGAATCATGAAATATGCTTTATTACTGTATCCTGACGCCGCTTTTGCGTCTCCATGTGAGCCGGAAGAACTTTACCGATCCGTTTGTTTGAGCGCATTATACGCGCACCACAGGCAAATGTCAAGCGTTGCATGGGAAAAAGCGGTATTAGAATTTCTGAAGGCAGCGTTCAGCAATATGAATAAATCAAATGGGTGAAAATTGTTGACATTAACGATACACATCACTAAAATAAATAAAAATTCTTTTTACAAAGACATGTGTGCATGATACGAGGACATATCCGGAGGGTACTTGCATTCCTCCAAATATGCAGTACAAAGCGGCACAGGCCTTACAGCGGAAGAGGGGACAGGAAAGCATGGAACAGGCACATCAGCATCGATTCACCGAACAGGAAAGCCAGCATGATGCCTGCGGAATCGGCGCCGTTGTCAATATCAGCGGACAGAGAACGCATCGGGCAGTAGACGACGCGCTGAAGATCGTCGAAAAGCTTGAACACCGCACCGGCAAGGACGCTGACGGCATCACCGGTGATGGCGTCGGCATTATGACGCAGATTCCACATGCTTTTTTTGAAAAAACGGCGCGGCAGGCGGGGAAAACACTCCCGGAAGCGGGCGATTACGGCGTTGCCATGATCTTTTTCCCGCAGGATCCGCTCAAACGCATGCGCAGCCGAAAGCTGTTGGAGATGATCCTGTCGCGCGAGGGGCTGGGCCTGCTGTTCTGGCGGGATGTGCCTGCCTGTCCGGAGATTCTGAGTGAAAAAGCGCGGAGAAGCATGCCTGCAATCGCGCAGTGCTTTATCCGCCGCCCGGAAAAGACCGCACGCGGTCTGGATTTTGACCGAAAGCTGTATCTGGCCCGGCGCGAGTATGAGCATTCCGTCTCCGGCACCTACGTCGTATCGATGTCCAGCCGGACAATCGTATACAAGGGACTGTTTTTGGTCTGGCAGCTGCGGAAATTCTATCCGGATCTGCAGGATGCGGAATTTGCTTCTGCTCTCGCGCTCGTGCATTCCCGCTTTTCCACCAACACCACGCCCTCGTGGAAGCGGGCGCATCCCAACCGCATCATTCTTCATAACGGCGAAATCAACACCATCCGCGGCAACATCAACCGAATGCTTGCACGCGAGGAGACGATGGCCTCGCCGATTCTGGGCGAGGAAATCGCCAGAGCCTATCCTGTCGTGGAGACAGACGGCTCTGATTCGTCCATGCTGGACAACACACTGGAATTTCTCATGTACAGCGGTATCGAACTGCCAAAGGCAGTGATGCTGTGCATCCCGGAGCCGTGGGGCCGGGATAAGAACATGCCCCGGGAAAAGCGCGATATGTTCCACTATTATGCTTCCATGATGGAGCCGTGGGACGGCCCGGCAGCAATCATCTTCTCCGACGGCGAACAGGTCGGCGCTGTGCTTGACCGCAACGGTCTGCGCCCGGCGCGCTATCTGGTCACAAACGACGGCTACCTGATTTTGGCCTCAGAGGTCGGCGCGCTGCCGGTCCCGCCGGAACGGATCGTCCGTAAATCCCGCCTGCAGCCGGGGAAAATGCTGCTGGTCGATACCCGAACCGGCACCGTTCTGGAAGATCGGGAACTCAAGCACCGCTATGCGGCGGAGCATCCCTACGGCGAGTGGCTCGATCAGGAACTGCTGCAGCTGGCTGATATTCCGATTCCAAACCGGAAGGTTCCGGAATACACGGCGCTGGAGCGCAGCCGCCTGTATAAGATCTTCGGCTATACCTATGACGAGATCCACTCAGCCATATTGCCCATGGCGAAAAACGGCGCGGAACCGACCGCTTCCATGGGAGCGGATATCCCGCTGGCCGTCCTGTCAGAAAAGCACCAGCCGCTGTTCTATTACTTTAAGCAGATGTTTGCACAGGTCACGAATCCGCCAATCGACGCGCTGCGCGAGGCCATCGTCACCGATACGACGGTCTACGCGGGTTCCGACGGCAATCTTCTTTCCGACTGCGCGGAAAACTGCCGCGTTCTGCAGATCAACAATCCCGTCCTGACCAGCCGGGATCTTATGAAGATCGAAGGACTCCATATGCCGGGACTTCAGGCGAAGAAGGTTTCGCTGCTGTATTATAAGAATGCCTCGCTTGCGCTTGCGCTCGACCGGCTGTTTGTCGCCTGTGATAAGGCATATTACGCGGGGGCAAACATCCTCATCCTCTCCGACCGCGGTGTGGATGAGAACCACATTGCCATTCCGTCCCTGCTGGCAGTGTCTGCCGTGCAGCAGTATCTTGTACGCACGAAAAAGCGCACGGCGATCTCTTTGATCCTTGAGAGTGCCGAGCCGCGCGACGTGCACCATTTCGCCACACTCTTCGGCTACGGCGCGAGCGCTGTCAATCCCTATCTCGCACAGGACTGCATCGGCGAACTCGTTGCCGAGGGGGCGCTCAACAAGGACTACTATGCCGCGGTCGATGCCTATGATCAGGCCATTCTGGACGGCGTCATGCGGATTGCATCCAAAATGGGCATTTCCAGCATGCAGTCGTATGAGGGGGCACAGATTTTTGAGGCTGTCGGCATCTGCAAGGATGTTGTAGACCGGTATTTCACGAACACGGTCAGCCGCGTCGGCGGCGTCGGCCTACAAGAGATGAATGACGCTGTCGTCTGGCGGCATGACCGGGCGTTTGACCCGATGGATCTGACCGCTGATCTGACTGTCGATTCCTCCGGCTTCCATAAACTCCGCTCCGGCAGCGAGATGGAAGATCACATGTATAATCCGCTGACCATCCTGACGCTGCAGAAGGCCGTCCGTGCCGGTGATTTTGCGTGCTTCCGCAGGTACTCCGCCATGGTTGATGATGAACTGCTGCCGCATACGCTGCGCGGTCTGCTTGGGTTCCGGTTTGACGAGACAAAGGCAATTCCGCTCGGCGAGGTCGAGCCGGTCTCCAGCATTGTCAGGCGCTTTAAAACCGGTGCCATGTCCTACGGCTCCATCTCCGAAGAAGCGCACCGCTGCCTTGCCATTGCGATGAATCGCCTGGGCGGAAAGTCCAACTCCGGCGAGGGCGGGGAGGAATCTGCAAGACTCGGCACGGAGGAAAACTCCGCCATCAAGCAGGTCGCATCAGGCCGGTTCGGCGTTACAAGCGAGTATCTTGTAAGTGCAAGCGAAATCCAGATTAAACTGGCGCAGGGAGCCAAGCCAGGAGAGGGCGGCCATCTGCCCGGCAGCAAGGTCTGGCCATGGATTGCGCGCACGCGGCATTCCACGCCCGGTGTGGCGCTTATTTCACCGCCGCCGCACCATGATATCTACTCGATCGAGGATCTGGCGCAGCTGATTTACGATCTGAAATGCGCAAATGAAAATGCGGAGATCTCCGTCAAGCTTGTTTCCGAAGCGGGCGTCGGCACCATTGCCGCAGGCGTCGCCAAGGCAGGTGCGCAGACGGTGCTCATCTCCGGCTATGACGGCGGAACCGGCGCGGCACCGCGCAGTTCCATTTACAATGCCGGCCTTCCGTGGGAACTTGGTCTGGCCGAAGCGCACCAGAGTCTCATTGCCAACGGCCTGCGCGGCCGGGTGCGGCTTGAAACAGACGGCAAGCTTATGACCGGCCGCGATGTGGCAATCGCCTGCATGCTCGGCGCGGAGGAGTTTGGGTTTGCAACTGCGCCGCTGGTATGTCTTGGCTGCGTCATGATGCGCGTGTGCAATCTCGATACCTGCCCGATGGGCATCGCAACCCAGAGGCCGGAACTGCGGAAAAACTTCTGCGGCAAGCCGGAGTATGTCATGAATTTTATGGAGTTTGTCGCGCAGGAACTGCGCATGATCATGGCGAAACTCGGCGTGCGCACGGTTGACGAACTGGTTGGCCATACGGAGTATCTGCACATCCTGCCGCATCAGATCACGCAGCGTGCTGCGATGGTAGACGTCTCCGGCATTCTGGCCCGCTGCGGCGAAGAAAACTGCCATTATGATCCTGTACAGCGGTTCGATTTCAAGCTGGATACGACGCTGGATAAGCAGGTGCTGTTGCCGCTGCTTCCGAAAAAGGGAAAACCGGCTGTTCCAAAGCGCTGCACCGTTGATATTTCCTGTTCTGACCGTGCGTTCGGAACGCTCTTCGGCGCGGAGATCACGCGCCGTTGGGGCGGTACGCTGGAGGATGATACTTATCAGATTCACTGCCGCGGCGGCGCTGGGCAGTCATTCGGTGCGTTTTTGCCGAAGGGCGTGACGCTTTCGCTCGAGGGCGACAGCAACGACTATTTCGGAAAGGGGCTTTCCGGCGGCAGGCTGGTCGTTTTTGCGGATCGGGCCAGCACGTTTGAGCCTGCTGAGAACGTCATCATCGGCAATGTTGCACTCTACGGTGCAACAAGCGGCAGCGCCTTCATTTCCGGTATTGCGGGCGAACGCTTCTGCGTGCGCAATTCCGGCGCGACCGCCGTTGTGGAAGGGGTCGGCGACCACGGCTGCGAATATATGACAGGCGGTACAGTCGTTGTCCTGGGGCCTACCGGGCGGAACTTTGCCGCCGGGATGTCGGGCGGCGTTGCCTATGTGCTGGATCCGGAGCATAAGTTTTATCTGCGTGTCAACAAAGAACTTGTTTCTGTCGAGACCGTTACACAGAAGCAGGACATTTCCCGTCTCCGGGAACTTCTGCAGCGTCATGTGGCATTCACAGGCTCAAAAAAGGGCCACGCCATTCTCGAACACTTCGACGAGCGGCTTGTGGATTTCAAAAAAATCATTCCGTATGACTACAGCCATATGCTGCAGCTGATCGGCCGGTATGAGGCAGCCGGTATGACGCGGGATGAGGCAGAACTTGAAGCGTTTTTGAAGCGGGGGGAATAAAGCCATGGGAAAACCGACTGGATTTCTGGATTATACGCGTGTTGACTGTCCGCTCCGCGACGCAGCAGCGCGCACAGGCGACTATGCGCCGGTCGAACTGCCGCTGTCTGAACGGAACCGCCGCCGGCAGTCCGGCCGCTGCATGGACTGCGGCGTACCGTTTTGCCAGGCGGGTGTGTCGTTTGAGGGAGTATTGCTCGGCTGCCCGCTGCATAACCTGATCCCGGAGTGGAACGATCTTCTTTGGAACGGGGATTATGAGGGCGCGCTGCAGCGGCTGCTGAAGACAAGCCCGTTCCCGGAGTTTACAGGCCGGGTCTGTCCGGCGCTGTGTGAAAGAGCCTGCGTCTGCGGCCAGGTGTCCCAGCCGGTCACGATTCGGGAAAACGAACGTTCTATCATTGAGTATGGCTTTGAAAACGATCTGATGCAGCCCATGCTGCCTGCCGCGCGTTCGGATAAAAAAATCGCGGTGATTGGTTCTGGCCCGGCTGGACTTTCCGCTGCTTATTATCTCAATCGCCGTGGCCATCATGTGACGGTTTTTGAAAAAGACCCGCTTCCGGGCGGGCTTCTGATCTATGGTATCCCGGAAATGAAACTGCCGAAGCAGATTGTTGCCCGCCGCATTTCGCTTATGAAACGTGAGGGCATCGGATTCCGGACAAGCTGTTGTGTCGGGAAGCAGATCGGCCCGGAGGAATTGGCTGCGCAGTTTGACCTTGTGATCTTCTGCTGCGGCGCGCAGCAGCCGCGGCCGCTGCCGTTTGCTGAAACGGCCGGTGTTTTCTATGCGCTCGATTATCTGCGTGCCTCGGCGCAGTCCCTGCTTGAAAAAACAGAACCCGCCGTAACGGCGTCCGGCAAGCAGGTCGTGCTGGTCGGTGCGGGCGACAGCGCTTCAGACTGCATCTCCGTTGCGCTGCGGCAGGGCTGCCGGTCCATCACGCAGCTGATCCGCAAGCCGCGCACGGAGCAGACAGAAAAACGCGACCATGCGCACGAGGAGGCGGAGGCTGTCTTCGGCGCGGATATCCGGCGCTATGAGACGCAGATCGAACGGCTTGTCTGCGGCGATGACGGCTCTGTAAATGCGGTGATCCTGCAGGGAAGCGGCGAACAGCTGCCCTGTGATCTGCTGCTGCTTGCCTCCGGCTTTTCCGGGTGTGAACCGGCGTCTGTGGATGCGTATGAGGCCGTCCGGAAGACCGGCGTGCCGGCCCTGACAGCAGGCGATATGGCTTCCGGCGCGTCGCTTGTCGTGCTGGCTGCTGCCAGCGGCAAACAGGCCGCTGCGCAGGCGGACGCAAGTCTTATGGGCTACACCAATATTCTTTGAACACGATACGAAAGGATGTGCTTACTATGAGCAGGAAAAGAAGTCTCGGTGTGATCGGGCTTGGCCATGTGGGCGCGCACGTCGCGTATCGACCATAAATCCATTACCTGCTATATGCTGGGAGAACACGGAAACCTGCAGTTTGCGCCATGGTCCTGCGTGAGTTTTCGCGGTATGCCGCTGGATGCGTGGGCGGAAACAGATGAACGCTTCCGCTTTGACCGGATGGCGCTGCAAGAAGCGTCCATCGGCGGCGGATGGGTCACTTTTTCCGGCAAACAATGCACCGAGTACGGCATTGCGACAACGGCGGCACGGATGGCGCACATTGTGCTGCACGACGAAAAAGCCATCATGTCGGCCAGCGCCGAGCTTTGCGGCGAGTATGGCGAGACGGGGCTGTTCGCGGGCGTTCCGTGCGTCCTTGGTGCAAACGGCGTCGAGCAGGTGATCGAGCTTCCGCTCAGTGAAGAAGAGCGGGCACAATTCCACAGCTGCTGCGAGGGCATCCGCCGCAATATGCAGCATCTCAAGGAACTATAAAACAGGCAGGAGGTTATGACAAATGAACATCAGCATGACAAAAACAACGCATCCCGGCAAGCTGCCGCCTGCCGACCGGCTCGGCTTCGGCTCTGTGTTCACGGATCACATGTTTCTGATGGATTATACAGACCGGGAGGGGTGGCACAACGCGCGCATCGTTCCCTTCGGGCCGATCAGCATTTCCCCGGCCGCAAGCGTTCTGCATTACGGCACAGAGGTCTTCGAGGGCCTGAAGGCGTACCGCCGTCCGGATAAAGCCGTGCAGCTGTTCAGACCCTGGGAAAACGTCGCGCGTCTGAACCGCTCCTGCGACCGGCTGGGCCTGCCGCGTATCGATGAGCGCGACGGCCTGCAGGCAATCCGGGAGTTGGTAAAGACGGATGCCGTATGGGTCCCGTCTGCTCCCGGTACCTCGCTCTATATCCGCCCGTTTCTGTATTCTACGGATCCTACGCTTGCCCTGCATGGCGTGCATGAGGCGACATTTGCAATCATTCTGTCTCCGTCGGGAAGCTATTTCTCAGACGGCCTGAAGCCTGTGCCGATCATGGTCGAGACGGAGGACGTGCGTGCGGTGCGCGGCGGAACGGGCGAGGCCAAATGCGGCGGCAACTACGCCGCAGCCAACCGCGCGGGTGATAAGGCGATGGAAAAGGGCTATTCGCAGGTCCTTTGGCTGGACGGCGTGGAGCGGAAGTATGTCGAAGAGGGCGGCGGCATGAACGTCATGTTCAAGATTTCCGGTACCGTCGTCACACCGATGCTGACGGGCTCCATCCTGCGCGGCGTCACAAGAAAGTCCTGCATCGAACTGCTGAAGAGTTGGGGCGTCCCGGTTGAGGAGCGGCTGCTCAGCGTGGACGAGTTGTTCGAGGCGGCAAAAAACGGCACGCTGGAGGAAGCATGGTGCGTCGGTACTGCAGCCGTCATCTCGCCCATCGGAGAATTGGCGTGGAACAATGAGAAATACGAGGTCAATCAGAACCGCATCGGCGCGCTGTCGCAGAGACTCTACGACGAGTTGACCGGCATCCAGTGGGGCACCCGGCCTGACCCGTTCGGCTGGACCTGCGTTGTATAACGGTACAGGCTTTGCACAATCCGCTCTCTGGCTCCTACTTTTTCAAAGGGGAAGCCAGAGAGCGCCCCGCAAAATCCAAATGCAGAAATTGCTGCCCTGTCGCCGTTCTTTTTTCGTTTAAATTGACGATTGACTTCCAGCCGCGCCGTGACTATAATAGCGGCAACAACGAAATACCAATGAAACCTTTGAGAAAGAGGAGTACCCTTACAAAACCGGGCGTCAGAGAGTTGCCGGCGGTGTGAGTGCAGCGGAACGGCGTAAGGGGAATGGACTTTTGAGGGCGGCCTGAACCCATCCGGACGGATGCAAGTAGGAGCCGACGGGTGCCCACCCGTTATCCACCGGGATGCGTATGATGGTACGCAGAAGCGAGCGGACGCGTAAGCGTCAATTTGGGTGGTATCGCAGGAGTGCAGCTCTTGTCCCATGTGGGATAAGGGGCTGTTTTTTTATACTCCAAATTCGGCCGTCGGCAACGGCCCCTCCATCCGCCACCCGAAAAATCAAACGGCGAAACGCCAAAAATGGAGGAACACACCATGAAGAACCTGAACCTGAAAAAAATTGCAGCAGCCATCCTGACCGTTGCCGTTCTGCTGACCACGACGGCCTGCGCCGCCAGACAGAAACCCGCCGAAGACACTGCGGCCGAACCCCAGACCACGCAGCAGACAACTGTGCCGGACGCCGAACAGCAGACCTTCCGTGTCGGCATCTGCAACTATGTGGACGACGCTTCCCTCAACCAGATCGTTGAGAACATCCAGACACGCCTTGCCGAGATCAGCGAGGAGACCGGCGTGCAGTTTGCGGTCGATTATGATAACTGCAACGCGGACGCGACCGTGATGGAGCAGATCATCGCAAACTTCCAGAGTAACGGCGCGGATCTTCTCGTCGGCGTCGCTACCCCCGTCGCCATGCGCATGCAGACGGCCACGGAAGACAGCCGGACGCCCGTTGTGTTTGCCGCTGTTTCCGACCCGGTTGGCGCAGGACTCGTGCAGTCGCTGGAAGCACCGGGCAGCAACGTGACCGGAACCTCCGACTATCTGGATACCGCAGCCGTTATGAATCTGATCTTTGCGGCCAACCCGGATGCGGCAAAGATCGGCCTTCTGTATGATGCCGGTCAGGATTCCTCGACGGCGGCCATTGCCAGCGCCAAGGCATATCTGGACGAAAAGGGCATCGCATACGTCGAGCACACCGGCAGCACAGCCGACGAAGTCATGCTGGCCGCGCAGGCCATGGTCGCAGACGGTGTTGACGCAGTATTTACCCCGACCGATAACTCCATCATGAAAGCCGAACTTGCCATCTACGAGACGTTCATCGACGCAGGCATCCCGCAGTACACCGGCGCAGATTCCTTCGCGCTGAACGGTGCGTTCCTCGGATACGGCGTTGACTACGCAAACCTTGGCCGTGAAACGGCGGACATGATCGCGGATATCCTGCTGAACGGCGCCGATCCTGCGGCTACGCCGGTCAAGACCTTTGACAACGGCACGGCTGCCATCAACACCGAGACCTGCGCGGCGCTTGGCATTGATTTTGACGCAGTTTCCAAGGCGTTTGAGCCGTACTGCACCAAGATCACCACGCTGACGACGGCGGAGAGTTTCTCGTAATCGGGGCGACGAACAGACAAATTGCCCGAAGCCGGTATGAGGCCGGCTTCGGGCGCTTAAAAAAAGAAAGAGGAACCATCATGGATCTATCGAGTGTTCTGGGACTGATACAGACAGCGCTGGAGCTTGGGCTGATCTGCTCTGTGACCGTATTGGCGCTGTATCTGAGTTACACGATGCTGAACGTCTGCGACCTGTCTACGGACGGCTGCTTCACGCTCGGCGCTGTGACCGGCGCGGTCACAGCCATGGCGGGCCATCCGGTGCTGGCCGTTTTTGCGGCGATGGGCGCGGGACTGGTGTCCGGGCTGGTCGTGTCTGTTTTGCAGACGCGCATGGGCGTCAACAGTCTGCTTGCCGGGATCATCGTCAATACGGCGCTGTACTCCATCAACATTGCCATTATGGACGGCGCGTCGCTTCTGAGTCTCAACAAGACGCAAACGGTGTTTTCGCTCATGAAAACTGCGCTGGCCGGTACGCCGCTCGCTGGGCAGTATAAGCTGCTGACCGCGCTTGCGGCAGTGGTGCTGATCGTATTGCTTTTGACGCTGTTCCTTCGCACCCGCATGGGCCTCGCCATCCGCGCGACCGGCAATAATCCCGACATGGTGCGCTCGTCGTCCATCAACCCGGCCATGACCACTACGGTCGGCCTGTGTATCGCGGGCAGCTTTACGGCGCTGTCCGGCTGCCTGCTCGCGCAGTATCAGAAGGCGGCGGATATCAACATCGGGCAGGGTATGGTCACCATCGCGCTGGCCTCGCTGCTGATCGGCAGCACGATTCTCGGCCGCGGCGGAATCTTTCTGCGCGCGGTGGGTGCGGTTCTGGGCGCGGTGGTCTTCCGGCTGGTCTATACCGTCGCGCTGCGGCTGGATATGCCGGCGTTTATGCTGAAGCTGGTGTCGGCGGTCATCGTCGTGCTTGCGATTTCGATTCCATACCTCAGAACACGGCTGCCGGTTCTCCGGCGCAGGATGCAGAGAAAGGCAGGCTGAGACAGATGCTGGAACTGAAGAAAATCTCCAAGACCTTCAATCCCGGAACGGTCAACGAAAAATGCGCCCTGCATGAGTTGTCGCTCAGCGTGCCGGATGGGGATTTCATCACGATCATCGGCGCAAACGGCGCGGGAAAATCCACGCTGTTCGGCGCCATCAGCGGCAGCTTCCTGACGGACAGCGGCGAAATTCTGCTGGACGGACAGGATGTGACGCTCCTGCCGGAGTACCGGCGGTCAAAGATCATCGGCCGTCTGTTTCAGGATCCGATGCGCGGCAGCGCGCCGGGCATGACGATCGAGGAAAATCTCGCGCTGGCCGCCGGCCGCAGCGGCTGGCTGGGGCATATCAGCCGCCGGGACCGCGAGTGCTTCCGCGCGCAGCTGCGCGAACTGAATATGGGACTGGAGGATCGGCTGCGGCAGCCGGTGGGGCTTCTGTCCGGCGGTCAGCGGCAGGCGCTGACGCTTCTGATGGCGACGATCGCCAGGCCGAAACTCCTGCTGCTCGATGAGCACACCGCGGCACTCGATCCTGCCGCAGCAGAGAAAATTCTTGCCATGACCACGCACATCGCGGCTGAACAGAAGCTGACCTGCCTGATGGTGACGCATAATATGCGCGCCGCGCTCGCGCTCGGTAATCGGACGCTGATGATGAATGGAGGCCAGATCATTCTGGACGTCAGCGGTGAAGAACGCACACATATGGATGTGGACGACCTGCTCAAACGCTTCAGATCTGGCACTGGCAAAGCGCTGGACAACGACCGCATCCTGCTTTCCTGAACCCCGCGGCAGCTGAGGTCCTGCCGTATACTATATTTTCGATTATCCCTCTGTGCGAAAGATTCTCCGGACGAAACGCCTGTAGTATGCCGTCAATATCAGATGCAGGACAAAGCCGCGAAGCGGGCAGTCTTGGAACTTTGCGAGGGGGTTGTACGAAAAAGTGCGTAGGAATCGAAGGAATATCAGCAGGTGCAGAGGTGGATGAAGCAACTCTGCGTTTACAGAGAAAAGCAGCTTGCAAGCCTGAAAACTTGCAAGCTGCTTTCTAAAAAATCTGCGCTTTACTGCACACGGTATCCGGCTAAAATCAGGTCGATGATCATCTGCCAGAAATCGTGTTCTTCTGCGCTGTAATACCGGCTGCCTGGAATTTCGTGAAAGGACACAATGCGGTTTTCTTCATCCAGCCATGCCTCGAAAAAATATCCGTTCCTCGTTGAACATACTCATTCTGGTGCAGAAATTGTAATACTCGTCAAAAGGCCGCCATCCTGTGTGTAGGAAAGGACATAGGGGATCAGTGCAAACTGCTGCTTGTCCTGATTCTGCTTGGATTCTTCTTTTCCGTTCCTTGTGACCATTCCATCCAGCTGCTGTTCCAGATACCATTCCCATAGCTGATCAACGCTGTCGCCAACACGGATCCCCCGCTTTGTTTCGTGAGAATCATCCAGCAGCGTAACAGAAAACACGCTGTTCATTCCCTCAAATACGCGCAGTTCCAAGCTGCCGTCCGACCACACTTCTACCGGCACCCCATTCCGATCCTCTGTCTGGATCTTTGCAAACCGCTCCGGGATTTCGTTCTGCCTCAAATAGACCCAGTTTTTCAGTGTTCCGTCATCACTTTTGACAGGCTGCTTCGCAAGATATTGTTCCGCATCGAGAATCAGTTCGGTATCCGATACATGAAATGCAAAAAACTGTTCCAGCCATGAAAGCGGGATATATAAAACTCCGTCCTGCTCCTGCGCTTTCTGCGGAAGCGTCATGTAGCTGACGCCATCCCGATCATACACCTGCTGCGTCTGCATATTGATGCTGCACAGGTGCGGCTGCTCTTTTCCGTAACCCGCTTCGATATGATACTGGCAGGCCATACTCAGCACATCATTCTGAATGTCCCATGCAATACCAATTAAATCGAATGTTTCTTGTAAAGGAAAGAAAACTTCCGTCCGCAATGTGTCAACCGTTACAGTTTCCACAGAAGGAACAATGACCTGATTCTGCATAGACACTTTCTGCCCGCATACCGTTACATTTGACCCGTCATTGAGATTAACAACAAAGGTGAAGTCCTGCGGAAGCATTCGGATACTGGAGCAGATTTCATCCCAATTGGGTACGGCCATATTCTCCGTAGCAATTTCAGCAACCGCAATCGGTTTTGAGATATCAATGACAACACTGTCTGGCAAGTCGCTTTGGACGGCCAACTCTCCAATGTTATCCGGAATCCTCCCACCTTCGTGCGTGATGATTTCCGCGTTATTCCCAACGACGGCATACCGAACGTTCCCGACCCAAACAAAACGGATGGGATTTTCAGGTGATGATAGGCCGTGTAAGTGCTGGAACTTCTCCACATTAGGCGAAAACTGATGACGTGTTTCACCATCCAATTCAATTATATCCAAGGTTCTCCAGAACTCGCCGTTATGCAGAACAGGGAAAATGTAAGCGTCAGTTGGTTTACCATTAGAATCTAGAGGATGTGTATGATACGGTGTTCCAAGCGCGTACTCTCCCGCACCGCCCTCGAACACGGAAACCCATTGCGCCAGATTCTCCGAGAAAATAACCTTCGCTTCTTCGCAGATCTCATCCGGCGTTTCTTCTGTCATGAGATAACAGCCACCTTCTACAGCGGAACCGTGATCGCTGCAATCGACCAGCGGAACAGAATTTGCAGATTTGCTTTTGCCGCAGGCGGTCAAACTCAGAACGAGAAGTGCTGCGATTACGATACAAAATTCCTTTTTCATAGACACCTCCATGGAGCACTGGACACAATGACGTTCGTGCCTTTTGTAGTCCGTTCCATTTTCATGCGGTAATCAGTCCCATGTGAAATCGAAATAGGATTCCGGTTTGCTGGAGGTATCCTCCGTTTTCAAGCCTTCTATCGATTTCGGACGCTTTTTCCCGATTGACCCGGATTTACTGAGCAGACAGACAATGAAAAGCGTTACAATCACGCCGCAAAACACTGCGGCTGCATATTTTAGCAATGTTCGTGGATGGCGTTTTTCTGAAATGACTGGTTCGAGTGGCTCAGCTTCCGGCAGATCAGGAGACGTCTCCACAACAGGCTTATCTACGTTTCCTGTGTTCAGAAGCTGGTCGATGGACACACCGTAAAGTTCGCCAAGCGCGAGCAGCCTTTCCGTGGACGGCTTCGACTGTCCGCTTTCCCAACGCGAAACCGCCTGCCGGGAAACATTCAGCTTCGCGGCAACGTCCGCCTGTGTCAGTCCCGCTGCCTTTCGCGCCTGTGTCAGTTTTTCACAAAGTGTCATATCTTTCTCTCCTGATTTTATGGGATACCGCGATTTTTGTAAACCAAAAATCGGTTGCTTTCGCGCAAGTATTGGTTGCTTTTCGGTTTTTTTGAAAGTCCAAGTAAAAGTTAATTTACATAATACCATTATAAAGCAGACTGCAAAGAAGTCAAGGATGAAGATAGAAGCTGATCAGCGCAGAAACTGCGCCGCAGTAATCAAAGAATACGGGAAAAAGCACCTACGCGGACTGCTTCAGGGCAGCGCAGCTCCATGCAAGGCGGACGTTCCAATGGTATGCCCTCCGACAGCGAAATGCACAAATCGGAAAGGCAAAATTCTGCGCAAATAGAGATTGTGCTGCATGGATATTTTCAAAAAAGTCGCTATAATACAAATAAGAACGCCGTTCTCCATTCACCTGCTGAAAACGGAGGGGTATAATCAAACTGCGAATGAAACTTCGCAGAGATTACGAAGCAGGAGGAAAAACAATGAAAAAGAGTGTTTCAAAATGGATCGCATTGCTGCTGTCCGTCGTTATGATCGTGATGTGCGCGGCAGGGTGCAGCAAGACCCAGACGCAGGAGCCTGCGTCGGATAATACCGCCGACGCACCCGCGCAGACAGCCGATACGCCGGCGCAGGCTGACGAACCGGAACAGGCAGACGCGCCCGAACAGGCCGAACCGGTCACCATCACGTTCTGGCATACCTACGGTGACAGCGAGGAAGCGCAGTTTCTGAACGTCGTTATGCCGCTTTGGGAATCGCTTCATCCCGAGATCAAGGTCGAGGCTGTCCGTCAGGACAGCAGCCAGTACCACCAGATGATCGTGACCTCCTTCGGCACCGGCATGAGCCCGGACGTGGCCCGTGTGGACATTGCCAATATTGCAGCCTATGCCAAGCAGGGCGGTCTGGCCGCGCTGAGCGATTACCCGGACTTCGCAGAGCTTTCCGCATCGTATCTGGATGCACCGCTTTCGACCAATCTCTATCAGGGCAAATATTACGGCCTGCCGCTGGATACCAACTGCAAGGCGGCTGTTGTCAACACCAACGTGCTCAAGGAGCTGGGGCTTGACGAGATCCCCGCTACCATGGAGGAGTTTATCGAGGCTGCCAAGACCCGCGGCACCTATTCCCTGAACGTTTCCGGCGTCGGCGACTGGGATATGTACCCGTATTTCTGGCTGTTTGGCGGCGTGCTGACCGACGACGGCTTTACCAAGGCCAGCGGCTATCTGGACAGCGACGCCAGCATCGCAGCTATGCAGAAGATTGTGGAGCTGCATGACGAGAAGGTGTTTACCATCCGCGACGTGGACGGCTCCGTGGACGCATGGGACGGCATCAACAGCGAATACGCCATGTTCTTTGAAGGCCCATGGTACTTCGGCTCCTATGAGGACAGCCTTTCCAAGGGCATCACCGCAGCGACGATTCCCACCTATGAAGGCCGCAGCGCGTCCGTGGTCGGCGGCGAGGATATTGCTGTGTTCGCCACCAGCGCACACCCGGAAGCAGCCTATGAGTTTGCCAAGTTCATGACCTCCGAGGATGTGCAGCTTGCCATGCTCGAGGCCGGTCAGCTGCCAATCCTCAAGTCGCTGGTAAGCAGCGAGGCTGTGCAGAGCAACCCCGTCTGGTCTGTTTATATGCAGCAGATGGAATCGGCCAAGGCGCGCATTCCGTCTCCCAACAACTCCGCGATCCAGGAGATCTGGAGCGAAACGGTGACCAGCATCTTCGTTGATGGCGCGGATGTGGCGCAGGCGCTTCACGATGCAGCGGCCCGGATCGACGAGCAGCTCAGCTAAACCGCGTCTTACAGCAGGCCGCAGGACCCAACGGTTCTGCGGCCTTTTTGAGAAAGGAAGGGTATCCCTATGGTTTCTGCCGAAAAAGCCGGCCTGCGGGCCGGGCGGCCCGGTGCAGTCCGCAAGGGTGTGCGCGGCTGGCTCACGGCGCTGCCGTTTATCCTGCCGGGGCTGATTCTGGTGGCGGTGTTCGTGCTCTATCCGCTGCTGTTTACGATCCGTATCGCGCTGTCCGATTATCAGATCGTGCAGGGAAACATCACGTTTATCGGTCTTGAGAATTTCAAAAAGGTTTTGTCCGGCGGCTCCCGGTTCTGGTATGCCTATCGGAACAACTTCCTTTACGCGCTCGTGACCGTCCCGTTTATCCTGCTGGGCGGCATGCTGTTCGCGTATCTGATCAACAATCTCAAACGCGGACAGGGCATCTTCCGCGTGGGCTTTTATCTGCCGGTCATCACATCGTGGGTCATTGTCAGTCTGGTGTTCCAGTATATGTTCAATAACTCCAACCGCGGGCTGATCAACTACATTCTCGTGGATGCGCTGCATGTGCTGGACGACTATGTGCCGTGGCTGCTGCGGGAGTGGTCCGGCAATGCGGCCATCTGGCTCATGGGCATCTGGAAAAACGTCGGCTGGTCCATGCTGATCTATCTGGCGGCGCTGCAGAGCATTCCAAAGGAGCGGTATGAGGCAGCGGAGTTGGACGGCGCGGGGCTCTGGGCGAGATTCCGGTATATCACCATGCCGAGCTTGCGGCCTACGACCTTTTATGTCATGGTAAACATGATCATCGGTTCGTTCAACGTCTTTATTCAGGTCATGATGCTGACCGGCGGTAATCCGAACGGCAAAACATCCACGCTGCAGTATCTGCTGTATGACAAGGCATTCAATCAGTTCGCCTTCGGCGAGGCTTCCGCCATCGGCATGATCTCCGCCGTGACCATCGTGATCCTGACGGTGATTCTGAACCGGACGCTGAAGCTGAACAGCACAGAACAGGAGGGATAGGCTTGAAACGTATCAAAAGCAAACGGGGCTCGGAACTTTTGGGTCAGATCCTGTTGTGGGCGCTGCTGATCGGTGCGCTGTTGGTCTTCTCTGTTCCGTTTTTCTTCATGATCAGCAATTCCTTTGAGGAATTCAGCTATGTGCTGCCATACCCGCCCAGACTGCTTCCGACCAGACTGGACTTTTCCGCGTACAAGCATATTCTGGAACTGGAGATCTTTCCGACGGCGGTCTGGAACAGCGTCGTCAATACCTGTGTAACGGTCATTCTTTCCGTGTTCATCTCTACGCTCTCGGCCTATGGCTTCGCCCGCATCCAATTTCCGGGCCGGGACAAACTCTTTGGAATTTATCTGTTTACGTTGATGATGCCGGGCTTTCTGAACATCATCCCGCAGTTCCTGATTTTGAAGGGCATTCAGCTTCCGGGCCTGACAAACGGCCTGATCGGGACGCGTGCCGGTCTGATCCTGGTGTATGTGGCGACCAACGTCTGCGGACATACGTTTTTCCTGCGGAATTTCTTCCGAAGCCTGCCGGATTCTCTATCTGAATCGGTCATTATCGACGGCGGCGGACACGGCACGATCTTTTTCAAAATCATGCTGCCCCTTTCCAAACCGGCGATCGGGACTATGACGATCTTTGCGTTTCAGGGCTTCTGGGAGGAGTATTTTACCGCCAAAGTACTCGTCGGCGCGGATGAGAAAATGATGACGCTCCCGCTGCTGCTGCAGCGGCTCAACGGGCAGTACGCCACGCGCTGGGAGTGGGTCTTTGCCGCGTCGATCCTCGCGCTGATACCGGTCGTCGCGCTGTTTATTCTGTTCCAGCGAAAAATGGTCGTCGGCGGCCTGACACAGGGGGCGGTAAAGGGATGAAGCTGACCTGTGAATTTGACCGCGCGCAGTATCTGACAGGGCAGGAGATACGGCTGTACTTGCCGGAGGGAGTGAACGCGCCGCGCGTATGTGTATACCGGCTGGAAACGCCCGTTGACTGCTCCGTGCGCCAAAGCGGACGGACGCTGATCCTGCCGCTGCTGCCGATTGGCAGCTACGGAGTCGCCGTCGAAGCCGGCTCTGCGCAGTGGGAGGGTACGTTCGACGTTGTGGAGGATTCCCGTCAGGTGACACGGTACGCTTTTTTATCGGATTTTACCTCTGCGGACACTGAAACGCAGGACGTGGACTGGCTCCGGCGGCTGCATTTTAACGCCGTACAGTTTTATGACTGGATGTACCGCCACGACATGCTGCTGCCGCCGCAGGAGCGGTATCTCGATCCCATGGGCAGGGAAACCGACCTTGCCGCGATCCGCGCGAAGATCGCCGCCTGCAAGGCAGCCGGGATTCGCCCCATTGCCTACGGTGCTGTCTATGCCGCTGCAAAGGAGTTGTTTGCAGCGCACCCGGAATGGGCCATGTATACCATGGACGGGCAGGCGATGACCTTTGCCGGGTGGCTCTATTACATGAACATCGCGCCCGATTGCGGCTGGTCGGAGCATATTCTGGCAGAATTCCGAAAGGCCGTCGCCTTTGGCTTTTCCGGGATCCATATGGACACCTACGGCTTTCCAAAGCAGGTCTGGGACGCGGAGCGGCGTCCGGTCGAGCTGACCGACGCGCTTCCGAAGCTGATCGACCGGGCGGCGGAGGCAGTTCGGAAGGAAGACTCTGCCGCAGGCGTGATTTTCAACGCCGTCAACAACTGGCCGATGGAGGCGGTAGCCGGAACGACGCAGGACGCAGTCTACATCGAGGTCTGGCCGCCGAACGACCGCTATTACGATCTGTATACGCTGATCCGTGAAGCGCGGCTGTGCTCCGGAAAGCAGGTGGTGCTTGCGGCCTATCTGCATCCGTTCCAGCAGGCGGACACGGACGGTGCGGAACGGGCGTTCCGCCTGTCCTGGGCCGCGATCAGCGCTGCCGGCGGCACACAGCTGGTGTTGGGCGAAAATAAAGCTGCCCTGCAGGACAGCTACTATGCAAACTACGCTTCTCTCCGAGCGTCCTTTTTGCCCGTGGTGCAGCGGTACTGCGATTTTCTGGTGCGCTATGCCGCGCTTTTGTATCTGGATGCCGGTATGGACATCGGACGCACTGCGGCCGGCGGGATCAATGAGGATGTTCAATTTGAAGCGGAGGACTGCGTTTTTTCCACGGACGCGGAGGCGGGTACCGTCTGGAGCATGATCCGGGAAAGCGGGAGCTGCCTGAACATCCAGCTTGTCAACCTGCGCGGGAACAACGCGCGGTGGAACGAGGCAAAGGCCGCGCCGCAGGCCGCGGAGAATATCCGGATCCATGTGCGGCTCGACCGGCCGGTCGCCGGTGCGTTTGCCGCTTCGCCGGACGACGAAAGTCTGTGCGCGGAGCGTCTGCCGCTGACCTGCCGGCAGACACCGCAGGGCCGGATCTATACGGCTGAACTTGCGCGGTTGGACTATTGGGCTGCAGTCTGGTTTACGATGGGGGAAGAAGTATGCTGATATCCTATAATGCAGATCTGCTCCCGAAGGTGCGGATGCTGGGACAGATCCGGTATAACGAGCCGTGGCTCCATTTTTCCCGCTGCATCAACGAATGGGTCCTGTATGTGATCCGGGACGGGAATCTGTATTTGCAGGAGGACGGCGTTCGGTATCACCTGAGCGCGGGAGATTTTTTCCTACTGGAGCCGGGCCTGCCGCATGAGGGCTATCAGAAGGCCGCCTGCGACTATTATTACGCGCATTTCACACATCCGGATATGCACCGGGCCGCAGACGACCGGCAGGCGATGGCGCTGCTGGCGGAAAAACGGCGGCAAAGTCTGGTCGGTTATAATTTGGATGCCTGCGATCCCACGGCTCCGGAGACATGCCTGCCGAAGCAGTTTCATCTGACCGGCGGGGAATTCAAAGCACAGCTGCACGCGGCAGTAGAATGCTATGACAGCCGGGAGGACGACTATAAGCGCCGGGCGTCTGCCCTGCTGCACAGCTTTCTGCTTCAGACGGCGCACGAGCATCTGCTTGCAAGAAACAGCGCACAGGGACGGAAGATCCGAAAGTCCGACGTGATCGCGGAGCAGCTTCTGCGCTATCTGAATCAGAACTATACTAAACATCTGACCAGCCGGGAGATTGAGGAACTGTTCGAGGGAAACTTCGATTATCTGAACCGGGTGTTTTCCTCCCTGACCGGCTCGCCGGTGTTTGCCTACCTCAACATTTTGCGGATCAACAACGCAAAGCAGCTGATCTCCACGACCGATCTGCCGTTTTCGGAGATCGCATATCTGGTCGGGATTGAGGATCGGTACTATTTTTCCAAGCTGTTTCGGAAAATGACCGGCATGAGCCCGACGGAATACTACAAGGAGGTCAGAAGCTGATACGATGCAGGAGCAGAAAGGAGAAAATGCAATGCGTGCGGCATGGTGGAAAGAGCGGGTATTTTACCAGATCTACCCGCGCAGCTTTCAGGATTCCAACGGCGACGGGATCGGAGATATCCCCGGAATGATTGCCCGGCTGGATTATCTGAAATGACTGGGTGTCGGCGCGGTCTGGCTGTGCCCAATGTATGATTCTCCGAATGCGGACATGGGATATGATATCCGTGACTATGAAAAGATCATGTCTGAATTTGGGACAATGGAGGATTTTGATACGCTTCTGCGGGAAATACACAAGCGGGACATCAAGCTGGTAATGGATCTTGCTGTGAATCACTCCTCCGATGAACACGCCTGGTTTGTGGAATCGAGAAAAAGCCGGGACAATCCCTGCCGGGATTACTATGGACCTTTACACGCTGGGCGAGAAGAAAGTGGCTCTTTACGCTGTCATTCCCGACAATGATAACACGTTCAACTTCCTTGTGAGCCTGCTTTACGCACAGGCGTTTCAATCCCTCTATTACAGCGCAGACCAGATCCACCACGGCCCGTTGCCGCGCCACGTTCGCTTTGTGCTGGACGAGTTCGCCGCCATGCCGCTGCCAGGCTTCACGCGCGAGCTTGCGACGATGCGCTCGCGTTCCATCTCGGCAAGCGTGATCATTCAGAACATGGCACAGATCAAAGAATTGTATAAGGATAGCTGGGAGACAATTCCAGGCAACTGTGATACCATTTTGTATCTTGGCGGCAACGAATCGTCAACACACAAATACGTTTCCGAGATGCTTGGCAAGGCCACGATTGATACCAAAACGCACGGGCAGACGAAGGGCAAATCCGGTTCTTACTCGACCAATTTCCAGATGTCCGGGCGCGAACTGCTGACACCGGACGAAGTGCGAAAGCTGGATAATCGCTATGCGCTGCTGTTCATTCGCGGCGCAAGTCCGGTCATGGATGAAAAGTATGATCTCATGCACCATCCGGCGATCTCATACAGTTCCCTCGGCGGCGCAGCGCCCTACATTCATCATGGAACAAAACCGCCCGTTTACACCGGCCACCCGCTGTTTCGTGCGGGCGGCACAGAAAATTTGAATCCATCGAAGGGGGAATTTCATTGAAGAAACCATTTGAATCCAAAGCCAAACGGCTCTACTCGATCTTCGCCAGCGTGTTTTTCATGCTGGCGTTTTTTGTTGTCCCGGCGTTCGCGGCAGACGGTGATCCGTTGGCCGTGGTCAACAATCTGAGTGATTTTATCTTTTCCCTGATCCGCGCGGTCGGCTTGATCCTGCTTGGCTTTGGCATTTTGCAGGTCGGTTTGTCGCTCAAATCGCACGATCCGTCCCAGCGCGCAAACGGCATCCTGACTGTTGCTGGCGGTATCGTCATTGCGTTCACCAAGGAGATCCTGACGCTGATCACCGGCTGAGAAATGCTGCGGGAATGGCAGCTCCATTCCCGCGGCACAGATCCTATGATGTTGTATTGTCCAGAATTCTGCGATAATTCCGCTTGGCGTACAAAATCCTGCGAATCTGTACAGTGTCTCCGGCGACCACATAGAACACCAGATAGCTTTCTACGATCAGATACCGATAGCCCTTGGTCGCCAGCGCAATATCACGCGGCTTTGGGCATCGAAACGGCATCTGCGAGAGGCTCTCGATTTCCTCAATGAGCAGATCGTAGTACCGAAGCGCAGCCTGCTGGGACAGTGTGTTCAGATAGTCGATGATCTCCTGTAAGTCTTTCTTGGCGGTCGGGTAGATTTTAATCTTATAAACGTCCATGCACAAGCCCTCGCAGCTCTCTGGCGACGCTCAAAAAGTCCTCACCCTCTGCGCCTTCGGCAATTTCTGCTTCCGAAACCGCAAGTTTGGCATAGAGGTCGATCAGCGCCTGCTGGCGCTCATACTCTGCCATGCTCTGCACGACCATGTCACCTGTGCCGTTTCGTGTAATGAACACAGGCTCGCGCGTCTGCTTGCAGAAGTCGGAAATCTCATTGGCGCTGTTGCGCAGATCAGAAATCGGTCGAATACTCGGCATACTGCATCCCTCCTTCACTTGCAGTATAGCAAAATATTGAGTATTTTACAACATAAATTTTGATTGCGAGGTGATACCATCTCAAGTGGAAACTGGATCATAGATAATCTCAATTCCTCGCTGGAAACGTGGAACGGCAAGCTGCTAGAGATCTGGACGCTGCTGACCACCAGTCCGGAAAATTTCAAAGGCGGCGGGATCTGGAATGTGATCGTGGGCATCAATGATGCGCTGAAGGCAATCGCATATGCGCTTCTGGTTCTGTTCTTTGTGATCGGCGTGATGAAAACCTGCGGCAGCTTTACGGAGCTGAAACGCCCGGAGGTGGCATTCAAATGCTTCGTCCGCTTTGTGCTGGCACAGGCGGCGGTCACCTACGGCATGGAGCTGATGACGGCGCTGTTCTCGATTGCGCAGGGTGCGATTCAGACGATCATGGGTGCGTCCGGTCTTTCGGCAATGGAAGCATCCACGCTGCCCGCTGAGATTGCAACGACGATTGAAGATGTGGGCCTGCTGGAAAGCATTCCGCTCTGGGCGGTGACACTGCTCGGTTCGCTGTTCATCTGGGTGCTGTCACTTGTTATGATTCTCACGGTCTATGGCCGCTTTTTTAAGCTCTATATGGCGACGGCGATTGCGCCGATCCCGCTGTCGAGCTTTGCAGGACAGCCCTCCAGCAACATCGGCATGGCGTTCATCAAGAGCTATGCCGCCATCTGCTTGGAGGGCTGTGTCATTTTACTGGCCTGTATTATTTTCTCACAATTTGCATCCAGCCCGCCTGTCGTAACGGAAGGACTCGCCCCGGCAACGGTCGTCTGGAACTACATTGGCGAACTGGTGTTCAATATGCTGGTGCTCGTCGGTTCCATCAAAATGTCTGACAGAATTATTCGAGAACTGATGGGACTTGGATAAGAAACCCTCCATCCGCAGTTGGATGGAGGGTTCTGCATCTTATGATTTATTATGCGCCGTGGCGAAATTCAGCGTTGTTTTTTGTCAGCAGGTACAGACAATACTGGTTCATGCTGATACCCTCGCGTTTGGAGTTTTCCGCAAGTGCGCGGTGCAGCGACTTCGGAAGCCGCAGCTTGAACTGACCGGAATACTCGTCATCAGACGTAGGCTCCGGAATCTCATAGCCATCTTCCAGTGCGGCGGCCAGCCATTCGCGTTTGCAGTCCAGCGCGTTTTTCAGCGCCGCTTCCGCCGTCTCGCCGCTGGTCAGGCAGCCGCGCAGCTCCGGATACGAGGCTACAAAACCGCCTTCGTCCGTGTCCGGAACAAGCTCCAGACGATACGGAAGATTCATATAATACTCAATCGTCTTCACGATTTGACACCTCGCTTTCTACAACTTCTTTTACCATCATAACGTAGACTTTCTTGATCGGTTCGTGCATGGGAATCGTAATTGGTGCGCAGCCGGGCTTGCGAAATGTGCAATGACTGCTGCCGCCGTTTGGCTGACGCATTTCATAGCCGTAGCTTTCCAGCACCTTGCGCAGCTCGTCAAAACGAAGATCGCGCGATAATCCGCAGATTCTTGCCAATAGTTTATCCCATTTTGACACGGCACATCACCTCTGTCTCTTCTCTCGCTTTCATTATAGCATGGTGTCATATATGGTGTCAAATTAATTTTGCGTGAGTTTATTACGATCTGCCTGCAATTTTCCGCACCAGCGACACACCCCACGAAATCAGCCCCAGGACAATGAGTGCATACCAGATCCCATTCGCCAGTGCATAGTGGCTGTAATACCAGCCGGAAAACAGCGTCGGCACGATCAGCGCATACAAAAGCGGCAGACCGAGGTGCAGCAGCGACGCGGCATGAAATAATACGGACAGAAGCAAACAGCCAGCCCCAAATACGATCATCAACATGGCACAGCCTCCTTTTGAAAGTTTGTGCCATGTTAGCTTGGAACAAAGAAAAAATCAAGCCCCATTCCAGAAAAAACTGAAAAACAGGAGGGATTCATCATCGAAGTTAAAATCAACAAAGAAATCCAACGGTATCAGGAGAGCATTCTGTTCGGCTTATCGCTGCGGCAGATGGTGTTTGCGCTGCTCGCCGTCGGTGTGGCAGTCGGCGCGTATTTTGGCTTGAAGCCGCTTATCGGCGCGGCGGAGGTCGGCTGGGTGTGCATGCTGGCGGCGTTCCCGTTTGCCATGTGCGGCTTTTTTAGCTACAACGGTATGCCCGCCGAGCGATTCCTACTGGCGGTCATTCGGTCAGAAATTCTCTGTCCGCGTACACTGTCATATCATCCGCAGAATCTGTATGCGGAAGTGCTGCTGGATTCCAATTCCATGCGGGAGGTGCTGACGCTTGATTAAAACCCTCAACAACACCATCAAGCAGGATCGAACGGCATATAAAATCCCGCGCAGCGTACAGGATGTCATTTCCATCCAGCGAATCTTCGCGGATGGAATTTTTCAGTTCGGTACGAAATACTCTCGGACGCTGCGCTTTTCGGACATCAACTATGCCATTGCCTCGAAGGAGGACAAAACCGCGATGTTCCTCGGCTACAGTGAGCTTCTCAATGCGCTGGACAGCGGCTCGACCACGAAGCTCACGATCTGCAACAAGCAGGTCAACCGGCAGGCTTTTGAAGATACGGTTCTGCTTCCGCAGCGCGGCGACAGCCTCGACGGTTTTGTGGACGAGTTCAACGGGATGCTGGAAAGCAAAATCTCCGGCAGCTCCGCCAGCGTGGAACAGGAGCGGTTTATCACGGTTTCCGTTCACAAAAAGAACGTGGATGAAGCGCGTACGTTCTTCTCCCGTGTAACAGACGAAGTGTCCTCCAAACTCTCGCGGCTCAACTCGTCCTCCAACGAGCTGGACGCCGCCGAACGGCTGGATGTCCTGCGCGGATTCTTCCGACCAGAGGAATCATCCTTGCCCTTTGATTTGCAAACGGCCATGAAGCGCGGACATAATCTCAAGGATACGATCTGCCCGGACAGCTTGGAGTTCCATCGGGATTATTTCAAGATGGGCAATCAATACGGGCGCGTCCTGTTTCTCAAGGACTATGCCAGCTACATCAAAGACAGCATGATCCTGGAGCTGACCGACCTCAACCGGCGCATGATGCTCTCCATTGACATGATCCCCGTGCCGACCGACGAAGCCGTGCGCGAGGTGGAGAACAAGCTGCTCGGCGTGGAGACGAACGTCACCAACTGGCAGCGGCGGCAGAACAGCAACCAGAACTTTTCTGCTGTCGTGCCGTATGATCTGGAACAGCAGCGCAAGGAAACCCGCGAGATGCTGGACGACCTCACGACCCGCGACCAGCGGATGCTGTTTGCCGTGGTCACGCTCGTGCATCTGGCGGACAGCAAAGAGGAGCTGGACAGCGACACCGAAACGCTCCAATCCATTGCGCGCAAGCACCTGTGCCAACTTGCAAAGCTGAGCTTTCAGCAGCAGGACGGGTTAATTACTGCGCTGCCGCTCGGTTTGCGGCGTATCGATGCACTGCGGACGCTGACCACAGAAGCCCTCGCTGTGCTTATGCCGTTCAAGGCGCAGGAGATTCGACACCGGCACGGCATCTACTACGGGCAGAACGCGATCTCCAAAAATCTCATTCTGGCAGACCGAAAAGAGCTGCTCAACGGCAACGGCTTTATTCTCGGCGTCTCCGGCTCCGGTAAATCCTTTGCAGCCAAGCGCGAGATCACGGAAATTGCACTGTCCACGAATGACGACATTATCATCATTGACCCCGAAGCCGAGTACCGACCGCTGGTCGAAGGCTTGGGCGGCGAGGTCATTGAAATCTCCGCAACCTCGCCCAATCATATCAACGCCCTCGATATGGAGTCCGGCTACAACGACGGGGATAACCCCGTCGTGCTGAAATCCGAGTTCTTATTGTCCCTCTGCGAGCAGCTCGTGGGCGCAGGCAAGCTGTCTGCCAAGGAGAAATCCATCATTGACAGGTGTACTGCCCAGGTCTACCGCGAGTTCATCCGAAACGGCTATCTCGGCGTTGTGCCGACATTACAAGACTTCCATGCCGCGCTCCTGGAGCAGCCGGAACCGGAATCGCGGGACGTTGCGCTGGCACTGGAGCTGTTCACGGAAGGCAGCTTGAACACCTTTGCCAAGTACACGAACGTGGATACCAATTCCAGAATCCTTTGCTACGACATCCGCGACCTCGGCAAGCAGCTTCTGCCGGTCGGCATGCTGGTCGTACTGGACAGCGTGTTCAACCGCATCATCCGAAACCGCAAGCTCGGCAAAAACACATGGCTTTATATTGATGAAATCTATTTGCTGTTCCAGCACGAATACAGCGCGAATTTCCTGTTTACCCTCTGGAAGCGGATGCGCAAATATGGTGCCTGCGGCACGGGGCTGACGCAGAACGTGGATGACTTGTTACAGTCCCACACGGCGAGAACCATGCTTGCAAACAGCGAATTCCTGCTCATGCTTAATCAGGCGAGTACGGACCGAATCGAGCTGGCGCGGCTGCTCAATATTTCGGACAATCAGCTTTCGTATATTTCGGGCGTAGATTTTGGACACGGGCTTCTCAAGTGCGGCAGCACCATCGTGCCTTTCATGGACCACTTCCCGCGCAGCGGCAGGCTGTACCAGCTTATGACGACGAAGATGTCTGAACGGGTGGAGCAGGCGACGTAATGCGGGAGGTAAAAGAAAAATCGTCGCTGAAAGAGCGAGTTGGCGAAACGCTCAAATCCGCGCCGCGAACAGCATTCCGCCGCGGCACAGATGCTTCCTTTCAGCAGCTCCGGCAGGAGTTGCGCGACGCAGCACAGGATGGGCAGCCGGAGGATCGCTACGAGAGCGGCAAGATCACGGATACCGCCGACCATGCCGTGCAGGAAGTCCACCATCTGGAAGAAAAGGCAGCCCACAGGCTGCCGAAAACAAAATCCGAACCGCAGCGGGAAGCCAGGACAGAATCTGTTCCACAACATGAGCAGCCTCGGCACCCCCTGCAGCCTACTGCGGCATCGAGGGAATATCCACCGCAAAGCCAGTCACAGGGAAATCAGTCTGTGCGCGAATCGGCTTCTCCAATCAGGGAGAAGCCGGTTCCTCCTGCAAACGCCCAACAGCCCAAAACGCGAGTATATACGCCGGATGCGAAAGCGCCAGCGTCCCCGTCTCAGTATCCAACTCCGAGGATTCATGAAAACGCAACGGCTGTTTCTGCGGAAACAATGCCATCGACAATGGAACATTCTGTGCGTGAATCGGCTTCGTCAATCAAGGAGAAAACGATTCCTCCTACAAATCCCCCACAACCAAAAATGCGGGAACATGCACCGGATGCGAAAGCACCGGTGTCTTCCTCCCAGCATGCAACTCTGAGGATTCACGAAAAAACGCAGAACGTTTCCGCGGAAATGACGCCAACGCCAACTGGTAGCGCAGAAAAACATACCGCAGCACCCTTTGAACAGTCTGCGCACCATTTACAAATGGAACGTTCTGCACACGAACAGGCTTTTCCAATCAAGGAGAAGCCTGTTCCTCCCGCAAACACCCCGCAGCCCAAGATGAGAGAGCATACACCGACCGCAGATGCACCTGTGCATCTGCCCCAGCATCCAGCTTCGCAAATTTATGAAAGACCGCAGAATGTTTATCAATTGCAGACAAATCGCTCTGTGCGTGAATTGGAAACATCAGTAAGGGAAAAGCCGTCTGCTTCTTCTCTGCGAGAAATTCCTGCTGCGCTAAAACCGGATACCACACAGTTCGCGCTTCCTGAAATCAAGACGAAAGAGTACATCCGAAAGAAGCGGCAAAAGCAGAATTTTCTCAAAGAGGAAGCGACCGGTATTGAAAATATAACCGCAGATTCCGAAACATTTTCGCCGGTCATTCGTACACGGGAAACTGTTCGTGAACAGCAGAAACTCCACGTTTCCCATAGTGCGGAGCAGGAGCAGCCAGCTCTGCCGCAGATCCGAACGCGGCAGCCGCAGACAGCTTCCATGCCCGCCGATATAGAACCCACGAAGCCGGAAGTTCCACAGCCACCGCTTCCGGACATCAAGAGCAAGCAAAAGTACATTGCAGCGCAGCAACCGACACAGGTAACGCCCGTGCAGGCAAATCTGCAACAGGCTGCGCGGCAAACTGGAATGAAAGCCGCTCACGGCGAACCGAAATTATGTCAACTGACATTGACGAATGAAACAGTCCCTGCGCCAGCGAGCAGGAATGTCGCTCCAGCAAAGCCTGCGCGTGTCCAGAAACAGGCGCGACCAGCTTTCGTAAAAAAGCAGAAGATCAAAACGGCCCCGAAAGCGAAAATCAAGGATGCTACACCTGCCGCAAAAGCGCTGCCAAGCAAAGTGTCGGCGGCTGCTCCCAAGCAGGCCGCAACTGTCATCCGCAAAAGACAGGCACTTCGGGATACGGCGATCAAAACGGCGAAAGTAGCAAAAGAGACCGGAAGGAAGGTCCTGCGGGCAATCGTGGCAGCGGCAGAAA
>ENA-UONZ01000349-UONZ01000349.1-human-gut-metagenome-genome-assembly--contig:-C93old-NODE-349-length-79607-cov-21.163704_pt1 | contig 79607 bp, 76 predicted proteins | sample MGYA00242468_ERZ724015 | MGnify/ENA metagenome assembly ERZ724015
AATGATGTAAAAGCTGAATGTGTTGTCACCGATGAAGGTAACGAAATACTTGAAATTAAGAATATCGCAGTCGATCCGGAAAATCAGGGAAAGGGCTATGGCAAAGCACTAATTGATTTTCTTGCCGGTAAATATGCAGATGAATATTCTGTTTTGCAAGTTGGAACAGGTGACAGTCCATTGACGATACCATTTTATGAAAAATGTGGATTTGTTCGTTCTCACAAGATTCCTAATTTCTTTACCGATAATTATGACCACCTAATTTATGAGGGCGGTGTACAACTAATAGATATGGTATATTTGCAAAGGCATATATAACTTCCAGTTTGCCGTACTCGTTCCCAGCAGGGTCTGGGGCAGGTACGCCCCAACAAGAACACGTTTGCGCAGCAAGACGGAGGGGCCCCGCCCCGACAAGTTCCTGCGGAGGCACCACTCGGAACGGTAAACAAGCAAAGGCATGGTATCACCATGGAGGTGGTACCCTGCCTTTTGATATTATAGTATACTCGGTTTTTGTTCAGCAAATCGAAAGGTGTAAGAGAGGTTTCCGGGCGGTTGAGGTTCTTATGAACCATCAGTCCTTCTTCTCTGCAGTGCGGGCAAAGAAGTTGGCAAGGAGGGCACCGGAAATGTTATGCCACACAGAGAACACAGCACCGGGGATGGTTGCCAGCGGATACTGTGCAAAGTGAGCAGCGGCCAGAGAGGTGGCCAGACCGGAGTTCTGCATACCGACCTCGATGGAAATTGCACGGCACTTAGTGGAGTCCAGCTTCAGCAGCTTGCCCACGCCAAAGCCGGTGAGATAACCCAGCAGGTTGTGCAGGATGACCACGGCCAGGATCAACAGACCGCTGGTCATGATCTTAGCGGAGTTTGCGGACACAACGGCGCAGATGATGAGCACGATGGCAGTGGTGGAGATCAGCGGCAGCACACGGACGGCATTCTGGGTGAAGGCGTGGAAGAAGTGGTTGACCACAAAGCCCAGTGCGATGGGAACCAGCACCACCTTGACGATGGACAGGAACATGTTCACGGGGTTCACCTCCACGCGCTGACCGGCATACAGCAGGGTGAGCAGCGGGGTGAGGAACGGAGCCAGCACGGTGGAAACAGCAGTCATGCCAACGGACAGTGCAACGTCGCCCTTAGACAGATAAGTCATCACGTTGGAGGAGGTGCCGCCGGGGCAGGTGCCCACAAGGATGACACCGATGGCCAGCTCAGTGGGCAGATGGAACACCTGGGTCAGCGCCCATGCCAGGAAGGGCATCAGGGTGAACTGTGCCACGCAGCCAATGACCACGTCTTTCGGGCGGCTGAACACCACCTTGAAATCCTCCGGCTTCAGGGTAAGACCCATGCCGAACATAACGATGCCCAGCAGAGTGTTGACCCATGCGGTCTTTACCACGCTGAATGTGCCGGGGAAGAACAGGGCCAGCGCTGCCACCACAATGACGATAGCAGCCATATACCTGCCTACAAAGTCGCTTACTTTTTCCAGTGTTTTCATGTTAAACTCTCCTTTTCCAGGTCCTGATTTTTGCGGATGCAAAGGCAATGAAACATCCGGAAAATGGCTTTCCCGCAAACAAAAACGCCTTTGTCCCTTACGGTTTGTAAGAGACAAAGGCGTAAATCCTCTGCGGTACCACTCTTATTGCCGGTGCAAAGCCCGGCCCCTCAGTGCGCATCCAACAATGCGCGGCCCGTGATAACGGGAGCCTGCCGTTCCCGCTTACTGGGGCGCAGATGCCGCCCATTCAGCCGGAAAGCTCGGAGAGGATCTTCCCACGGACACCCTGCACTGCCTTGCACCATCCGGCAGCTCTCTGCAGCATTCTTTCCGGGTACTCTTTCTCGTCATAGCCGAATATTTCACTGCCCCGGAGTATACTCCCCTGCAAGGGGAAAGTCAAGTGATGCGGCCCGTCTGATTTTTCATCTGGTTTGCCTCCGGAGTGAAAGCATTTCAGACAAGGGCAGTGCCGGTGTCTGCGGCAGACGATGCGGAGGCAAGGCAGAACGAGCAGCCTTATCCGCACAGCGAACAAGTGATATACCAGAAAGCTCGATCTTACGACTGATTTCGCAACTTTTTCTGTCAAAAAGTGGTTAAGCTGCGGCAAAGATTTTTCTTTTTGTGCTTTCGGTTTTCCGCGGAGCATTCTTTCCTCTGTTGCTGCGTGAAGTTGATTTTTCTCAATTTTACACGATATTCCGTAAAATTGTTCGTTCTCGTTTTCCGGTTCGTCTTTTTACTGCACCACCGGTTTCACCGGACATGCAAAACACGCCGCCAAATTTCGAAATTTTGGCTGTTTATTTTGAAGCCAAGAGATGGTATATAAAATTTGTCAGAACATTTTGCGGGCAGCGAACCTGCATTCATGCAGCCGTTTCAAAGCGGCGTGACAATTTTGACAGAGAGGTGATTGGTGTGTTTTGGTATCATTGTGTTATGGAACGACTTTATCATCCCGCGTGTGGTGCGTATACATCCTTTGGCATTGCCGCGTATTCTGCATCTCACGGACGACACCGAAAACTGCGGTTCATCTCAGATGTCTCCGTTGACCCGGTGCGGGTCCTTCGCCTGGCCGCGCGCTGTACCGCGTGCCAGCTCGAGCCGTCTCAGCTGATGGATGTGGTGGAGGATCTGCTGGCGGAATAAGGCCGCTTTTTGCGGGAGGAGTTTTTTCTGTCACAATTCTATGGTATACTGGTAGAAAAAACGCCGGAGGATACCACCATGGCAGAAACGAACCAGACCCAGCGGGAGGAAGAGCTGGCCCGCCGTGAGGCACTGCTTGCCCAGCGGGAGGCCCAGCTGGAAAAGGAGCAGGCAGAACTTGCCGCCGCCAAAGCCCAGAGCGCTGAGCGCAAAAAGACTCTGCTGGACAACAACGACCCGAATTTCGTCAACCCCAAGGAAAAGCTCTACGATAAATTCCCCCTCACGGTCCACCAGATGGACATCATCATTGGGGTGCTGTTTGCCCTCATTCTTCTGTTTCTGGTGCTGGGCATGACACACACCAGCTTTTTCGGGCTGTTCGGCGGCTGAACCCTGCCCGCCCCACCCGCGCAGGAACCAATAAACGCACGAAAGCCCCGGCCGGAGCCGGGGCTTTCTGTTTGCTGCAAATGCCTGTTACAGCAGGACGTATTTCAGGATGAACAGAACGGTCAGCACATACATCAGGGGGCTGATCTTCTTCTCCTTGGCCTTGCCGGTGATGACATTCAACAGGGTCCAGGAGATGACACCGATGGCGATGCCCTCAGAGATGCTGTATGCAGTGGGCATTGCCAGAATGGTCAGGAATGCGGGAATGCCCTCAGCAGGATCGTCGAACTCGATCTTCAGGGCAGAACCCATCATGTAGAAGCCTACGATGATCAGGGCCGGAGCGGTCGCAAAGCTGGGGATGGTCAGGAACAGGGGGCTGAACACCACGGCCAGCAGGAACAGCACACCGGTGGTCATGGAGGTCAGGCCGGTACGGCCGCCCTCGGTCACGCCGGAAGCGCTCTCGACGAAGGTGGTGGTGGTGGAGGTGCCCAGCACGGCACCGGCGCAGGTGGCGATGGAGTCGGCCATCAGCGCGCCCTTGATGTTGGGCAGCTTGCCCTCCTCATCCAGCATGTCGGCCTTGGAAGCAACACCGATCAGGGTGCCCAGGGTATCAAACAGGTCAACGAAGAGGAAGGAGAACATCACGGCGAAGAAGTTCAGGATGCCCACGCCGGAGAAATCGGTCTTGAACACCTGACCAAAGGTCTTGCCCAGAGCAGAGAAATCGAAGCTGATGAAGCTGGTGGGGATGACGCTGTACATGCCGGCATCGGGGTTGGGGATGTAGATGCCGGTCAGTTCGCAGAGGATGCCCAGCACCCAGGTGATGAGGATGCCGTACAGGATGCCGCCCTTGACCTTCTTGACCAGCAGGATGGCGGTGATGAGCACGCCCACCAGCGTGAGGATCGCACCCACGCCGATGCTATGGAAGGTCTCGCCCTTGAAGTGCTGATAGGTAACAAGGGTGGAATCGCTGTTCACGATCAGCTTTGCGTTCTGCAGGCCGACGAATGCAACGAACAGGCCGATGCCCACGCTGACAGCGCTCTTCAGGGTCATGGGGATGGCGTTGAAGATGGCCTCACGCACATTGGACAGGCTCAGCACGATGAAGATGATGCCCTCCACAAAAACGGCCATCAGGGCCAGCTGCCAGCTGTAACCCATGGTCAGGACGACCGTGTAGGAGAAGTAGGCGTTCAGGCCCATGCCAGGAGCCAGAGCGAACGGATAGTTGGCCAGCAGAGCCATCAGGGCAGTGCCAACGAACGATGCCAGCGAGGTGGCGATCAGGACCGCATTGGCATCCATGCCCGAAGCGGACAGGATGCTGGGGTTGACCGCAAGGATGTAGGCCATCGTCATAAAGGTGGTGACACCCGCCATGAGTTCGGTCTTGACATCGGTGTGGTTTTCTTTCAGGTGAAAGATCTTTTCTAACATGAAAGTTCCTCCTGTGTTATAGTAAAAATAAAAACCGCCGCGTGGGAACCGGCGGAAAGAACAGCTCTCATTGTAGCAGAACTGTTCCCACCTGTCCATGGTCGAAACACAGAAAATTCACGAAAAGTTCAAACTTTCTTGTATAGGTATGACTTATCCGAGGGCTTTTTGGCGTTTTATGGAATTTTTTCTTTCCAGTTATGGAGTTTGTGCCGCTCCGTATATTCCCATAGTCTGTATTTGCGATAAAATCGACCTCCTATTCACAAGAAAGCGCCCCCGCTCACTGCGATCTTACAGTGAACGGGGGCGCTGTGCTTTTCAGGGAACTCAGTCGTTGATCTCAGGGAAGCCTTCCAGCTTGGAGGTGCACTGGGGGCAGCGCACGGCCTTGATGGAGATCTCGCTCTGGCAGTAGGGGCAGACCTTGGTGGTCGGCTCCGCAGGAGCTTCCTCGGCCTCTTCCTTCTTCTTGTTGAACACGGCGTTGAAGGCCTTCAGCACCAGGAACAGCACAAAGGCAACGATCAGGAAATTGATGATCGCACTGATGAAAGAGCCGATCTTCAGATCAACATCGCCGATCTTGACAACAACCTCAGAGAAATCGTTGTTGAAGAACAGACCGATCAGCGGATTGATGACATCACCCACCAGAGAATTCACGATTGCCGTGAATGCCGAGCCGACGACCACACCAACTGCCATATCCAGCACGTTGCCGCGCATGGCAAAGGCCTTGAACTCCTCAAAAAACTTTTTGACACCCTTGATCTTTTGTTCTGCCATATTGCAATACCGCTCCTTTTCACACCCCGCAATGGGATCTTGTTGGTTCTATAATAATAGAAAAGAGCGGGTTTGGCAAGAGGTAAACCCCACCGTCAATGCTTCGCATTGCCACCGCCCCTAATAGGGGCGGCCCTGGCGTTACGGAAAGCTCTGCGAGTTTTCCTATATGCCAAAGGCCCCACTACTAGGGGGGCTGGCGAGCGAATGCGAGCCTGGGGGGTTAAGCCTTACACCTGATGCTCTGCGATCCACTGGCCCATCTGCTGGGCGATGGCCTTGATCGAGCCATCCTCAAAGGGAACCTTCAGCCCGGCGGTCTGCATCAGCTCTGTGTAGCTGGCCAGACCGGCACGGCGCACCAGCTTGAGGTAGCGCTCCCAGGCATCCTTGTGGTCCTTGAGGCTCAGCAGGAAAAACTGTAGTGCTGCCATGGTGGACAGGCAGTAATCAATATAGTAGAAGGGGCACTCATAGATGTGGAGCTGGCGCTGCCAGCCGGCACCGCGGCCATAGAAGGGCAGGTTGTCGAAATCGATCCAGGGGCGGTACTTGTGCTCCAGTTCCAGCCAGACGGCGTTGCGCTCGTCCGGGGTGAGGTCGGGGTTCTGGTACATCCTGTGCTGGAACTCGTCCACGATGCAGCCATAGGCCAGGAAGAGGAAGCTGTCCTCGGCGTGGAGCAGGGCGTATTTCTCAGTGTCCTTGCCAAAGAGCAGATGGTGCCAGGGAGCCGTCAGGAACTCCATGGCCATGGAATGGATCTCGGCGCTCTCCATGCCGGGGCACTCGAGGTCTGCGGGGACCTTGGGGTCACGCTCGGCCACATAGCCCTCAAAGGCGTGGCCGCACTCGTGGGTCAGCACGTCCACGTCTGCGGAGGTGTTGTTCCAGTTGGCAAAGATAAAGGGGGCCTTGTAGGTGGGCAGGCTGGTCATATAGCCGCCGGACATCTTGCCGGGGCGGCTCTCCACGTCGAACAGCTCATTGTCCTGCATGAAGTCAATGAATTCTGCGGTCTCGGGGCTCAACTCATGGTACATGGTGCGGGCAGCGGCCATCCGGGCATCGTAGCCGGGGATGGGAGAGGGGTTGCCGTCCTGAAACGCCACAGGCAGGTCGGAGAAGGTCAGGTGGGAGATGCCGGTGCGCTTGCAGCGCAGCTCGATCACCTTTTTCAGCTCAGGCACCACATCGCTGGCCACCTGGTCGCGGAACTTCCGGATCTCGGCAGGGCCGTAGCCGATGCGGTTCATCCGTACATAGGAAAGCTCGCTGTAATCGTGGTAGCCCAGGATCTGCGCCTGTGCGTTCAGGTTCTTGACGATCTTAGTGTACAGGCCGTCCAGCTCGTCACGGTGGGCATCGAAATACGCGGCCTCGGCCTCGTAGGCGGCGCGGCGGACGGCAGGGTCCAGGTTCTCCTTATAGGGGCCCAGCTGGGGAATGGTCAGCTGCTTGCCGTCAAACTCGACCAGTGCGCCGCCGTACACCTGCTGGTACTGGCTGACAAGGGCGTTGTACTCCTTCTGCAGCTCCACGGTGCGGTCATCCATGCCCAGCACGGCATTCTTCATACCGGCCACGCAGGTGGTGCCAAAGGCTTCGGTCAGCGCGTCCACATGGGCGTTGGCCAGAAATGCCCGGCTGATCTCCACCCGTGCGTTCTCCACGGCGGGACCGTTGGCATCAAAGAAGTCCTGCTCGGCCTTCCAATAAGCGTCACGGGTGTCGCAGGTGTAGTGGATGCTTGCCAGCTGTGCGGCGGTGCTGTAATCGGCAAAGGCGCGGCTCTGCTCGTAGTAAACATTCACCAGCTCCTCGCCGCTGGCGGCCCCGGCGGCCTTGGCGGCCAGTGCCTTGCACTGGCCCAGCAGGGCATCAATGTCCGGGCGGGTATAACTCATTTCGCTGAATTTCATGGGATCCATCCTTTCGTTCCTTCTTGTCTGAGTGCTGAACCCATATTAGCACGTTTGGGGAAAAAGGGCAATGGAAAAGAGGAACTGCCCCTGTGGAGGAAAGTGTGTCAGAATTGTAAAAGTTAAAATATTTTAGCTATTATTCTTGACTTATCCGACGATTCAGATATAATGGTCGTGTTCGCAAGAAACCTCAAACTTTTTAGATAATAAAAATACAAGTCAATCAAAGGAGAATATTACCATGACGTTTGAAGAAATGAAGAAGATCGTTGTTGACACCCTGAACTGCGAGGAGGACAAGGTGACCATGGAGGCCAGCCTGACCGAGGATCTGGAGGCCGACAGCCTGGATGCCGTGGAGCTGAACATGGCGCTGGAGGATGCCTGCGGTGTGTCCATCCCGGACGAGGAGCTGGCAAAGCTCAAGACCGTGGGTGACATCTACAACTACATCACCGCACATATCTGAGGAAACATGCGATGAATGATATCCGAGATCTGCTCCCCAACCGGATGCGGGAGCGCACTTTCCAGCTGAAAGCCAAGCGGGATGCCGGAGCCGTCTGGCACGAGCCGCAGTTTGTGGAGTGCAAGCAGTGCGGCCGCCGCGCTGCCCGCACCCTGTGGGGCAAAAGCCTGTATGTCTGCCCCAACTGCGGCTATCACATGCCCATTGGCGGGTATTACCGGCTCAGTCTGGTGCTGGATCACGGCAGCTTCCGGGAACTGGACGCTGACCTTGATCCGCAGGATGTGCTGAACTTCCCCGGATACGGGGAAAAGCTTGCCGCCGCCCAGAACAAGACCGGCCTGCACGAGGCTGCTGTCACCGCCGTCGGCCGCATTGGCGGCGTGGCCTGTGTGGCAGCCGTGCTGGACAGCCGGTTCTTTATGGGCAGCATGAGCACGGCTGTGGGCGAGAAGATCACCCGCGCCGTGGAGTACGCCACTGCCAAGCGCCTGCCTCTGGTCATCTTTTCGGCCAGCGGCGGCGCGCGGATGCAGGAGGGCATTTTCAGCCTGATGCAGATGGCCAAGACCAGCGCCGCCATCCAGCGCTTTTCGGCAAAGGGCGGGCTGTACGTCAGTGTGCTGACCCACCCCACCACCGGCGGCGTGACCGCCAGCTTTGCAAGCCTGGGCGATATCATGCTGGCCGAACCGGGGGCACTCATCGGCTTTGCCGGCCCCCGTGTCATTGAGCAGACCATCGGTGAAAAACTGCCCGCCGGGTTCCAGCGCAGCGAATTCCAGATGGAACACGGCTTTGTGGATCAGGTGGTGCCCCGCAGTCAGCTGCGGGATACGCTGATCCAGGTCCTGCAGCTTCATGCCGGAGGGAGACACGAATGATAAAAGATATTTTGGAGCAGCTGGCCCCGCTGGACGCACAGATCGCCGCGCTGAAGGGCAGCGGCAGTGACATGGAGGCCATCACCGCCCATGCATCCGAACTGGCAGAGCTGGCGGTGGAAGAGGACGAGATCCTGCGCTCCTGCGGCCCGCTGACCGCCGAGGATCGGGTCTTTCTGGCCCGTCACCCGGAGCGTCCGCACATCGACGAGACGATCTCTGCCCTGTTCACGGATTTCTTTGAGCAGCGCGGCGACCGGCAGTGCAAGGAGGACGCGGCCATTCTGGGCGGCGTGGCCCGTTTCCACGGGATGCCGGTGACGGTCATCGGCCACCGCAAGGGCTCCACGCTGGAGGAAAATCTGGCCTGCAACTTTGGAATGCCGGGGCCGGAGGGTTACCGCAAGGCTCTGCGCCTGATGAAGCAGGCTGAAAAATTCGGCCGTCCCATCATCACCTTTATCGACACGCCGGGCGCTTACCCCGGCAAGGATGCCGAGGAGCGGGGGCAGGGCGAGGCCATTGCCCGGAATCTGATGGAGATGAGCGGCCTGACGGTGCCGGTCATCGCCGTGGTCACCGGCGAGGGTTCCTCCGGCGGCGCGCTGGCACTGGGTGTGGCCAACCACATCCTCATGCTGGAAAATGCGGTCTACTCGGTGTTGAGTCCCGAGGGCTTTGCCAGCATCCTGTGGAAGGACTCCTCCCGCAGCGGCGAGGCCTGTGAGATGATGAAGCTGACGGCGCAGGATCTGTACCGCGGCGGCATCGTGGAAGAAGTGATCCCGGAGCCGGTGGGCGGTGCCCAGCGCTGCCACGCGGCCCTGTTTGAGCGCATGGATGCCGCTCTGCGCGCCCACCTGAAAGAATTGTGCCGCATGAGCGACCGGCAGCTGGCCGATCAGCGCTATAAAAAGTACCGCCAGATCGGAGAAACGAGGAACGCATGAATGGTTTACAGCTGATCGCCACCGGCGGGGCACTTCCCGGACGGACGATCACCAATGACGCGCTGAGCCGCATGGTGGATACCAGTGACGCATGGATCACCAGCCGCACCGGCATCCGCACCCGGCACTGGTGTACCGAGGACGAATCTGCCGCCACGCTGGCCATTGCGGCCGCGCGGCAGGCCCTTGACCGCAGCGGTCTTGCCCCGGCGGACATTGCCTGCTGTGTCTGCGCGACCCTTTCTGCCCCGGATGCCACCCCCAGCGTGGCCTGTCAGGTACAGGCGGCGCTGGGCCTGCCCGAAAACCGGCCCGCGCTGGACATCAACGCGGCCTGTTCCGGTTTTCTCTATGGCATGGCCGTGGCGCGGGGAATGCTGACGACTCTGGGCGGGCAGTATGCCCTCGTCATCGGGTGCGAAGCGCTTTCCCGCCTGATGGACCCCACCGACCGCTCCACCTGCGTGCTGTTCGGCGACGGGGCCGGAGCCGCCATTTTCCGGCTGGCAGATACCCCCTTTGCGTTGACGCTGGGGGCACGCGGCAGTGATGTCCTCCATGCGGGCGGGCCGAGCCGGGAAGGCTCTGCCCCCATTACCATGGACGGCAAGGCGGTGTTCCGCTTTGCGGTGGATGCCCTGCCCAAGTGCCTGCACACGGTGCTGGACGAGACCCGGCTGACCCTCGAGGATCTGTCGTGGGTGGTCTGCCATCAGGCCAACAGCCGCATCATCGACCACTGCATCAAGGCCCTGCAGGCCGACCCGGCAAAATTTTATAAGAACATGGATCGCCACGGCAACACCAGCGCCGCCAGCATTCCGGTCGCCCTCAACGAGCTGGCCGAGAGCGGGCAGCTGACCCCGGGCAGACCGCTGGCCTGCATCGGCTTTGGCGGCGGCCTGACCTGGGGCGGCGCGATTTTTCAATACAAAGAGTAAAAATCATGTTCGGCAAACGGGCTCGCCCTCTCAGTCACCTTCGGTGACAGCTCCCCCAAAGTGGGAGCCTTTGGCAAAACCGAAAAGTTTACCGTACTGCCAAGGGCTCTCCCCTTGGGAGAGCTGTCGAGCAGAGCGAGACTGAGAGGGCGAGGACGCTTACCGATAGGATAAAACTATGAAACTTTTAAATGAAATTTTAGGCACAAAATACCCCATCATCCAGGGCGGCATGGCAAACATTGCCACCGGTGAGTTTGCCGCAGCCTGCTCCAATGCAGGTGCACTGGGCATCATCGGTGCGGGCGGCATGAATGCCGACACCCTGCGTGAAAATATCCGCCGGTGCAAGCAGCTCACAGACAAGCCCTTTGGCGTGAACATCATGCTGATGCACCCGCAGGCAGATGAGTTTGCCCAGATCGTTGTGGAAGAAGGCGTGCAGGTGGTTACCACCGGCGCAGGCAACCCGGGCAAATATGTTCCCATGTGGAAAGCGGCGGGCATCAAGGTGATTCCCGTGGTGGCTGCCGCCGTGCTGGCAAAGCATCTGGAGAAGCTGGGCATCGATGCCGTGATCGCCGAAGGAACCGAGAGCGGCGGCCATGTGGGCGAGATGGCCACCATGGCGCTGGTGCCGCAGGTGGTGGACGCAGTGGATCTGCCCGTCATTGCGGCGGGCGGCATTGCCGATGGCCGTCAGCTGGCAGCAGCCCTGGCGCTGGGTGCCTGCGGCGTGCAGGTGGGCACCTGCCTGCTGGTGAGCGAGGAGTGCCCCATCCACGAAAACTACAAGGCTGCCCTGCTCAATGCCAAGGACAGCGACACCATCGTGACCGGACGCATCGGCGGTTCCCCGGTCCGGGTGCTGAAAAACCGGATGAGCCGTGAATATGTCCGGCAGGAAAAGGCTGGTGCCGATAAGATGGAGCTGGAAAAATATACCCTGGGCAGTCTGCGCCGGGCCGTGTTTGAAGGCGACACCTCCACCGGCAGTCTGATGGCCGGTCAGGTAGCCGGAATGCTCCACGAGGTACGCCCTGTGGCGGACATTCTGGATGACCTGTGGAACGGCGGGAGGCAGCGTATCCACGCGCTGAGCGAGGAATGCTGACGCTCGGAAAGAAAGCTCTGTCTGTGCCCATCCTGCAGGGCGGCATGGGCGTGGGCGTTTCTCTGGGCGGGCTGGCCGGTGCCGTGGCGGCCTGCGGCGGCATGGGGTGCATCTCCACCGCCGATGCAGGCTACCGGGAGCCGGACTTTGCCCGTGACCCGGCCAGCGCCAACCACCGCGCCCTGACCGCTGAGATCCGGAAAGCAAAGCAGATCGCAAACGGTGCCGGTATGGTGGCCATCAATGCAATGGTGGCCACGCAGGACTATGCCGCCGCCATCCGCACCGCTGTGGAAGCGGGCGTGGACGCTGTGGTGTCCGGCGCTGGTCTGCCGCTGGAGCTGCCCGGCCTTGTGAACACGATGGAGGTCGCCATCGCGCCCATCGTTTCCAGCGGGCGGGCGGCAAAGCTCATCCTGCGCCGCTGGGCCAAGGAGTTCGGCCGCACCGCTGATTTTGTGGTCATTGAAGGCTACAAGGCAGGCGGTCATCTCGGCTTTGCGGAGCAGGACCTGTTCTCCGGAACCTGCCAGACGCTGGATGAGATCCTGCCGGAGGTGCTGGCCGAGGTAAAGCCCTATGAGGCGCAGTTCGGCCACAGCATCCCCGTGTTTGTGGCGGGCGGCGTGTACACCGGGGCCGATCTGGCTCACTTTACCAGACTGGGTGCCGCAGGCGTTCAGCTTGCCACCCGCTTTATCACCACCTACGAGTGCGATGCATCCCAGGGGTACAAGGACGTTCTGCTGAATGCAGGTTCTGAGGATGTGCGCATCATCCACAGCCCGGTCGGGATGCCGGGCCGGGCGCTGAACACGCCGCTGGTGCAGGCCATTGCGGAGGGCAGACGCTTCCCGCCCCGGCACTGTGCCCGCTGCCTGAAGACCTGCGACCCCGCCAAGGTGCCCTACTGCATCACCCATGCACTGATCGAAGCGGTCAAGGGCAACCTGGAGGAAGGACTTTTCTTCTGCGGGGCCAATGTGGGCAGGCTGGACCGGATGTACACTGTCCGTGAGCTGATGGATGAACTTGTGACCGAATGGAGGCAAAACCGATGAAGCTTGCTGTTTTGTATGCCGGCCAGGGTGCCCAGCACCCCGGCATGGGCAAAGAATTTTACGAAGCATCTTCCGCTTTCCGTGCCGCGTTCGACGCTGCAGACCTTCCGTTTGATCTGCACCGCGTCTGCTTCGACGACCCGGACGGCGTTCTGAATCAGACCGAATATACCCAGCCCTGCATGGTGGCCTTTGCCTGCGGCGTATCCGCCGTTCTGGCCGAGCAGGGGGTCAAGCCCGCTTATGTGGCCGGTCTCTCTCTGGGCGAATATTCCGCGCTGGAAGCCGCCGGTGTATTCACCGCCAAGCAGGCCATTGAGCTGGCAGCCTACCGCGGCAAAGCCATGGCCGACGCGGCCAGCGGCATCGACTGCGGCATGACCGCAGTGCTGAACCTCGACCGGGTCCCCCTTGCAGAATGCTGTGAGCAGGCATCCGCGCTGGGCTGTGTGCAGATCTGCAACTACAATTGCCCGGGCCAGCTGGTCATTGGCGGCGAAAAGGCCGCAGTGGACAAGGCCGCGGAGCTTGCAAAGCAGGCCGGTGCCCGCCGGTGCATCCCGCTCAAGGTGAGCGGACCGTTCCACACCCGTCTGATGGCTCCCGCCGGGGATGCCCTGGCAAAGCGCTTTGCCGTCGAACCCTTTGGCGAAATGAGCGTTCCGGTGCTGTTCAACTGCCTGGGCCGTGAAAAAGCCGAGAGCGACAGCATCCCGGCCCTGCTGGTCCGGCAGGTGCAGAGCAGTGTCTACATGGAGGACACCCTGCACCGTCTGGGTGAGCTGGGTGTGGATCACATTCTGGAGGTCGGCCCCGGCAATGCGCTCTCTGGCTTTGTGAAAAAGACTCTGCCCGGTGTGACTTGTGTGTCGGTGGAGACCCCGGCGCAGCTGGACACCGTTCTGAACGCATGGAAGGAAGAACAATGAACGAAGAAACCATCATCCGTACCGCCGTTGTGACCGGCGGAAGCCGGGGAATCGGCCGGGCCGTGTGCGTACAGCTTGCCCGGCAGGGCTGCCATGTGGTGGTCAACTACTGCCACGGCGAAGCGGCCGCCGCCGAGACCGTGTCTCTCTGCAGGACCGAAGGCGCGCAGGCTGTGGCCGTGCAGGCCGATGTTTCCACCGCCGAGGGCTGCAAAAAGCTCTTTGAGGATGCGGTGAACGCCTTTGGCCGGGTGGATATCCTTGTGAACAATGCAGGCATCACCCGGGACAACCTGATCCTGCGCATGTCCGAAGCAGACTTTGATGCTGTGCTGGACGCAAACCTCAAGGGTGCGTTCCTCTGCTGCAAGGAAGCGGCCCGCCGGATGGTGCGCCAGCGCTGGGGCCGGATCATCAATCTGAGCAGCGTCGTTGCCCTGCGGGGCAATGCAGGCCAGACGAATTACGCCGCCAGCAAGGCCGGGCTCATCGGCCTGACCAAAAGCCTGGCCCGGGAGCTGGCCAGCCGCAATGTGACAGTAAACGCTGTTGCGCCCGGCTTTATTGAAACTGATATGACCGCCGCCCTGCCGGAGGCTGTCCGCACCGAAATGGCAAAGGACATCCCGGCAGGCCGCGCAGGCCAGCCGGAGGACGTGGCAAACGCTGTGGCGTTTTTTGCCGCAGAACAAAGCAGCTATCTCACCGGGCAGGTGCTCTGTGTGGACGGCGGCATGGCAATGTAAAAGGAGAAATTCTCTATGGAAAAACGCAGAGTCGTGATCACCGGTCTGGGCACCGTGAACCCGCTGGGCAACACTGCTGCCGACAGCTGGGCTGCCGCAAAGGCAGGCCGGTGCGGCATTGGCCCCATCACCCAGTTTGATACCACCGATTTCAAGTGCAAGCTGGCCGGTGAAGTGAAAAACTTTGACCCCGAGACCGTTGTGGACAAAAAGGAAGCCCGCAAGATGGCCCGCTTCACCCTGCTGGCACTGGTTGCTGCAGCCGAGGCCATTGCCGACAGCGGCCTGAACACGGAAGCAGAGGCCAAAAGCATCGGTGTGGTCCTTTCCAGCGGCATTGGCGGCCTCCCCACCATCGAGGAGCAGCACACCCGCGGGGAAGAGAAAGGCATGGAGAAGGTCAGCCCCTACTTTGTGCCTATGTCCATTGCCAACATGGCGGCGGCACAGGTGGCCATCCGCTTTGGCCTGAAGGGCATGTGCACCTGCCCGGTTACGGCCTGCGCCGGCGGCACCAATGCTGTGGGCGATGCCTTCCACCGCATCCGGGACGGTTACGAGACTGCCATGGTCTGCGGCGGTGCCGAAAGCTGCATCAGCCCGCTGGGCATCGGCGGTTTTACCAGCATGAAGGCGCTTTCCACCGCCACCGACCCGGATGCCGCCAGCCTGCCCTTTGATGCCCGCCGCGGCGGCTTCGTGATGGGCGAGGGCAGCGGTGTGCTGGTTCTGGAAGAGCTGGAGCACGCCCGGGCACGCGGTGCGCATATCTACGCCGAGGTGGTGGGCTATGGTGCCAACTGCGATGCCTACCACTTTACTGCACCGGCTCCCGGCGGCACAGGTGCCATCGACTGCATGAAGCTGACACTGGCCGATGCAGGCATTGCCCCGGAGCAGGTGGATCACATCAACGCCCACGGCACCGGCACCCACATGAACGATGCCTGCGAGACGGCTGCCATCCATGCCGTGTTCGGCGAACACGCAAAGCAGCTGACCGTGGTCAGCACCAAGAGCATGACCGGCCATCTGCTGGGCGGTGCGGGCGGCATCGAGGCCGTGTTCACGGCACTGGCCCTGCGAGACCAGTTTGCCCCACCCACCATCCACTACGAGCAGCCTGATCCGGAATGCGATCTGGACTATGTGCCCAATGCAGGCCGTGCACAGGCCATGACCTACGCACTGAGCAACAGCCTGGGCTTTGGCGGGCACAACGCCTGCATCGCCCTGCGCAGATGGGAGGGCTGAGCCATGGCAGAACCGCGCACCGTGCGGGAGAACGCAAACGCTCTGAACAGTGAGCAGATCGCAGCCCTTCTGCCCCACCGCTACCCCTTTGCCCTCGTGGACCGCATCCTGGACTACGAGCCGGGGCAGTGGGCCATTGGCCGCAAGTGCGTATCCCGCAATGAAGAATTCTTCTGCGGTCACTTCCCGGGCCAGCCGGTCATGCCGGGGGTGCTGATCCTGGAAGCACTGGCCCAGACCGGAGCCGTGGCGGCGCTGAGCGTTCCCGAAAACAAAGGCAAGCTGGCCCTCTTCGGCGGCATCAAAAATGCCCGCTTCCGCAAACAGGTCACCCCAGGGGATGTTCTTACGCTCCATTGTGAGCTGGTGGAACAGCGCGGCCCAGTGGGCATCGGGAAGGCATCCGCTTATGTGGATGGCAAGTGCGCCGCCACAGCGGAGCTGACCTTTGTGCTGACCGAAGCAAACGCAGGGGCTTAAGGCGCTTTGTGCGCAGCAATCGCCCCCAGAATATCCTTGTAACACAAAAGGCAGGATACCATCGCCATGATGATATCCTGCCTTTACTCGTTCCTGCTTACCGTTCTGCATACTCCCTCCGCAGAACCTCTTGTAAACAAAAAAACGTACCCGAACCCTTTTTCATAAAGAATCGGGTTCGGGTACGAACTGTATGGTGGAGAATTAGGGACTCGAACCCCAGACCCCCTGCGTGTGATGCAGGTGCTCTAACCAGCTGAGCTAATCCTCCGAATCGGAACAAGAGAATTATACCACAACCGAAGTGGATTGGCAAGCCCTAATTTTGATTTTTTCGCAATTTTTTCCCACTGCGAGGCAGTTGCTCTTTTGCGCAAAATGGTGTATACTGAAATTGCGCATTCCAGCGCAAAAAGAGAGGTTTTTTCAATGCTGACACTTCGTGGGATCATTACCATTCTGGTGCTGGCAGGGCTGTTTGCCCTGGCAGTGGTCTGGATCTCCAAGCAGGGCGGCTGGAAAGGCGAAGGCTGCGGCGGCAACTGTGCCTCCTGCCACCAGCACTGCGATACTCCGGAAAAGAAAACGCGCTGACTGCAATGCCCCCGGATGGCTGTCCGGGGGCATTTTGCGTCACAGGGCACCGTAGCGGGCGGCAAAAACGGCTACGGTGCTCAGCAGATCGAGCTGAGCTTTCTGGTAGGTGGTGCGTCCGATGCAGAGCCGCTCCAGCACGTCTTCCTCCTTGCGGCGCTCCAGGTAGCGCAGCTGGAGCAGGCCTGCACGGATGGGGTCAGCGGTGCGGTAATACTCCTGCGTCTGCTGGATGGCCCGGGCCCAGCCCCAATTGGCCGGGCTGCGGGCCCACTGGCGGGTACCGTAGTTCTGCAGGGCCTCCCGGGTCTTTCTGCGCTGTTCAGCGGTCATCACGCCGCCCCCTTTCTTTGGCACATTCGGGTGCCCGGGCCAAAGAAGCAGGCATCCCGCTGCTCCATGGTCAGCCCCAGCATGGCAGAAAGACGGTCGGCTTCGCTGACTTTGAAATCGCTCTCGTCGTTCAGCTTCTGATGCAGGGCGCTGCTGCTGATGCCCAGCACCCGTGCCACATGGCCCAGCTTGAGGCCCTGGCTTTCAATGTAGGCGCGGATCTGTGTGGTATTTGTCATCAAAGGTTCTCCTTTCATCTGGATCTCTGCGCGTCGTTTCACAATCTTTGGTTGTATTATAGTTCGATGTTGATTTTTTGTCAACTATTTTACCAAAATCGCGCGAAAATCGTTGATTTTTAAGAACTTTTCTGATATACTCACGGCAGAACATTCTTTTTCAGGAAAAGCGAGGTCTCTGCCATGTCAGAACTTTCCCGCCGTATCTTACAGCGTCGGCTCGAGCTGGGGCTCTCTCAGGAAGAGCTTGCCCAGCGGATGGGCTACCGTTCCAAATCCTCCATCACCAAGCTGGAAAAAGGGGTCAACGACATCCCGCAGTCCAAGGTGGAGGAGTTTGCCGCTGCATTGGAGACCACCCCCGCATGGCTGATGGGGCTGGAAAACACTGCGTTTGTCCCGCCGGGGTTTGAGCCCCTGCCCGAAATGGTGCGGGTACCGCTGGTGGGCAGCATTGCCTGCGGCTCCCCCATCACCGCCGAACAGAACATCGAATGCTACATCGGCGTTCCTGCCGCATGGCACGCCGACTTTGCCCTGACCTGCCACGGCAGCAGCATGGCCCCCACCATCTGCGATGGTGACATCGTCTGCATCCGCTGCCAGCCCGAGGTGGAGCAGGGCGAGATCGCCGCCGTGCGGATCGGCGACGAGGCCACCTTAAAGCATTTTCACCGGCAGGGCGACACCGTTATGCTTCTGGCCGACAACGCCGCCGTCTGCCCGCCCATGATCTATGCCGGGCCACAGTTGAACGAGATCCAGATTGAGGGCAGAGCCGTGGGCTTCTGCAGAGGTTTATAATATGAGCAACGAAACCATGACCCTGAAGGTCATCGCACACATCCACACCGCCTTCCCCACCAAGTTCGGCATCCCCCGACAGAGCGGGCTGGTGGACGGCCTGCGGGGCGAGATCATCTTCACCCCGGAATACCGCAACGCCGATGCCCTGCGCGGGCTGGAGGATTTCAGCCACATCTGGCTGGTGTGGCAGTTCTCCGGCGCGGTGCGGGAGAACTGGTCTCCCACCGTCCGGCCCCCGCGCCTGGGCGGCAACACCCGGATGGGCGTGTTTGCCACCCGCTCCCCCTTCCGGCCCAATCCGCTGGGCCTTTCCAGCGTCAGGCTGGAGGCCATCGAGCACCGCCCCGAGGTGGGCCCGGTGCTCATCGTGCGGGGCGCAGACCTGATGGACGGCACCCCCATCTACGACATCAAGCCCTACATCCCCTACGCCGACTGTCACCCGGATGCAGCGGCAGGCTTCACGGCACAGACCCAGACGCACAGGCTGCGGGTCGAATGCCCGCCGGAGCTGTGGGAAGCCGTACCCGCTGCCGAGCGGGACGGCCTGCGGGGCGTGCTGGAAAACGACCCCCGCCCCTCCTACCAGCACGACCCGGAGCGGGTATACGGAATGGAATTTTCGGGATTGGAAGTCCATTTTGTCGTAGATGGTGCTGTTCTGACCGTGACCGGCATCACCCGCCGCTGAGAGGTGCCGCCGTGGAACTGCGTACCATCAACACCTTTTTGCATATTGCGGAGCTGCACAGCTTTTCCCGTGCGGCACGGGAGCTGGGGTATTCCCAGTCGGCAGTCTCCGCGCAGGTGGCCCAGCTGGAAGCCGAATTGGAAACGCCGCTCTTCGACCGGGTGGGCAAAACGGTCCGCCTGACCGATGCCGGGCAGACCTTTCTGACCTATGCCCGCTCCCTGCTGGCCACAGCCGAGCAGGCCAAAGCGGCCCTGCAGCCTGCCCGGCAGGTCAGCGGCACCCTGCGGGTGGCACTGGCAGATTCGGTCTGCAGCACTTTTCTGCCCGACCTGCTGCAGCGGTATCACGCCCTCTGCCCACAGGTGGAGCTGGTGCTCCGCACCGCCACCGACGATGAGATGCTCCAGATGCTGGGCTCCAATCAGATCGATCTGGCTTACACGCTGGACAAGCCGCTGCTGCAGCCCAGCTTCGTGCTGGCCGTGGATGAGCCGGAGCCAATCTGCGTGGTGGCCCCCGCCGGGCACCCATTGGCCGGGCAGGCGGAAGTCACGCTTCAGGAACTGGCCGGGCAGGAGTTTCTGCTGACTGAGCGGGGCATGAGCTACCGCGATGCCCTCGACCAGTGCATGGCAGCGCAGGGGCTGGCCATCAAGCCCTTTCTCGAGCTGGGCAGTGCTTCCCTGCTCTGCCAGATGGTCGAGCACGGCATGGGGCTTTCCTTCCTGCCCGAGTACATCGTACAGAATGCCCTCGCCGCCGGAACGCTGGCCCGCCTGAATGTCCCCGCCTGCCGCGTGGAGATGCGGCGGCAGCTGTTCTACCACAGGGATAAATGGCTCACCCCCCAGATGAAAGCATTCATCACGCTGGTGCAGAAATAAAGATAACGATAAAAAAACAAGCCTTTCCGCTGGTGTCACACTGCGAGGTGCACCATACGGAAAGGCTTGTTATTTACATTATTTTTTCAACAGGTCGGAAAGGCACTGCACCGTCCGGCCATGGTAGCCGGTGACGGTCTCGGCGTGGAGCAGGCTGCTCAGGACGCTTTCCTCCACACACTCAGCCACCGCCCGGAACAGCGGGTTGATGGCATCATCGTGGAGCATCTCCATGGGCAGGAGGGCTTTGTCCGAGTAATGCGGCATCCGGTTGGCCGTGGTAAAGGCCAGAACGATCTCACCCGAACCGTTGCCGCAGGCACTGCCGGTGCGGGAAAGCCCCACCAGCGCCCGGTGGCAGAGCCGCCGCAGCTGGCGCTCGCTCAGGGGGATATCTGTTGCCAGCACCGTGATGATGGAGCCCTTGTCCTCATGGGGCGGGATGCGGGCCTCCAGCAGCTCGTGGATGGGTGTGCCCGCCACGATGAGGTCATCGAAGGTGGCGTGATTGGAGAGCACCATTGCCCCGATGGTGTAGGACTTACCGTCCAGCTCCACCAGCCGGGAGGCAGAACCGATGCCGCCTTTCAGCCCGTGGCAGCGCATTCCGCGTCCGGCACCCACTGCACCCTCAGCGAAATCGGCTTTGCAGTCTGCCAGAGCGGCAGCCACATGCGCCTCGGTGACATGCAGGCCCCGGATATCGTTCAGGCCGCTGTCGTTGCACTCGCAGACGACCGGGTTCACACTGCCGGTGGTCTCGCAGATATCGGGGTTGCGCTCCAGCATATATTTGACCAGCGCCGTCTCCACAGTGCCCACACTCAGGGTGTTGGTAAACAGGATGGGGGTCTCCAGCGTGCCCAGCTCATCGATCTGGACAAGGCCGGTGGTCTTGCCGAAGCCGTTGATGACATGGCAGGCCGCCAGCACTTTGTCATGGAACACATCCCCGGGGTGGGGCAGCAGCGCGGTCACACCGGTCTGGATGTCGCCATCCGCCAGTGTACAATGGCCCACTGTCACGCCCGGCACATCACTGATCTTATCGCGCTCCCCGTGGGGCAGATGTCCCACCCGGAAGCCCCATTCATTCTTATCGATTCCCATAAATACCTCTCCGTTATTGCTTTCCAATACTGCCCCTCCCCTGATAGGAGAGGCAGAAAAACAGTCGTGCGTAAACCTGGCTTCCCCATGGGGGAGCTGCCGCAGGCGGCTGAGCGGGTTCACCCCTCAGAGTGCTTCACGCGCTGCATCTCTCCCAGATCATAGGGGGTGTTCTGGTAGACATAATAGTTCAGCCAGTTTTCATACAGCAGATGGGCGTGCGCGCGCCAGCGGAAGAGCGGCGGCTGGCTGGGATCATCGTTGGGGTAGTAGTTTTTGGGCACTGCAATGGGCAGACCCTTGGCAACATCCCGCTTATACTCCGCATCCAGCGTGTATTTGTCGTACTCCGGGTGGCCGATGACAAAGATCTGCCGGCCGTTCTCGGTGCTCATCAGGAAAGGCCCTGCCTCATCGCTCTCGGCAAGGATGCGCAGCGCACTGCAGTGGTCGATATCCTCCCGGCTCATGGCGGTGTGGCGGCTGTGGGGGGCATAGAACACCTCATCAAAGCCGCGCACCAGCGGGTTGGAGGGCCGGATGACCCGGTGCTCAAACACGCCGAACATCTTGGCAGGCAGCAGCTCCTTGCGGATGCCGTAGTGGTAGTACAGGCCCGCCTGCGCACCCCAGCAGACATGCAGGGTGGAATAGACATTCGTCTCGCTGAAATCCATGATCTCGCACAGCTCCGGCCAGTAATCCACCTGCTCAAAGTCCATGGTCTCCACCGGAGCGCCGGTGATGATCATGCCGTCGTAGCGGTTATGCTTCACCTCGTCAAAGGTCTTATAAAAGGCCTCCAGATGGGCCGCGGAGACGTGCGTTGCCTCATGGCTCACCGTCTGCAGCAGGGTCATGTGCACCTGCAGCGGCGTGTTGGCCAGCAGCCGGGCGATCTGGGTCTCGGTGGCGATCTTGGTGGGCATCAGGTTCAGGATCAGGATCTCCAGCGGGCGGATATGCTGGGACGCTGCCCGCTCCCGGTGCATGACAAAGACGTTTTCCTCGTACAGGGCATCGTAGGCGGGGAGAGTCTTGGGAATGATCAGCGGCATAGTGTCGTACTCCTTTGGTGCGGATATTGATAGCGGCCTCGCCCTCTCCGTCACGGCTTACGCCGTGCCACCTCCCCCAAAGTGGGAGGCCTTGGCAAAACCACAAAGTTTATTTTTCGCCAGAGGCTCCCCCTTTGGGGGAGCTGCTGAACGAAGTGAAGCTGAGAGGGCGAGCCCGTTTGCCTTTTAGATCTTATCCAAAGCCTGTGCGATATCTGCGATCAGATCCTCGGCGCTTTCCAGACCGCAGCTCATGCGCACCAGCTCTGCGGGCACACCGGCGGCTTTCAGCTGCTCATCGTTCATCTGGCGGTGGGTGCTGGATGCCGGGTTCAGGCAGCAGGTGCGGGCATCGGCCACATGGGTCTCAATGGCGGCCAGCTTGAGCTCCTTCATAAAGGTGCTGGCGGCTTCGCGGCCACCGGCCAGACCAAAGCTGACCACGCCGCAGCTGCCATTGGGCAGATACTTTTCAGCCAGTGCGTGGTAGGGGCTGGACTCCAGGCCGCAGTAATTCACATAGGCCACCTTGGGATGGCTTTCGAGGAACTTTGCCACGGCCATGCCGTTGGCGCAGTGGCGCTGCATCCGGACATGCAGGCTTTCCAGGCCGAGGTTCAGCATATAGGCATTCATCGGGGACTGCATGGAGCCGAAGTCCCGCATCAGCTGAGCCGTTGCCTTGGTGATAAAGGCACCCTCTTTGCCGAAGCGCTCGGCGTAAGTGATGCCGTGGTAGCTGTCGTCCGGGGTGCACAGGCCGGGGAACTTCTCGGCGTGGGCCATCCAGTCGAACTTGCCGCCGTCCACAATGGCACCGCCCAGCACTGCGCCGTGGCCGTCCATATACTTGGTGGTGGAGTGGGTCACGATATCCGCGCCCCACTCAAAGGGGCGGCAGTTGACCGGCGTGGGAAAGGTGTTGTCCACGATCAGGGGCACGCCGTGGGCGTGAGCAGCCTTGGCAAACTTCTCGATATCCAGCACAGTCAGGGCGGGGTTGGCAATGGTCTCGCCGAACACCACCTTGGTGTTGGGCCGGAAGGCGGCGTTCAGCTCCTCCTCGGTGCACAGCGGGTCCACAAAGGTGGCCTCAATGCCCATCTTCTTCATGGTGACGGAGATGAGGTTGAAGGTGCCGCCGTAGATGGTGCTGGATGCCACGATATGGTCACCGGCCTCGCAGAGGTTGAACAGGGCAAAGAAGTTGGCTGCCTGACCGCTGGAGGTCAGCATGGCGGCGGTGCCGCCCTCCAGCTCGCAGATCTTCTTGGCCACAAGGTCACAGGTGGGGTTCTGCAGGCGGGAGTAGAAGTAGCCGTCGGCTTCCAGGTCGAACAGCTTGCCCATATCCTCGCTGGTGGCATATTTGAAGGTGGTGGACTGGATGATGGGGATCTGGCGGGGCTCGCCATTGCCGGGCGTATAACCGCCCTGCACACAGATGGTATCACGGTTCATTGCAACATACTCCTTTACTGGGTTTGTCCGAATAGTACAATTCCCCGCAGGAGCACATGTCTCCGGCGGGGAATTGAAACGTTGAATTTTACTTCCCGTCCGGGACGAAATGAGGAGAGAACTCCTTCCGTCAAAGCCTTTCGGCTTTGCCACCTCCCTCAAAGAGGGAGGCTTTAAGGCTCCCTCTCCGAGGGAGCTGGCGCACGAAGTGCGACTGAAGGAGTTACTTCCTCAGCCTCTTATCGCTTCTGGTGGCCCAGAAGGTGCCAACGGTCTGGAAGATCTGCACCAGCAGCACCAGCAGGATGACACAGACGATCATAATGTTGGTCTGGTAGCGGTAGTAGCCGTAGGAAAGGGCGATCTTGCCCAGGCCGCCGCCGCCGATGACACCGGACATGGCCGAGTAGCCCAGAATGGTGGTCAGGGCCGTGGTCATGCTGGAGATCAGGCCGGGCAGGCACTCGGGAATCATTACCTTGGTGATGATCTGGAACGGGGTCGCACCCATGCTCTGGGCGGCTTCCACCACACCCTCATCCAACTCGCGCAGGCTGGTCTCCACCAGACGCGCCACAAACGGGAAGGCCGCCACCACCAGCGGGACGATGGTGGCCTTGGTGCCTACGGTGGTGCCTACGATGATACGGGTCAGCGGAAAAACGCAGATCATCAAAATCAGGAAAGGCACGCTGCGCAGGATGTTGATGATGATATTCAGCAGGTGCATCAGCCAGCCGGGCAGGGGCAGAATGCCGTCCTTATCACCGGCCACCAGCAGCACGCCCAGCGGCAGGCCGATGACCAGAGAGAACGCGGTGGAGAGCACCGTCACATAGAAGGTCTCCCAGATGGCAAAGCCATAATCTGCAATGGTCATTCTCCGGTCACCTCCTCCACCGTAATACCGGGCTGTGCCCGCATATAGGCAGCAGCCTGTTTTGCTTCGTCCAGGTCAGCGGGCAGCTTGAGCAGCATGGAGCCGTAGCACTGGCCGCTCAGGTCGCGGGTATCGGCGCTGAGCACCGACACCAGAATGCCCTTTTCGGCGGCAAGGCTTGCCACCAGCGGTTTTGCGGCGGAAGAACCGTTGAAGGTCACACGCACCACATGATCGTCCGGCACAAAGCTGGACAGGTCGCGGGCGGCGCTGCCGCCGTTGGGAGCCACCAGACGCTTTGCCGCGGCGGTCTTGGGGTTGGCGAAGATCTCCTTCACCTCGCCCTGTTCCACCACAACGCCGCCGTCCAGAATGGCAACGTGATCGCAGATCTCCTCCACAACGCTCATCTGATGGGTGATGACCACCACCGTGATGCCCAGCTTCCGGTTGATGTCCTTGATCAGGGTCAGGATGGAGTGGGTGGTGTTGGGGTCCAGCGCGCTGGTGGCCTCATCGCAGAGCAGGACCTTGGGGTCAGTTGCCAGTGCGCGGGCAATGGCAATGCGCTGCTTCTGGCCGCCGGAGAGCTGGGCCGGGTAGGCGTTGGCCTTATCGGGCAGGCCCACCATTTCCAGCAGCTCCTTGGCGCGCTTTTCGGCTTCCTCTTTCTTCACACCTGCCAGCTCCATGGGGAAGCAGATGTTCTTCAGGCAGCTGCGCTGCATCAGCAGGTTGAACTGCTGGAAGATCATCGTGATCTCCCGGCGGCGCTGGCGCAGCTGGGCAGGCGTGAGCTTTTCCATCTCCACGCCATCAATGACCACGCTGCCCTCGGTGGGGCGCTCCAGCAGGTTGATGCAGCGCACCAGCGTGGATTTGCCCGCGCCAGACATGCCGATGATGCCGTAAATGGAGCCATCCGGGATGGTCAGGCTGATGTCCTTCAGCGCATTCACTGCGCTGTCCTTCATCTGGAAGGTCTTGGAAAGGTGTTTGATCTCGATCACAGGGATTCTCCTTTTGATGTAACATCCTTGCCCTCTCCGTCATTGCTCCGCAATGCCACCTCCCCCAAAGTGGGAGGCACTGCATCTTCCGGGCGCAACAACAGCTGACTGTGGGCTGCAATTGGCTCTCCCTTTGGGAGAGCTGGCAAAGCCGTCAGGCTTTGACTGAGAGGGCGAGCCGCGTTTCCTTAACCCTCGATCGGGCTCAGGTCGCTCTGCTTGCCGCCGTAGATGCCCATGGGCTCAACGTGGATACCGGCAACGGAGACCAGGTGGGTGCCCTTCTCCTCATTGAAGTTGTCCAGGTAGGGCTGATGCTGGAAGTAGTTGGTGTCGCACTGGCCATCCTCAACGATGGTGTTGGGGATCACATAGTCATCGTACTCCTGGATATCCAGCGTAATGCCCTTGTCGGCCAGGATCTGCTTGCAGACCTCCAGGATCTCGCAGTGGGGGGCGGGGGTGGCAGCGCAGCTGACGGTCTCGCCGTTCAGTGCGTCATAATCGATGGAAGGATCATAGCCGTCGGTGGGGTCTTCCACAACAGAGACCACAGCGCCGCCGTAGCTCTCGGTCATAAAGTCCTTGACCTGCTGGCTCTGCAGGGCAGCGACCAGAGCCTTGATCTTGGGCTCCTCCTCATTGCCTTCCTTGCAGACCAGAACGTTGACGTAGGCAGAGGTGCCATCCTCCATGGCCAGAGCGTCGGTCATGGGGTCCAGACCGGCGGAGATGGCGTAGTTGGAGTTGATGACAGCGTAGTCCTCATCCTGCAGGACGTTGGGCACCTGAGCAGCCTCGACCTCGTCCACATTGACGTTCAGGGGGTTCTCCTCGATATCGTTCTTGGTGGCGGTCAGGCCTGCATCTGCCTTCAGCTTGAAGAAGCCATTCTTCTCCAGCAGGGTCAGAGCGCGGGCCTCGTTGGTGGTGTCGTTGGGAACAGCGACCTTGATCTTGTCCAGCTTGGCAGCGGTGGAGGCAGCCTCAGAGGATGCAGCGCCGGAAGCGGCGGAGCTTGCGGTGGAGGAAGAGCCGCCGCAGGCGGTCAGGGCAGCGGCAGCAGCGGCCACGCCGGAAACTTTCAGAAAATTACGACGAGTGATCTTAGACATTTTGTTTTCCCTCTCTACTTTTACAAAAGTGTTTTTGTGCGGTGCGGCACAATCCGCACCCTTTGCACCGGAAGCAAAATAAAAAACGCTTCCGTCCTCAGCGGGCATACACCCACAAGGACGAAAGCGTAAAACTTCCGTGGTACCACCTTGGTTTACTGTCCCCTCACAGAGACAGCCTCACTGCTGCGGCGTTTTGCAACGCGACAACCGGACGCTGTAACGGGCGCTCCCGTCGCAGGCTTAGCACTCTTGCACTTCGCCCCCGCGGCTCCGAGACCATTTTCAGTTCCCTGTTTCCTGCCCTTTTCCACCGCCCGGGCTCTCTGGAAGGATCAATGCGAAAACCTACTCTTCTCTTCACAGCCATTTTTGTGATATTGCATACATAATACCCCACTCTTCCGGGTTTGTCAACCCTTTCAACGAAGTTTTTCAGTAGGGAATTGCCTGCTTACTGCCGGCCGGCATCCTGCTCCGTGCTGTACAGCACCATCAGGTGGTTGGCGCTGGCTTCCAGCTGGGATTTTGCCTGACGGAGGTTCGCTTCTTCGGTCTCGTTCATCTTTTCGGGCTTATCCTTGCGCAGGCAGCGGCGCAGGCTGGCAAGGTCGTTCTTGACTCGGTTCTTCTCGTCCTTGTCCAGCTCTTTTTTGCACTTGGAGAGGGCCTCATCCACCTTGTAAGCCAGCATCTCGGCCTGATTGTGGAGTTCCAGCCGCTCCCTGCGGCGGGTATCCTCCTCCTCGTAGGCGGCAGCATCGGCCATGGCGCGCTGGATCTCGTTCTCAGAAAGATTGGTGCTGCCGGTGATGGTGATGTTCTGCTCCCGGCCGGTGCCCAAATCCTTTGCAGACACCTTGACCACGCCGTTCACATCGATGTCAAAGGTGACCTCGATCTGGGGCTTGGAGGAGAAGCCGGAGCGGATGCCGGTGAGCTTGAATTTGCCCAGGCTCTTGTTGTCGCGGGCAAAGTGGCGCTCGCCCTGCAGCACGTTGATCTCCACGCTGGTCTGCATGGGGCGGGCCGTGGTAAAGATCTGGCTCTTGCGGGTGGGGATCATGCTGTTGCGGGTGATGAGGGGGGTGGCCACGCCGCCCAGCGTCTCAATGGACAGCGTCAGCGGGGTGACATCCATTAGCACAAGGCCCTGCGCGGCCGCGCCGGTGGCACCGGCCAGCTTTCCGCCGCCCTGCAGCAGGCCGCCCTGCACGGCGGCACCCATGGCCACGCATTCATCGGGGTTCAGGGTGTGGCTGGGCTCACAGCCCAGCAGCTCCCGGACCTGCCGCTCCACAGCGGGCATCCGGGTGCTGCCGCCCACCAGCAGGACTTTGCCCAGCTGGCTGGCGGAAAGCCCGGCATCCCGCAGGGCGTTCTGCACCGGCTGAACGGTGCGGGCCAGCAGGTCACCGGTCATCATCTCAAACTGGGGGCGGCCCAGGCTCAGATCCAGATGGTGAGGGCCATCCTTGCCCACCGCGATAAACGGCAGGTTCAGCTGGGCGGAAAGCGCACTGGAAAGCTCCTTCTTGGCCTTTTCCGCTTCCTCCTTCAGGCGGCCCATGGCGGCGGGGTCCTTGGTCAGATCGATGCGGTCAGATCTGCGGAACTCCGCCACAGCCCACTCAACAATGCGCTCGTCAAAGTCATCGCCGCCCAGATGGGTATCACCGCCGGTGGCCAGCACCGTAAAGGTGCCGTCCTCGATCTCGATGATTGAAACATCAAAGGTGCCGCCGCCCAGATCATAGACCAGGATCTTCTGGGGGGCTTCGTTGTCCAGACCGTAGGCCACCGCGGCGGCGGTGGGCTCGTTGATGATGCGCAGAACATTCAGGCCCGCAATGCGGCCCGCGTCCTGAGTGGCCTTGCGCTGGCTGTCGTCAAAATAGGCAGGCACGGTGATGACGGCCTCGGTCACCGGCTCGCCCAGGTAACTCTCGGCATCGCGGCGGATCTTGGTCAGGATCATGGCGCTGATCTCCTGCGGGGTCAGATCTCTGCCATCGATATGCACCCGGTAATCAGAACCCATGTACCGCTTGATGCTGGACACCGTGCGGCCGGAGTTTGTGGCGATCTGGCGCTTTGCCGCGCCGCCCACCAGACGCTCGCCATCCTTGGTAAAGGCCACCACGCTGGGGGTGGTGCGCTCGCCTTCGGCGTTGGTGATGACCACAGGCTTGCCGCCCTCCACCACCGCCACGCAGGAGTTGGTGGTGCCAAGGTCGATTCCGATCACTTTGCTCATAGTGCTTGTCCTCTTTTCTTCGGCGCAGAATATTTCCTTGAATATCTTACCGGTTTCCTATGACGATTTCTTAGAACAAATGTAAAGAAACTGTGTTTCAGGCGTTTTTATCGTCGGCCAGCAGCTGATCGGTCAGCAGTTCAGCCTCCCGCAGCCAGTCGGCAGCATCCGTTTCGCCCTCAGCCTGCAGGATCCGAAAGCCCTGCACGGCTTCGGCCACCTGCAGCAGCGCCTTTTTGCGGGAGAGGTACTGGGTCTCGTACTGGGCAAGGCGCAGGCAGACCTGCGGGGTGTAGGCGATGTCCGGCACCTCCCGGGCAGCGCTCTGGGCGCGGCGGTAGTATTGCAGGGTCTCCGCCATCTCCCCGCCCGATGCGGCACAGTCATCCCCCAGGGCGATCATGGCCTGCACCTCCCCGGCCTGCGCGGCCTTTTTCCACATCCGCCGGGCCTGGGTCTTATTCTTCCGGGTACCCCGGCCATAATACAGGCAGTCCCCCAGGGCAGAAAGAGCCTCGGCGCTGCCCGCCTCGGCGGCGGCAGTGTAGCGGGCCGCCGCTTCCTGCCAATTCCCGGCCCGGGCGGCGGCGTGTCCGGCCTCCAGCTCCTGAGCGCCGGGGTTGTCGCTCCCCCGCTCCGATCTCAGCAGCCCGCTGAGCAGGGAGACATCCAGCGTGGCAGAGCTTGTCCACGGATCCAGCACCACACCATCGATGCCGTCCGTTTCCAGCGCATACTCCATGGCGCTGCGCAGGCTGCGCTCCACCATGGGGCGGGTGGCGCTGGCCTTTTCCGCCTCAGCGTTCTTTACCGAGGTGAACAGCGGCAGATAGTTCCGCTCTTTCCGGGTGTGGAGCAGCCAGGGCTGCAGGCCCTCGGCCCGCTCCTCCGGGATGGGCAGGTGTGCCCAGGGGGCGGCTCCGCTCTGGGGGTCCACCGCCGCATCCAGCGGAACCAGCACCTTGGTCTGCAATTCCAGCGCATAGTTCAGGGCGTTCATCAGGCTCCAGAAATGTTCCTCGTTCTGCTCCCGGTACAGCCGCGCCACGGCCTCCTCCACAAACGGGCAGCCTGTGCCCACCGGCCCGTACTGCGGCGCAGTCCGCTTTTTTCCGCTGCCCACCGGCCGGAAGCGCCGACCGCCCATGTTGTATGCCATTTATCTCACCCTTCTTTTTCATCAATAGGATAAGTATAGCAGGAATCCGCAAATTTCACAATATTTTCCCGCAGGCAGCCAAACGCAAAAACAGCAGGCGGCTGCACATGGCCGTCTGCTGTTCGGTTCACTCTTCTGCCGGTTTCTCCGCATCGTCCAGATAGTCCTCGATGCTGCCGATGCTGTACCGGTTCTCGTTGGCTTTCACGCTCCGTGCACTGGCATCGTAGCAGGCTTCCAGAATGGGCATCACTGGCTGCTGGCCCTCCGGGTCGGTCAGATGTCCGATGGCCCGGGCCTCATAGTAGTTGTCGATGATCTGGTTCACGATCCGTTTGCGGTCACGGAGCGGAGTCTGCAGGTTGGCCAGCAGCTCCTGCCGGATGCCGCAGCTGTTGCTGCCGTGGTCGCCGAACAGGATGTAATACTCCTGCTCGATCTCCAGCGGTGCAGCCTGATGCAGATAATAATCCGCCAGTGTCCTCCGCTTCTTTTCGGTGCTGAAGCCCTTGATATCCTCCATGCCGCGCGGAAAGAGTTCCGGATGCCGGATCCACATTTCATAGGGCCCCACCGGCAGGTGCAGAGTATCGAATACATCCAGATAATCCTCCAGCGCAATGCGGATCTCGCCCCGCTCCCATTTCTGAATGGTGCGCTTGTCCCGCCCCAGCATATCCGCAAGCTCCTGCTGAGATCTGCCCGCCACGTTCCGGGCAAAGGCAATGGCTTCCCCGATTCGGTTCCGGTAGTTGGTCATATTCTTTCCCTCCTGACACACACTTGTCCACCAGGCATTCCAACGTCTGGCGGCATAAAATACTTTCCACTGATAAAAGGATAATGGTTTGTCCCGCCTTCTGTCAAGAGTTGCAAATTCAATCACTTCACGTCAAATTTTTGTTAAATGTGTCATTCAAGCCGGACAGCCGCCTTTTTTGCAGAGATTTTGCCGCTCCGCGGGGCATCCGCCCCCTGTCTTAACCAACGTTCGGGCCATTTTGTCCTTTTTCACCTGCCGGAGGCGGCCGGATGTGTCAGGTGCACCGCAACACGCAACGCAAAATATTTTTTGCAAAAAATTCCTCTTTGGCAAGTTTTTCCCAGCGCATCCGTTTCCATACACGCAAAAACCGCCCATAGCCGTCAAAAACAGCCATGGGCGGGTGCTTTTTCTTTATGCCAGTTTATTCAGCCTTACGGCAACGTAGGGATCAGGGAGCTTGAGCTCGTCAGCAAGGTCGGCTTCAGATTCGTACTTCTCCGCCGCCATGCCCACCACAACGCTACACACATCAAAGCGTCCGGCAGGCGAAAGGGCCGTGACCTTGGCTTCTCCATCAGCAATGGCGGTCACCACGCCGTCCGCATCCACGGTAACGACACCGGGGTTGCTGCTGACCCATGTAATGGGCACACTGCCGCCGCCCTCCACCGCAACGGTGGCCGTCAGGCGTTCCTGGGTGCCCACGGTGCGGAGCAGCAGGTCACTCTTGTTCAGGGTCACCTTGCCGATATCCGAAGTCACCGTGACGCTGCACCGCAAAGCCTGGCCGTTGGAGACCATTGCCGTGATGGTGGTGGTGCCCGCCGCCTGAGCCGTGACAAGGCCCTTGTCGCTGACTGTGGCAACCTCGGGGTTGCTGCTCATCCACTGGTAGACATAGAGGAAGGAGTGGTCGCTGTTGGTCAGCTGGAGCTGGTGGGCGGGGTGCAGGTCATTGTACTGCAGCACAAGGCTCAGGCTGGTGGTATCCAGCGTGGGCTTTTTTCTGGCTGCTTCTTCATTTTTGCGGGTCACGGTCACCTTGCAGGCGGCACGTTCGCCGTGGTCGGAGATGGCGGTGATGATGGCAGTGCCTGCATTGCGGCCCGTCACCTTGCCGTCGCCATCCACCGTGGCAACATTGGAGTTGCTGCTCATCCAGACGATGAAGTAATAATCGCTCTGTCCGCTGGTGTACAGGTAGCCCTTGGGGCGGGGGTCATCATCGGTGATCTCCAGCTCCATCTCGGTCAGCTCCAGTTCCAGCTTGGAGCCGGTTCCGGTCAGGCCTGTCAGCACACCGGGCGCGGCCTGCGCAGGCAAAGGGGCAGCCAGCAGGGCCCCGCTCAGAGCCAGCAGGGCCAGAAGCCGCCCCGCGGTTTGGAATTTCCATTTCATTGGGTCGAACTTCCCTCCTTGTTTCATCCCATGGGATCAAAGGAATGCCGCACACATGGAAAAATTTCGCGTCCATGATTTTTCTCACTACTGATTCATTTTACACGTCCGGCCAATGTGGGTCAAGTTTTTCGCCCAAAGTGCTGTGCTTTCGCACCCGATTTCGTGGACTATACCAGTTTTTCCGGAAAATTTTGTGCAAAAAGAACGCCGCAGTCCCGGCGTGGGAGCTGCGGCGTTCCGGACAGGATCAATAATTGTGCTTTTTCAGCTCAAAGTAGCTCTGGGGATGTGCGCAGACCGGGCACTTCAGGGGAGCCGACTTGCCGATATAGGTGTAGCCGCAGTTCCGGCACTGCCAGACCTGCTGCTCTTCCCGGGCAAAAACCTTGTTGTTCTTCAGGTTCTCGGCCAGCTCACGGTAGCGCTCCTCGTGCTCTTTCTCGATCTGCGCCACCATGGTGAACAGGGCAGCCAGCTGGGTAAAGCCCTCTTCCTTGGCCTCTGCGGCCATCCGGGGGTACATCTCGGTCCACTCGTCGTGCTCGCCGCCGGCTGCCATTTCCAGGCAGGTCATGGTATCGGGGATGGAGCCGCCGTTCAGGGCCTTGAACCACATCTTGGCGTGCTCCTTCTCGTTGGCAGCCGTCTCCTCAAAGATCGCTGCCAGCTGCTCATAGCCCTCCTTCTTGGCCACGCTGGCGAAGAAGGTATACTTGTTGCGGGCCTGGCTCTCGCCTGCAAAGGCTTCCCACAGGTTTTTCTCGGTCTTGGTACCCTTGAGTTCCATATTCATGCTCTCCCTTTGTTTGTGCGGTGTATCATTTCGCCGCCGGTGACCGCCGGGGCGTTCCTTCTGCACTGATTATACCAGAGTTCCGAATTGAAATCAAGAATAATTCCTATTTATTTTGAGAATATTTCTCAGTTGTGCTGTTTCAGGGCGCAGACCGCAATGCTCAAAGCACTCCAAGCTGCCTGATACATCAGGACAGCGGCCACCGACAGGGTGCCGATGCTGCCCGCGTAGGTCAGCAGAACACCGATGACCACCGAGAACCAGACCGAGACCATCTGCACCGTGGTGGCGCTCGTCTCGGCGTTCTGGGCCTTTTCCGCCGCGCGCAGGCCGCCGATCAGGCTGGCAAAGCCCTTATCATGCAGCATACAGCAGCGGGCAGTCTCGTCCGGCTGGGCAGGGGTCAGCGCGCTGCACTGCTCCTGATCCAGCAGAGTGATCATTCCCTCGGGCAGATGGTAAGCCTCGGTGATGTGGCGGGCCGTCAGGCTGGGGTCCTCGCAGGTGACCAGCAGGCGGATGTTCTCCCGCTGCAGCACCTCCAGCCCGCGGGCGGCGTTGCGGCCGCCCACATAGTGGAGCACGAACATGGCGTGCAGGCTGCCGGAAACAGCCAGATACAGGATCTGCAGCGCGCCGTTTTGGGAGTGCTCATCCTCGTACTCCTGCTCGGGCAGGGGCACCCCCTCCCGCTCCATGTACAGCCGGTTGCCGATGAGCACCCGGTTGTTATCGCACCAGGCGGCAAAGCCAAGACCGTGGCGGACCTCCAGATCCTTCACAGGGTACAGGATCTCGGTGCGGTCCTCGATGATCTGGCGGAACAGGCCCCGCAGGGTCTCGCAGCTGTGGTTGAGGATGCTGGCCGCATAGAGGATGGCACGGTCGATGCGGCCGCCCTTGAAGATGCGGATGTCCTCCAGATTCACGCTGTCGGCGGTAAAGAGCTCGTCGGCATCCACCTGCACGGTGTCCACACCGCCCAGCTCCTCAATGGCAGCCCAGCCGGGCACCACAGCACCGGCGGCGGCTGCGGTCTTTTGCAGGCGCAGAGAAGCGATGCCCGCAACCAGGGTGGAGGACAGCGGTGCACCCATGCAGAGCATGGAGGTCAGGGCTGCAGCCATGCCGTTGGGCCCGCCGCCAAACAGCAGGAACACCAGCCCGCTGAGCACGGCAGCACCCAGCAGGATCAGAGCTGTCTTGCGGGCGCGGCGCTCACTGGCGCGCTCCCCGAAGCTCTGCTCCACCAGCGCCTCGTCCCACTGGACAGGGCGGCTGAGCAGCACCCAGGGGTCTTTCTGATCCAGGCTCCGGGCCAGCACCCGGATCAGGTCCTTATCCCGGACGCGGAATGCGCCCTGCAGCCCCTCGGGGGATCGGGCGGCAAGGTCATAGCCGTTTCTGACGGCAGTCAGCAGGACACGGCTGCCCAGCAGGGCCAGGAACAGGCCCAGTGCGGCCACGCCGGAAAGCAGCGTCCAGCTGGAGTTCTGATAGCTCTGGGCGTTGAGCAGGGCGACCGCAGCCTGCACCAGCGCACCGCAGGCGGCCAGCGCCGGCATGGTGTCTGCACTGGGGCGGCCCTTGAGGCCCTGTAGACCATCCCGCAGGATAGGCCAGCCCACAGCCAGCGCACCGGCCAGAAAGAGCAGGTTGGCGGCATAGAACGCCGCCGGGGCGATCACGGGGTCAAGGGAGGCCACGGGGGCCAGCAGCCCCTCGGCAACAAGGCCAAAGTGGAGCAGTACCACGGCAAGGATGCCCTCCAGCACACACCGCAGCGTCAGCTCCGCGCCCATCCGGCGGAGCTTCTCCCCCACCTGCTCGGGCGTTTCCGGCTCGGCTTCCTCTTCAGGCTTCTCCTCAGCCTCCGGCGCAGCAGAGGCCGCTTCCTCAGCAGGCTGGGCCGGGGCCTCCTCTGCCGGTGCGGCAGGCCGGGCGGGTGCTTCGTCCTCTTCCAGTCCCATCAGCGGCAGGCTCATGCTGTCGTCCTTGCTGGGGGCCTCGGTGCGGGTAGGGGCTTGCGGCTCGTTCTCGTCCGCGCCCTTGCCAAAGAACTGGAAAGCCTTTTCCGGTTCCGGCTCAACCTCTGGCGCGGCTTCCGGGGCAGACTTTGCCTGCTTTACCGACTGATCCTCGGCAAACACCATGGGGATGGCCGGGCCCTCAGGCGCTGCGGGAGCTTCCGGCTCCACGGCCAGCACCTCTTCGGGGGCATCCTGCACCTCCTCCACCGGGGCGGGCTTGGCAGGCTTGGGGGTGCCATAGAGCATGGCCTTGAGTTCGGCCATCTCTGCATCCTCCTGCTGCTCCTGCGGGGTCAGGGGTTCCTGGCGGTGGGGCGGCTCCGGCTTTTTCTCGGGCTGGGGTGCGGGCCGGGGTTCCGGCTTCGGCGCTGCGGGGGCTTCCGGCGCGGTGGGCAGAGCCACAGGCTCTGCTTCCTCCAGCTCTCCGGGCTCCAATGCCAGCTCCAGGCCGGCCTCGGCTTCTTCCTCATGGCCCAGCACGATCTCACCCGTGGGCGGCAGCTCATTCTGCACGGCCGGGGCGGCGGCAGGCTCCTCTTTGTCCTTTTCGCGGTGAAAGAGTTTGCCCAGCAGGCTGCCGGTATTCTCCCTTTCCTCATCGCGGCGCTTCATCTCTTCGGGCACCTGTGCCACGCTGGTGCTGAAAAACGTGCGGAACTTCTCGTTCTGCGCATCGATTTCTTCCTGTGTCAGCTCTTTGCGCTTATCATCTTTTGGCATCCTAGTCCCTCCCTGTTCTGGTCACGGCGGTCTGGCCGCTGTTTCTTGCGGCGCGCTGGCTCTGGATCTCGTACAGGATGATGCCAGCCGCCACCGAAACATTGAAGCTGTCCACACCGGTGCCCTGAGCGGCCATATCCAGCCGCACCACACCATCGCAGAGCTTTTTCACCAGCTGGGATACACCGCTGCCCTCGCTGCCCAGCACCAGTGCGATGGGGCCGGTCAGGTTGTTCTTGCGCAGGGGCACACCGTCCATATCAGCACAGTAGACGAACACCCCCTGATCCTTCAGGCGGCGGATGGTCTCGCCGATGTTGGCCACGCGGGCCACAGGCAGGCGCTCGGCCGCACCGGCACTGGACTTGATAACGGTGGGGGTCACGGACGCGCCGCCCCGCTTGGGGATGACGATGCCGTGGGCTCCGCACAGCAGAGCAGAGCGCATCACCGCGCCCAGATTATGGGGGTCCTCGATGCCGTCACTCAGCACCAGGAAAGGAGGCTCCCCCTTCTCTCTGGCAACGTTCAGCAGGTCCTCCACGGTCACATATTCGATCTCGCTGGCAAAGGCAGCCACGCCCTGGTGGCTCTCGGTGCCGGTCATCAGGCGCAGCTTATTGGGGTGCACCCGCTTGACCGTGGCCCCGGCCTCCTTGGCCATGGCGGTATAGTAAGCTGCCACGGCGGGGGCCATGCCCTCCGCGATCAGCACGGTATCCACGCCGGAACCGCTCTTGAGCAGCTCGGTCACGGGGTTTTTGCCGTAGACCAGGCTCTCATTCTTGGGCTGCTCCTCCGTGCTGCTGCGGCGGGGGCGGCGCGGCATTTTCTGTTCGTCCATTGATGTGTTCTCCTTCCATTCTATGGCAAGGCGGGCCGTTTGAGCCGCGCCATGGTTTCGTTCTGTTTCAGTTTTACTATATTTTGACACTGATACATTCTAAAGTATAGCATACCCCGGCATTCTTCGCAATGTTTACCGAAGGCAAAAGTTTTCCACATTCAGCAGGCTATACAATCGGTAATTCGGCTCAATTTTTTCCACATGTTGAAAACCCGGTGGAAAATGTTCAAAAATCAAGTTTGTACGCCCACTTTCCGGGTGGAATTCCACAGTTTCCACCGAGTTTTCAACCTCCCAGGTTCGACACGCAAACTTTTCGCCGTACTTTTTGTAAAATTCAAGTCGGAATTATGACAATTTTTTGAAGGGAGATCCAGTGGTTTTTGCCAGAATCTCCAACATCAAAATGCCCAATGTGAATTTGTGTTGAAAACGCCGCGGGAACCGCCTTGATTTTATCCTGTAATTGGGGTATACTACCCTTAGGTTCGTTAAAGGATGCGCAATCTTGTATCCAAAACGGCTTTTTCACCCCAAAATGATTTTGCGGAGGTAATGAATAATGTTGGTAAATGCAACCGAAATGCTGATCAAGGCACGCGATGGCCACTACGGTGTGCCCCAGTTCAACATCAACAATCTGGAGTGGACCAAGGCAGTCCTGACCGCCTGCGAGGAAATGAAGAGCCCCGTCATTCTGGGCGTTTCCGAGGGTGCTGGTAAGTACATGACCGGTTTCAAGACCGTTGCCGCCATGGTCAGCGCCATGGTCGATTCCATGGGCATCACCGTTCCCGTTGCTCTGCATCTGGATCACGGCACCTACGAGGGCTGCAAGGCCTGCGTTGAGGCCGGCTTCTCCTCCATCATGTTCGACGGCAGCCACTACTCCATCGAGGAGAACGTGGAAAAGACCAAGGAGCTGGTCGCTCTGGCACACTCCAAGGGCCTGAGCATCGAGGCCGAGGTCGGCTCCATCGGCGGTGTTGAGGACGGCGTTGTGGGCGCTGGCGAGATCGCAGACCCCGCCGAGTGCGCAAAGATCACCGATCTGGGCATCGACTTCCTGGCTGCCGGCATCGGCAACATCCACGGCGTTTACCCCGCCAACTGGAAGGGCCTGGACTTTGAGGCTCTGGACCGCATCCACAAGGCTACCAACAACATTCCTCTGGTCCTGCACGGCGGCACCGGCATCCCCGACGAGATGATCCAGAAGGCCATCAGCCTGGGCGTTTCCAAGATCAACATCAACACCGAGTGCCAGCTGGTGTTTGCTGAGGCCACCCGTAAGTACATCGAAGAAGGCAAGGATCAGCAGGGCAAGGGCTTCGACCCCCGCAAGCTGCTGGCTCCCGGCGCTCAGGCCATCGTTGACAAGTGCAAGGAGAAGATCGAGCTGTTCGGCTGCGCAGGCAAGGCCTGAGCCGAAGCGCATCTCCTGAGCACATTCCTGCCCCATAAATGATACTGCCCCGCTGTTCTGTGCATCACAAAACAGCGGGGCAGTTTTTTGTAAGCCAGTCCGCAAAAAGGGGGCTGCTGCACCGGTTTTTCCCGTGTGCCGCAGCCCCTCTTCTTTACTGGTTCAATTTTGCAAACGCTTCCCGCACATCGCCGGAGAAGTAGAGCGTGCCCAGTGCGCACACAGGGCCGGTGCCCCCAAGGGCGACCGCCCGGGCCACACCGGCTTCAATGGTAGGAGCAGGCTCGGCCCTGCCGCCCCGGGCGCGGATCTGTTCGGCCAGCGTCTCAGCGGGCATGGCGCGGGGGGTATGGGCCGCTACGGTGACGAACTGCCCGGCCAGCGGCAGGAGCAGTGCCAGCATCTCGTCCACATCCTTGTCCGCCATGATGCTGAGCAGGAACACGAACTTCTGCCCCGGAAAGCGGTCCCGCAGGCTCTGCACGGTGGCCCGCATTCCGTGGGCGTTGTGGCTGCCATCCAGCAAAAAGACGGGCGAATGCCGCAGCAGCTCGAACCGGCCCGGCCAGCGCACCTGTTCCAGACCGGCACGGATGGCGCTGTCCGGGATGTTCCAGCTCCGGCTGCGCAGCACCCGCAGGGCCGTAATGGCCGTAGCGGCGTTCCGGGGCTGATAGCTGCCGATCAGGGGCAGGCGGATGCCATTCAGGCCGTCAAAATCAAAGGTGACAGCATCCAGATCCCCGTCCTCGATGGTCAGCCTGCTGAGATCTACCACGGTCAGCGGTGCGTGCCGCTCTGCCGCCGTACGGGCGATGACGGCATCGGCCTCGGGCACACCGCCATAGCTCACCACCGGACTGCCCGGCTTGATGATGCCCGCCTTGGCCGACGCGATATCGGCCAGGGTGGGGCCCAGCTCCTTCACATGATCCATGCCCAGCGCCGTGATGACCGCGCACTCCGGCGGGTCGATGACATTGGTGGAATCCAGCGTGCCGCCCAGGCCCACCTCCAGCACCACGATGTCGCATTTCGTCTCAGCGAACCAGAGCATCCCCAACGCCGTGATGATCTCGAACTCGGTGGGGATATCGGTCATGGCATCGGCAGCGGGCTTCACACGCTCCACCAGCCGCACCAGCGCCTCGTCCGGGATCTGTTGGCCGTTTACCTGAATGCGCTCGTTGAACCGGTTGATAAAGGGCGAGGTATACAGGCCCACCCGGTAACCCGCCGCCTGCAGGCAGGAGGCCAGCATGGCCGCCGTGCTGCCCTTGCCGTTGGTGCCCGCCACATGGATGAATCTCAGCTGCTTGTGCGGATCTCCCAGTGCGGCCAGCAGGGTCCGGGTGCGGGTCAAGCCCGGCTTGTGCCCCGCCCACTGGACGGCGTGGATATAGTTCAGCGCTTCTTCATAGTTCATTGTGCAATGCCTCGGATCGTTTTGTTTTCCAGCAGCAGGCGCACCAGCACGGTGTTCACCGCCGCCAGGACCAGCGCGTTGGGAATGCGGGTCACCAGCACGCTCCACGGATAATTATAGAAGAGGTGGAGTGCCAGCGAGTCGATGACAATGGAGCCCACCGCATGGCCGGCAAACACGCTGATCTGGGTGCGCAGGCCCAGCCGCAGGTTGGGCAGAGCGCGCCAGAGAAGGCCCGCCGTCAGGCCGATGGAGCCCGCTCCCAGCGTGATCAGCGGGTTGATGGCGTAGCCGGAAAGGGTGCCGCCGATCATATCGGCCACTGCACCCACGGCAAAGCCCTCCACCGGCCCGAACAGCACAGCGGCCAGCAGGGTGGGCAGGCTGCCCAGGTTGAACCGGACAAAGCCGGTGGAAATGCTCAACACCCGGGCAAACACGATGCTCATGGCAGTGAGCAGGGCCAGCATGGTGAGCTTGCGGACGGAATTTCTGGAATGGTTCATATCAATTGTCCTCCCCTGTTTCGGGAACCGCGGGGCGGGCAATGCAAAACGCCCTCCCCTGTGACAAACCGCACAAAGGAGGGCGTGATTCAACGGTTCACATCCAGACGAGGCCGCAGACGGCCCCGTCTGCACCCAAGTCCATGCAGCAGCGGGATGCAGGCCATGCACCGCGGGTCTTACCTTCGTCCGCAGCACAACTCCCCGTTGATGCGGCACTTAACGCGCATGGCCTTACTCTGTTGATGGTCTTATTATATGCCTTTTTCCGGCCCATTGCAACCACAACTCCCATCATCTTTCCCAATTCGCGGGGCAGATTTTTGGCGGGGTGCACAATTCCGGCCTACGCAAAAAGCCCTCCGGTGCGTCTCGTCCCGGAGGGCTTTGGGGTACAAAAGCTCTGGTCAATTACTGCACATCGGTCAGCTCAGCCAGCTTGTGGAAGATCTCGGTGTTGTCATACACGCCGCGGAACTTGTCTGCACCCTGACCACGGGCGTAGAGGTTCACCATGGCACCGGTGTGGGCGTAGGTGGTGTGATCCACACCAGACTTGTGGTTGATGGTGTGGCAGATGGCCATGCTGAAGGGGATGTAGGTGCCGTACAGCTCGTAATCCTGCTGGCTCATCTTGCTCTGGCTGGAAGAGCCGACCTTGAGGGTACGCTCGTAAGCGGTGCGCAGGTTCTCCACCTCGTAGTCGGTCAGCAGCAGCTTGCCTGCGTTGGCGGCATCGGGGTCGGTGGGCAGGGTCAGGCCGAAGTTTGCCTTCACATCCTGCATGGCAGTCTCAAAGGGAGTCTGATTCTTCACGTAGTTGTTCACATAGGTGGAATCGAACTTTGCGTAGGACATCTTCTGGTGGGCCAGGTTGGTCAGGAAGGTATCGTAGTTGGTGGTCTTGTAGCCAATGCCCAGGCCGCCGGTCTCGTGGTCAGCGGTCACCAGGATCAGGGTGTCATCGGGGTGCTGGGCGTAGAACTCCACAGCGGCCTGCACCGCGTTGTGCATCTCGATCACATCATGGATGGAGGCAGCGGCATCGTTGGCGTGGCAGGCCCAGTCGATCTTGCCGGACTCCACCATCATAAAGAAGCCGTTGCTGTTGTCCAGCAGCTCAATGCCCTTGCGGACATAGTCGGTCAGCTGCCACTCTCCCGGAGCGGCATCCATGGCGTAGTTCATGGCCTTGCCGTCGGCCAGATTCTCGGCAATGATCAGGGTCTTGCCTGCCCCGGCCTTCAGGGCAGCAGCACCGGCCTGGGTGGTGACAACGTTGTAACCGGCCTGTGCAGCCACCTCGTGGTTGTTGGGGCCGGTGCCATCGCCGTTCACCTTCTGGAACTCGCCGCCTGCGAAATACTCAAAGCCGGAGTTTGCCAGCTCCACGCCGATCTGATAGTAGTTTTTGCGGGTCTTCTGGTGTGCATAGAAGGCAGCAGGGGTGGCGTGGTCAATGTTCACCGTGGAAACAACGCCAACCTTGTAGCCCTTCTGCTTATGGAGCTTCTCCGCAATGGTCTCATAGGGCACATCACGGGTCCAGGGGCACATATTGATGACACCGCTCTCGGTCTTTTTGCCGGAAGCGATGGAGGTAGCGGTGGAAGCGGAGTCCGGGCAGAAGGAGGTGCTGTCGTAGGTGGTCACACTGCCCACCTCCGGGAACTGGGTAAAGCTCAGCTCTGCCTCGGTGATGGCACCGTTGTTGGTGACAGTGCCCTGATAGAACCGGGCAGACTGGATCTGGGCGGTGCCCATACCATCGCCGATGAACAGGAAGATGTACTTGGGCTTCTTCTGGAACAGGCCAAAGCAGTTCTCCTCGTCAGCTGCGGTGGAAGCAGCCGGAGCGGCAGCGTTTGCAGCCACAGGGGCAGCAGTCATCAGACCGGCGGCAGATGCCACAGCACCCACTTTCAGGAAGTTACGGCGGGACATTTTATGTTCTTTCATACGATAATTCCTCTCTTATCCTGAGCCCTCCCGGGCCCTGTTGCAATGTATCCTGGGAACGGTTCTATTGTACCCGTTCGGAGAAAGAGGGGAAACCATGGTAAGGCAAATCTTAGGTAAACCTTGGGCAATGAAAAACAGGCATTGGTAAAAAAACAGGTGGTCTTTGTAAAATCGGATTGTTCCTGCCCGCAGCCATTTCACTTCGTCAGGATTCGCCCCGGATCGGTTGCATCCGGTGGGCAAATCGTGTATACTGTAACCCGATTTTTATTTGCGGAGGGAGGGGTGCACATGTCCGTTTTGTGTCTGGGCGAAGTCTGGCTGGAGCTGAACGCCGCCACGGCTCCGGAGCTGACGGAGACGTTCCGGGTGCAGACCGGCGGCTGGGGCGCAGGCTTCTGCCGCCAGTACGCCGCATTGGGCGGGCAGGCGGCTCTGCTGGCCCAGCTGGGAGCCGACCCCTTTGGCCGTAAGCTGGCGGCCCGGCTTGCCCGGGATGGTGTGGATTGCTCCCTGCTCTGCTTCACGGATGCCTTCCCCACACCGGTGGTGTTCACCGGAGCAGACACCGCTCTGCCCTACCGTGCCCACACCGCCGGGCTGGCCCTTGGGCCGGAACAGCTGGAGGCCGCCCCGTTCCGGGGAGCCTCTGCCTTCTGCTTTTCCTCCGCCGGGCTGGTGGACAGCCCCCTGCGGCTGGCCCACCTCAAAGCCCTTGCCGCCGCCCGGGATGCCGGGGCGCTCTGCTGCTATCTTCCCCGGCTGGCGCAGGCCGCGCCCTACTGGCCGCAGCGGGAGGCCCTGTGCCAGACCGCCCTGCAGTTTCTTGACCGGGCAGACGTTCTCTTTTTAGAGGAGAGCGACCTGCTCCTCCTCTTCGGCTCCCGGGAGCTGCGCACAGCCCTGTTTGCTCTGTTCACCGGCCATGTGCAGCTGATCTTTTTCTACAAAAAGGACAGGATTCTCGCCTTTACACGCAGTGTTATGGCTTCTGCCGCAAAAAAAGACCAGAGCCCCGCTCTGGTCTTGTATCGGATGGAGAAAATGATGCTCCCTGTCTCCTCTCTGCCCAGATTAAAGGAATCTGAGCTGAACGCGCTGATTGGATAATCCCCTGCCGCTGAGATGGCGGCGGGATCCAAACAAAAACAGCCAGCGCCGTGGAAAGGAGGAGAAAGCGGCGCTGGCTGTGTATGAGAACTCCCAAACATTTGCGGCTGTCAGGAGATGGTTGGTAGTCTGTCCGCTGCCTTGGCTATTGCCTCGCATCAGCAGGGGACAGTGTTTTTTTAAAGGGGCCGCGCCGCCCGGTTTCTGCCGGAGATGCGCGGTTTTGATTGCCTGCATGGCATCTTGGGAGGATATTTTTCTGTTCCTCCCTGACTGCACCCTTATTGTACAGGATAAAAATGGAGTTTCTTTGTGAGGAATTTGAACAAATTGAAAATAAACGGAGCCGCTGCACATCATTTTGTACAGCGGCTCCGTTTTTTACGCTTTTTCTTTAATTTTCAGCCAGATTACCGGTGTAGAGCTGGTAATACTTGCCCTTCTTGGCGATCAGCTCGTCGTGGCTGCCGCGCTCGATGATGCGGCCCTGCTCCAGAACCACGATGCAGTCTGCATTGCGGACGGTAGACAGACGGTGGGCAATGACAAAGCTGGTGCGGCCATACATCAGGCCGTCCATGCCGCGCTGGACCAGCGCCTCAGTGCGGGTATCAATGGAGGAGGTCGCCTCGTCCAGGATCAGCACCGGGGGATCGGCAACCGCGGCGCGGGCAATGGCCAGCAGCTGGCGCTGCCCCTGCGACAGGTTTGCGCCGTCGTTGGTCAGCATGGTGTTGTAGCCATCGGGCAGACGCTTGACAAAGCCATCGGCATTGGCCAGCTTTGCGGCGGCAATGCACTCCTCATCGGTGGCATCCAGGCGGCCATAGCGGATGTTCTCCATGACCGTGCCGGTGAACAGGTGGGTATCCTGCAGAACGATGCCCAGAGAGCGGCGCAGGTCGTCCTTTTTGATCTTGCGGATGTTGATGCCATCATACCGGATCTTGCCGTCTGCGATATCGTAGAAGCGGTTGATCAGGTTGGTGATGGTCGTTTTGCCGGCACCAGTGGAGCCGACAAAGGCGATCTTCTGGCCCGGGCGGCCATAGAGGTTGATCCCGTGCAGAACGGTCTTTTCAGGCACATAGCCAAAATCGACATCGGTAAAGGTGATGTCACCCGCCAGCTTGTGGTAGGTGGTGGTGCCGTCGTGGTGGGGATGCTTCCAGGCCCAGATGCCGGTGCGCTCGGTGGTCTCCACCAGCTCGTCATCCTTGCCATACTTGACGTTGACCAGGGTGACATAGCCCTCGTCGGCCTCGCTGGTCTCGTCCATCATCTTGAAGATACGCTCCGCACCGGCCAGTGCCATGATCACGCTGTTGGCCTGCATGGATACCTGGCTGATGGGCATATTGAAGCCCTTGTTCAGGCTCAGGAAGGCCATCACGGTGCCCAGGGTCATGCCGCCGACATTGCCAACGGCCATGGCCGCGCCCGCCAGAGCACAGACTGCATAGCTGATATTGCCCAGCTGTGCGGTAACGGGCATGATGATGTTGGCGTAGTTGTTGGCCTGCTTGGCGCTTTCCTTCAGCTTATCGTTCAGCTGCCGGAAGCCATCCAGAGCCTTCTGCTCGTGGGTGAACACCTTGACGACCTTCTGGCCCTCCATCATCTCTTCGATGTAGCCGTTCACCTTGCCCAGATCCTTCTGCTGGGCCACAAAATACTTGCCGCTCATGGAAGTGATCTTCTTGGAGCAGAACAGCATCAGGGCCACCATCAGCATGGTGACAACGGTGAGCTGCCAGCTCATCAGGCACATGCTGGTGAACACGGACACGATGGTGATGGCGCTGGACACCAGCTGGGGGATGCTCTGGCTGATCATCTGGCGCAGGGTGTCCACATCGTTGGTGTACACCGACATGATGTCGCCGTGGGGGTGGGAGTCAAAATACCGGATGGGCAGGCTTTCCATGTGGGTGAAAAGCTGGACGCGCAGGTTGCGCAGGGTGCCCTGGGTCACGTTGACCATGATACGGGCGTTGAGCCATGCGGCCAGCACGCCGATGGCGTAGATGCAGCCGATGCGCACCAGTGCGCCTGCCAGCGGGCCGAAGTCCGGCGTGGCCTGCTTGGTCATGGGGACGATATAATCATCGATCAGGGTCTTGAGGAAAAGGCTTGCCTGCACATTTGCCAGCGCGCTGACGATGATGCAGACCAGCACAAGGATGCAGTGGGGCAGATAGTGCTTGAACATCTCATCCATGATCCGCTTGAGCAGCTTGCCCGGGTTCTCGACCTTCGGCTTGGGGCCGCCCACCCCACGGGGGCCGGGGCCCTTTACTTCTTTCACCTGTGCCATTACTGCTCACCTCCCTGCTTGTCAAAATCGCCGCCGCCCTGGGTCTGGCTGTTGTAAACTTCCTGATAGATCTTGTTTGTCTTGAGCAGCTCCTCGTGGGTGCCCAGGCCGTTGATCTGGCCGTTGTCCAGCACCAGGATGCGGTCTGCATCCTGCACGGAGGAGATGCGCTGTGCAATGATGATCTTGGTGGTGCCGGGGATCTCCTCCCGGAAGGCCTTGCGGATCTTGGCATCGGTGGCGGTATCCACGGCGCTGGTGCTGTCGTCCAGGATCAGCACCTTGGGCTTGCGCAGCAGCGCGCGGGCAATGGTCAGGCGCTGCTTCTGGCCGCCGGACACGTTGGAGCCGCCCTGCTCGATCCAGGTATTGTACTTGTCGGGGAAGCGCTCGATGAACTCATCGGCGCAGGCCAGCTTGGCCACCCGGATGCACTCTTCCTCGCTGGCATTCTCATCGCCCCAGCGCAGGTTGTCGAGGATGGTGCCGCTGAACAGAACGTTCTTCTGCAGCACCATGGAGACCTCCCGGCGGAGGACATCCAGGCTGTAATCCTTAACGTCCACGCCGCCCACCTTGACAGAGCCGGTCTCGGCATCATACAGGCGGGGGATCAGCTGCACCAGACTGGATTTTGCACTGCCGGTGCCGCCGATGATGCCCAGCGTCTCGCCCGGCCGGATGCTGAAGGTGACATCGTTCAGGACAGGCTGGCCGGAGCCGTGCTGATACTTAAAGGTAACGTGCTCGAACTCGATGCCGCCATCCCTGACCTGCTGCACCGGTGCCTTGGGGGCGGGCAGGTCGGTGGTCTCATCCAGCACTTCCACGATACGGCGGGCAGAAGCGGCGGACATGGCGATCATCACAAAGGCCATGCTCAGCATCATCAGGGCCATCAGGATGTTCATAATGTAACCGAACAGGGCGTTCAGCTGGCCGGTGGTGATTGCACCGTTCAGGACGTAATGTGCACCGAACCAGCTCAGGGCGATGTTGCAGCCGTACACAGAGACCAGCATGGCGGGATTGTTGAAGCTCAGGCGGCTCTCGGCGTGAACGAACTGCTTGTACAGGCTCTCGCAGGCCTTGGTGTACTTCTCGTTCTCAAAGTGCTCCCGGACAAAGCTCTTGACCACGCGGATGGCCGAGACATTCTCCTGCACGGAGGCGTTCAGGTTATCGTAGTTCTTGAACACCTTATCAAAGATGCCGAAGGTGGGGACCATAATGCCTGCCAGCACTGCCACCAGGAACACGATCGCCACCAGGAACACCATGGTCAGCGAGCGGCTGACCATGGAGGCCATGATCAGCGCGAAAACCAGATGGACGGGGGCACGCACGCACATGCGCTCGATCATCTGGAACGCGTTCTGCAGGTTGGTCACGTCGGTGGTCATACGGGTGACCAGACCAGCCGTGGAGTACTTGTCGATGTTGGAGAACGAGAAATGCTGGATGTTCTCATACATCGCATCGCGCAGGTTGCCTGCAAAGCCGGTGGATGCCGTGGCAGCAAACCTGCCGGCCAGCACGCCCAGCAGCAGGGCAATGGCCGCCACCAGGAAGGTGAGCAGGCCGTACTTGACAACGGCGTTCATATCGCCCTTTTCAATGCCCTGGTCAATGATAAAGGCCATGATGGTGGGCAGCAGCACATCCATGATGGCTTCCAGAGCAGAGAAGATCGGTGTCAGGATCGCGGCGCGCTTGTACTCGCCCAGATGTGACACAAGTTTTTTGATCATCTGTTGTAATCCTCCTGAAGTTTATTTGCAGGGGTCATTCCAGCCCCTTGCGCAGCTTGTTCAATAACCGCAGAAGCTCTGCGTTTTCCTCTTCCGTCAGCAATCCGGCCACAAACTCATCGGTCTGGTGCAGGGAGAGCATCGTCTTTTCGTGGACGCGGCCTCCCTCTTCCGTCAGGATCAGCCGCTTCAGCCGGGCATCCTGCGGCACGCTCTGGCGCTCGATGTAGCCCTTGCGCTCCATCAGCTGCAGGATGTTCGTCACAGTCGAGCGTGTGATGGAGAACTCCCGCTCGATATCGCGCTGGTACACGGGGTCGTTCTTGTGCCAGTAGAGGTAGCTCATGATCCAGTCGTGCATGGGGGTCACGTTGTCCACGTTGTTCTCCCGATGGAACTGGTTGATCTTGCGGAAGATCAGGTTGTTCACCCGGCGCACCTGTGCCGGGATGACCTGCGGCGGCTCCCATGGAGGATTGCAGCAGGGCTGTTTGTTGCTTTCATCGTGCATAATGGTTTTCCTTTTGAATTGTTTGTGACAGGATTGTTTCCTTTATAACTGTTTGATGCCGTACAATATCATAACGCACGATTCGATCATTGTCAATAGGAGACGCAAAATAAAATCCAGAAGCGCCCCACCGAACGGCAGGGCGCTTCCACTGGGCGCTGATTTTGCTTCTGCTGGCTCAACAGCCCTTGCTTTCTGACCAGAATATGCTTTAATAAAAGCAACTACGGGCACTGCGCCCCCGAATACTGCAAGGAGAACCCTATGGAACAACGGAACACCCGCCTGCGGAACGCGGGCTTCGTCACCTTCTTTTTCAGCGGCATCTGCACCATTTCCAGTGGTGTGGTGGTCAGCCTGCTGCAGGAAGAATACGGCTTTGCCTACGGCATGACCGGCACCCTGCTCAGCCTGCTGAGCATCGGCAACCTGCTGGCGGGCCTGCTGGCCGGTGCGCTGGTGGGAAAAATGGGCATGAAGCCAAGTGTCCTGCTGCTGACCATCGGCTATGCGGTGGGCTACGGCCTGATGGGCCTGACCGGCCTGCCCATTCTGCTGGCGCTGGCCTTCTTCATTGTAGGCATTGCCAAGGGCAGTGTCCTGAACACCTGCACCATCCTTGTCAGCGGCAACTCTGCAGACCGCACCCGGGGCATGAACACCATGCACGCCTGCTACGCCTGCGGTGCCCTGCTCTGCCCCTTTCTGATCTCTGCCGCTGCCAGGGTCAGCACCACGCTGGCCGTGCTGGCGCTGGCAGCGCTGGGTCTGGTGCTCTGGCTGGTATACCTGTTCACCCCCATGGCAGGCCGCGCCAAGGCCAAAGAAGCTGTCACCGATTGGAGCTTTTTGCGCTCCTCCCGCTTCTGGCTGCTCACCGGCCTGCTGTTCTGCCAGAACGCCGCCGAGCAGAGCGTTGTGGGCTGGATGGTCACCTACTTCAAGGACAGCGGCATCATTGCAGGCACGCTGGCGGCCTATACCGTCACCGTGATGTGGGGTGCCACCCTGATCGGCCGCCTGCTCATCGCCTTTGTGTTCCCGCTCCGGCAGCCCCGCAAGGCCATGGTGTTTATGGCGGTTTTCTGCACAGCCTTCTACTTTGCCATGATGCAGACCCACAGCCAGCTGCCTGCCATCCTGCTGCTGTTTGCCTTTGCCTTCTCCATGGCCGGTATGAACCCCACCGCCGTGGCCAGCGCCGGTAAAATGACCACCGTGACCAGCATGGGCATCATGCTGCCGGTGGCATCCAGCGGCGCGATCCTGATGCCCTGGGTCATCGGCAAGGTAGCTGAAAGCGCCGGTCTTGCTGTTGGTATGGCAACCAACATCGTGCCCTGTGTGGGGCTGATCGTCTTTGCAATTCTGGTGTCCAGAATGCGGGAGGAGTAAACCTCTCCTGGCAGGAGAGGCAAGCAGCAGGCGACTGAGCGGTTCATCCCCTCGCCTTTGCGCTGAACTCACACCCACAGTAATCCTGACGGTAAAGCCCGTACTCCTCCGAGAGCTGGAGAGAGCGCAGGTAGCCGTTCTGCTTTTTGAAATCCGAGGGCAGGTGCCTGATGCCGAATTCGGCTTCAAGCTCCTGTCCGATTTGATTGATGCGGGCAGCATCCTTGTGGGGGCTGATGGAGAGCGTGGTGGTGAACCAATCAAAGCCGTGCTCCTTTGCGTACTGTGCCGCCCGGCGCATCCGCAAACGGTAGCAGACGGTGCACCGCCCGCCCCGCTCCGGCTCATTTTCCAGCCCCTGCACAGCCGTATAGAACTCCTGCGGGTCGTAGTGGTCCTCGATGACCGTGACCCCCAGCGGGTGCGCCTGCGCCACGAACTTTTTCAGCTCCTCGCCCCGGCGGTAGTATTCTTCGGCAGGCCAGGTGTTGGGGTTATAGTAAAGCACCGTGATCTCAAAATACCGGCACAGCTTTTCCAGCACGGCGCTGGAACAGGGCCCGCAGCAGGCATGGAGCAGCAGCTTTGGCCGCTGCGACCCCAGCGTTTTCAACACTTCGTCCATCTGCTGTGCAAAATTCAACTGTTTTGACATCGGTTTCATCCTTTGTTATACTTGCTTTGATTCAAATAGCTCCCTCCTGCTGCCTCGCCAAAAGAGCCACAGCTGCCGGAAGGGGCATCCCGGTCATATTATATCACATTTTATCTAATAGGAGAACTGCGATGACAAACGAGAAGATCGCCCGCATCAACGAGCTGGCAAAAAAGAGCAAGACCACCGGCCTGACCGATGCCGAAAAGGCAGAGCAGCAGGCCCTGCGGCAGGAGTATGTTGCGGACGTAAAGGCCAGCCTGCGCGCCCAGCTGAACAACACCTCGATCAAAGAGCCGGATGGCACTGTGCACAAGCTGGGGAAGAAGAACTAAAGCAGCATCACGAAGAGGAGCGCCTGGCGGATAATTGAGAGAAAAGTATTTCTTCCCTCTTTTTTTGTTCCGCGTTTCGTGCTATACTATAATTGTATTGTTGCGGACATTTCCGCGGGCGGTACAGATTCCCAAGGTGGCGTATCCCGGGCAAGGTGCACGGAAAAGGCTGTCTTTTGAAAAAATGATAAAGAGGTCATTTATTATGCTTACTGCAATTACGGGTATCAACTGGGGCGATGAGGGCAAGGGCCGCATGGTCGACCTGATCAGCCAGGAGTATGACATCGTTGCACGGTATCAGGGCGGCAACAACGCAGGCCATACCGTTAAAAACGAGCGCGGCAAGTTCGTGCTGAACCTGCTGCCCTCCGGCATCCTGCGCCCCAACGTTGTCTGCGTGATGGGCAACGGTATGGTCATCGACCCGCACCATCTGGACGGCGAGATCAACAATCTGCGAGAGCAGGGCATTTCCATCACCCCCGATAACCTGAAGATCTCCGACCGGGCCACCATCACCATGCCCTACCATGTCGATCAGGACGGCCTGGAAGAGGCCCGCCTGGCCAAGACCGGCGCACAGTTCGGCTCCACCAAGCGCGGCATCGCCTACACTTACGGTGACAAGTACATGAAGAAGACCCTGCGCATGGGCGACCTGCTCCACCTGGACGACAGCGTGAAGAAGCGCCTGGTGACCATGGTGGATTCCAAGAACCTGGTGATGGAGGGCAGCTACCACTCCGCCCCCATCAGCGTGGACGAGATGTGGGCATGGCTGGAGAAGTATGCCGCCATCTTCAAGGATTACATCTGCGACGTGGGCCAGTATCTGGCTGACGCAGATGCCGCCGGCAAGAAGGTGCTGTTCGAGGCCCAGCTGGGCGCTCTGCGCGACATCGACTTCGGCATCTACCCCTACACCACCTCCTCCAACGTCATCGGCGCTTACGCCCCCATCGGCGCAGGCATCCCGGGCCACAAGCTGACCAACAGCATCGGCGTGATGAAGGCTTACTCCTCCTGCGTGGGCGACGGCCCCTTTGTCACTGAGCTGGCCATGACCGAGGAAGAGAAGCACGCCCTGCGTGAGGCTGGCCACGAGTACGGTGCAGCCACCGGCCGTCCCCGCCGTGTTGGCCCCATCGACCTGGTGGCAAGCCACTACGGCGTGTTCTGCCAGGGCTGCGATGAGGTTGCCCTGACCCTGCTGGACGTGCTGGACTACATGGAGAAGATCCCCATGGTCACCGGCTACAAGCTGACCGACGGCACCATCACCAAGCGTTTCCCCATGGGCGAGGCTCTGAACACCGCACAGCCCGTGGTGGAGTATCTGCCCGGCTGGCACTGCGATATCACTGCCGCCCGCAAGTGGGAGGATCTGCCCCAGGAAGCCCGCGATTACGTTGAGTATCTGGAAAAGGCTATTGGCTGCAAGATCACCTACATCTCCGTGGGTGCCGAGCGTGAGGCCTACATCCACCACAACGTCTGATCCGCGCCACAGAACCCGCCGCATTGAAAAGGAAACGTGACTATGTTTGATATCATCACGGACAGCGCCTGTGACCTGACCCCTGAGACGGCCGCAACGCTGAATATTGAGATCATCCCCTTCTATGTCTCGCTGGACGGTGAGCACTACCGCAAGGAAGGCAAGGAGATCGCCGTGCGCGATTTCTACCAGTTCATGGTAGATAACCCCGCGGCCTACCCCAAGACCAGCCTGCCTTCGCTGGAGGATTTTGAGACCGCCTTCCGGGCCCATGCCGAGGCGGGCCGCCCGGTGCTCTGCATCTGCTTTACCAGCAAGATGAGCGGCTGCGTGGGCAGTGCCCGCAACGCCCGGGAGCTGGTGCTGGAGGATTTCCCCGATGCTAAGATCGAGGTCATTGACAGCACCGCCGCCACCGTGACCGAATCCATCGTGGTGGAAAACGCGGTGGCCATGCGGGATGCAGGCTGTACGCTGGACGAAGCCGTGACCTGGCTGGAAGCGGAAAAGATCACCAACCAGATCTTCTTCACGGTGGGTAATCTGGACTACCTTATCAAGGGCGGGCGCATCGGCAAAGTCACGGGCCGTGCCGCCAACATTCTGGGCATCAAACCCATGATCCTTTTCAAGGAGGGCGAGATCTTTTCCGCTGGTGTGGCCCGCGGCCGCCAGAAGAGCTTTGAGAAGGCCCTCGACCTGCTGATGACCTATCTGGCCGAACACAACGGCACGCCCGATGACTACTGCATCACGGTGGGCTACGGCTACGATGCCGACGAGGGCAAGCGGCTCTGGATGCAGACCCGCGCCGCCCTGCGTGCCAAGTACCCCACCTGCGAGTGCAATGTGGTCCTGCTGCAGATCGGCTGCACCATTGCCGTGCACACCGGCCCCTATGCGTTGGGCATGGGCGTGATGCGGCGGTGGAAAAAACAGTAACTCCCTCAGTCGCCTCCGGCGACAGCTCCCTCTAGGAGGGAGTTCCCACATAGTAAAAAAGAAGCCCCGACGAATGTCGGGGCTTCTTTTTGTTTTTCAGCCTTGATTTTTACGATGCACGATCACAGAAGACGGTGACACGGGTCTTGCCGCCGTAGGTGCAGGTGTACAGCACCAGGGCGTAGCCGCTGTGTTCCACTTCCTCCACACTGTGGGGGTCAAGCACTTCGACCTTGTTCACGACGTACTCATTCACGATGCCATCCATATCGGTGAAGGTGACGCTGTCCCCCGCTGTGAGGGAGGTCAGCTTGCCGAAATGGCTCTCGTAGTTGTGCGCCGCAATGACCAGATCATCGGTGCGGGAAGAGCCGAACTGGCGGCAGGGGGCGATCTTCAGGCGGGGGTAGCTCCACTCGCTCATCACCGGCAGGTCAATGCCGATGGCGGGAATGGAGATCTCACCCACATATTCGTTGCCGTCGATCTCCACCACCGGGAGCTCGGGGTCCAGGGGGCCGCTCTCTGCCTCCGGTTCCGGGGCCTCCACCTTCTGCTGAAGGTCGGCCACCACGGTCTGGGCCTCGGCACCGGCGTGGGCATCCTCGCAGCGGTTGTAGGCGTACAGGCCGCCTGCCGCCAGCAGGAGCACCACACCCAGCACGATGCAGACAAGCCCGGGGGATACTTTACGCATTCTTTTCACGTTTCTTGCTGCGCTCCATCAGGTAGGCTCCCACGGCCACCAGCACCAGACCGCTTGTCGTCAGAACAGGTATGGGCCAGTTCAGCTGACCGGTCTGGATCAGTTTGGGACCTTCGGCCGGGCGGGCATCCGCCACCACGCTGGCCGGGGCGGTGGGCTCCGGTGCACTAGGGGTGGTGGTTTCAGTCACGGTCGGGCGGGCATCTGCCGGGGCCGGGTTCTCCGGCGTGGAAGGGGTGGGCGGGGTGACGGGATCAGGGTCATACGGATCCGGGTAGTACGGGGTCTCGATGGCCTTGTAGCTGTTGTTGAAGGTGATGCTGCTCACCTTTTCGTCCATCAGGTCGGCCTGTGTGTGCACGGCCATCCGGGCCACCAGCTTGTCGTTGTCCCACACCACGGAAACGCGCAGATAGTACACGGTTTCATCGTAGGTGCCGCGGGTGTTGACACCGGCGCGCTGGCGCACGGTGTAAACGTAATAGCCGGGCTTGGTGTAGCTGATGGGGCCAAAGCTGCCGGTCTCGCCGTCGGTGATCTCCAGAGTGGTCACCTCGGGCAGGGGCGCATTGTCCACAGCCTCAAGTTCCACAGTCAGTGTTTCCTTTGGGAGAGGTGTTTCCCCCGTGGACTGAATGGAAACCGGAAGCTCCTGCAGCTGTGTATGCTGGTCAGCCGCGGTGGCCGCAAGTGCCGCCGGCTGACACAGGCAGAACCCCAACGCAAGCGTCAGGAGTGCTGCCGCGATTTTACGGAACCTCATTTCATCCTCTCCTTTATGAATCCGACGCGGACGGGATCATCCACGCCAGAAGAATGGTGCGTGCATCGGTAAACTCCGTTGAACAGGTGGACAGCGCCAGCACCTGAGCGTCATCGCCCGCCGCTTTCATGGCGGCCAGCGTTTCGGTGTTCAGGTTCAGGGCGTTCTCCTGCGCAAAGGTGTACAACCCCTGCAGGTCGCTGTCCCAGCGCTGCGGATCGAAGATTGCATTTTCAGACGCTGGAACCAGCAGACATGCAAAGGTTTGAAGATCATAGGTGCGGTCGGGCAGGATCAGCTCACCGGTGGTGTTCTCTGCAAAGAACTCTGCGTCCTTGTAGAGATCCAGATCACCGAACATCTTGCTCTCTTCCATGTGGTGACCATACAGCAGAGAGTAGGGGTCGGTGAAGTTCTTGTCGCAGTTCACATCCAGAAAGATGCTGCCTGCCAGCGAGAAATCACCGTAGACATCGGTGTTCACATAGGTAAAGTTGTCCTCGCCCTGTACCACAGGGTAGTCGATGGCGGTGTTGTCCAGTGTGACCCACGCGCAGACATCCGGGTTGATGCCCAGCAGCTCCTCAAAGCTTGCGCCGTTATCCGCGCCAGCCTTGGGCTTGAACTGCAAAAGCTCTGCCTGAACATTGTCTGCGGCGGCGTACACCTGCGAGTTGTCCCACAGGGCATAGGCTGAATACGCCCCGGCGACCACCAGGAACAGCACGACCACCGTGCTCACCAGAAAGTCGGCTGCCCTCAACGCTTTTCTCTGCCAGTTGATACAGCCCACCTCCGGTTAAGCAAATTCAAATAAGTGGTTATTCGTCAGGTTTGTGCTGAGATAACCCCCCAGTCACGCTTCGCGTGCCAGCCCCCGCTAATAGGGGGGCCCTTGGCATGGCGCAAAGCTTCACGGTTTTGCCAAGGCCGCCCCTACTAGGGGCGGTGGCATCCCGCAAGGGATGACGGTGGGGTTTAATCTACCGCGAGCAATTACTCCTCGTCGCGGCGGCGCTTGTTCAGCATCAGGGCCACACCACCAATGGCAACAATGGCCAGCATTGCAATGTAAGGTGCATTGTCCAGCACAACGCCCATGTCGGGGGTGCCTTCCTTGGTGTTGACAAAGCCGATGCTACCATTAACAGCGCCAACAGTTGCGTTCACAGTTGCAGTATTCTCGGTAAAAGTACCAATCTTTGCATAAGAGGTATTAGCATTCTTGCTGCTAATATCACTAGGATTCTGGCTCACAGTGTACTCATTGCCGTCAGTTTCCTTAACGGTCACAATAACGCCTTCCGGCAGGTTCTCGAGTTCCAGCTGGTCATTGCGACCCAGCTTAACATCATACCAACCATCCTCAGAATCCTTTGCAGAAATGCTCCAGACGGTACCAACAGTAACAGCTGTATCATCAGAGTGAACAACCTTTGCACCAACATACTGGTTTGCATTCTTAGTATCAGCAACAGTCAGCTTAACCTTAAAGTTAAACTTAGCAGCCAGATCGCCCAGACCACCCTTGATATCCTTGCTGATCACAACATTGTTAGCAGTGTAAGTGTTGGTAAATGCATTGGCACCATCGACCTTAGTACCAGTAGCCTGACCCTTGATGCTGGTTGCAGGAGAGTAATTGCTATCGTACAGCTGTGCATAGTACACATAGCCATTAAGGTTATCGTTATTTGCAACAGTAATCACAAGGTAACGAGTGCTGTTATCATAGGTAACACCCGGAGTACCATTAGACGTTTCCTTAATTTCAAAGCAATACTTACCGGGGCCTTCGGGCAGGCTGAAATCAGAAATCTTAATGCCCAGAGATCCAATATAGGCAACATCCTTTGCGGTCATGTTCTCTTCAAACTTAACCGTCTTGGTTCCAGTATAAGTATAGGTGCTAGTATAAGGCTTGCTCTTATCAGGCACGTAAGTCACAGAAAAGGTAAAATCTTCTTTCGGTGCAGTGCCCTTTTCTTCCTTATAGTTCTTCATAATGCCCAGATCTACGTTATCTGGAGTTGTGGTGTATTCCGGTGTCGTCGCAAACGCTGCGGTTGCGCCGACGGTGAGCATCATGGCGGCAGCCAGAACGCCCGCGAAGAATTTCTTCAGTTTCATTGTTATTCCTCCCTAGTAAGAAATAGTTCGTACTCCTGTGCCGCGGCCCAAACTCCGCGGTTCACAGGCAGGATGCCGGCAGCTTCTTCCGGCTTCCGTGGTATTACAAACTGCGTCGCCGCAGTAGTGTAATTACTTTTGCTTGCACATCCTCCAGCGGAACCGGGCCAAAATCCCGGCTGTCCTCGGATTGTGTGCGGTAATCGCCCAGCACAAAAAAGCAGCCTTCCGGCACCGTGTAGGGGTACTCCAGCGCGTCTTTTGCGTAGGTGGGGTAGAGGATCTCGCCGCTCTGCACCGCGCCGTTCACCACAAGAGTGCCACTGTCGTCCAGAGCCACAAGGTCGCCCTCGCGCCCAAGGATGCGGCCCACCCGGAGCTTGCCGCCCTGGGTGTAGACCACAACGTCGTTTTTTGCGTAGGTTTTTTGCAGGCGGTAGCAGATGAGCAGGTCGCCATCCTTTACCGCGGGGAACATGCTGCTGCCCTTGGCCTGCGTGAGCAGGAACACCTGCGTGAACAGCACCCAGGCGCACAGCAGGATCACCACAACGCGGCCCAGCAGGCTGATAAAATCCTGCCGGTTCTCAGCGTCCAGCCTGCGGCGGCGCACCGCCTTTGCCCCCTGCTTCAGGGCTTCATTGTCCAGCGGGTGCATCGGAATGCGCCTCCTTTTGGGGGTCAGAGCTGTCAACTTTGGTGGTATCCAAGGGCAGGCTTCCGGTCTGCTGCTCCAAGAGCACATTATAGCGGGTGCGCTCGGCGCGGATGGCGGCTTCGTACAGGGCGTAAAGCTCTTCCAGCTTCTTCCACATTGCTGCTTCGTCCACGCCGCCCAGCAGGTTCTTGCGGAATTTTACCGTCCGGAACCACTGGATGATCGCTTCCTGCTCCGGGCTGATACAGCTTTCCTCTGCACCGGCCAGCCGCTGGGGCGCTTTCTTCTTCGCCATGCGGTCAGCCCCCTTTAGTCATCTTCCTTACGGTGCTTGCGCAGCATCAGCAGGGCAACGCCGCCAGCCACCACAGCAAGGATGACGATGTAAGGCAGGGTGTCGAGGAGGACACCAAGGTCAGGCTCGAGCGTCCGGTGATTGGTGAAGTGAACCGTCTGCTCAGTTGTACCGATTGTTACAGTTGCAGTACTATTCTTTTCGTATACTTCACCGTCTGTACCAATCTGCCAGCTGGTATCGTACTTCTCACCAGAATAATCTTCCTCTATAACTTTGTACTCACCACTTGGCAGATTCTTGAAGATAATCGAAGCTCCGTCTTTCAGCGTAAACTGACCATTACCTTTCCATTCAACCTTTGCACGATCTGCTTCACTAATCTCAATATTGGTATCAGTGATATTTGCCGCTGTGCCATCAGCTTTGGTAATTGTAAAGGTAAAGGCTTTGTTGGTGTCGCCAAGTTTGCCGGTAACGGTTTTGGAGACGGTCAGGTTTGCAGAAGCAGGCACATACTTTGCGTAGAAAGTTGTATCTTCTTTAATGGTATCTTCATCAAAATCAAACTTGCTACCTTCCGTGCAGTCCTGATTTGTATACCAACCATCAAAGGTGTAAACTGTACCATCTGGGGTTGTTTTAGTTTTCGGGCAGGTTGCTTCAGTCTGACCTTCACCAATAACATCCGGGCGGGCAATCGCTTTCAGCGAAATCGAAGTACTCCCTTCTGGGACAGTAAATGCTCCGCCATAATCACGCACTAGAGCAAAGGTATCTTTACCCACATCCTGAACCATAAACTTGACGTTGATGTGCGTTGTATCATGGAGCACTATCAAACCATCCAGATGGTACGTCATTTTTTTATCACTGACCGACGAAATCGGAGATTTATATATGCCCTTCGTGTATGTGGGTTTATAGTTCTCTTCACCCGTCCAGTCTCCATCCTCGCCGTTTTTGCCAGTATTGGCTCCACCCGCAGCAACGACCTCGTACCATTCAATTGTGTACGTGCCTACAGTATTCGCTTTCGTTGGATCCTTCTCAATTTCCTTTTGGATTTCTTTCGGGAGTGATTCGTAATAGTAGTCCTTGTATTTGCCATCCTGTTTAATCGGAATCACAGGAAACTGTCCAGAATCAACTATAATTTCAGTTCCCAACTTCGTAGCAATATCGGCCGTGTCATAAATTGAGGTACGTTTATTGTATTTACTCGGAGCATCTACATTTGAAATCGTACCAACGGCCATGCCGTTCCACGCTTTATTTTCAGCTTTATTACCATAGTAATCACCCGAATAGCCCAAAACCTGCGTGTAAACATAAAGATTGTAAGAAGATGTCGGATTATCGCTCTCCACAACTGTAATCACCAGTTCATCGCCGTTACTTTCCGGATTCGTTGCATCAGGATCACCATAACGGTGAGAAATCGTCACCGTGCCCGCTTTCTTAACCTTTATCCGTACTGTTTTGTAGGCATCTCCCTCGCCTACAATCTCCGCAACTTCCTGTCCATTACTATCAATAAACACTACCTCACCGGTGTTAGTCTTATCCTTTGCAAGCCTCCATGTGTGGCGGTAATGCGTTTTTCCGTTTTTGGCCCGCAGTGTAATCGTTGCACCAACCGGAACTTTTGTATCGCCCTGAATGCCGCTGATGCTGCTGATCGTAGCAATTCCATCATTCACATTCGGGTACTCAACGCCATCGATCTCAATGCTGACAATCTCAATGCCGTCATCATCGAACTCTTCACTTCCCTGATCCGGATATTCCAGCGCAATCACAAAGGGGCTAAAGCTGGAGGTCTCAAAGGTCAGGGTGCCATTCTCATAGCTGACAACATCCAGTTTTTCCACGGTATTGTCGTCTTTCTGGTGGAGCACCTTCAGTGCATCAGCAGTGAGCGCTCCCGTTTCTTCCATTGCCGCAATTTCCGGCAGTTCGTTCAAGCCAGAAACAGTAACGGTAGCCTTCTGGCCCTTGGCCAGCTGCACCTTCTCGCTGTTGATATCTTCGGGCGTGATCTTCAGGCCCAGAAGGGGCTGCATCCCCTGAAGCTCATTCACGTAGGTATTGCAGAACTCCGTCATGGAATTATCACCCATGTGGGTAACGCTGAGTCTGTGAGTGGCAGAGGGCAGGTTTTTCACTTCCACCGGCAGATTGACGCTCTTCGTGTTGCCGTCCTCGTCCTCGTAGGAAGCAGAGGCCTTGGTTTCCAGATCCACAGGCACGGGGTTCTTGTCCACCAGATCCTCGTGATCCACGTCCTCTTCCTCATCGGAGCCCACGGTACCGTCCTTCCATGCGGCGTAGACGTTCACGGTGGTGGTCTTGTCGTCCAGAATGTTGCTGGTGGGGTCGGTGAGGTTCAGGCGCACCCGGTTGCCAAACTCGTCCAGCGTGTACCAGTAGTCAAACTGCCGCAGTTCGCCCTTGGGGTCCCGGTTGGAGGAGGGGTTCTCGATGTAGCTGCTGTAATCCGCAATGGTCTCTGCCCGAGGCACAGCCTGAATGAAGTACAGGTTCCACAGAACCTCACCGTTCCGGGCCAGATACTCGCTCTCCGTCATATTGTTGATCTGTGCCTGAGCGGTAATGTCCTGCAGGTCAAGGGTGTTCAGCTCCCTCAGCCAGAAGCGGTAGACCACCATATCCTGCAGCTTTTTGATCTCGTCGCCGGAAACGACCACTTTGTCATCAGGCTTTTCCACCACGTCGTCCTCGCCGGACCACTGGGTCTCGGTGCTGGAGCTGGGGTCGGTACTGGTGCTGGTGCTGGTGTCGTACTCAATGACGGTGCCCCACTCTGTTTCCTTAACGTTGGGGCCGCCGTCGAGGTTGTCCTCGCCGCCTTCCACAGGCCGGGTGGCAACTTCGTCCTCGCCAAAACCGGCAGCTTCGCCGCCGTCTACAGGCCGGGTGGCTTCCTCCTCGCCGAAACCGGCAAATTCGTCGTCAGGATAGGATGCCTCGCCGTCATCTACGGGCCGGGAGGCCTCTTGATTAACCTGAGGATCGATCAGACCCTCCGTTGCAAACACCGGCACAAGGCAGGTGCAGATGACCGCAAGCGCCAGACAAAGCGCAAAAACGCGCTTCACCAGCCTATCTTTTTTTCCGTGATGATTTTTCCGCACAGTGGAGCCCTCCCTGCATCATAGTATTTTTGGCAAAACCGGAGGAAAAGATATCCAACTTTTGTCGGTTTTCTTTCCCTTGGCAGGTTATTTTTACCAGACACATCATTATTGTAATAATAGCATGTATATCCAGTATTTTCAATAGTGAAATTTTATTTTCCCTTCCCCTTTTCAGACAAAATATTCTGCGATATACAGCACGTTATGAACCGTCGCAATATCATTGCGGGGAGTAGAACAGTCCGACTTATCCGCACAGTCCGCCGCATTGATATCTCACGCAGTTTTGTGTTGTATCTTCGCAGTTTCACTCTCTATAATACATGAAACGCAGATTCCTTTCACTTTTTTTCGAAATTTTTTGAAAAAAGTTTTCGGAGCCCTCTCAGTCTCGCAAAGCTCGACAGCTGGGGTTAAACCTCTCAGTCACGCTTCGCCCCAAGCAGCTACTGCCGGTGGTAAACCTCTCAGGCGCTTCGCGCCAGCTCCCCTAGTAGGGGAGCCCTTGGCAGGCCGTCGCGTTTTCGGGGTCTAGCGCTTCGCTCCTTTTGGCAGTGCTGGCGTAATGTTCACCTCTGCGGCAGAAGTCGCTCTTGGAGCCGATAGGCGAAAAGATCGAAAAATGAATCTCATGCCAAGGCCTCCCCTACTAGGGGAGGTGGCATCGAGCGTCAGCGATGATGACGGAGAGGTTGTACCGGAGGATTGCCTATCCGTATGAACGGTTAGCTTGTCCTTTGTCCAACCTCTCAGTCACGGGCTTCGCCGTGACAGCTCCCCTAGTAGGGGAGCCCTTGGCAGGCCATCGCGTTTTCGGGGTCTGGCGCTTCGCTCCTTTTGGCAGTGCTGGCGTAATGTTCACCTCTGCGGCAGAAGTCGCTCTTGGAGCCGATAGGCGAAAAGATCGAAAAATGAATCTCATGCCAAGGCCTCCCCTACTAGGGGAGGTGGCATCGAGCGTCAGCGATGATGACGGAGAGGTTTTGCACCAAAAAGCGCCCCCATCACTCAAAGGAGCAATGGGGGCGCTTTACCATATTACAATGAGTTCCGCTTACTCAGCCTTGGGGGCTTCGGGAGCCTTTGCTTCCTCAGCCTTTGCGGCGGGCTCTGCCGGAGCGGCAGGAGCGGCAGCGGGCTTCGGAGCCTGCTTCACCACGGGCTTGGGGGGATTCGGATCATCCTTCAGCGGGAAGAGGATGATGTGCTTGGGGCACTTCTGGGCGCACATGCCGCAGCCCTTGCACTTGTCGTAGTCGATGCGGGCCACGCCGTCCACAACGTGGATGGCATCAAACTTACAGGTGCGCTCGCACATGCCGCAGGCAATGCAGGAGGTGGTGCACAGCTTGTTTGCCACAGCACCCTTATCCTGATTGGAGCACATGACCACGGGCTTGCGGGGGCCGCCAACGTCGATCATAATGACGTGCTTGGGGCAGATGTTGGCGCAGGCACCACAGCCGGTGCACTTGTCCTTGTCCACCTTGGCCACGCCGTCCACAATGTGGATGGCATCGAACTTACACACCTTGGTGCAGTCGCCCAGGCCGATACAGGCAAAGGTACAGGTCTTGGGGCCGCCGTACAGGGTGGCAGCAGCGGCACAGGTCTGGATGCCCTTGTACTCGTAGCTGGGCTTGCAGTGCTCGGAGTTGCCCTGGCACTGGACCACAGCCTTCTTCTCCACAGCGCTTGCCTCACCGCCCATGATCTTGGCAATGGCGGCAGCAGCCTTGGGGCCGCCGGGGGCGCACTTGTCGCAGGGAACGCCGTCCATAACAACGGCCTTTGCGTAGTCGGCACAGCCGGCGTAGCCGCAGCCGCCGCAGTTTGCACCGGCCAGGCAGGCAGAAACTTCTTCAATACGGGGGTCTTCCTCAACCGCCATGAACTTTGCGGCCAGCACCAGAACAACGGCACCGATCGCGCCCACGATGGTACAGAGGATCACAGCAGATACAATATTCATAATCCTGTTCCTCCCTTACAGCGTCACGTTGAACAGGTTTTCGACGAGGCCGCCGAAGCCCATAAAGGACAGGCTGGTGATGGCTGCTGCGATCAGGGTAATGGGCAGGCCCTTGAAGGGTGCCGGGGGATCGCAGGCTTCCACACGCTTGCGCACGCCGCTGAACATGACCATGGCCAGCATAAAGCCGACACCTGCACCCACGGCACAGACCAGAGCCTCAATGTAGGCAGCGGCAAAGCCAAGGGTAGCAACGTCTGCGCCGTAGTCGTCCACGACCAGAATGGTCACGGCCAGCACACAGCAGTTGGTGGTGATCAGGGGCAGGTAAACGCCCAGAGAATTGTACAGTGCAACAACATACTTCTTCAGGAAGATCTCGATAAACTGCACCAGCACTGCAATGACCAGGATGAACACGATGGTCTGCAGGTAGCCCAGGTCAGCGGGGTTCAAAATGAAGATCTGGATGGGGAAGGTGACAGCCGTTGCCACCAGCATAACAAAGATAACAGCGCCGGACATACCAATGGAGGAATCCAGCTTCTTGGAAACGCCCAGGAACGGGCAGATACCGTAGAACTTCACCAGCACATAGTTGTTCACCAGGATCATGCTGAAGAAGATCGCAGCAAGTTTGACTAACATCTTATTCTGCCTCCTTCTTCAGGTTGTCGAGGTCGCAGCAGCTCTTGCGCTCGATGCGGGCATCCAGCTTGCCTTCCAGCCAGACGCAGCCGGCCATCAGCACGCCGTAGCAGAAGAATGCGCCGGGAGCCTGGGTCATAATGCTCATCTTGGCCATGCTCTCGGGCAGAACCTGGAAGCCCAGCCAGGTGCCGCTGCCCAGGATCTCACGGATGGAGGCCATCAGCACCACGGTGAGGGTGTAGCCGATGCCCATGCCAATGCCGTCCAGTGCGGAATCCACCACATTGTTCTTGCAGGCAAACATCTCGGCACGGCCCAGAATGATGCAGTTGACAACGATCAGGGGCAGGAACACGCCCAGTGCGGTGTACAGGCTGTCCATGTAGGCGTGCATCACCATCTGAACGATGGTCACGAAGCCTGCAATGATGACGATGTAGCAGGGCAGATGGACTTTAGCGGGGATCACGTTGCGCAGCAGCGAGATCAGGATGTTGGAGCACACCAGCACGAAGGTGAAGGCTGCGCCCATGCCCAGCGCGCTGGAAACTGCCGTGGTAACAGCCAGGCAGGAGCAGGTGCCCAGAACCAGACGCAGAACGGGGTTTTCTTTGATGATGCCGTTGGTAAGGATGCTTACCTTGGACTTGTTTTCGCTTGCCATTTCTTACCAACCTCCTTTATGCCAACTCGTTGTAGCAGTTGATGCAATCGTTGATGGCGGCAAACAGAGCCTTAGAGGAAATGGTTGCGCCGCTGTATGCGTCGTAGCCCTGGCCCAGGGTGATGTTCTGGGTGCCATCCATGCCATCGAACTGAGCAAGGAAGCTGTCGGTGGCAACGTTGCTGCCGATGCCCTTGGTCTGGGTAGAAGCGTCCACCCAGATGCCGGTGACAGTGCCGTTGGTGTCGAAGCCGATGATGACGGACAGGATGCCGCCGTCAAAGCCCTTTTCCTCAGCCTTGATGGCCAGGGAGCCGTCGGTGGCCTTTACAGCACCGGTGATGTTCTCGGTGGTGTAGTCGGTCACTTCGTCCAGATCGGAGGCGCTGGAAACGGTGGGCATCACGTCCACATAGGCAGCCAGCGTTGCGGCCTTCTGGTTTTCCTCAATGATGGGAGCCGTAAAGGAGTTGACCATGGCCAGCAGCAGGCTGACGATCAGTGCGATCACGCTCAGCACAACAACAGGCTTTACACTGGTCTCCCAGGAAGAATTCTTATTCATTTGCCAGCACCCTCCTTTGCTTTCTTTGCAGGCTTAACATAGCCGTAAGGAGTCTGACGGGTCCAATCGTTGATAAAGGGGACCCACAGGTTCATAAACAGCAGCGCGAAGGAAACGCCCTCGGCGTAGCTGCCCCACTGACGGATGGCGAAGGTGACGATGCCCAGGCACAGGCCGTAGATCAGTTTGCCCTTCAGGGTAAAGGGGCTGGTAACATAGTCTGTTGCCATGAACACAGCACCGAACATCAAGCCGCCGGACAGGATGCCGACCAGTGCGCCGTGCAGGCTGCCGGTGGAGATCAGGTAGAAGATAAACATGCTGCCGATGTAAGAAGCGGGGATGGCGATGCTGATGGTCTTGGTGGCCACCATATAAATCAGGCCCAGCAGGATGGCCAGAGCGCAGGTCTCGCCCAGAACACCGCCGTGCACACCCATGAACAGATCCAGCAGGCTCAGCTTGCTGGTGTCAGCCACAGCCAGCGGGGTAGCGCTGGACAGCTGGTCAACTGCTGCATCGGGGAACACCCAATTGTTCATGGAACCGGCAAAGCTGATGAACAGCACAATACGGCCCACCAGTGCAGGGTTTGCAAAGTTCATGCCAATGCCGCCGAACAGCTGCTTGACCACAATGATGGCAACCAGGTCGCCGATGATGAGCTGGCCGATGGGCATGCCCACGGGCACGTTCATGGCCAGAATGATGCCGGTGACCACAGCGGACAGGTCGCTGATGGGGTTTGCCTTCTTCAGCAGCTTGCAGTACAGCCACTCAAAGGCCACACATGCCACAACGGACACTGCGGTGACCAGCAGGGCACGCGCGCCAAAGATGATTGCAGAGGCCACCACACAGGGGCACAGGGCAACGATCACGTTGGCCATCAGGCTCTGGGTCGTTTCCTCACTGCGCAGGTGCGGGGAGGCCGAAACAATAAGCTTCGTATCCATTACTTATTGCCTCCTTTTTTGATTTCACCAAGGTAGAACGCCTTTGCCAGGCCCATCATCTGGGTGCAGGGGCGCTTTGCCGGGCAGACAAAGGTGCAGGAGCCGCAGTTGAAGCAGTAATCAACATGCAGCTTGCCCAGCTCCTGAACGTCGCGGGCAGCGTAAGCCTGGTTGACCTCCACGGGCTCCAGACCCATGGGGCAGTACTCCACGCAGCGGCCGCAGCGGATGCAGGGGTTGACCTGTGCGGGCTGTGCAGCTGCCTTGCTCAGCAGGATCAGACCGGAAGTGGTCTTGGTGGTGGGGTAGGAAAGGTTCTCCACAGCGGGGCCCATCATGGCACCGCCGGCAACCACCTTGCCCAGCTCACCCTTGACGCCCACATAGTCCAGAATGTCCTGATAGGCGGTGCCCACGGGCACAACAACGTTCTGGGGCTTTGCGCAGGCATCGCCGTCCACGGTGATGGTACGCTGGACCACCGGCATACCGGTAGCCAGATACTTGCCCAGCGTGGAAACGCTGGTCACGTTCATCACGATAGCGCCTGCATCGGCGGGCAGACCGCCGTGGGGCACCTCGCGGCCGAGGCACTTCTCAATGAGGATCAGCTCTGCGCCGGTGCCGTAGACACTGGGCAGGGGCTTTACCTCAATAGCGCTGTCGTCCTTGGTCTTTTTGCACAGCAGGTCGATGCACTCGGGCTTGTTGTTCTCAATACCAATGATGCACTTCGGAATGCCGGTATACTGCAGCACAGCCTTGATGCCGCGGATGATATCATCGCTGCACTCCAGCATCTCCTGCGTGTCGCTGGTCAGCCACACCTCGCACTCGGAGGCGTTGATCAGCAAAGTATCCACCGGCTGCTTGGGCTGCAGCTTCACATCGGTGGGGAAGCCTGCGCCGCCCAGACCTACCAGACCGCACTCGCGCACGGCGGCAAGGAAGCTGGCCTTATCGGTGACTTCCGGTGCCTTGACAGCCGGGTCTACGGTCTGCTTGCCATCGGTCTTGATGACAACAGAATCGCACATACGGCCATTGGACAGACGGAAAGGTTCCACTGCAGCTACCGTACCGGAAACGCTGGAGTGGATGTTTGCGGAGACAAAGCCGCCCGCCTCACCGATCTTGGTGCCGACGAACACTTCATCGCCTTTTTTCACCAGTGCCTTGGCGGGTGCGCCAATGTGCTGGCTCATAAGGATGCGTACCTGCGCGGGCAGAGGCATCGGGATAGGTTTGCTTGCAGCAGTTGCCTTGTCATGCGGCGTATGCGCGCCAAGCGCCGCACGTTTCAGCTTGTTCAACATGGAATAAATCCCCCATTCTGCTTGAATTGCCACCCCTGCCCTCATGCGGGCGCACTACGGCAGGGACAGCAGCTGCTTAACACAGTTATTGTATCATTTTACAGCCGGAAGTTCAACGACAACAGCACCAAAATGATGCAATTTCCTCATTTTTCTTTGCCATTTTTAACGATTAGTCGCATCTAACTAATTGTTTTTTTATTAACAACCACCAACTTCACGCAACTTTACTGCCGTTTGCCTTTCTGCCGGGATTATGGTATACTGTTGCTAATAACCCTGCGGAACGTCCCCTGCTCCGCATTTGAACGACCGGGCCATGCCCGCCAAGGAGGATCGGATACCATGAAAGTTCTCAAAGCTCTGCTTGCCATCTTCACGTTCTTAGCCGCCGCACTCACCTGCACGCTTCTCTTTGTGCAGGACAGAAACGCCCCCCACTATATTAAGATCTACGAGAACGAGCAGTAAGCAGTTTCTCTGACACAAAAGCCCCCGGAAAGCGGTTCGCGCCGCTTCCGGGGGCTTTTTATGCGTTATGCTGTTTTGGCGTTGTGTGATGCTCAGTTCACGTCGAACAGGCAGACCGCCTGATAGACAGTGCCGTTAGAAGTGGGAACGTATGCAACGCCGATCTTTTCAGCCAGATTGAATGCGCTCTCGTCCTTGAACAGAGAATCATATTTGAAGCTGGTTCTGGTAGCCGGATTATAGTTGGCCTGCGCTGCAAGCGGAGTTGTATCCTTGGTCAGACCAACCACGATCTTGACATTGCCCAGCTCTGCCGTGATCTTATCATAATTCTCACGATACTTTGTATTGCTGCCGTCATTACGCCATTCCAGCCAGTTTTCCAGCAATGCCTTGGTCACAGCACTGTATTTTGCACTGTATTCGACCTGACCCAGGCCCTTATTAGCTGCGGTATTATTGATCGTCATAACCACTTCGACCGTGCCATCGTCCGGCATGATCTTATCCGAGTCGGTGGTGCCGTCGCAGGCGGTCAGCATTGCCAGTGCCAGAACACCGGCCAGAACAAGTGCCAGAACTTTTTTGAAACGTTTCATTGCAATGCCTCCTTGATGTTATTTAATCGTTATCTTCACACCCGAGCAGAAATCTTATGTAGGCAAAGGTGCGCTCCTGCCCCAGATCCCGGACCATCAGCAGCAGCTTTTCCAGCAGCGCCCTTGTTTCGGGATGGAGCAGATAGTGATCCTTGCTCTTTTCATAATACTGCCACGGGGATGCGTCGGTGTACTTGTCGCCCAGATAGATCTGGCTGGCCGCCACGCGGTCGCAGACCATCTCGCAGACATAGCGCAGGGGCATTTTCATGCCGCCCAGGCCGGATTTGTTGGTTGTGTAGTCGATCCAGTATTCCAGATGGTGCTTGTTGCGGCCCTTATGGTGGAGCCATGCCGAGGAATAGCCCCGGGCGGCCCGCTCTGCCTCGTTGGGGCTGTGGTCGCCCTGATAGTAGATGCAGCCCGGGATGAACTCGGTGGGGCTGTACTTGCTCAGGTCATGGGTCAGGCCCTGCTGATAAAGGCCGCATTCAAAGCAATACTTCATCACCAGCAGTTTATGCCGGGTGATGGTCTCAAAGTGTCCCTTGATGTTCATTGGAGGGTACCTCCCCGGAATCTTACCGTTACCCTGCCCTCTTTCAACCTGCGCAGATCGTCGCTCTCCGAAAAATCCTCCCGGTCGCGGGTCAGGTTGGGGTTGTAGTAGGGGTCATCCAGAATGTTTTCCTTGCCGTGGATGGTGTAGAGCCGCTGCTGCTCCGCCGCAAAGCGGGCCGCCTTGACGGGGTCTTTTTCATCCCCGCCCCGGCTCTTGCTCTCATAGTGGATGAGCTCAGCGTAGGGGGTCCAGGCAATGCGGTAGCCCGCATCCCGCACCCGCAGGCAGAAGTCCACATCGTTGAAGGCCACGGCGAACTGCTCGTCCAGCCCGTGCATCTCGTCATAGACGGCGGTCTTTACCAGCAGGCAGGCACCGGTCACACCGGAGAAGTCCTGCACGGTAGAGGTGCGGAACAGATAGCCGCTGCCGCCCTTCTTCTTATACTTGTGGCTGTGGCCCGCGTAGCCGCCCAGACCGGTCACGATCCCGGCGTGCTGGATGGTCTCATCCGGGTACCAGAGCATGGCACCGCAGATCGCCGCACCGCCGGGGTGGGCGCACTGCCGGAGCAGCTCCGTGAGCCAGTCGCCGTTCACCACTTCCACATCGTTGTTGAGCAGCAGCAGGTAGTCGCCCTCTGCCGCTTTCCGGCCAAAGTTGTTGATGGCCGAGAAGTTGAAGCCCTTGCCCGGGTAGGTGACCACCTTCAGGCCATCGTACCGCTGCCGGGCCTTCTCGTAATAGGCAAAGGTGGCCGGGTCTGTGGAGTTGTTCTCGATGACGATGACCTCGAACCGGTCCCAGGTGGTCTTTTTCCAGATGCTCTGCAGGCACTTTTCCAGATCCTCGGTGTGATCCTTGTTGGGGATGAGGATGCTCACCTTCGGCTCCCCCACAATGTCCCACCTGACCCGATAGGTGCTGGGGTACAGGCCATCCTCTATGGTACCGGTGCGGCCGGTGCGCTCCAGATGGTCGGCCAACGCCTTCTTTGCCGCTTTGGCAACGTAAGGCTTGGCATCGGTGCCGCCGGAGGTCGAGCCTTCGTGCACCCGCCAGTAGTAGAGCACCTGCGGCACATGGGCCGCGCCGCCCACCTGCTCAATGAGCCGGAGGAAAAGGTCGTGGTCCTGACTGCCATCACATTCGGGACGTTCCCCGCCCACCTGCTCGAACAGCTCCCGCCGGAACACGGCCAGATGGCAGATGTAGTTGCAGCAGAGTAGATAATCCGGGGCGTAATCGGGCTTGAAGTGGGCCACCAGCGGCTTTTCGATCTTTTTGGTAAAGAGGGCCTCGTCGCTGTACAGGAAGCCGTCCGGCTCCCCTGCCTCACGCAGCTGCCGGATCGCCTGACCCATGGTGTACATGGCGTGGGGCGCAAGGATGTCATCGTGGTCGGCCAGCGCCAGATATTCCCCCGATGCCAGTTCAGCGGCGGCGTTGGTGTTGGCCGCAATGCCCTTGTTTTCGATCTTTTTGTATACAATGTGTTGATATTTTGCCTGATATTCTCTTACGATATCCCCCACACTGCTGTGGGCGGCATCGGAGGCATCCGCCAGGCAGAGCTCACCATTGGGGGCGGTCTGGTTCACGAAGGAATCCAGAAACTGCCGCAGAAACACCTCAGGAGTATTATACAACGGTGTCAACACGGAAATCGTCGAAAGTTGGCAGTTTTCAAAATTTTTTCCTGCCATTTCGGCTCTCTGGGCTTCCAGCACCTTTTTTGCGGGCAGGTAGCGGGCCTTTTTGCCAAAGCACCGCCGCCTGACAAAGCCCGCGCCCCGGGCCAGCATGGTGCCCAGCCCCTCGTCCTTTGTCAGCTGGACCGCATAGCCTGCCAGCTCTCTGGCACGTTTCAATCGCACATTCATGGCTCAGGCCTCGCCGCGCTGGGTGGCCTTGTAGGCCGCGCAGACTGTCTCGGTATCGCCGTTCATTTTCAGGTGGCCGTGGCTCAGCCATGCCACCTTGCTGCACATCCGCTCGATCTGCTCGATGGAGTGGGACACCAGAATGACGGTGGTGCCGCCTGCCATCAGTTCCTTCATCCGTTTTTCGCATTTCTGCTGGAACAGGAAGTCACCCACCGAGAGCACCTCGTCCGCGATCAGGATATCGGGCTTGGTGATGGTGGCAATGGCAAAGCCAATGCGGGCCACCATGCCGGAGGAGTAGTTTTTCAGCGGTACATCCAGAAAGTTCTGCAGCTCGCTGAACTCCACGATCTCGTCGAACTTCTCGTCCAGATACTTGGGCGAGAACCCCAGCACCGTGCCGTTGAGGTAGATGTTCTCCCGGGCGGTCAGGTCCATATCAAAGCCCGCACCCAGCTCGATGAGCGGAGCGATGGTGCCGTTGACGGTGACCTTGCCCTTGGTGGGCTTGTACACGCCCGCAATGGTCTTGAGCAGGGTGGATTTGCCCGAGCCGTTCAGGCCCACCAGACCGTAAAAATCGCCGGGCATGATGTCCAGGCTCACGTCCTTCAGGGCGTAAAACTCGTCGTACTGCAGGCGGCCCTGCACCATGGCCAGCAGATATTCCTTCAGGCTCTCGTGCTTTTCGGTGGAGAGGTTGAAGCACATGGACACGTTGTCCACTTTGATGATCGGTTCCATTCTTCTCCCCTCCTTAAATATGCAGCACAAAACGATCCTGCGTTTTGCGGAACATGTGCACGCCCACCCACATGGAGACCACTGCGCAGATGCCGCAGACCGCAAACATGTTGAGGTCCAGCGGGATGCCCCACATCAGGGTGCGGCGGAAGCCGGTGATATACCAGTACATGGGGTTCAGCTTGATGATCTGCTGCATGTTGAACCCGCCGATGGAAAAGGTCATCTGAGTAGGGTCATAGAAGATGGCGGAGAAGTAGAGCAGCGCCGTGATGAACACGCTCCAGATGTGCATGATGTCCCGGAAGAACACCGTTGCCGCCGCCAGGAACAGACCCACCCCCAGGCTGAAGAAGAAGAGGGTGATGAGCGGGTAGAGCGCTTCCAGAAGGGTCAGGTGGAAGGGCGCGCCGGTAAAGATCATCACCAGCAGCAGGGCCACAAAGCTGAACACGCAGTTCACCATGGCAAAGCAACACTTTTCCAGCGGGAAGATATACTTGGGGATATACACCTTTTTCAGCAGGGGGGCGGCGCTGAGCACGCTGCTCATGCTGGAGGAGGTGGCCTCGTTGAAGAAGTTGAAGAGCAGCTGACCGCACATCAGGAACACCGGGAAGTTGTCGATGCCGCTGCCCCGCATATCCATCAGGCTGCTGAACACAGCCCAGTAGACCAGGCACATCAGCAGGGGGTTCAGCACGCTCCACAGTACACCCAGCACGCTGCGGCGGTATTTCAGCTTGAAATCACGGCTGACCAGATTCCACAGCAGATAGCGGTAGCGCCAGAAGCCGTTGAACATTCCTTTCAGTTTCGCCACGGGCTATCACCACTTTTCAAAGAATTCAAACTTCTGGGCTGCAAAGGGCTCATGCAGCTTGTCCTTTGCGCTGGTCTTGTGCTCACAGCCGCAGTCGGGCCACTGCACGTTCACGGTGGGGTCATCGTAGGGGATGCCGCCCTCGCTGGTGGGGTCATAGACATCGGTGCACTTGTAGCAGAACTCGGCCACATCGCTCAGCACCAGGAAGCCGTGGGCAAAGCCCTCGGGGATGTAGAACATCTTCTTGTTCTCCTCGCTCAGGGTCACGCCCACCCACTTGCCAAAGGTGGCGCTGTGGGGGCGGCAGTCCACGGCAACATCATAGACCTCGCCCTTGGTCACACGCACCAGCTTGCCCTGGGTGTGATTCTTCTGGAAATGCAGGCCGCGCAGCACGCCGCGGGTGGAGCGGCTCTGGTTGTCCTGCACGAACTCCTTGTCGATGCCGGCAGCAGCAAACTGATCCTTCTGGTAGGTCTCCATAAAATAACCGCGGTCATCACCAAACACCTGCGGCTCAATGACCACAACACCGGGGATCTCGGTCTCAGTAAATGTAAACTTGCCCATATTTCTTTTTCCTCTCTGTTTTCTTTCAGAAAATTTTGTCTGTTTGTTGTATATGGAAAAGTCCTTGCGGGCTTTTGCGCGATTTTCAGACGGCTCGTTTCCTGTCAAGCCCACCCTCTCCGTCAGCGCTGCGCGCTTCCACCTCTCCCAAAGGGAGAGGCAACGCATCTCCTGGATCCAGCTGCTGACCATGAGCTACTATCGGCTCCCCCTTTGGGGGAGCTGGCGCAACAGCGCCTGAGAGGGCGAGGCCGTCAATGTCTCGCCTTCCGTTTCCTGCGGAGCTTCGCCCTCAGCCGCACCACGCCGAACGCCGCAAGGGCGGCCAGCACGGTGGCACCGACCGAGATGGCCAGCAGGCCGCCTGCGATCCTCTTCGGCCCCACATCCCGGGAGGCAGGCAGGGTGGCGTTGGCGCTCTTGGCCAGCAGTTCCTCCAGCCCGGTCACAGCGGCAGGCACCCGGACGCTGGCCGTTTCCTGCACGTCCCGCCCATGAATGGTATACACCGCATACACCGCCGGGTCAACCCCCAAGAGGTATCGTTCGGGCAGTTCCAGTGTGACCGACACATCCGCAGCGGTCAGGCCGTCGGCCAGCAGCAGCTTCACGCCCGGGTCAGAAACCGTCACCGTGCCCAGCGTGCTGCCGCCGCCCGCCACTTCCAGCTCCCCGGTCACGCCCTGGGCAGGGATCTCGGTGTAGCCGGTGTAGCGGGCAAAAGCATCGTCCAGCAGGGTGCGGACATCGTTGTATTTGTCGGTCTTGATCTGGCTCTGCATGGTCACGCAGATCAGCCGCACGCCGTTCTGCTCCGCCAGACAGACATAGCTGTACCGGGCAATGTTGGTGTAGCCGATCTTGGAACCCAGGATGGCCGGGATATAGTACCGGCTGGAGCTCACCCGCATTTTATCCTGCTGGTGGAAGTACCGGGTCACGGGCTGGACATTGGTCGGGCCCATGGTGTACATCTCGTTCCGGGTAAACAGGGTCTCGAACCCGGGCTGGGTCAGCGCCCAGCGCAGGATCTGCGCCATGTCATAGCAGCTGGTGTAGTGGTCCTCATCGCTGATGCCGTGGGGGTTGGCAAAGTGGGTGTGTTCCAGCCCCAGCTCCTTTGCCTGCGCGTTCATGGCGGCCACACCGCCCTCAATGGAGCCGCCGCCGAAGTATTCGGCCAGCAGGTTGGCCCCATCGTTGGCACTGGCCATCATGGTGGCATACAGGGCATCGGTCAGGGGCACTTCCTCCCCTTCCTGCAGGGCGATATGGCTGGAATCGGTGCCCGCCAGCGAGTAGACATCCTCGTGGCTGACCGTCAGCTTGACATTGTCCCACTTGCCCTGGGCCTTTTCACAGGCAAGGCCCAGCGTCATCACCTTGGTGATGGATGCCGGGTGCAGTTCCTCGTTCATGTTCTGCTGGGCCAGCACCAGACCGGTGTCGGCATCGATGATGCAGTACGCTTCCGTAGCCGTCAGTGCAGGCCCGGCAGCTGCCGCGCCCGGCGCAAACGCCGCCAGTGCGGTCAAAAGCACCGCACACAGCATGGCGATGTGTTTTTTCATTCCAGTTCCTCTATCTCAAGATATTATGATATAGTATACCACATTTTTATCCCTCTGAAAAGAGAAACCCTCAGTTCCACTCCCGGAGCACCGGCTGCAGCTGCTGTCCGTGCAGGGCAGCCTCCAGTGCAGCGGGCAGCAGGGTGAGATCCGCCTTCAGGCTCTGGGGTTTCTGCGCTGCATCGTCCTGTCCGTAGGGCACAAAGTAATAGTGCTTGCGCTGCATCAGCCGGGCAATGTTCTCCCCGGAAGCCCCCAGCCCATCGTTGGTGGAGACAGCCAGCAGCACCGGGCACCCGACTCGCAGCAGGCTTTTTGCCGCCAGCGTGACCGGCGTGTCGGAAAGGCCCGCCGCCAGCCGGGCCAGTGTGGTGCCGGTGCAGGGGGCCACCACCAGTGCCCGGGCCAGCTGCCGCGGCCCCAGCGGCTCCACATCCTGCAGGGTATCCAGCACCCTGTGGCCGGTCAGGGTCTCCAGCCGCGCCTTCCACTCATCCGCCCGGCCAAAGCGGGTGTTCAGGCCGGAGGCCGCATAGCTCATCACCGGCAGCAGCTCCCAGCCCTGCCGCACCAGCTGTTCAGCCTGAGCCACCGCCGCGCCCAGCGTGCAGAAGCTCCCGCAGACCGCAAACGCCACTGTCCCGCGCAATTGCCTTTTCATGGTGTTCCCTCCCTTTCCGCCAGGATCTCACAGACCGTCCGGGCCAGAGCCTCGCCCGCCGTTTCCGGTGCGCAGGCCGCAGGCAGGCTCAGGGCATGGATGGTCCGGTGCCCCAGCCGCCGGGCCGCGGCAAAGTCAGTGCCGCCCGGCTTAGATGCCAGATCCACGATCAGGCTCCCGGGCCGCAGGGCTGCCAGCACGGCTTCCGTCAGAACAGGGGCCGGGATGGTGTTCACCACCGTGTCAAAGACCGGAGCGGCCTGTTCCAGCCGGACCAAATCCACCGCCCGCAGGCTGAAACTCTCCGCCAGTGCCCGCTGGGCCGGCCGCCGCGCGGCCACCGTCACCTGTGCGCCCAATGCCGCCAGCCGTACCCCAAGCGCCTGCCCCACCGGCCCAAAACCGGCCAGCAGGATGGCGCTGTTCCAGAGCGTCCGCGTCCGCTCTGCCATCAGGATGCCGATGCAGCCCTCTGCTGTCGGGATGGCGTTGCAGAGGATCAGCTCCTCCCGGGCAAAGTAGTCCACCAGCTCCACGCCCGCCTCCGCCGCGATCTGCCTTGCCTGCGCCGAGAGCTTTCCGCCCAGCGCCAGCGCCCCCGGTTTTGCGGCCCGCAGCAGCTCCGCCAGCGGGGTGCGGCTCTCGTCCAGCGGCAGCGGCAGTAAGATGTAATCGGCCAGCGCCGTCTGCTCCGGCCCGCCCACCGCAAACCCTGCACGGGCCAGCGCCCGGCCTGCCGCCGCCAGCCGCGGGTCCGTTCCAATCACCGCAAATCGTCTTTGTCCATCCATTCCCGGCCCCTCCTCCCCATGGTCTGCGTCATCCTATGCCCATGGAGCACCGGGTGTGAAAAAGCCGCCGCTCTCCGTCAGGAAAGCAGCGGCGATTTGTTTTTTATGATATCGGCTTTTCGGTCAGAGCGGCGGCAGAGATTGCCTCCGGCTCCTCCATGTTTCGCGTCCGCTCCACGGCCTCACGCATCCGCGGCAGCTGGACGGCTTCATCAAAATCCGCATATCCCTTTGCGTAGGCAGGCACCATCTCCAACCGGTATTCTGCACTTGCAACGCTCCATTCCCGGATAGAAAAGTGCTCCGGCGGGAAATTCAGCCAGTTTCCACTCTCTCCAAACTGCGAGACCGCGTCCACCTGAATGCGGAACAGATTCTTCGCATAGTAAGCGGTCCTTGCGATATTTTTCCGGTAGAGCTTCTGCAGATTCTTTTCCCTGCTCGTCGCCTTGCAATACGTCACAAATCGGGTGTCTGCCATCCGCTCTCTGGCTTCCAGCAGGCTCAGGATCGTGCCCTGCTCATCTACCAGATACCCATTGGTCGTCGGGTCCAGCATACACCACTTTTCCTGCGACCGGTCGTAGATCTCCGTGACAACGTGACAATCAAAATCGAAGGGAGAATAGGGCAGGAAGCGCACCCGCCGTGCGTAGATTCCCAGTGCCAGGCAGATCTCCTCCAGAATTTTGGCCTTATTCAGGCAGTTGATGCCCTGTTCCGGTTTATCCAGACTGTAATCCAAAAGCGCCAGGGCGTTGCAGTCCACATGGCCGTCGTACCACGGGCTGTGCGTCAGCTTAGGCGAGAGGTATTTCAGCACCCGAATTGCCCGCTGCAGGTCCGTGCCTTTTCCTGCAATTTTCTCAAAGGGATACTTTTTCAGGAGGTCGGCATACTCCGGGCAGTCCATGCGATATTCCACCGCCGTGCTCTTTCCCGGTTGAAAGCTCCGATTGTTCCGCAGAATTCCGCGGTAAACATTGTAAAGGTCCTCTGTCTCTTCAAAATTCATTGTTCTTTTCCCCTCTCTTTTTTGGATAGACGAACGAATGGCCGTAAGTGTTCATTTTCCCCTCTATTTTCAGACCCTATCGTTTTTTATAATACCACGGTTTTTCTGCTCATGCAATGCAAAATGCCCGACCATGCGGGCGTTCCCACACAGCCGGGCGGCTTTCTTTTTCATCATTCGGGTCTGCTCAGGGCCGCTTATACTTCAGCGGTGTCTGCACCTGAGCACGGATCTTGAGCAGATAGGTCCGGGTCTGCTCGGTGCCCCGCAGGATGGCCTCCACCTGTTCCCGCTGCTCCGGGGTCAGGGCCTCGTCCTCGGCCAGCAGGTCGGCGTTGCCTTCAATGACGGCCAGCGGCGTTTTGAGCTCATGGGAAAGCTGGATGATCTGCTCCCGCTGCTGCTGCTCCATTTTCCATTGGGCCTGCAGGCTGGCCGTCAGCTCCTGCCCCATGGTCTGCAGGGCAGTCAGTGTCTCGGCGTATTCCCGCACCTGCGCCCCGGAAAAATCGATCTCTTCCACGCCCTTTTTCTCAGCCACCTGCCGGGAGACCTCGGTCAGGCGGGCCGTCTCCCGGGCCAGAAACTTTCTGGAGCGGTGGGTGCTCCACACCACCGCTCCCACCAGCAGCAGAATGCCCAGGATGCAGTGCACCGTCTGCACATCTGGCAGCTTTCCCCGCAGCGCAGGGGCGGCGTAGGGCACGGCATAGTCAAATTGCAGCAGGCAGACCGTTCCGTCCTGCAATTTTGATGTCATATAATACTGTGTGTATCCAAAATGCCAGCAGTTTTTCCCCTGCCGGTTCTCCATTGCCCGCTGCAAGTGCCCGGCATCCATGTTGGTGGCCAGCACCTCGCTGCTGTCCGGCGCGGCAAACAGGGCGTACCGGCACAGTGAGTCCAGCTGCGTCTCGTCAAAGGTGGCGGCGGTCATGCCCGGTAAAACGTCCTGTGCGGCTTTCTGACAGGCCTGTGCAGCCTGATTCGCGGGAAGAAACAACTCGCCGTTCTGGACCCACAGCATCAGCGCCAGCAGCCACCCCACCGCGACCAGCAGGCAGGCCAGCGCCGTGCGCACCAGATATTGCAGCAGCACGCTGCGCAGAGAGGTCAGTCTTCGCTTTTCCATCGGTACCCCACGCCCCACACGGTATTGAGCAGCTTTTCCGGCTCCGGCACGCCCGCCGCCCGCAGCTTTGCCCGGATATTTTTGATGTGCTGTGTCACGGCAGTGTCGTCCGCAGTGCCGTCAATACCAAAAACCGCTTCGTAAATTTGCTCCTTGGTAAAGGTCTGCCCGGCGTGCAGCGCCAGATACTCGCAGATGGCATACTCGGAGCGGGTCAGCGGCAGAGGAGTTTCTCCCACCGCTGCCTCCCGCGCGGACAGGTCAAAACTGACTCCGCCACGCACCAGCCGATGCACCGGGGTGCGGTTCTGCCGCCGCAGATGCGCCGCCACCCGGGCACGCAGCTCTGCCACCCGGAAGGGCTTGGACAAAAAGTCGTCTGCCCCGATGCCCAGCCCCTCCAGAACAGACGCTTCGTCTGTCCGGGCCGTCAGAAACAGAATGGGGGCATCGGTCAGGCCCCGGATGCGGCGGCAGACGGCAAAGCCATCCTCCCCGGGCATCATCACATCCAGCAGGATGCAGTCCGCCCAATGGCAGAGTTGTTCAGTAAGCTCCGCGCCGGAGAGCCGCGTTTCCACCCGGTGGCCGTCCCGCTCCAAGGCAGTGCGGATCAGCTTGCAGAGTTCTATATTGTCATCCACTGCCAGAATATTTGCCACAAGATCACCTCAAAACGTTATAAAGCAGGCAGGACGCACCATACAGCAGATACACATGGGCCGGGTAGAACCAGTAGAACAGCTGCTTGTGTCCACTGCCGCGCTGCCCGTTGTACAGCAGCATCAGCAGGGCCGCCGCCACGCCGAACCACTCATAATAGTTGGTGAACATCTGGGTCCAGACAAAGCCCTCCTGCCGGCATGCCATCCCGAAGGTCAGCACAAAATCACACAGGAAGATCACCAGTGCCCATACCGTCAGCTGCACTTTGCGCCGTCCACGCAATGCATACAGCAGCGCACCGCCCAGCAAAAAGCTCCAGCTGCCGTCTGTGATGCTGGTCCACAGGGGCAGCGGGCTGGTGATGACAAACGCCACCACCGTGGAAGCCCACGGCATCTGCTGGATCTGGGGGAAAGCGCTCAGGAACGCCATTATCACAAACGGCCAGCCAGCCACCGCCGCGATGGCCGCCACGCCCCTGACCCATTTCTTTTCCCGGAGCCAGTCGATACCCTGCCAGACGATGCACAGCAGCATCAGATCCTGAAAAATAGCGTTCAGCGGGTAGAAGCCATCCCCGCGCCGGAAGGCTTTGGCGTAGATCATAAAAAATTCCAGCGCCGCCATGGCCGTTCCGATACCCCAGATGCGGATAAAATACCGCCTGCGGTCATGGGTGTGGGCAAAGCCCTCCACCGTGCAGAACAGAAACAGCGGTGCGCTGAGCCGCCCCAGCATACTGAACACCGTTGGGATGCAGCCGGTGAACTCGAAGAAATAATGAATGTGATCCAGCACCATCAGCGCCAGTGCAATGGTCTTGAGCTGGGTACCGTCCAGCCCGTTTTTCAATTTTGTCAGCATATAAATTCCCCTTTCGATGATGCTATCATTGTAACAGGGAAATCTGTAGGAATTCTGAGGGAGAACTTATTTTTCCAGATAATAGCACACCAGATCCGTGGGGCCGCGCTCTGCATGGCGCATGGCCTTGTGTTCGATGCCCTCATAGGTGAAGCCCAGCATTTTCAGCAGCTCCCCGGAGATGGTGTTATAGGCATAATGCCCACCCGTGAAAAGCACCGTATCCGTTTTCTCGAAGAACGCCTGAATCACAGCCGCCAGCGCTTCCCGGGCATAGCCCTGCCGCCGGACATCCGGGGCCATCTCAATGCCCAGCTCCCAGCCGGGCACGGCACGCTCGGCATCCATCAGCGAGATCACGCCGATTACACGCCCATCTGCCTTGCGGACAACGCTGTAACGGGTCTGTCCCGCAAATTTCTGCATCAGACGGTCATATTCCTCATCCATTGCATCAAAGGCATGGTAACCTCCGCAATCCAGCGTGGTCTGCTCATCCGAGAAAATCGCAAATACGTCCTGCGCGTCCTCCACCCGGAACTGCCGCAGCTGCAGACGCTCTGTCTCGATTTCAAATACTTCCATTTGCACCTCGTTATTTTCAGGTTTTATCGTACTTTTTAATGATACCACTGTTTCCCAACCCATGCAACGTAAAAAGCCCGGCCATGCGGGCACTCTCACACAGCCGGGCTAATTCAATTTCATTTTGCAGAGCACTTTTCAGCATCGATGGCCAGCACGAACATCAGCACATGGAGCGCGTCTGCCGGGTCAACGATATCCAGCACATAGGTGTCCGTCCATTGCAGCAGCTCTTTGGAGACCGTTGCGACTGTCTCTCCCACCGGCTTTGTAATGGTGTAATCCCACCCAGGGAAATCTCCCTCCACATGCCAGCCGTTGAAATCGATGTTGTACTTGGGCTTGAACCAGCCCAGTTCCTTTTCGAGGCAGCCGATATAGTTTTCCCCTTCATAGAGTTCAAACTTGGGCAGCCAGGTCAGCACTTCCTGCTTGACAGTACCAAGCTCGTTCTCTTCCGTGTCGAAGATTTTCAGGCAGTGCCCCCACGAGAGCTGCCCTTTTACCACATAGACCGTGTTCTCGTTTTCATCATAGATATCGTAGCTGTCGAACCACGAAAACATCCGTTGTTTGAATAAAAGCTTCATCCTGCCCCTCCTCTTTTTGCGATTTCACCGCAGACGGAATACATGCTTATCCCATATACGATTCAGGGACGGGTTTTAAGGCAGAAGCTATAATTTTTTTTTTTCAAACAACAAACCCCCAAGGAATTTCTTCCTCAGGGGTTTCATGTAAGTCGGCGAC
>ENA-UONZ01000351-UONZ01000351.1-human-gut-metagenome-genome-assembly--contig:-C93old-NODE-351-length-79385-cov-14.563192_pt1 | contig 79385 bp, 70 predicted proteins | sample MGYA00242468_ERZ724015 | MGnify/ENA metagenome assembly ERZ724015
ACTTCAGGTCTGCCGGAGCCTGCAAATAAATTTGCGCATAAATCTTGACGGGACCACGGGACCCCCCAAAGCAGCGTTTTTTGATAAAAATAAATGTGCGCCGGGTTTTCCGGCTGCTGCAGCAAGGCCCTCTCTGCCTGAATGGTAGAGAGGGCCTTGCTCTTTTGTGCTACACGCCCCATACCGTGACGGCAAAGCCGCCGACATAGAAATAGGGTTTTGTGTAATATTGTTTTGGCAACAAACGAAATTTTTGATACGGGTTGCATTGGGTTGCAAAGTTGCATTGAAATGCAACCCAAGAAGTGTATGCAACCGACCAACAAATAAGAATTTGAAAACTAACTTTTCTTAAATCATTATCGCTTGTTGTAGGGCGTCAATGAATTCCTCTAAAAGCCTTGAAAATAAAGGGTTTTTCGCAGTGTGCTCACCTTATTCCTTTATACGATTTCACACGACTTTACCCTTGCTCCGAAAGATTATAAGGGCAAAAGCAAGGGCAAGAAAAACTGATAACACGATATAACAAAGTGTGGCAATCGGGAAACTGTGATGTATGTGCGAATATATTATTTTGGAGGATTACATAATGGAAAAGTTCATTTATAATGAGCAAAACGATCTTTGGTATGAATTGCAGGGCGATTATTACATTCCCTGCCTGGTATTACCTGACGAAAAAGAAGAAAGGCATATCGGCGTATGGGGACAGCGACATTTGCGGTATATCCGAGAACATAGAAAGGTGTTCTACATCAATCTGCTGATAAGCGGCAAACTGCAATCCCACCTTGCCGATGTTGAAGAACAGGCACAGGATATGTTTGACCGTCTTATGAAGCAACGTGCAGAGCGTGAGTGCATTACCGAAAAACTGAAAGCTGACAATCAAATGGAATGGGTAGGCAGAATGAACAATCTGCGGTCTGCGGTTACGGAAACTGTCAATGCCGAGGTGGTCTTCGTATGAGAAAACGGAAGTATTACCTTTATCTCACAGTAGAAGAACGGAGGTATATCTTCAACGTTCTGCTTTCTTACCGTAATAAACGGATTGCATAGGGCAGATATACGGATGCGGTGGATGAGGTTATGATAAAGTTACAAAAACAGGTTTCGGCGGCAGGGAGAAATCCCTGCCGTTTTCAAACAGAATGATTCAGATTCTTGCATTACCCTCTTGAAAAAACAAAACTAATATGGTATAATCTTAACGACCGTTCACTATGCTATTGGGAAGGAGGTAATATATTGCGCCCTCAAAATGAAGAAGCCCGCAAGGCAAGAACAATCGAGATCATGAAAAAATGCTTTGACTGCTATGCGGAGAACGGATTTTCCTCTGTCGGAATAAAAGCTATTGCAAAAGCCTGCGATTGCAGTGTTGCGACACTGTATCTGTATTTTGAAAACCTCGATGACCTTATCGTTAAATCTACCGAATACTGTATGAGTAAGGTAGAGGATGATTTTATGGCGAAAGCTCCCACCGATGTGGAGGACTTGTGGCGGTTTATAGACGAGATCCCCTATTGGACGGCGAAAAAGCACGGAAAGAAATACCGGCTGATGTATCAAATCTATACCCACCCCAAATACAGGCAGTACGGTCAGAAGTTCTTTAAGGGTGTAGATGAACGATATACCGAATATGCAAAGAGCTTAGAGCCGAAGCTGGGGATTCCCTTTGATAAACTGACACCGCTCATTTTCATTATGGTCAGAGCCTGCGTACATTACGCACTGTTTGAGGATGAATTTTATTTGAAATCACAGATAGAAGTGCTCAAGGAAGCCCTCGAACTCTTTGTTATGAAATACAACCCGAAAGCAAGGTCGGGTAATTTTACAGAATAAACCAGATTCAAAATATCTTTTGGGAGGAATATCAATGAAAAGACGAATTTTGAGCATCCTGCTTACCCTTTGCATGGTGCTGATGCTTGTACCGACAACGGTCTTTGCGGCGGATAAACCGGGCGATGTACATGCATTATTAGAAGAAGTATTGAATAAGGGCGGTACGCAGAAGCTGCAAAGGGACTATATTGTCACTAGACTTGGTATCAGGTTGGGTAAATCTGTCACAATTGACCTCAACGGTCATGTGATTCTTTTTCAGGGCGGGCATTTTTTAGTTGGAGACAGTGAGCATAAAAATATACAATTTACTATAAAAGACTCCTTAGCTAAAAGCGGCACTAAACCTAAACACACCGGTCAGTTTGCAGGATTGCCTGACGGCGGCGTGGTGACGTCAACTTATGGCGGTACGTGGGGGGGCTGTGTAAACGTAACAGATACAAGCACCTTTAATTTGGAAGAAGGTGCGACGCTTTATAATAGCTATGCCTCAACAAACTCCCCGGGAACCAGCAGCTCTCTCGGTGACGGAGAAGGCGGTGCTGTATTTGTTGATCAAGGCGGCACTTTTAATATGAAAGGCGGCACTATTGATGGCTGTACGGCGTCAACTTATGGAGGTGCTGTATATATCAATGGAGGCACCTTTAACATGACTGGCGGCACAATTAAGAATTGCAAGGCAGTAGATAGCGGCGGCGCTGTATGTCTCTATTCTGCTAACAGCATCTTTAATATGACTGGCGGTACCATTGAGAATTGCAAGATATCATCATCATCATCGGTAGCCAACAGTACGCGCGGATTCGGCGGCGGCGTGTTTGTCCGCCGTGGCAACTTTACCATGACCGGTGGCACAATTGAGAACTGCGAGACATCAACTAACGGCGGTGGTGTAGATGTCAAGACTTACGGCACCTTCAACATGAAAGGCGGCACCATTAAGAATTGCAAGGCAACATATAGTGCCGGTGGCGTGAACAACCATGGTACTTTTAACATGACCGGCGGCACCATTGACAATTGCAGTGCAAAATTAGCTGGCGGTGGAGTATGCCACGAAAGTACCTCAGTAGATGCTGCTTCTTTCATCATGACCGGCGGAACTATTAAGAATTGCAGTGCAGAAAATGGCGGCGGTGTGGCCACCCACCAAAACGATAAGGATCTTACTTTTACCATGACCGGTGGCGCCATTGACAATTGCAGTGCAAAAATATTTGGCGGCGGCATGTTTATCGAAAATAACGGTGACTGTACCCTGGAAGGCGGAACCATTAATAATTGTAGCGCAGATTATGGCGGCGGCGTGTTTGTCAAATACGGCGACTTTATTATGAAAAGCGGTACAATTGAGAACTGCTTTGCAAGAACAAGTGTAGGCAGTTATGGTTATGGCGGCGGAGTGAATATTTATTATGGCAATTTTACCATGACCGGCGGCACCGTTAAGGATTGTACGTCAACGTATTCTGAAAACAATGCACTCTGTCTGTTTTCAAATGCTACTATGATTGCAGACGGCGGTAGTATTAAAGGTACATCTATTATATATAGTCTTGATAGTACAATTAGCAAGATTAAAAACACAAGCTCCGCTAAATACACTAAATTCTACGGATTTGTTGAAAACCAAGGTACCATCAGCGGCGGTGTTTTCTACGGCGGCATACAGAATAAATACTCCGGCACGGTTACCAACCCGTATAAAATCGTTACCTTTGATCTGAACGGTGCCACAGGCTCCGTTCCTAACCAGTGGCTTGTCAATGCCAAAGGGGCAACGGCAAATAGGCCTACCGACCCTACATGGGAAGGCTACAAGTTTATGGGCTGGTACAACGGCAATACCGTCTACGATTTCACAACGGCTGTCCCGGATAACATCAAGATTTTCACGCTGAAAGCAAAATGGGTAAATAGTAGAGTGTCTACCGAGGCTGAATTAAAAGAAGCCATTAATGCAGGCATTACCTCCATCAAGTTGATTGATGACATCACCCTTTCAAATATACTTGACCTGAGCGATAAGGACATTACTCTGGACCTAAACGGTCATATTCTCACAGGTGATATCAAGCTGTCTGATACCTTAAAGGGAACAAACCCATCCAAGCTTACCCTGATAGACAGCAATCCGACTGCAACTCATACAAACAGCAATCTGCCCTTAGGCGGTGTGCTGGATGGGGAAATTATGCTTGATAAAACAACATTCGGTATCTTAAGCCGCCTTTGCGCCAACGGCGGCACAGTAACAGGGCGGGTTAGTTTGGACGATTACAATACACAAATCGTCTGCACAAGCACTACTCCTACTGCCTTTATGGACTCTGTGGAAGGTAGCGGCGAAATCCACGGTGGTATGTTCTACGGCGGTGTCAAGCAAGGCTGTATCGAGGAAAGAATCGTGACATTTTTAATCGACGGCCAACGTTACGCCGTTGGTGTTGTGGAAATCGGGAAAAATGCGGTGGCACCAATCGAGCCTGTAAAGGACGGCTATGTGTTCGCGGGCTGGTACATTGGAAATACCAAATTCAATTTCCAACAGCCGGTCATGCAGGACGTCGTGCTTAATGAAAAGTGGGTAAACGAGGTTACTGATGAGGAAACCCTGAGAACCGCTATTAACGAAGGTATTACCAATATCAAGCTGATGGCTGACATCAATCTTTCAAGGGCGCTTGATTTGAGCAATAAGAATATTACTATTGACCTTAACGGCTATGTAATTTCGGGTGCTGATATCTCAATCAACGCAGGCAATGGCAAGGCAAATCTTACCTTAAAGGACAGCCGTCCCACCGCAACTCATACCGACAGCACACTGCCAAAAGGCGGCGTTGTAAAATCAAAAATTTCAATGAAAAAAGACGGTGGTAGCTATAACGATTGCGTTCTCTATGCAAACGGCGGCACGGTAACATCGGATTTTTATACAAACACACATATAGTTTCTATTAAATGCACAAGTAATACCCCAACTGCATTTACCGGAAATATATCAGGCTATGTCCATTTGTACGGCGGTATATACTACGGTTCAATAGCTTCAAGCGTTACAATAGAAGCCAAGAAAATTACCTTCAAAAACGGTAACAATACCTACGCCTATGAAGTAGTAGATACCGGCAACAAAACAGTCACACCTATCAATCCGCCGATAAAAGAAGGATATAACGGCTTTGACGGCTGGTACAACGGCGATACAAAGTACACATTCGGCTCTACATTAAGCGAAGATATTACTTTGACGGCAAAATTCAGCAATCCGAAAACCTACAATATCTCATATAAATTAGACGGCGGTACGGCAACTAACCCTGCAACCTATACTGTGGAAAGTGAAGACATTACTCTAAACAATCCTAAAAAGACCGGCTACACCTTTACCGGCTGGAGCGGAACAGGCTTAACGGGTGAAAACTATATGACCGTTACCATTGCTAAAGGCAGTAAAGGTGACAGAACATATACAGCGCATTTCTCACAAAACAACTATACTGTTAAATTTGACACCAACGGCGGTAGCAGTATAAGTGATAAAACAGGCGTTAAATGGACGGATACAGTGCTCTCCGGCATTACTGCTCCCACAAAGGACGGCTTTGAATTTACCGGCTGGAAATGCGGGGATATGACCGTAAACGCAAACACCAAATATTCCGATCTTGCGGCGAATGATGCTGCTGCAAGCGTTACACTTGTTGCCCAGTGGAAGGATATTCAAAAGCCCGTTATCACTGGCTTGGAAAACGGCAAGACCTACTGCGATGATGTAGAATTTGAAGTCTCCGATAACGATGGTATTGAAAGCGTTAAGGCAGGCAATACGGAATTAACTGAATCTAACGGCAAATATACTCTTGAAAAAGGAATTGGTACGGTAACAGTTGTTGCAACCGACAAGGCAGGCAATGTATCGGCTGAAATTACCGTAACAGTCAATAACGGACACACCTTTGGCGAATGGCAGTCAAACGGTGATGACACCCATACACGCTATTGCACCGTTGATGGCTGCAGCGGCTATGAAGACGGCGACTGTGAAGGCGGTCAGGCAAACTATTTCAAAAAAGCGGTTTGTGAAATATGTCATGCAGAATACGGCGAGCTGCTGACTGATAAAACAGCACCAACCGGAGAAATCAGCATTGGCACAAATAAATGGAACAGCTTCCTCAATACAATTACCTTTGGCTTGTTCTTTAAGGATACGCAAAGCGTAACAGTAACGGCAGCCGATGATAGCTATAACCACGATGGCTATACCGATGATAAGGCTGTTAAGGTTGCCTATTATCTTCACAGCAGAGATACTGTTTTGACAAAGGAAGACCTTGCAAGCAAAGAATTTACGATTTATGACGGTGGTTTTAATATCAATCCCGATAACAAATATGTTATCTATGTAAGGCTTACCGACCACGCAGGCAATGTTACCTACATTTCCTCCGAGGGTGTTGTATTAGACGCTTCTGCTCCTGTCATTTCAGGCGTTGAAAACGGCAAAACCTATTGCGAAGCACAGACGGTTACCGTTATGGAAGAATATATTGAAAGTGTGAAAGTAAACGGCACAGCGGTTACACTCGATGCAAACAATCAGTTTACACTGAATCCGGCAGAGGGTACGCAGACAATCGTTGTTACCGACAAGGCGGGCAATGAAACCTCTGTGACCGTAACAGTCAATGACGGACACACGGCGGGTAATGATGACGGCGACTGTTCAACACCTGTTTACTGCATTTACCATCCGGATATAGTTGTGGTTGCGGCAAAATCTCACGATTTCAGCGGCGAATGGCACAATGACGGAACCGGACACTGGCACGTTTGTCAAAATGACGGCTGCACCGTCTCCGAAACCGAAACACCTCACTCCGGCACGGATGACGGAGACTGCACAACCGCGGTCATCTGTGAATGCGGATATGTAATTACTGCAGCAAATGCCGAGCATAGCTACGGCGAATGGCAGTCAAACGGTGATGACACCCATACACGCTATTGCACCGTTGATGGCTGCAGCGGCTATGAAGACGGCGACTGTGAAGGCGGTCAGGCAAACTATTTCAAAAAAGCGGTTTGTGAAATATGTCATGCAGAATACGGCGAGCTGCTGACTGATAAAACAGCACCAACCGGAGAAATCAGCATTGGCACAAATAAATGGAACAGCTTCCTCAATACAATTACCTTTGGCTTGTTCTTTAAGGATACGCAAAGCGTAACAGTAACGGCAGCCGATGATAGCTATAACCACGATGGCTATACCGATGATAAGGCTGTTAAGGTTGCCTATTATCTTCACAGCAGAGATACTGTTTTGACAAAGGAAGACCTTGCAAGCAAAGAATTTACGATTTATGACGGTGGTTTTAATATCAATCCCGATAACAAATATGTTATCTATGTAAGGCTTACCGACCACGCAGGCAATGTTACCTACATTTCCTCCGAGGGTGTTGTATTAGACGCTTCTGCTCCTGTCATTTCAGGCGTTGAAAACGGCAAAACCTATTGCGAAGCACAGACGGTTACCGTTATGGAAGAATATATTGAAAGTGTGAAAGTAAACGGCACAGCGGTTACACTCGATGCAAACAATCAGTTTACACTGAATCCGGCAGAGAGTACGCAGACAATCGTTGTTACCGACAAGGCAGGCAATGAAATCTCTGTGACCGTAACAGTCAATGACGGACACACCTACGAATGGCAGAGCGAAAACGGACAGTACTGGAAGAAGTGTATGTACTGCGGTTATGAAACTGCGAAAAAAGATATTCCAACCATTACAATAGACGCTCCCGATACGGTGTGCAGAACGCAGGACTGCGAGGCAAGCGTTTTACTGCCCGAAAATATAGCCAACGCTGAATTGAGCTTTGCGTTTATCGGTCTCGACAGTAAACTTGATAGTACTGTTGAGGACGGCAGACTGCACGGCGTTGTCCCGGCAAGGCATTATCCGGGGGATGGAAACAGCTTTAATTTGGTTTTAAATGCTACAACAGATGACGGCTTCTTATTTACGGTAAGAAAGAATGTTAAAATTCAAAACGAACACGCAGGCGGTGTTGCAACCTGCATAGAATTAGCAATTTGCGATACCTGCGGTGAGCATTACGGCGAGTTTGACAGCTCAAATCATAATCTTGAAAAGATTCCTGCAAAGGACGCAACTGTTACCGCAACAGGAAACAAGGAGTATTGGCATTGTAAAGATTGTAAGAAATACTTCTCTGATGCAGCAGGTACAAACGAAATTAAGCTTGATGACACGGTAATCGCAAAGCTCTCGCCTGAAATTATTGAGGGCAAAGGACAAAGCATAACCGCAGGAGAAAAGAAAGAGCTTATTTTCAAATCCAATGCGTCGTTCAGTGATTTTATCCGAGTTGAGCTTGATGGGAAAACCCTTGATGAAAAGAATTATACCGTCAAGGAAGGCAGTACGGTTGTAACCTTAAAGGCTGACTATGTAGCCACGCTTTCTGTCGGCGAGCATACAATCGGCATTGTGTCGGCAAGCGGAACAGCTACCACAACATTTATCGTGAATGCGAAAGCAGTAGTAGATAACGATACGAAGTCTCCTCAGACCGGAGATAACAGCCATATGGCATTGTGGATTGCTCTTCTCTTTGTGAGCGGAGCAGGCGTAATCGGAACAACTGTTTACGGTAAGAAGAAAAGAGCGAAATAAAATCATATAAGTGTGCTTATCACACTTACAACAGTCCCTCCTGTCAGATACAAACTGACAGGAGGGATTTGTTATGAATAAGTATTTCAAGGATATATGTAATCCCGCAAGGCAAGGGTTCTGCCCTGCGGTGTCGAGTTCGGTGTCAAAGTTATCTCTCTCTGTCTTGGGACTTCTTTCGTGTTCTTTGCTGCTTGCCCTCTGCCTGTAACCGTCTGAGCTGGTCACGGACACTTTCTCTTTCGGGCGGTGCATACCGTTCTTTTTCGGCGGGTCCGCGGCTTTTTTTGATTTTGCGTTCCCATTCGGCAAGCTCACGGTTGTAGTTTTCAACCACGGCTTCTGCCTTGCGGTAGGTTGCCATAAATGCCTGCACATCGGGATAACCGTCGCTTTTCAGAATATCGGGTAATTCTGCCAGCATAGCGGAGATTTTGGCTTCCGTTTGCTGTATCTGTGTTTCTAATGCCTTACGCTCCTTGCTCTTAAAAATACCCTTTGTTTCGGCAAGCTGTGCCTTTAACTTGGGGACTTCATCCTGCAAGCTGCGGATTTCTCTTGCCCTGTCCTGTACCCGTATCATCAGCTTTTGCATTGTGCGGAACTCTGCCATATCCATATTGAGTACCGGCTTTGGCGGTAACGCCATCTGCTTTATTAAGTTCTGCAAAAATTCCTTTGCTTTGCCCACGATACTGCGGAATAGGTTGGGCAGCCATCCTTTTGCTTTAATGGACTGACTTGCTTTTTGGTGGATTTCCTCTTTCTTGATTTCCAGTATCTTTGCTTCTTCAATCCCCGATATGAGTGCCATATCCGCTGTTCTGTTCCATTCCTGCCTTGCGGCATTGTCGGCTTCGATCTCTGCGGCTTTGGGATTGTTCTTGCCGATCTTCTTGGTCGGCAGATAGATACTGTCGGGGTTAAACACCTTTAGGTGCTGTTCGGGATCGGAGATATGCCGATTGATAAGGGCGGTATAGATTTCCTTTACTTCCCGAAGAAAGGGGTCGCTTTTGAAGCGGTCATCCTTTACGGTGAAAAGGTGTTGTTCATAAATGCCGCCTTTTGAGATAACGGTACAGCCCTCACGGACTTTGCTGCTTTCATCGGTGATCTCTTTCTTGGTGCGTACACGCTTGCCCGTTTCATCATAGAATATGCGATACGCTATCGAGTCGGGAACGATTACCGAAAAGGTATATCGCAACGAAATGGAATTACCTATCGAAGATATGAAACGATTTCTTGACGGGAATTTACATATCTACGATGAAGGTCGTACCGCTGTAAAGATGGGCGATCTATTCGAGATAGTGACGGAAGCTGAAAAAAGGCTACAGTGTAGAGCTGGCCCAAAAGATTAAGCGGGGCATGGACATTAACGCTGAAAAGTGCCTTTCCACAGGTGGCAACGTTGCATTGGGCTTCAAGACCGAAAACAAGCAAATTGTGGTCGATCCCCTTACCGCCCCAATCGTTGTTAAAATCTTCGAGATGTATGTGACCGGCTCCACAATGGCCGATATTATCCGCTATCTCAATGCTAACCAGATAAAAACTTCCTATGGAAATGAGTTCAACAAAAACAGTATCAATCGTATTTTGAGGAACAAACGGTATATTGGCACATACACCTACCGCGGCAATGAAGTTCCCGATGGTCTCCCCCGTATTGTGGATTAAGATTTGTTTTGGGAGGCACAGCGGATTATGGAGAAAAACAAAAAAGCCCCCGCACGAGCGAAGGCTAAAGTGGACTATCTGCTTACAACAAAGCTGTTCTGCGGGCATTGTAACACCGCTATGACAGGTATCAGCGGAACGAGTAAGACAGAGAGGAAGTATCACTATTATCAATGTGTGACCAACCGCCGGGATAAGTCCTGTGACAAAAAGACGGTGGGAAAGGAATACATAGAAGATTTGGTAGTTAACAAGCTGCGGGATTTTCTGACCCCCGATAATATCAATACGATTGCCAAAGAAGTGGTGGACCTCTGCGAAAGGGAAAGCCGCAACGGCAATGCAAAGCAGCTTCAAAAACTCATTCACGAAAATGAAAAGGCTATGGAAAACTTGCTGAAAGCCTTGGAAAGCGGACAGGCGGTTGATATCATCGCAGAACGGATTACTCAAAAGAAGAAGGAGCATGATGAACTCTCTCGCCAACTGCTTTTAGAGACATCCAAGTACCATGTCCCCAGCATAAAAGAAATTCGCTTTTTCTTAAACCAATTCCGCAAAGGGGACATTAACGACCCTAAATATCGCCGCGCACTGGTTGATATGCTCGTGAACAAAATATATCTCTATGATGATAAAATGACCGTCCTGTGTAATACACAAGACGGTCATTCTGGTTTTGACCTTAAGGGAATTAGTTCACTTAAGGGTCACTTGGTGGAGGCGAGGGGAGTCGAACCCCTGTCCGAAAGCGCTTTAACAGGACCTTCTCCGGGCGCAGTTATGTTTCAGCATTCCCTCCTCGCGCAGGCACACAACAGACTACGCGATTCAGTAGAGTCATGATGCGTGGGCGGGGCAACTCTTACCCGCCGCACGGACGCCACATAAACGACGCCTTCCCCGGCCTGTGGCCTCTCCGGTTCAGACGGTCACAGCTTAAGCTGCGACGGCAACAGTATTAGTGTTGTCAGTTCATTTTTAATTGCCCGTTTTATGGTGGCCAGGCGCCACCGCCCGCTTATCCTGCCTCCACACCCCCGTCGAAACCGGTACGCCCCCGTATATTTACTCTCGAAAAAAACAAAGGTTTTCCCGAGAATGGGGGTGCAGGCTGCTGCGCGCATATATTCTGCGCCCGCAGTCCTGCGGAGACATATCTTCCCCTGCGTGCCGGAAATTTCCCGGCACGCAGGCAGAATACAAAATTTAACGTCCGTAGGGATCCGCCAGTTTTTCCGGCTCCGGATATTCCACACCCTTGGTGTCCACGGTGACGGAGGCCATCACCTGGGGCTTTTTGGGCTTGTTGGTGATCATATTCCGGGGGGCCGATGCGATGGCGTCCACCACGTCCATACCCTCGATGACCATGCCGAAGGCCGCGTACTCCCCATCCAGATGGGGGCTGTCCTTGTGCATGATAAAGAACTGGCTCCCGGCGGAGTCCGGTGCCTGGGCCCGGGCCATGCTCAGAACGCCCCGGGAGTGGCGCAGGTCGTTGTTAAAGCCATTGGCCTTGAACTCGCCTTTGATGCAGTAGCCGGGGCCGCCCATGCCGGTGCCGTCAGGGCATCCGCCCTGGATCATGAACCCGTAAATGCAGCGATGGAAAATGAGCCCGTTATAAAATCCTTTTTTAATGAGGGAAATGAAGTTATACACGCTCTGTGGCGCCACATCGGGGTACAGCTCCGCCACGATCTTGCCGCCGTCTTCCATGGTAATGGTTACAATCGGATTGTTTTCCATATTCCGTCTCCTTCTATCTGTTCTTTTCCCGCATCGCCCGTTCCATCTCGCGCTTTGCGTCCCGCTTGGCCAGGGCCTCGCGCTTGTCGTAGGTCTTTTTGCCCTTGCACAGGCCCAGCTCTATCTTCACCCGGCTGTCCTTGAAATAGACCGACAGCGGGATCAGCGCATAGCCCTGCTGCTTCTGCAGGTCGTGGAGCTTTCGGATCTCCCGCTTGTGCATCAGCAGCCGTTTGGGCCGGTCGGGGTCTTTGTTGAAGATGTTGCCCTTGTCGTAGGGGGAGATATGCACGCCGTAGGCGAAAATTTCCCCTTCCTTGGTCTGGCAGTAGGAATCCTTCAGGTTCAGCGTGCCGGCCCGGATGCTCTTGACCTCTGTGCCGAACAGCTCCACCCCGGCCTCGTAGCGATCCTCCACGAAATAATCGTGGAACGCCTTGCGATTCTGGGCGGCGATCTTGATGCCTTTTTTCTCCATGGAGGACCTCCTTTCTTCGGATGGTACAGTATAGCATATTTTCTCCGTGATTGCAAGAGCGGCCCTTGTCACTTTTGGCCGGATGCGGCGGGCGCAGCCCCTGCATTTTCCAAAATCCTGAAACCGTAACATATTTTTTTCCGGCCGGGGCATGATAGCCCATAGCGATACAGCGGATTCCGATCATACTACAGGAGGATTTGGGTTTATGTCAGAAATGTTTTGCTTTCAGTGCCAGCAAACCGCCGGTGGTTCCGGCTGCGTCCGCACAGGCGTATGCGGCAAGCAGCCGGAGACGGCCGCCCTTCAGGATGAGCTGATCTATGAGCTGATGCGCCTGGCCCTGGCGGCGGAAAAAAGCGGTCGCCGCACCGGGGAAGTCGGCCGCCTGCTGATGGACGGCCTGTTCACCACCCTCACCAACGTCAATTTCGATAACGCTGCCATCCGCCGCTTTACCCAGCGGGTCATTGCTCAGCGGCAGGAGCTGGGCGGCTGGGACGGGGAGCTGGTGCAGCTGTGGAAAGGGGATACCGACACCGTCTCTCTCCGCTCCACGCTGCTGTTCGGGCTGAAGGGCATGGCGGCCTATGCCCACCACAGCCTGAATCTGGGGCATGTGGATCCGGAGGTGACGGACTGGTTCTTTAAGGGCCTGTGTGAGATCAACCGGGCGCACACCGTGGAGCAGTGGCTGGCCCTCATCATGGAGTTCGGGCAGGTGAATCTTAAGTGCATGGCGCTGCTGGATGCCGCCAACACAGGCACCTTTGGCGATCCTGTGCCCACGAGGGTGCCCACGGATATCAAAAAAGGCCCCTTCATCGTAGTGTCCGGCCACGATCTGGAGGATCTGCACCAGCTGCTGGAGCAGACCGCAGGGAAGGGGATCAACGTTTATACCCACTGCGAGATGCTCCCGGCCCACGGCTATCCGGGGCTGAAAAAATACCCCCACCTGCTGGGCAATTTCGGCACCGCCTGGCAGAGCCAGCAAAAGGAATTTGATAATATTCCTGCCCCGGTACTGTTCACCACCAACTGCCTTATGCCGCCCCGGCCCAGCTACGCTGACCGCGTTTATACCACCTCCGTGGTGGGCTATGAGGGCCTGCGGCACATCTCCGGGGACGAAAATAACCGCAAGGATTTCACACCCCTCATTGAGCAGGCCCTTTCCCTGGGCGGCTATGAGCATGACCACAGCATGAGCGGCATCAACGGTGGCCATATGCTGACCACCGGCTTTGCCCACAGCGCCGTCCTCTCCCACGCGCCGGAGCTCATCCGGGCCATCCAGTCCGGCGCCGTCAAGCATATATTCTTAGTAGGCGGCTGTGACGGCGCCCATCCCGGCCGGAATTACTACACGGAGTTCGTCAAGCAGACGCCCATGGACAGCCTGGTGCTGACCCTGGCCTGCGGCAAATACCGCTTCAACGACCTGGATCTGGGGGAGGTGGGTGGTCTGCCCCGTATTCTGGATATGGGCCAGTGCAACGATGCCTACAGCGCCATCCGGGTGGCACTGGCCTTGGCGGAGGCCTTCGGCTGCTCCGTCAACGACCTGCCACTGACGCTGGTGCTGTCGTGGTACGAGCAGAAGGCGGTGTGCATCCTGCTGACACTGCTGAGCCTGGGCATCAAAAATATGTACCTGGGCCCGACCATGCCCGCCTTCCTCTCGGAGACGGTGGTCAAGACATTAGTGGATGCCTACGGTCTGCGACCTATCACCGCTCCTCAGCAAGATATGGATGCCATTTTGCACAGGGGCTGAATGCAGGGCCCCGTCCACCGGGGGGGGAGAGCCGTTTCGCCCCGCGCATTTTACCCCAAAAGCGAGGATGGCAAATTTGCTGTTCATGGACACAATGCACCGCGCCTGCAAGGCACGGTGCATTTAAGACTGTCGATAAAGTGGCATATTTGCGATAACGGTAAGGAAGGGTGTGCGAGGGAAACCCAAGAAGGGTGTCCCTCACCATTAAAATCAGTAGTTTTTGAAACTTTTTCAAAGTTTCAAAAACTTAGGCAGCGGGGCGAAAAGACTTTTTCGACACGCTGCAATGCACCGCGCCTGCAAGGCGCGGTGCATTTTTTGCGTGGCTCGTCCTGATGCACCGGGACGGCGGGGACAGAAGAGGCATAATACGGCTTGCGCTCCCGGAGGCCTTCTCTCTGCCGTTCCATTTTCCGGTCAGCCTGTGTCCATTGTTTTTTGCAGAAAAAACCTGCTATTTTTCATTTGTCCACTTTATTTTTCGATAACAGTGTGCTATGCTCTGAGAGATCAGCTATGCAAATGAGCTGCTATCTTCGATTCATGGTCTGAACGACATGCAGGATGCGCCGTTGTTCCTCGTGTGGCAAACTCACCGTAAATACCACTGCAACCGGAATTTGACAGGAATATAGTGGGGAACGACGATCTGTGGACACAGACAGACGTCGACGAAAAGTATAATTTGGAGGGTATGCGCATGAACCATACCGCAGGGAGCCGGCGAATATTTCATAGATACAGCTGCTTTGTCTCCGTAGAAGAATCCCGCTGGGGTGAGCTTGATATTGCTCCTGTGACAAACATTGGAAGGCCGGATATCTATTTTGCGATCAGCAAAAGCCGTCCGGACATCAAGGACACGCTGGACAGCGCCATGCGTAGGATTCGGGATGATAACCCGTTTTACACGGATGAGCTTTATTAGCGCTACTTTTCCGCACAGACCAGCGCATTCCTGTCCAGCGAAGAAAAAGAATGGCTTGCACAGCACGGCGATATACGGATCGGCTATTTGAACAATGATACGGGCGTCAGCGTTCTGAACCAGACCACCGGCAAGCTGACCGGCGTGATCACAGATTACATAGAGCTGGCAAAAAACTGTCTGCAAGGTGAAACGCTGGCATTTGAATTAAGGGGCTATGATACCAGGAGCGAGCAGCTTGAGGCGCTGCGCAATAATGAAATAGACCTCATCTTTCATGTCAGTCAAAACCCGTACTCTGCGGAAACAAACGGATTTGTCCTGTCCGATACGGTCTGGACATTCAATATGGCTGCTACCACGGCCAGGGACAGCTTTGATGAAAGCGCGAAAAATTCAGTTGCGATTGCAAAGGATAGCTTGATAGCTTTCTTTGTATCGGGGGTATAGATCATATTTTGTTCGCCTCATACAGTCCTTCAGAGCGGATGATGCCTTCGATGCGTTCCTCCCAGGCGTCATCCTCTCCCTTACTGAGACAGAACCTGATCTCGCAGTCGCTGTCGGAAGGAGCGCCGAGCCGGGCAAGCGCCTTCTGGATTGCAAGTTCTTCACCGGGGAGCAGGAGCAGCTCGGTACGGCCGTTATAGCTGACCTCTGCGCTGGCAAGGGTATTCTCATAGTAGTATTCGGGGAAGGTCTGACCGTCGTATACCTCGGTCAGCTCGTCGAAGGGATTGTAGATGAGCAAACCTTTTGCGGTGATCTGCGCCAGCCCTCGGTCGATGAGAGCCTTGCCGATGGCAGCGTATTTCGGATCATCCTCGTCATGGGCGGGAACGGCGCCTTCCGTATTCATCACATACTCTCTGCCGATCTTTCCATAGCTGCTGACATCCTTGCACAGCGTGAAGTGGTCGAGGTTGAAGGTCAGATTGATGAGATCCTTCTCGGTGGGGTTTTCCAGCTTGGTGATGCCGATAAGGAACTGATCGTATTCGTGGTAGTCGAAGCTCTCCATCCTCCTGGCGAGGTAGTTCAGCTCGTCCAGATTGGCGAAGCGGTCTTTCAGCATGGAGAGTTCCTCCGGCCAATAGACCTCTGTCACGAATGCTGACTGCGGGGCATCCTTGCCCTCAATGGCGTGGATCTCAGCAAGCTTTGCGTACAGTTTGTTTTCGCTGATGGGAAACTGCAGGTCGATCTCGTGATCGTCATTTCTGATTCTGATTTTGATCATGGTGCTCATTCCTTTCATAGAAAATAAAAAAGGGCTGACTTCATAGAATTACTTCTACAAAGTCAGCCCATAGATTACGGTGTTATTAAGTTAAGTGAGGTTTGCCCCAAAATGTAGGGCAAACCTCTTTTCTGAACATGTGGGGGAAGACCTCTTAGAAAAAATTTTCTGCGAAAACGAAAAAAAGGCGGCTTTCGGAAGAAAAATCCTCTTGAAAGCCGCCTGAAATAGTGGGGGTCGGTAGTTCAAGTCCTCTCAACAAAGAAAAACATCTTTTTGTTTGCACTTGAAAATCGGGATACGAAAAAGCCCAGAAACCGTTGTGGTTTCTGGGTTTTCCGGTGCAATATCTTTTTTGGTTGCACAACATGGTTGCGGAGGGAGGACTTGAACCTCCGACCTCCGGGTTATGAGCCCGACGAGCTACCAACTGCTCTACTCCGCGATATATAGTTTACCGGATGGTGCCGGTGACCGGACTCGAACCGGTACGGTATTGCTACCGGGAGATTTTAAGTCTCCTGTGTCTACCATTCCACCACACCGGCGGATTTAGGCAAGAATTAGAATATCACATTCCTGCGGGATTGTCAACACCTCTGTGCGATATTTTTTCCTGCGGACAAAAATAGACGGTCCTCGCCCTTGCGCCACCGCAAAAATCGGGGATCCCGGAAGCCCGGGACCCCCGATTTTTGCTTTTATGCGTTATGCTTCAGCCAATCAGCACTTTTCAAACACCACTGCGGTGCCCATGCCGCCGCCGATGCACAGGGTGGCCAGGCCCTTCTTGGCCTCGGGCCGCTTCTGCATCTCATGCAGCAGGGTCACGATGATGCGTGCGCCGGAAGCACCTACGGGGTGGCCCAGAGCAATGGCGCCGCCGTTGACGTTGACCTTGCTCATGTCAAAGTGCAGCTCCCGGGCCACAGCGATGGACTGAGCGGCGAATGCCTCATTGGCCTCCACCAGATCGATGTCGTCGATGGTCACGCCAGCCTTCTTCATGGCGTTGCGGGAAGCCACCACGGGGCCCACGCCCATGATCTTGGGATCCACGCCGCCCTGGCCCCAGCCGATGAGCTTGGCCATGGGCTTCAGGCCGTACTTCTCCACAGCCTCGCCGGAGGCCAGCACGATGGCGGCAGCGCCGTCATTGATGCCGGAGGCGTTGGCGGCGGTGACGCGCTGGGTGCCCTTGTCAGCGGCATCCTGGGCACCGGTGACCTCGAAGGTGTGTACCACCTGGGGGTTGGGGGACTCGGGGCCTACGGGGAAAGCGCCCTTGAGCTTGGCGATGCTGTCGGCGGTGACGCCTTCCTTCACATACTCATCGCGCTTGAACTCCACGATCTCCTTCTTCACCTTCACGGGCACGGCCACGATCTCATCGTCGAAGCGGCCGGAATCCCGGGCGGCGCAAGCCTTCTGCTGGGAAGCAGCGGCGAACTCGTCCTGCTCGCGGCGGGTGATGCCCCAGATGTCGTTGATGTTCTCAGCGGTGGTGCCCATGTGGTAGTTGTTGTAAGCGTCCCACAGGCCGTCCTTGATCATGGTGTCCACCAGCTTCTTATCGCCCATGCGGGCACCCCAGCGGGCGTCCAGGGAGGCATAGGGAGCGGCGCTCATGTTCTCGGTACCGCCGCAGACAACGATGTCAGAATCGCCAGCCAAAATGGAACGGGCACCCTCGATGACGGACTTCATGCCGGAGCCGCAGACCATACCCACGGTGTAAGCGGGAACGGAGTAGGGGATACCGGCCTTGATGGAGACCTGACGGGCAACATTCTGGCCCTGGGCGGCGGTGAGGATGCAGCCGAACATCAGCTCATCCACGTTCTCGGGAGCGACATTGGCGCGCTTGAGCGCCTCTTTCACCACGATGGCGCCCATCTCTGCGGCGGGGGTGTTCTTCAGGGAGCCGCCAAAAGAGCCGATGGCTGTTCTGCAGCAATTGACAACATACAAGTCTTTCATGAATGTGTTCCTCCTAAATATTTTAATTTAAATGGATCCTTGAATTGGCTTGCTTTTTTAAAGCAACTTAATGATAGTCATTTTTTTAACAATAGTCAATGGTCAAATGATACAAAAATGACCGCATTCCAAAAGATTGTGATTTATGGCAATGAAACGCGCCTGCTTTCGTGGTTTTGACGAAGGGGCGGCGGCAGCCCGCACCGGCGTTTCGGGATCGTGGTCAGGATTGCGGCGCGGTATCCTCCGTGCTGCCGCTGTTTGCGCTCTGCAGCTGGCTGCGCAGGGTCTGCAGCTTGGTATAGAAGGTACCAACGTTCAGCTTGTCATAGCTGCGGCAGTTGTAGCGCACGCCTGCGCTCTCGCGCATGGTGTCCAGCTTGTCGTTGAACATCTTATCCAGCACGGCGTCTGTGCTCAGATCCTTGCTCACAAATACATAGTACCGTCCGTCCGTGACCACCACATCGCTGACCTCTCCGGCCTTCAGTCCATCCAGGGCCGCGGTGATCTCGCTGCCCAACTCCTCGCTGCTGTGGGTTTCGCCTGCGGCAGAGGTTTCCAGGGCCATCTCCGTGGCGATCGCCTGGTATTCGGCGTCCTTGTCCCCGGCGCTGCGCAGGCGTTCCACGGCGGCCTTGGCCTTTTCCATAGAGGCGGCGTCTGCGGCCTTGTCACCGGTGACGGTCCAGTACAGAGGCAGGATGGTGCGGTATCCGCCCTCCTGGGCGAAGGCGTTTATCTCCTCGTCGGCGGGGCGCAGGGCACCGTCCTGGGAACAGTAGGCCTTGTACAGCTCGGAGTACAGGAAGTACACTTGGTTGATGTTCTGGAATGCCTCATCCGTCAGGCCCATCAGCTGCAGCTGCTTGGCGTAGCCCTCCTCGCCGCCGTAGGTGGTGACATACTGCTGGCGCTGGGCGGTCAGCTGAGCCTGGGAGTTCTCGGACAGGGTGATGCCGGCCTTTTCGACCCAGGCCCGCACCACGGCGTACAGTGTCACCGTCCGCTGGGCGTCGGCCATGGCGTACTGGCCATAGGTCATGCTGCCGCTGATGGTGGAGTCAAAATCCACCGAGCCCACATAGGAGGTGAGGTAGTCGCAGTCATAGGCCAGCCAGTAGAGGTATTCCTCTGCGGAAACGGCCTGCTTGTTCACGGTCATAAGGGTGGCGTCGGGATGGATGCCGCTGGCCTCGTAGAATACGCCGTCGGTGCGCTTGCCGTTGGGCATATTGCCCAGCAGCGCCACGCCGGTTACCAGCAGGACAGAGGCCACCAGACCGGCCAATGAGCGGAAGATCAGATTTTTCATGTTGTTTCTCCTTCTTTTTGGGGCCTGTGGCCCGCTATTTCTTCCTGCTTCATGCGCAGCTGCTCTGTCAGAGCCGCCGCTGCCGGCAGGGAGTCTTCTTTTTCTCGCAGATATAGCGTCAGATAGGGCTGGTCGCCGGAGTGCAGCAGGAGCCTGCCCTTATAGCAGGCCATGGCGCATACCGCCACCAGGCTGGGGGGATCTACCCGGTCCGTAAACCGGAATAGCAGCTGCCGCCCCTTTTGAGAGATGTCGCATATGCCCGCCTGGGCGGCGTCCGAGCGCAGCAGCGCCACGTCCAGCAGGGCTGTCACGGCCTTGGGCGGGTCTCCGAACCGGTCCAAGAGTTCGTCCAGTATCTCTCCGGAGTCCGCTGCCGTGCGTATGGCGGCAATGCGGCGGTACAGATCCATCCGCTGTCTGGCCTGGGGGATGTACCCGTCGGGGATGTAGGCCGATACCGTCAGGTCTGCCGAGCATTCCGGCCGGATCTGGCTGGCCTTGCCCTGCTGCTCCAGCACCGCGTCGTTCAATAGCTTTAGGTACATGTCGTAGCCCACGCTCATCATGTAGCCCGACTGCTCCGCCCCCAGCAGATTGCCGGCTCCCCGGATCTCCAGATCCCGCATGGCGATTTTGAACCCGGAGCCGAACTCCACATACTCCCGTATGGCGGTGAGGCGCTTGCTGGCCACCTCCGTGAGGATCTTTCCCGCCCGGTAGGTCAGGTAGGCGTAGGCCCGCCGGGAGCTGCGCCCGATGCGTCCCCGGATCTGGTGCAGCTGGCTCAGACCCATGCGGTCGGCGTCCTCGATGATGAGGGTGTTGACGTTGGGGATGTCAATGCCGGTCTCTATGATGGTGGTGCAGACGAGAACCTGTATCTCTCCGTCCGCCATGTCCTGCATCACCCGGCTCAGCTGGCTTTCGCTCATTTTCCCGTGGGCGATGCCGATGGCGGCGTCCTCTCCCAGCAACTGGCGGATGCGCCCGGCGGCGGATTCAATGTTTTCCACCCGGTTGTGCAGGTAGTATACCTGCCCGCCCCGGTCAATTTCCCGCCGCATGGCCTCGCCCAGGATGCCCCAGTCGTGCTCCAGCACATAGGTCTGTACCGGCTGGCGATCCCGGGGCGGTTCCTCGATGGCGGACATATCCCGTATGCCCGACAGGGCCATGTTCAACGTCCGGGGGATGGGCGTGGCGGAGAGGGTCAGGGTGTCCACCTGCTCCGCCCGCTTTCGCAGCTGCTCCTTGGCCGCCACGCCGAAGCGCTGCTCCTCATCGATGATGAGCAGACCCAGGTCGTGGAAGACCACGTTTTTCTGCAGCAGCTTGTGGGTGCCTATGAGCAGGTCAACCTTCCCCTGGGCCGTGCGCTCCAGAATGTCTTTGGCCTGCCCCGCGCTGCGGAACCGGCTCAATACCTCCACCGTCACCGGGAAGCTGCGGAACCGGCTGACCGCAGTGGCATAGTGCTGCTGGGCCAGCACCGTGGTGGGCACTAAAATGGCCGCCTGCTTGCCGTCCAGGATACACTTCATCACCGCCCGCAGGGCCACCTCTGTTTTCCCGTAGCCCACGTCGCCGCACAGCAGTCGATCCATAGGCCGGGGCTGCTCCATGTCTCTTTTGATCTCCCGGATGCACCTGAGCTGGTCGTCGGTCTCCGTGTAGGGGAATGCCTCCTCAAACTCCTGCTGCCACGGGGAATCCGGCGAGAAGGCAAAGCCCTCCAGCCGCTGCCGCCGGGCGTACAGGTCGATGAGTCCCTTGGCCAGATCCCGCGCGGCTGCCTTGGCCCGATAGGTGGTCTTAGCCCACTCGGTGCCGCCCAGCTTGTTGAGCTTCGTGCGGCTGGTGTCCTCGCCGCTGCCGATGTATTTGCTCACCAGATCCAGCTGCGTGGCAGGGACGTACAGGCAGTCGCTGCCTGCGTAGGCGATCTTGATGTAGTCCTTTTCCACTCCGTCCACCGGTAGGCGGATCATGGCCACGAACCGGCCGATGCCGTGGTGCTGGTGCACCACCAGATCCCCGGCCGTCAGGTCGGCGTAGGACTGAAGCTTCTGCCTTGTGGGGTCGTTTTTCGGCGCAGCCCTTCGCCGGGGCTCCTTTCCGGAGACTCTGGCCGTCAGCTGCCCCTCGGTGAGGATGGCCAGCTGCAGCCCAGGGTACTCGCTGCCTGCCGACAGGGCACCCACGGAGATGACCGCCTGTCCCTTTTCCGGCATGGCGCTGCTCTGGTAATCCACCACCGCGGGGATCTTCCTCTCCCGCAGCAGCCTCTGCAAATTATCCGCCCGGACCCGGCCGCCGCATAGGACAAGCACCCGGTATCCGGTGGTGAGATAGTGTGTCAGATCGGTGACGGCGGTCTCCAGACTGCCACCGTATACGGACAGCTGCTTGGCCGCCACCTGGGCCATGGCCTCCGGCGCCAGCAGGTACCGGCTGGTGGGCAGGCTCTCCATCTGGCACACCGGGTATTTCTCCAGCACGCGCACCAGCTCATCCTGCTCCAGCTGCAGGTGGGCAAATTCTCCCGCCAGCCATCCGTTCTCCTCTGCGGCGGTGATGTCCTGCCGCCGCTGCCACAGCCACTGCTTCAGGCCCTCGGCCACCCGGCCGCTTTCACTGACGCACACCAGTGCATCGCCTGGCAGATAGTCGGCCCCGCAGGAAAATTCGGGATATACCGCCTCCATAAACCGGTCGCTGCCTCCGGGTATCATCCCCTGCCGCAGGGCCGCCGCATCTGCCCGCAGGGCGGCGCTCAGGGCGGCGGCGGACTCTTTCTTCTCATAGTGGGCGGCGGCCTTTTCCAGCTTTTCCGCCGCATCCGGTGCTCCGTGGGCGGGCAGAACTTCTCCCGCCGGCAGCAGCAGCGCCCGCTGCATGTTCTGCGTCCGTCTCTGGGTGCCGGGATCAAATTCTCCCAGCGCGTCGATCTCATTGTCAAAAAAGTCGCACCGCACGGGCGCATCCGCCCCCGGGGAGAACACGTCCAGGATGCCGCCCCGCAGGGCGAACTGCCCCGGCCCCTCCACCTGGTCGCACCGGGTATACCCGGCGTCGGCCAGCCGGCGGCACAGCTGGGCCACATCGTGCCTCTGCCCCGGTGCCAGCTCCGTGACAGCCTCTGCCAGCACCCGGGCCGGGATACACCGCTGGCACAGGGCCTCAGCGGTGGCGAGGATCACGGCGGGACGCTCCGTCTGCAGCCACCGCAGCGCCGCAATACGCCTGTATTCCCATTGCCTGCTGGATACGGCCCCCGGGCGCAGATTCATCTCCCGCCCCGGCAGCAGCAGGGGCCTCTGCCCGGTGAGGCTTTCTGCGTCCCCGGCGAAGCGCTGGCACTCCCGCTCGTCGGCGCATAGGATCACCAGCGGCTTTTTCATCTCCTGGGCCAGTGCTGCGGCGATCTGCACCCGGTGGACGGGAGACAGCCCCGTGACCAGTGCGCTGCGGCATCCGCCCGCCAGCTCCTGCCGGATGTATTGTACCTCCGGCAGCAGTGCCAGCTCCTGTAAGAGCTTTTGCAAGTTGTCCCTCCTCCTTTCCGGCCAATTTACTCTTCCAGGCTGAAATCAGCCTTAATTTTCAGTTGAATCGGTTCATGGCCCGGTCCATTCCCTGGGTGATGACTACCGGTATGGCCTGGGCCGCCCGGTCCAGGGTCTCCAGCAGCACCTTCTGCTCCTCGCCCATGGGCATCCCGATGACCCAGTCCACCACCTCGTAGCCCGCCTGCTTCGGCGAGCCCACACCCACCTTGATGCGGGGGAAGCGCTCGCTTCCCAGGTGCTGGATGATATTCTTCAGGCCGTTGTGCCCTCCGGCGGACCCGGCGGAGCGCAGCCGGAGTTTGCCCACCGGCAGGTCGATGTCGTCGGATACCACGAGGATATGCTCCGCCGGGATCTTATAGAAGCGGGCGGCGGCCCCCACGGACTCGCCGGATAGGTTCATGTACGTCTGGGGCTTCATCACCAGCACCTTTTCCTCGCCGATCTTCCACTCCGCCGTCCACGCCTTGAACCGCAGCTTGTTAAAGCGCAGCTTTTCCCGCTCCGCCAGCCGATCCACGGCCAGAAAGCCCATGTTGTGCCGGGTGCTCTCATAGCGCGCCCCGGGGTTGCCCAGGCCCACCACCAGCCATGTGTAGCCGCTTTGTTTCAAAAACATACGCTCACGCTCCTGTCGTACCTGCAATAAATTTGGTCGGGTGAGAAGACTCACCCGACCAGTATAGCACAAAATGACGGTTTTGAACAGCTGCTTTCCGTCTCTCAGCCGAAGAGCTTGGCGATGGAGATCTCCTGATAGATGCGCTCGATGGCCTCGGCGAACATGGGGGCCACGGACAGGTACTTGATCTTGTCGCAGCCGGCGCCCATTTCCTCGGGCAGAGTGTTCAGCAGAGCCACTTCCTTGATGACGCTGCCGGACAGCCGCTCCAGGGCGGGGCCGGAGAGCACGCCATGGCTGGCGCAGGCGTACACACTGTTGGCGCCGCCCACTTCCACGATGGCCTTGGCGGCGTTGCAGATGGAGCCGGCGGTGTCGATCATGTCGTCGAAGAGGATGCAGTCCTTGCCGGCCACATCGCCGATGACGTTCATTACCTCGCACTGGTTGGCCTTCTGGCGGCGCTTATCCACGATGGCCAGGTTCATGTGCAGCTTCTGGGCGAAGGTGCGGGCCCGGGCCACGCTGCCCACGTCCGGGGATACCACCACCATGTCCTCGGCTCTTTCGCCGAACTTCTTGGCGTAGTAGTCTACGAAGACGGGGTTGCCCAGGAGGTTATCCACGGGGATGTCAAAGAAACCCTGAATTTGGGCGGCATGGAGATCCATGGTCAGCACCCGGTCGGCGCCGGCAGCGGTGAGCATATTAGCCACCAGCTTGGCAGAGATGGGGTCACGGCTCTTGGCCTTGCGGTCCTGGCGTGCGTAGCCGAAATAGGGGATCACGGCGGTGACGCGGCCTGCGGAGGCGCGCTTGCAGGCATCGATCATGATCAGCAGCTCCATGAGGCTGTCGTTCACGGGCTTGCAGGTGGAGTTGATGAGGAACACATCGCTGCCGCGCACGGTCTCATACAGGGAGACACTGGCCTCGCCGTCGGCAAAATGCTTGACCTCCGACTCACCCAGCTTGGTGCCGATGAGCTTGCAGATGTCCTTTGCCAGAGCGGGGTTGGAGTTGCCGGTGAAGATCTTGATGTCCTTGCCATGAGAAATCATTTTGTAACACACTCACTTTCCTTCGTATTCGAAAAAATTTTCTCTCCCGGGACGTATACGCGGGACACATGCGGACGGATACTTTTATTATAGATTGTCCCCGCTGTGCGGAGCATATAATAAAAACCGCCGAACGCCTTATAAAGCCGTCCGTCTGCCGGTGTCCCGGCAGTCAGACAGGCCGCAGCGTCAGCGGTTTGGAAAAAATACGTCCCCCAGGGATCGGCTGTACAATTCTGCATCCCATGGGAACTCACTTCCTTTCCGTCCTGATCTTGTGGATGGGGTATACTTTTCTTCATTATAACAGTTTTTCTTGCAAAATCCAGTGCTTTTCCTCAAAAATCAAAAAAATTTTTGCGGCCTGAAAATCCTTTTACACGGAGAATGCCGGAAAAATTGTACTCTCCGGGCAAAAAAGCAAGGGAATAAAGATTTTTTTCGCAAAATGTGCCATTTTGCGGTTGAATTTATATTTCCTTTGCATTACAATAAGCGGAGCAAATCTGCAACAGGGGAGGCTGGTTCGCCATGCTGAATATCGTGCTGGTGGAGCCGGAGATCCCCCAGAACTGCGGCAATATTGCCCGCACCTGTGCCGCTACCGGCAGCCGTCTGCACCTGATCCGCCCTCTGGGCTTCGATATTTCCGACCGGGCTGTGAAGCGGGCGGGGCTGGACTACTGGCACCTGGTATCCGTGTCGGATTATGAGGATCTGGACGCGCTTTTTGCCCGGCATCCGGAGGCGGCGGAGGATCTGTGGCTGGCCACCACCAAGGCGCCCCGGGACTATACCCAGGCGCGGTTTTCCCCGGACAGCTGGCTGTTCTTCGGCAAGGAGACGGCGGGCCTGCCGGAGACCTTCCGTCTGGCCCACTATGACCGCTGCATCCGTCTGCCTATGCGCCCGGAGGCCCGGAGCCTGAACCTCAGCAACTCCGTGGCCATTCTCACCTATGAGGCCCTGCGGCAGAATCATTTTCCCGGTCTGTGCGGCACCGGCGAGATGAAAAGATAGTGCACGAGCTGAAAGAATAATGTAAACGGCCAATGCGCTTCGACCACCCCTGACCACGCACCCGTAGGGCGGGGTGCCCACACCCCGCCGCCCGGACTTGCACCGCACCCCTTGTCAAAAGCCGTGTCATTGCGAGGGTACCCCTTATCTGCCTGTTCCTTTGTTATCACAATCCATCAAGGAGATCATCATATGAATTACAACAAAAAAACCGTTGCCGACATCGACGTCGCCGGCAAGAAGGTGCTTCTGCGCTGTGATTTCAACGTTCCCCAGGACAAGGATACCGGGGCTATCACCAGTGATAAGCGCATCGTAGCGGCCCTGCCCACCATTCGGTACCTGCTGGAGCATGGGGCGGCGGTCATCGCCTGTTCCCATCTGGGCAAGCCTGAGCCGGTGTTTGACAAGTGGGTGAAAAAGCAGACGGAGAAGGGCAAGGACCCCGCTGCTTTGACGGAGGAGGCCTGGAAGAAGTCTCTCCGGAAGCTGACTCTGGCCCCCGTGGCGGAGCGCCTGTCCCAGCTTCTGGGCCAGCCTGTAATTTTCGCCCATGACGTGGTGGGTGAGGATGCCGCCGCCAAGGCTGCTGCTCTGCAGCCGGGCCAGCTTCTGCTGCTGGAGAACACCCGCTTTGAAAAGGACGAGACCAAGAACGACCCCGACTTTGCCAAAAAGCTGGCCTCCCTTGCGGATATTTATGTGTCCGATGCCTTCGGCGCTGTGCACCGGGCCCACGCCTCCACCGCCGGCGTGGCGGCTTACCTGCCCGCCGTATCCGGCTTCCTGATCGAAAAGGAGCTGCGGGTTATGGGCGGCGCGCTGTCGGATCCCAAGCGGCCTCTGGTGGCCATTCTGGGCGGCAGCAAGGTTTCCTCCAAGATCGGTGTTATCAATAACCTGCTGGAAATTGCCGACACTGTCATCATCGGCGGCGGCATGGCCTACACCTTCTCCGCCGCTCAGGGCGGCAAGGTGGGCGACTCCCTGCTGGAGAATGAGTGGATGGACTACGCGGCCGAAATGGTGAAAAAGGCGGCGGATAAGGGGGTTCAGCTGCTGCTGCCCGTGGACACCGTCATCGCTGACCGCTTCGCCCCGGATGCCAATACCCAGGTAGTCTCCGCCGGGGAAATTCCCGACGGCTGGCAGGGGCTGGACATTGGGCCGGAGACCATTGCGCTGTACACACAGGCTGTGGCCGGTGCCGGTACCGTCATCTGGAATGGACCTATGGGCGTGTTCGAGTTTGAGAAGTTTGCCGCCGGTACCAAGGCCGTGGCTGAGGCCCTGAGCAAGACCGATGCCATTACCATCGTAGGCGGCGGCGACAGCGCGGCGGCAGTGGAGCAGCTGGGCTATGCCGATAGGATGACCCATATCTCCACCGGCGGCGGTGCATCGCTGGAGTTTTTAGAGGGCAAGGAGCTGCCCGGCGTTGCCTGCCTGCTGGATAAATAAGCAGGTCGCCGGTTCCGACCCTGTTGCGGTGCCCAAAATTTCTGCGCTGCCTTGCGGCGGACGCTGGAAATTTTGACCGCGGCCACTCGTTTCGGCCCACCGTCGTGCCAGCCGATTCCCGGACACTATCGTGGCCGCCAATCGGGGCACTTCCTCGAAACCGGCTCGCTTGTTCCGCCACTGGCGGCGCTTCACCGATTTCCCCACCGGCGGCGGTGCATCGCCGGAGTTTTTAGAGGGGAAGGAGCTGCCCGGCGCTGCTTACCTGCTGGATAAATAATATGGCTGCTATTGCAGCCCAAATTGTAGTCAGAGTCGTGGTCAAACCGGTAGCATAAAATGTCCTGTTGACAGGGGAAAATGTAGATTAAAAATGGGAGTTAAGTGAGAAAATTATGAATCGCAGATATCGCAAAACCATCATCGCCGGTAACTGGAAGATGAATAAAACCGCCTCCGAGACCAAGAAGTTTGCCGAGGAGCTGAAGCGTCTGCTGCCCCGCACCAAGTGGTGCGATGTGGTGGTGTGTGTGCCCGCCGTGAATATCCCCGCCGCCATGAAGGCCTTCAAGGACCTGCGGGTCTCCGTGGGCGCGCAGAACGTTTTTTATGAAAAAAGCGGCGCCTATACCGGGGAGGTTTCGGCGGATATGCTGAAGGATCTGGGCGTAAAATATGTGATCATCGGCCATTCCGAGCGCCGGGAGTATTTCGGCGAAACAGACTTCACCGTGAATAAAAAAGTCGTTGCCGCTCTGGAGGCGGGGCTGCACCCCATCATTTGCGTGGGCGAGACCCTGACCCAGCGGGAGCTGGGGGTGACCATGGAGCTCATCGCCCTGCAGCTGAAGTCCGCACTGGCCGGCGTGCCGGCGGAAAAGGCCCGCAAGTGCGTCATCGCCTATGAGCCTGTGTGGGCCATCGGTACCGGCAAGACCGCCACCGCCCAGCAGGCGGCGGAGGTGTGCACTTTCATCCGCTCCACCATCCGCCATCTGTACGGCGCACGCATCGCCCGCTCCGTCACGGTGCAGTACGGTGGCTCTATGAAGCCCGCCAACGCTGCGGAGCTGCTGGCTCAGCCGGATATCGACGGCGGCCTCATCGGCGGCGCCGCGCTGGATGCAGAACAGTTTGTTGAGATCATCAACGCCGCCAATCAGGAATGATCGGCCGGGAATAAGGGGGAGAAGCTATGAATAAAACACCCACTGTACTGATTATTATGGACGGCTTCGGCATGGGCGAGCCCGGCCCGGGCAACGCTGTTGCGCTGGCCAATACTCCGGTGCTGGACCGGCTGTTTGCCGATAACGCCCACACGACCCTCTCCGCCTCGGGGCTGGATGTGGGTCTGCCTGCCGGGCAGATGGGCAACAGCGAGGTGGGACACACCAACATCGGCGGGGGCCGGGTGGTGTTCCAGGATCTGCCGCGGATCAGCCGCGCCATCGAAACCGGTGAGTTTTTCAAAAATCCCGCCTACAACAAGGCCATGGACGCCTGCCTGGAAAAGGGCAGCAGCCTGCACCTGTATGGCCTGCTCTCCAGCGGCGGCGTACACTCCACGGTGGAGCACCTGTGGGCGTTGCTGAAAATGGCCAAGGACAAGGGACTGGAAAAGGTCTATATCCACGCCTTTCTGGATGGGCGGGATGTGTCGCCCACCAGCGGCAAGGACTTTGTGGCCCAGTGCGTGGAAAAGTGCAGCGAGGTCGGCGTGGGCAAAATCGCCACGCTTATGGGCCGCTACTACGCCATGGACCGGGACAAGCGCTGGGAGCGCCTGCAGATGGCCTATGATGCCATGGTGTACGGCGAGGGCGTGCAGAATCCGGATCCTGTGGATGCCGTGGCCAAGAGCTATGAAAACGGCGTGACGGACGAATTCGTGGAGCCGGTGGTCTGCGACAGTGAGGGCACCATCTCCGATAACGACAGCATCATCTTCTTCAACTACCGGCCCGACCGGGCCCGGGAGATCACCCGTGCCATGGTGGACCCGGAGTTTGACGGATTCCGGCGGGAGTATTTCCCCACCACCTATGTCTGCAACACGGAGTACGACGCTTCCATGCCCAATGTACTGGTGGCCTGGCCCCGGATCGCCGTGAAAAACGGTCTGGGCGAATACCTCAGCTCCATGGGGATGACGCAGCTGCGCATTGCCGAGACGGAGAAATACGCACATGTGACCTTCTTTTTCAACGGGGGCGTTGAGACGCAGTATCCCGGTGAGGACCGGGTGCTGGTGGCCTCGCCCAAGGTGGCGACCTATGACCTGCAGCCGGAGATGAGCGCCTATGAGGTGTGCGACAAGTGCGTAGAGCGCATCAAGAGCGGCAATTATGACGTGGTGATCCTGAACTTTGCCAACTGCGACATGGTGGGCCACACCGGCGTGCTGCCCGCGGCGATCAAAGCGGTGGAGACGGTGGACCAGTGCGTGGGCCGTGTGGTGGACGCGACCCTGGAGATGGGCGGCATTGCCATGATCACCGCCGACCACGGCAACGCCGAGGTCATGCTCCAGCCCGACGGCAGCCCCATGACCGCCCACACCACCAATCCCGTTCCCTTCATCCTCTGCGGGGCGGGCAGCGAGCTGCGGCCGGGCCGGCTGGCGGACATCGCGCCCACCATCCTGGACGTGATGGGGCTGGCATGTCCACCGGAAATGGACGGAAAAACCCTGATCGTTCAGTAAAAATCAGATCCGATCCGGCGACAATAATGTTTAAAAAACTCACTGCCTGCGCATACTGCAGGCAGTGAGTTTTTTCTCTGCTGAATTCGGCGGCCGCAGGCCGGACAATCTGCGGGATGCGGCCTGCGGCCGCAGGAAAGGATCAATATGAGTCGGATGAATCGGGATAAATCCAGAAGCTTTTTCGGCGGCCGGGGCTTTTACATAGCCCTGGTGCTATGCCTGGCGGCCATCGGTGTGGCCGGTTACTTCGTCCTGGTGCAGCAGGCCCGGGTGGCGGAGGAGGGGAAGAACCAGCCGGTGGTGCGGCAGGAGCCGGTGGAGAACATCCAGCAGGCCCAGACACCCCAGCCGGAGCCGGAACCGGTGCAGGAGACCCTGGAGCCGGAGGAGCTGCTGCCCCAGGTCTGCTCCCCACTGGACGGCACCACCGTTACCGTGTTCAGCATGACGGAGCTGATGTATGACGAGACTATGGCCGACTGGCGCACCCACGACGGCGTGGATATCAAGGCCGATGAGGGGGACGCCGTGAAAACCGCCGCAGCCGGACGGGTGAAGGAGGTGCGCTATGACGACCTCATGGGCGTCACGGTGGTCATCGCCCACGCCGACGGCTACGAGACACAGTACAGCAGCCTGCAGCAGGAGCCGCCGGTGGAGCAGGGCAAAGAGGTCAAGGCCGGGGACATCATCGGCAAGGTGGGCTCCACCGCCGCAGCGGAGGGGGATGTAGGCCCGCACCTGCATTTCTCGGTGAGCAAGGACGGGAAGGTCGTGAACCCGTCGGAGTATGTGAAGTGAAAATCAAAACCTCCGGCTTAGCCGGAGGTTTTGATTTAAGACTGTCGGTAAAGCGGTATATTTGTGATAACGGTAAGGAAGGGTGTGTGAGGGAAACCCAAGAAGGGGGCCCCTCGCCATTGAAATTAATCGTTTTTGAAACTTTTTCAGAGTTTCAAAAACTTAGGCAGCGTGTCGAAGAGACTTTTTCGGCACGCTGTTTTAAGGAAACGGCGCTCAGTACTGGAAGCAGCTGCCGCCCACGAACTCCCGAACAATGGAATTCAGGGGTACAAAGGGGGTGTGCAGAGGAGGAACGCTCTCCACGGCCTTCATCAGATCCGTCAGCCCGTACTGGCTGATGAACTCCGGGGTGAGTTCCTCCCGGAACTGGGGGATCTCCTCCAGATATTTCGCCAGGATACAGGGCTCGTAATCGTGGAAGGTGTCGATATGGATGGCAGCGTTATACTTGTGAGGCTGGATATAGTTTATCTCGCCCCGATCCACGCTCTGAGCCTTGCGGACGGTGTCCTGCAGGGAATGCCCCCGGGTCTTGTAGTCCCGGATCATACGGCGCACCACCCGCAGCTGCTCGGGGCGGACGATCTTGTCGTCGTTGGTGATGATGCGGGTGCGGGGGGCCACATAGATGCCGTTGGCCTCGCTGCGCAGCCGGTCAAAGATCAGGGGATTGAGCATGTGGATGCCCTCGGCGATGATGATGGCATCCTTGTCGCCCTGCATCTTGCGCCAGCCGCCGGTTTTGCCGGTGACGAAATCGTACCAAGGCACTTCCACCTCCTGACCGTCGGCCAGACGGTGGATGCAGTCCACCAGCAGGTCCCGGTTCACGCAGTAGGGGCTTTCCCAGTCCGTGGCCTCCGGGGGACGCTGGTCCAGAGGCAGGAAGAAGTTGTCCATGCTCAGCATACACACCTTCACGCCCAGGTTCTCCAGGTATTGCTGCAGACGCATGGCCGTGGTGGTCTTGCCGGAGCCGGAGGGGCCGGTGAGGGCTACAATAGGCTTTTTATCCTTGCTGGCCAGAATGGTGGCGGCGGCGGAGCTGATCTTGTCGTGAAAAACCTCCTCACAGCGGAGGACGAACTGCTCCTCATTGCGCATGGCTAAGTTGATGTTTTCCAGATCGATAACGCGCATGAAACAGGAACTCCCTTCTGAGTTGAAATCAAAAACTATGTTGCTATTATAGCAGAAAGGGGACGTGGGTGCAACCTCGGGGTTGCGGGGTGGAATTATGGGCAAAAACGATGGATAGGGGAATTCTATGCAGTAAATCTATTTTACATTCCGGGGATTTGTGATATTCTTATAGGAGAATGAAGGGGGGACCATCCCATGGGAGATGAAAAGTTATTCTGCAAGGGGGGCGGCTGTACCGCCAAGCTGGGCGCCGGGGTACTGAGCCGGGTGCTGGAGCGTTTGCCGAAGTTTCCGGCGGACGAGAATCTGCTCATCGGCTATGACAGCAAGGACGACGCTGCCGTGTATAAGCTGACGGAGGATGTGGCGGTGGTGCAGACACTGGACTTTTTCCCACCTATGGTGGACGATCCCTACACCTTCGGGAAAATCGCTGCCACCAACGCACTCAGCGATGTATGGGCCATGGGCGGCGAGGTGAAAACGGCGCTGAACATCGTGTGCTTCCCGGAGAAGTCGGATCTGAACATTCTGGGGGAGATCATGCGCGGCGGCGCGGAAAAGGTGGCCGAGGCCGGGGGCGTGCTGGCTGGGGGCCACTCCATCGCAGACGCGGATGTGAAGTACGGCCTGTCGGTCATGGGAGTTGTCCACCCGAACCGCATTTACGCCAACAATACGCCCCAAAAGGGCGATAAGCTGGTGCTGACCAAGCGGCTGGGTGTGGGCATTCTGTGCACGGCCAATCGGGTGGGGGAGGCCAGCCGGGAGGCCATGGAGGATGCCATGGAGTCCATGACTACCCTGAATAAGTATGCCGCCGATTGCTGCCGAAAATACGACGTACACGCCTGTACGGATGTGACGGGATTCAGCTTCCTGGGCCACCTGCATGAGATGCTGGACGGGAGGCATAGCTGCCGCATTGACGCGGGGGCGGTGCCGGTTTTCCCCGAGGCACTGCGCCACGCGGATGAATTCCTGCTGACGGCGGCGGGACAGCGCAACCGCAACCACACGGGGCCCTTTGTGCGCTTTGAGAACGTGCCCTTTGCCATGGAGGAGGTGCTGTTCGACCCCCAGACCTCCGGTGGATTGCTGGTGGCCCTGTCGGACGGGCAGGCGGCGGCCCTGGTGGAGGATATGCGGCGTATCGGCGCGCCGGCGGCCGTGGTGGGCGAAGTGACGGACAGCGAGGATATCGAAATCCGCGTGGTTGAATAACAATAATTACAATGGGAGGATATGATTATGCTGAAAGTGAACGCTATGGGCGACACCTGCCCCATCCCTGTGGTAAAGACCAAGGATGCCATCCGCCAGCTGGGCGCGGACGGCGGCGTGGTGGAGACTCTGGTGGACAACGAGATCGCCGTGCAGAACCTGACCAAGATGGCGAATCAGAAGGGCTACGGCGTGGAGAGCGAGAAGCTGGGCGAAAATGAGTACCGGGTGGTCATGACTGTGGGCGCCGGGGCCGACTTGCCTGCCGAGGGCGAGGAGACCGTGTGCGTTGTCCCTGCCGGGCAGAAGAACACCGTGGTGGTGGTCGGCGCCGACCATATGGGTGAGGGCGAAGGGGAGCTGGGCAAGAACCTGCTGAAGGCGTTCCTCTACGCCCTGAGCCAACAGGAGACCCTGCCGAGGACCATCCTGTTTTATAACGGCGGCGCGTTCCTCACCTGCCAGGGTTCCCTGTCCCTGGAGGATCTGAAGAGCATGGCGGAGCGGGGCGTGGAGATCCTCACCTGCGGCACCTGCCTGAATTTCTACGGCCTCACCGAGAAGCTGGCCGTGGGCGGCGTGACCAATATGTACGACATCGCGGAAAAGCAGATGGCTGCCGACCTCATTGTGAAGCCCTGATATGCTGCAGAAGAAACTGTGCCTGGTGGTGACCTTTGAGGCCACTGCGGCGGCTATGGCGGCGGAAAAATACTGTCTGGAAAAGGGCGCTCCCGGGCGGCTAATCCCGGTACCCCGGGAGATTACCGCCGGATGCGGCCTGGCCTGGAAGGTGGAAGTGGGGCAGGAGGAGGCCGTCACTGCCGCCCTCAAAGAGGCGGGCATCGCGTACAGCGGGGTGTACCGGGTCGAGATTTGAAAAAGCTGTGGCGTAGGAATAGTGCGGATTGCGAGCCAGTGACCGATGTCACTGGCTCGCAATGGCATAGGATAAGAGGCACGGTGTAGGGCAGCACACATGGGTGCCACCCTACAGGGCAATGATGGGACCGTTTTGTAGGGCAGGGCCCGTGTGCCCTGCTGCAGGTGCAGCTGCTGTCGGGCGGCAAGGTGTAACACAGCGAGCCCTCGCAATGACAGAGTTTTATTCTAAAAGGCCTGGATCGGAGACGATTCGGGCATTTTTACGGTGAAAACCCAAGATTACGGCTTTACAGATCCTATGGATTCGGATATAATAGAAAAACTAAGGAATTATTGAGAAGGAGACACCGACCATGGCAGTCATTGAATATGATGCTTACAAGCAAAAGCTGCTGGCTCTGGAGCCTACGCTGAAGGAGCTGGAGCAGGCGCTGAATATTGAGTCCGCCCGAAAAGAGCTCTCCGAGCTGCAGATTGAGACGGAGCAGGAGGGCTTTTGGAACGATGTAGAGCGCAGCCAGCGCATCGCTCAGAAGATCAAGCGCCTGGAAAATAAAATCAAGAAGTACGACCACCTGGTTTCCGACTGGGAGGACACCCTGACCCTGTGCGAGATGGCCCAAGAGGAGGACGACGCCAGCCAGTTAGGCGAGGTAGCCCAGGGCTGTGAGACGCTGGAAAAGGAGATCAGCGACCGGCGTCTGGCGGCCCTGCTCACCGGAGAGTACGACGCCAACAACGCCATCCTTACCTTCCACGCCGGGGCCGGCGGCACCGAAGCTCAGGACTGGACGGAGATGCTCTACCGTATGTACACCCGCTGGGCCGAGCGCCACGGGTTCACCTACCAGCTGCTGGACTATGAGGACGGCGACGAGGCGGGTATCAAATCCGCCTCCATCCTCATCGAGGGGGACAACGCCTATGGCTACCTTAAGAGCGAAAACGGCGTACACCGCCTGGTGCGGGTGAGCCCCTTCGATGCCAATGCCCGGCGGCAGACCAGCTTTTCCGCCCTGGAGGTCATGCCGGAAATCGAGGACGACAGCGAAATTGAGATCCGTCCCGAGGAAATCGAGATGCAGGTGTTCCGTTCCAGCGGCGCCGGCGGCCAGCACATCAATAAAACCTCCTCGGCGGTGCGGCTGATCCACATCCCCACCGGGGTGGTGGTCTCCTGCCAGACGGAGCGCAGCCAGTTCCAGAACCGGGATAACTGCATGAAGATGCTCCGGGCCAAGCTGGCGGAGATGAAGGCCCAGCAGCACGCGGAGAAGATTTCCGACATCAAGGGCGTGCAGATGAAGATCGAGTGGGGCAGCCAGATCCGCTCCTATGTGTTCATGCCCTACACCCTGGTGAAGGACACCCGGACGGGCTTTGAGACCGGCAACATCCAGAACGTGATGGACGGCGACATTGATGGGTTCATCAATGCCTACCTCACCGCTTCCGCCAACGGAACGCTGAAAAAGTAAAAAAGCTAACGCAAAAAACACATTCCCTATGACCGTAGGGGATGTGTTTTTTGTATGTATTCCGGGGCTAAGGTCTGTAGCCGCAGGGAGGGCATAGAAAAACCTGCGCGTCTGTAGAGGGGATAGGGTCGATTTATAGACTTAGCTGAAAAAAGAATGTAAAAAACTGTGCAAACATACAAAATTTCTGTCAGCCACACAAAAAATTTGTAAACAGATTGTGAAGATGCTATAATAAGCACGTCTGTAAGCGGCGGAGCTGCGGCCGCAGAGAAACGCAGCGACACAATAGAAAAAGGAGAGTACCAATGGAGAAACTATTCCACCTGAGGGAGAACGGCACCTCCGTAAAAACGGAGATCATTGCCGGCCTGACCACCTTCATGACCATGGCGTACATCGTCGCCCTGAACCCCAACCTGCTGACGAATTTTGACACCGGCTCCGCCCTGTGGAAGGCCGTATTCGTGGCTACCTGCCTGGCCTCGGCCGTGGGCACCACCTGCATGGCCTTCCTGGCCAACAAGCCCTTCGTCATGGCACCGGGCATGGGCCTGAACAGCTTTTTCGCCGTGATTTGCGGCAACATCGCCGCCATGCTGAAAACCGACTACACCAGCGCCTTCCAGGCGACCCTGTGCATCATCCTGGTGGAGGGCATTGTGTTCCTGCTGCTGAGTGTGTTCAACATCCGGGACAAGATCGTCACCGCCATCCCCCTGGGCGTGCGTCTGGGCATCGGCCCGGCCATCGGCCTGATGCTGATGAACATCGGCTTCGGCTCCAACGCCGGCGTCTATGCCGAGGGCAATGACTACACCTCCCCCTTCTACGTCATGAGGGATTTCTTCGGCGCCATGACTCCCAGCACCATTCAGGGCCACATGGGCAAGGAGTACAGCCAGATGGTGCTGTCCGTTATCACCATGTTTGTGGGCCTGTTCGTCATTGTGCTGCTGTCCAAGAAAGGCAAGAAATCTGCCGTTCTGGTGGGTATGCTGGCCGGGTCCATCATCTATTGGGCGGGCGACGCCATCTTCCTGCACAACAATCCCTTCGCCTCTCTGAAGGGGGCCAGCTTCCTGCCCAACTTCAAGGACATGGCAGAGGTCACCCTCTTTAAGTTCAATTTCCACGACTTCTTTGAGATTGGCTGGTTCACCGCCATCACCCTGATCATCACCTTCTGCATGATCGATATGTTCGACACTATCGGCACTCTGGTGGGCACCGCATCCCGGGCCGGCATGACCGACAAGGACGGCAACATGCCCAAGATGAAGGAAGCCCTCACCGCCGACGCCGTGGGCACCGTCTGCGGCGCCTGCTGCGGCACCTCCACCGTGACCACCTTCGTGGAGTCTGCCTCCGGCGTAGAGGCCGGCGGCCGCACGGGCCTCACCTCCCTCACTGCCGCGTTCATGTTCCTGGTGTGCCTGTTCATCTCCCCGGTGGTGGCCATCATCCCCGCCGCCGCTACCTCCAGCGCCCTGATCTATGTGGGCGTCCTGATGCTTCAGGGTCTGAAGAACATCAACTTCGACGACATCGACCAGATCGTGCCGGTGTTCATCATGCTGCTGGCCATCCCCATCTCCGGCTCCATCGGCCACGGCATCGGCCTGGCCATGATCTCCCACATGGTCATCAAGGTTTTCTCCGGCCATGCCAAGGAGGTCTCCGTGCTGACCTATGTCATCGCAGCCCTGTTCCTGGTGAAGTTCTTCGTGGTGGTGTAAAAACCAGCGAGGACACAAGGGATTCAAGCAAGTATGTAAAAAGCGAAGGACAGCGTAAAACGCTGTCCTTCGTTTTTTTTGAAATAGGGGAGAGCTGTTAGACATTTTCGGTCTGGGTCAGCATCCGCACGGCGTATTTCAGGAAGATTTTCACTGCCGGGGAGATATCCGTCCGGGAGTGGAGGGCCACGCCCATGGTGATCTGGGCCGGGGGATCCAGAGGCAGCTTGACTACATTGCAGATGTGACCGTCGGTGATGAGCTGGTTCATGACGCTGATGCCCAGTCCCTGCTCCACCATGGACATGGCGGAAAAGTTCTCCATGGTGGTGAAGCGAATATTCGGGACAATGCCGTTGCGCTGAAACAGGGCCTCCACGTCATCGTCACAGCCCAGGGCGGGCATGATGAAGGGATCCTCCTGACAGTTGCTCAGGGGGTAGGCCGCCTCCCCGGCCAGCGGGTGATCCGGCGGCAGCAGCGCCACCATGGGATCCTCCGCCAGGGGGATCCACTCGTAGGGCATCCCCTCCTGGTAGCTGAAAAAGCCGATGTCCGCTGTGCGGTCGTCCAGCCAGCCGGATACCTCCTGCCAGATACCCTCCATGAGGCGGATGGACACATGGGGGTAATCCTGCTGGAAGGCCCGGATCACCGCCGGCAGCCAGTGGGTGGCGATGCTGGAGTAGGAGGCGATGGTGACGCTGCCGATGAGCAGACCGTTGATCTCCGTGGCCAGCTCAAAAAGGCGGTCCTCCTGCCGTAGGAATTCCCGGATGGTGGGCAGCAGGAGCTGGCCGTTCTCCGTCAGGGCTACGCCCTTGGTGCTACGGCGAAACACGGTGAAACCCAATTCGCTTTCAAAGGCGCTGACCAGCTGGTTTACACCGGAGGGGGTGTAGCGCAGCACCTCCGCCGCCTTGGAGAAGCTGCCGGTTTCTGCCGCGGCCAGCACGGCTCTGCATCGTGCAGTTTCCATGAAAGACCTCCTTTTTAGGCTATTAGTAAAACTGATATAGGATATAATGCTTTGTAGCTTTACTTTTCTTGTTATTTATTCTACTATATGACCATAGAAAACGCAAGACCCCAAAAACAAAATCTTTAAGGAGGAATCTACCATGAAAAACATTTATACTTACATGTCTGTTGCAGTCGTGAACCTTGTGATGATGGTGGCATCCGCCTTTCTGCTGACTGCTGCCGACGCACCGATCCGTGAAGCGGGCGGATATATCACCCTGATTTTCGGAGCGATCACCGCCTGGGCCGTCGCCAAGGCGATGCTGGTGGAGCGGGACAGGGAAATGTATCACGAGCCCCGGCACAGTCACAATAACGCGTGATCTCATACAGCTAACACAGAGCGGCAACTGCCAGACTCTTTCTTCCTCTCTCCAAAAAGGAAAAGACGCACGAAAGTGCGTCTTTTCCTTTTTGACTGTGGGAGAAAACTCCGGGTTCAGCAGGTGAAAGCGGTTTTTTCCATAGCCTAAGGTGCCCTGAAACGCATGCATTTCAGGGCACCTGTTTTGTTTATGTTCAGCCGATGAGGCCGATGATGAAAATAGCCAGGATCATAATGGGCAGCACGATCATGAACACCCACTGCATCCAGCCGGCCACCTTCATGCCCTTGCCGGCATTGGCCTCCGCCTGGTAGTTCTTAAAGCCCCAGCCCCAACGAGTTACGCAGAAGAGCAGGTAGATCAGCGAGCCCAGGGGCAGCAGGATGCTGCTGACCAGGAAGTCTTCGCTGTCCAGCACGTCCCGCCCGCCGATGGGGTGGAAGCCGCTGAGCACGTTGTAGCCCAGCACGCAGGGGACGCTGGCGATGAGGATGAGCACGCCGTTGATGAGTGCGGCCTTCTTCCGGCTCCAGCCGAACAGATCCATGCACGAGGACATGATGTTCTCGATGACGGCGATGACCGTGGAGAAGGAGGCGAAGGTCATAAACAGGAAGAACAGCGTACCCCATATGCGGCCGCCGGCCATGTTGGTGAATACGTTGGGCAGGGTGACAAAGATCAGGCTGGGGCCGGAGGTCACCTCTACGCCGTAGCTGAAGCAGGCGGGGAAGATGATGAGACCCGCCATGATGGCTACGAAGGTGTCCAGTCCGCAGATGCGGGCGCCCTCGCTGAGGAGGGTGTGCTCCTTGCTCATGTAGCTGCCGAAGATTTCCATGGCGGCGATGCCCAGGCTCAGGGTGAAGAAGGACTGGTTCATGGCCGCGGCGATGACATTGCCCAGGCCCACGGCCTTCACATTCTCCCAATTGGGCACTAGGTAGAAGGAAATACCCTCCTTGGCGCCGGACAGGGTGAAGCTGTGAATGGCCAGCACCAGAATCAGCACCAGCAGGGCGCACATCATCACCTTGCTGACCCGCTCCAGACCCTTCTGCACACCGACGCTGCAGATTACCACGCCGGCGATCACCGTCACCGCCATCCACAGGCCCATTTCGGTGGGATTGGCCAGCATATCGAAAAACACCTGGGCACTGGCTTCCGCCTCCATGCCGTGGGTGAAGACACCGGTGGCGAATTTCACGAAATAGTTCAGCATCCAGCCCGACACGGTGGTGTAGTACATCATCAGCAGATAGCAGCCGATGATGGCGAACCAGCCGTGAATGTGCCACTTGCTGCCGGGCTTTTCCAGGGTTTTATAGGCCAGCACAGCGCTCTGGCGGCTGGCGCGGCCCACGGCCAGCTCCATGGTCAGCACCGGCAGACCCAGCACCACCAGCATAATCAGGTAGATCAGCACGAAAAATCCGCCGCCGTTCTGCCCCACCACAAAGGGGAAGCGCCACACATTGCCGATGCCAATGGCGCAGCCGGCGCTCACCAACAGGAAGCCCAGCCGGGACTTAAACGATTCTCTCTCCATAATTTTCCTCCACACAGGGCAGTTATCTGCCAAAATTAGCGTAAACAAACACATTATAATATATAACAATAAACCATTTCTTGTCAAGCGCCAAACGCCGCGCATCCTGCGGGGCACTCAAAATGACTGCATTTTCTCCGACGACATGCCGGCTTTTTCTCTAACAACGGGACTACGTTTTATGCGGCAGCAGGGCTACATTTTACGCGGCATACCTGACAGAAACGGCGGCACTGAAGCAAAACGGCGTTTTCCTGTGGACGAAAGGCGGGGGACGTGGTATAATGCCTGTGCCGGAGAGATGCTCCGGGTGAAAGGAACGGGACAGCCATGAACTATAAAATGGTTATATACACTATAGGACGGGTGGTGCTGCTGGAGGCGGCGCTGCTGGTGCTGCCGATGGTAGTGTCGCTGCTGTACGGGGAGAACTGCGCTCTGAGCTTTGCCCTGACCATTGTGGTGGCCCTGGCCACCGGGGCGCTCCTGACACTGCTGTGCCGGGGTGAGCACGGCAGCAGCTCCATCAAGGACGGGTTTATGATCGTGGCACTGACATGGATCGTGCTGTCGGCCATCGGGGCGCTGCCGTTTGTGTTTTCCGGGGAGATCCCCCGATATGTGGACGCTTTTTTCGAAACCGTCAGCGGCTTTACCACCACGGGCGCCACCATCCTGCCGGATGTGGAGGCCATGAGTAAGGGAATGCTCTTCTGGCGGAGCTTTACCCACTGGATCGGCGGCATGGGGATTCTGGTGTTCGTGGTGATGCTGCTGAAAACGCCGGACCGCTCCATCAACATTCTCAAGGCGGAGATGCCCGGCCCCACGGTGGACAAGCTGGCCCCAAAATCAAAGGATACGGCCAGAATTCTGTATCTGCTGTACATCGTACTGACGGTGGCGGAGATCGTGTTCCTCCTGCTGGGCGGCATGAGTTTGTTTGACAGCGTGGTCCACGCACTCAGTACCGCCGGCACCGGCGGCTTCGGCACCTACAACGCCAGCGCCGCCAATTTCAGTCCCTACATCCAGTGGGTATTGACTATATTCATGTTCCTGTTCGGCGTGAACTTCAACCTTTATTACCTGCTCCTGCTGGGACGGGTGAGGGATTTCCTGCACAACACGGAGCTGAAGGTATATATGGGCATTGTGCTCGTATCGGTGGCGGTGGTCACGGTGGATATTCTGCCGCTGTATCAGTCGGTTTCCGTGTCGCTGCGGCAGGCGGCCTTTCAGGTAGCGGCGGTTATGACTACCACGGGGTTTGTGTCCGCAGACTTTACGGTGTGGACGCCCCTGAGCAAGGCACTGCTGCTGATGCTGATGTTCGTGGGCGGCTGCGCAGGCAGTACCGCCGGCGGATTGAAAGTGTCCAGAGTGGCCATCCTGTGCAAAATGATCCGCAGGGATTTGCGCCACACCCTGCGGCCCCGGATGGTGGACGTGATCAAAATGGACGGCCGCCGACTGGAGGAGCAGACCGCCCACAGCGTGGCGGTGTATTTCGCCCTGTATATTCTGTGCGTGGGGGGACTGCTGCTGTGCCTGTCCTTCTCTCCCTTTGACCTGGAGACGAATCTGTTTGCCACGGTGTCCTGCTTCAACAACGTGGGGCCGGGCTTCGGCATGGCGGGACCTGTGGGGAATTACTCCCCCTACTCGCCGGTGATGAAGCTGTTCCTGTGCGCGGGTATGCTGTTGGGGCGGCTGGAGATTTACCCGATGCTGCTGCTGTTTGTGCCGGCGGCCTGGCGGAAAAAGTGAGACTGGGGGAAGAAAAACTGCCTTCAAAATTTATTTACAAATTCTTAGGGTAATTTTAAGGTAAATCGGGCATACTGTTCTTGCGGCAGGGGAATGGGAACAAAACCTGACCGGCCGTATTCATCTTTTTCATTTCTTTTTCTCTTTTTTTCAGAGCGGAAGAACGGGGCCAAGGCTCCGTTCTTCCGCTGCTTTTTTCATATTGGCGCATTTTGGGGCATAGAATGAAGCGTATCATTCAGTCTTGGGAGTGTTGCCGATGAAGGGAAACATGGAGCAGCGGGCCTGTGACGAGGCCGTTTACATCATAGAGAGCCGGGGAACCGTGCGGGATGCTGCACGGAAATTCGGCATCAGCAAGTCCACAGTGCATAAGGATATCTCCCAGCGGCTGCCCTTATTCAACCGGTCCCTCTACCTGCAGGTGAAGGCGATCCTGGAGGAGAACAAGGCGCAGCGGCATATCCGGGGCGGTATGGCCACCCGAAGAAAATATAAGGGAAGCTGAAAACAAGTCGACCGGGCCCCGGCTGGGGCCCGGTCGACCTGGTGGTGTATGGGGGGATTCGGTGCGTTATTCCGGTGGGTGATGGGGGCAGTGCAGGGGGTTACGGATGTCCCTGTTGCGGCGGACAAAATTTCCGCGCTGCCTTATGGCGGACGCCCCCAATTTTGACCGCGGCCACTCGCTCACCTTGCTTCTTCCGCCACTGGCGGCGTTCGGATCGCTCCCCACAGCCGGTGACATCGGTCACTGGCCCGCAATGACACATTGCAAGGAGTGCAGTGGGACGAAAAGACCTTTTTCGACACGCTGAAAAGCCGCCGGGATAACGGCGGCTTTTGGGCGAGGACATTATTTATGATAGAGCTTTTTGACCTCATACTTGGGCTCACAGCTGACGTGGATGCCCAGGCGTTTATAGAGCTTGGAATCCTCCTCCGAGAGGATGACGGAGAAGTGGGCATCGCTGCCCCGGAGATCATCCAGCTTCTTCAGCACCCGCTCCGCCAGAGGATTGGTGACGGCGGAGATGGACAGGGCGATGAGCACCTCGTCCGAGTGCAGGCGGGGATTGTGGTGGCCCAGGTGACGGAGCTTCATGTCGCTGATGGGGGCGATGATGGAGGCGGGCAGCAGATCCAGCTCCTTGTCGATGCCGGCCAGGAGCTTGATGGCGTTGAGCAGCGTGGCGGCGGAGGGCCCCAGGAGGGAGCTGGTCTTGCCGGTGACTACCCGGCCGTCAGGCAGCACGATAGCCCCGGCGGGGGCACCGGTCTCGGCGGCCCTGTCCAGAGAGGCCTGGACGGCGGGGCAGATCTCCGGGGTGACCCCGGCCTGCTGCATGACGATCTCCAGCTTGCGCACCACGCTCTCGTCGCACTTGCCCTTGGCCCGGTCCACCAGGCCCGCATAGTAGCGGCGGAGGATCTCCATGCGGGAGGCTGTCTGGCAGGCCTCATCGTCCACGATGGCAAAGCCCGCCATATTCACGCCCATATCCGTGGGAGATTTATAAGGAGAGGTGCCCTGGATCTTCTCAAACATGGCGTTGAGCACCGGGAAGATCTCCACATCCCGGTTGTAGTTCACGGTGGTCTTACCGTAGGCCTCCAGGTGGAAGGGGTCGATCATGTTCACATCGTTGAGGTCGGCGGTGGCGGCCTCGTAGGCCAGGTTCACCGGGTGCTTCAGGGGCAGGTTCCAGATGGGGAAGGTCTCATACTTGGCGTAGCCCGCCCGGATGCCCCGCTTGTTCTCATGATAGAGCTGGCTGAGGCAGGTGGCCATTTTGCCGCTGCCGGGGCCGGGGGCCGTGACCACCACGATGGAGCGGCTGGTCTCGATGTAATCGTTCTTGCCCAGGCCGTCGTCGGAGACGATGTGGGCCACGTCTGAGGGGTAGCCGGCGATGGGATAGTGCTTATAGCTCTTCACGCCCAGAGTGGTCAGGCGCTTGATGAAGGCATCGGCGGCGGGCTGGCCGGCGTACTGGGTAATGACTACGGAGCCCACATAAAAGCCCAGGCCCCGGAACACATCCGTCAGGCGCAGCACGTCGTCATCGTAGCTGATGCCCAGGTCGCCGCGTATTTTGCTCTTTTCAATGTCACCGGCGCAGATGGCGATGACGATCTCCACCTCATCCTTCATGGTGGCCAGCATGCGGATCTTACTGTCGGGCCGGAAGCCGGGCAGCACCCGGGAGGCGTGGTAGTCGTCAAACAGCTTGCCGCCGAACTCCAGATACAGCTTGTCACCGAACTGGCTGCGGCGCTCCTTGATGTGCTCGGCCTGCAGGGCCAAATACTTGTCGTTATCGAATCCGATCTTCATGTGCAGCACCCCTCTCAAAATTCCTTTTTAAAAAAATAACAGTGCAATTATACATCCCACAGGCGCAGGAGGAAAGGATTTTTTTCGATTTTCGGGGCCAAATTTCGGGAGAAAAAACGGTGGAAAATTTGGTGAAGAGGCGGCTTGTTTTTTGTCGGTTATTGGGGTATACTAAAAAATACACCCCTATTTTTACAGGAGGATTTTATGCGTTTTCAGATCATGCAGAAGAAGACCAACCAGTCTCCGGAGGAGTACAGAGTGTTCTTTGAAACGGACAGCATCGACGAGGCCAAGGACTTTGCCATGCGTCTGGCCTTTGACGAGACGAACCATGTGTATGTGCAGGACACCAGGCGGGATGAGATCGTGCGGGATTTCGACGCGCTGGTGTACAGAGTCTGAAAGGTCTAAAAGAGAAAAAAGAAAGGCATCGCAGAATTTCCTGCGATGCCTTTGATTTTTACGCGGGGGCTGCGGGATTACAGATAGCTGCGCATGCCCTCGGTGGCCATGGAGTCGTCCATGCTCAGGGTGACGGTGAACTTGACGCTGTTTTCTTCGCTGAAACGGTCCAGCCAGTGGAGGAAGTTCTCCACCTGGGCCAGGTCACTGCTGCCGGCGATCTTGGCCATGTTGTCCACGAATACATGGGAAATATCGTAATTGCCGGCATACAGGCCGCTGATGAAGCCGCGCAGGCACTCGAAAGAATTCAGGCTGTACTCCTTGGCATTGACCAGGCGAACGCTGGACTTAATGTCAAAGGTCATGTCCGCACCCGGCTCGATGCAGACCACGCTGCCGTTCTCAGACTCCACGGCGCTGTGAATGAGGTCAATGAGCTGCTTCGTCTTGCCGGCACCGTTTGCCCCCATGATCAGTCTAACCATAAGAAATCACTCCTTTGTCTATTTACGGTTGTATTGCTCTCAATATACCATACTTCTCCGCACTTGGCAATGGAGAAAGCAAAATTCATCAATTCTTTACGATTGGCGCGGAAGCTTTTCCCGCAGAGCGGCCCCCAGCTCCTCATAGCCGGGTTTGCCCAGAAGGGCGAACATGTTCTTCTTATACGCCTCTACACCGGGCTGGTCAAAGGGATTCACATCCAGCAGGTAGCCCGACAGGCCGCAGGCGTAGCAGAAGAAATAGATCAGCTCGCCCAGAGTGAAGGCATTGCGCGCGCCGCAGCAGATGCGGATGTTGGGAACGCCGCCCTCTACATGGGCCAGGAGGGTGCCGTCCATGGCCTGCTGCTTCAGATCGCTCATGGTACGGCCGGCCAGGAAGTTCAGCCCGTCGCCGTTTTCCGCATCATAGGGGACCGTCAGCTCATGGGCGGGGGGAGCAAAGCGCACCACCGTCTCAAACAGGCTGCGGCGGCCCTCCTGGAGATACTGACCCAGGGAGTGCAGGTCGGCGGTATATTCCACGCTGGCCGGGAACAGGCCCTTGCCCTCCTTGCCCTCGGATTCGCCGTACAGCTGCTTCCACCACTCGGCCATGAAGCGGAAGAAGGGGTCAAAGCAGGCCAGGACCTCGATCTCCTTATGCTGGTGCTGCAGCTCGTACCGGGCGCCGGCATACTGCCAGGCGGGGTTTTTCTCCATGTCCGCCTGGGCACAGACGGTCATCATGGACGCGGCACCGGCCATGAGCTGCTCGATGTCAATGCCCGCCACGGCTATGGGCAGCAGGCCTACCGCCGTGAGGACACTGTAGCGCCCGCCGATGTCATCGGGCACCACGAAGCTCTCATAGCCCTCGGCCGCGGCAAGGGATTTCAGGGCGCCCTTTTGCCGGTCGGTGGTGGCATAGATCCGGCGGGCGGCCTCTTCACGGCCATATTTCTCCTCCAGCAGCCTGCGCAGGAAGCGGAAGGCCACTGCCGGCTCCGTGGTGGTGCCGGACTTGGAGATGACGTTCACGGAGAAATCCACGCCCTCCAGCAGCTCTATTACCTCCGAGAGCTGGTCGCTGTCCAGCCCGTTGCCGACGAAGTAGATGTCGGGGGTGGATTTCTTCTTCAGGTTATAATTGGGGGAGCGGAGGCACTCGATGACGCCCCGGGCCCCTAAGTAAGAGCCGCCGATGCCTACTACCACCAGGGCCTGGGAGTCCCCCTGTATTTTCTGTGCTGCCGCCTGAATGCGCCGGAACTCCGCACGGTCATAGGTCTCCGGCAGGCGCACCCAGCCGGTGAACTCTCCACCGGCACCGGTTCCGCTGCGCAGCCGGTCATGGGCCAGGTGCAAACGGGGCGTCAGGGCCGCTTCATAGGGCAGGGGGATGAACTGCCGCATATGGGAAAGATCTACACCGATCATATGAAAGACCTCCTCTTTTGATTTGCCCCTATCTTACATCCGCGGAAGGAAAAAGACAAGAGAAAACCGACGATATCAGCCGAAAACAGCGCCCAGCAGCAATCGGAGGAAGAGATCTGACCAGCTCATGCGCTCTACATCCGCAGCGGAGGTCAGGGGCAGCTCCGCCAGAACGGTATCGCCGCTTTTGACCGTGAGCGTGCCCACGGGGGAACCCTTGGCAATGGGGGCGGACAGATCCTCCCGGAGCGTGACCGCCTGGGTGAGGCTGCCGGCCTGGCCTTTGGACACCAGGAGCTTGCTCTGGGGCAGCTCCGCCGCCACGGTGGGCGAGCGGCCCAGCCGGATGGGGACAAGGGGCGCTTCCGCCGGGGTGACATCTGCGAGGGCGTAGGCGGAGAATCCGTAATTGAGCAGGGTCTTGGCATCCTCAAAGCGCTGCTGACTGGTCTCGCCCCCCAACACCACGGCGATGAGCTCCATGCCGTCCCGCTCCGCCGTGGCGGAGATGCAGTAGCCGGCGGCATCGGTGGAGCCGGTCTTCAGGCCCGTGGCCCCGTCATAGAAGCGGATGAGCTTGTTGGTATTGGACAGACCGAACTGGCCGCCGCGGATGGTGTCCATCCAGATGGTGGTGAAGCGGCGGATATCCGTGTGCTTTCCGATCAGCTCCCGGCTCATGAGGGCGATGTCCCGGGCACTGGTGACGTGGCCCTCCGCCGGCAGGCCCGTGGGATTGGCAAAGTGGGTATCGGTCATGCCCAGCTCCAGGGCGCGGTTATTCATCTGCTGCACAAACAGCTCCGTCACCCCGGACACCTGCTCCGCCAGGGCTACGGCGGCATCGTTGCCGCTGGAGACGCACACGGCCTTCAAAAGCTCCTCCACGGTGATCTGCTCCCCTTCGGACAGGTACACCTGGCTGCCGCCCATGGAGGCGGCATTGGCGCTGACGGTGACCACATCCTCATAGTGCAGCTCGCCCCGGGCGATGGCCTCCATCACCAGAAGGAGCGTCATGACCTTGGTGACGCTGGCAGGCTCCAGCTTCTCCCGCTCGTTCTGGGCGAAAAGCACCTGGCCCGTCTCCTTCTCCATGAGCAGCGTGGCCTTGGCCTGCACCGGAAGCTCCGCCGCCCACACCGGCAGCGGAAAGCACAGCAGCAGGGCCAAAAGCAGTGCGGGAATCCTCTTTTTCATAGTTCGTCCTCCCCAAATAAGCTGGGGTATTCTATGCGCGGAAAAGAAAAATCATGACCGGCGATATTTTTCGGTTGCATTGAACGAAAAACTCTGCTATAATAGCAATCGCGATGCAGGGTTAGTACATCGGTAGTACATCGGCTTCCCAAGCCGAGGAGGCGGGTTCGATTCCCGTACCCTGCTCCAAAAAGAAAGACACCCCTACGGGTGTCTTTCTTTTTGGAGCAGCACTTTTGCTCCGCAAAAGTGGTCGCCTGCGGGCGGACGATTTAACATGCAAGGGAAACCCGACTAAGGTTTCCCTTGCATACATTCCTTTCCTTGCGATATACAGGAGTGTGCACGGGCAGCAAAACCTGTGGGCAATCACAAAAAAGGACTTCAGGAGAAATCTTGAAGTCCTTTTCCTTTTGCCTGTAAACCGCTGAAACGCAACCGTTCCCGTTCGGCCAACTCTTTTTCCTTTATGCTGACGGATCGCAGTAGCTCCGCCTGCTCTTTTTCGTATTTTGCAGCCATTCGGGAATAGCGCTCATCAGATAGCTTGCCCGCAAAATTATCCTCATAAGAAATAGAGAGGTTTTTCGTATGATTTACGGCTATGCAAGGTGTTCAACCAACGAGGGGGAGCGGGATATTAACAGGCAGGTGCGAGTGTGCGAATTCCTGAATCGCACAGTCAGTGCTATATTATAACGAATTGTGGGCTTTAGTCCAAAATACGATGCATCTATATTTTGACCTAAACAAAGTGATTCCGTGCATCTGTAGCGGGCTTTCACCTTGTCTCCACAAAAAATACAGCGAACTTTTGCTGTTCCGCTACACTTTTTACAGCGAACTTTGCAAATATCCCCAGATTGCGAGAAATCACTAAGACTACTTCCGCCTCATCTTCCTGCTGAATTCATTCAGCGTCTGGATGTGCCAGAGGCTTTTGCGGGTGATGGAGCAGAAGATTATCAGGCTGTATATTTCGCTGTATATCGTTGTCTTCGGCACAAAGCGCAGGATCATCACCCTTTGGAACCGGAAGAAAACAGGCACTCCGGCTGGCGGAGCGGAAGCGGCGCAGGGCCAATGGAGAACGGCTGAACCAAAAAAATAAACCGCCTGCCCCCATGCAGGCATCATAAAAGGGAGACTGCCACGAAAGGCAGCCTCCCTTGGTATTTCAATCTGTTTCCGTTTAGTCCGCGAACAGCGGCGTGGAGAGGTAACGGTCTCCCGTATCCGGCAGCAGAGCCACAATGGTCTTGCCTTTGTTCTCCGGCCGCTTGGCCAGCTGGATGGCGGCCCACACGGCGGCCCCGGAGGAAATGCCCACCAGCACGCCCTCCTTCTTGCCGATGAGCTTTCCGGTGGCAAAGGCGTCCTCGTTTTCCACGGTGATGATCTCGTCATAGACCTTGGTGTCCAGCACGTCAGGGACAAATCCGGCGCCGATGCCCTGGATCTTGTGGCTGCCGGCCACGCCCTTGCTCAGCACAGGGGAGGAGGTGGGCTCCACAGCCACCACCTGCACGTGGGGATTCTGGCTCTTCAGGTATTGGCCGGTGCCGGTGACGGTGCCGCCGGTGCCAACGCCGGCCACAAAGATGTCCACCTTGCCGTCGGTATCCTCCCAGATCTCGGGACCGGTGGTGGCCTTGTGTACGGCGGGGTTGGCGGGATTCACGAACTGCCCGGGGATAAAGCTGTCCGGGATCTCCTTTGCCAGCTCGTCGGCCTTGGCGATGGCGCCCTTCATACCCTTGGCGCCCTCGGTGAGTACCAGCTCCGCGCCGTAGGCCTTCATCAGCTGGCGGCGCTCCACGCTCATGGTCTCCGGCATGACGATGATGATGCGGTAGCCCCGGGCGGCGGCCACGGAGGCCAAGCCGATGCCGGTGTTGCCGGAGGTGGGCTCAATGATCACAGAGCCGGGCTTCAGCAGGCCCTTCTGCTCCGCGTCGTCGATCATGGCCTTGGCGATGCGGTCCTTCACGCTGCCGGCGGGGTTAAAATACTCCAGCTTGCCCAGAACCTTAGCCTCCAGGCCCTCGGCCTGCTCAATGTGAACCAGCTCCAGCAGCGGGGTCTTGCCCACCAGCTGGTCAGCGGATGTATAGATCTTACTCATAATAAATTCCTCCTCAGCGGTAATAATTTCTATTGGATAATTCCGGGGTCTGCACGTCTGCTTATCGGCAGCGGCAACATCGAAAGACATTGTGTGGATTCATTATATTACCAATCTTTCTTGTAGGTTTATATGGATTATAGGCCCGCAACATCCATTTGTCAAGGGGGAAGTTCAAAATATTTCATTGATTTACCTATTTCCCTGGTATATAATAGGTTTGCCATCGATTAACAAGGGCAAACACGCCCGTCAATCGATGGCAACTTCAGGAGAGGGGCGAAAACATGCTGATCTCAACCAAAGGCCGGTATGCCCTGCGGGTCATGATCGACCTGGCCGAGCACCAGGCGGAGGGCTTCATTCCGCTGAAGGTCATTGCTCAGCGGCAGGACATATCCGAAAAATACCTGGAGAGCATCATCAAGCAGATGGTCAAGGCGAAGCTGGTGAGCGGGCTGCGGGGAAAGGGGGGTGGCTACCGGCTGACAAAAGCGCCGGAGCAGTACACCGTAGGGAGCATCCTGCGGATCACGGAGGATTCCATGGCCCCTGTGGCCTGTCTGGAGCCGGGCTCCGAGGCCTGTCCACGGGCGGCCGAATGCCGCACGCTCTCCCTGTGGCGCGGCCTGGATAAAGTCATCAACGACTATCTGGACGATTTCACCCTGGCAGACCTGATGCACAGCGATCCCGGCGGCTATGACTATGTGATCTGACGCACAGTGACACGCTGGCACCCGCCTCCTGTAGAGGCGGGTGCTTCGTTTTTATTTCTCTCTTGCAAACAGAGCCGCGCCGATGATGCCCGCGTCGCCCCCCAGGCCGCTGCACACCAGCCGCGGGTGTCTGTGTGAATAAGCGGCCCCGTACTCCATCCGGGCCACCTCCTGCCGCAGCGGGGCCAGCAGCCCCTCCCCCTGCCCGGAAATGCCCCCGGCCAGAACCACCACCTCCGGGAAAAAGATGTTCACGATATTGCCGATTCCCACGGCCAGGTAGTGTATGTACCGGCTTACCACTTCCTCCGCCGCCGGATCCCCGGCCTCCCGGGCCAGAAACGCGGTGCGCCCGTCCACGCCGCCCATTTTTGCGGCCACGGCGTGCAGCCCGCTGTCCGGGCAGCGCCCCATAGCCTCCCGGGTCATGCGGATCAGCGCCGTGGCGGAGGCGCAGGTCTCAAAGCAGCCACGCCGCCCGCAGGCGCACAGCTGCCCGCCCTCTTCTATGACCATGTGCCCCAGCTCACTGGCGCAGCCGGAATAGCCCTTCAGCAGTCTGCCGCCCAGCACCACGCCGCCGCCCACACCGGTACCCAGTGTCACCACAACGGCGCTCTCCGCGCCCTTAGCGGCCCCTGCCAGCGCCTCTGCCAGAGCGGCGGCGTTGGCGTCGTTCACCAGCCGCGGCGAATAGCCTGTCAGCTCCCGCAGTGCCCCGCGCAGGTCATACCGCTCCCAGCCCAGGTTGCAGGCATAGAGCACCCGGCCCGCCCGGTCGTCCACCGTGCCGGGGCAGCCAATACCTACCCCTTCCGGTGCCTGCTCCCGGGCCAGCTGCCGGATCATCTCCGCCATATCTCTTGTGACAGCCTCCGCCCCCTGCTCTCTGCCGGTGGGCAGGCTGCTCCGGCGCAGGATGGTTCCCTCCTCCGTGACCAGCGCGCCTTTTATGTTGGTGCCGCCCAGATCGATGCCGATGTATGTCTTCATGCCGCCGCCCCCGTCTGCGGATGGTCGTCCCTCCGCCCTTTGTAAGCTGATTATGCCACGTCTTCCCGGTCCCTGTCAATGAGGGTATCCTCCCATAACAAATACGCCGCCCGGAAAGGGCGGCGTAAGACTGTCAAAAAACCTGTCATTGCCAGACCAGTCCGAAGACTGGTCTCGCAATCCGTTTCTCAAGGGCAAAATCATCTTATTCCTGCGGCGCAGACCCTCTCTGCGCCATATTTTTTCGTATATGAAGTATCCGTCCCGGCCATGATCCTTCACGAAGTACAGCGCCCGGTCCGCGCAGCGGAAGATATCCTCCTCCGGCTCCAGCTCGTCAGCGAACACCACGCCCAAACTCATCGTCACCTTGGGCAGCCCATCCTCTGCGGTGCGCATGCGCTTTTTCAGTGTGGCCAGCCTTTCCTCTGCCATCCGCCGGTTCTTCCCGCTCACACCCTCCATGATCACGGCGAACTCGTCGCCGCCCGCCCGGAAAATGCGGTCCGTGCTCCGGAACGTCGTCTTCATGTGCCCGGCCACACTGCGAATGATCGCATCTCCCACGGCGTGCCCGTAGGTATCGTTGAAGAATTTGAACCGGTCGATATCTCCCAGGAGCAGCGCAAACGCCGTCCCCTTCCACCTTAGGTCGTCCAGAGCCTGGTCAAAGGCACCCTTGTTCAGCAGGCCACTCAGAGCGTCGTGCTCCGCCTGGTGCCGAATGGGCATCTGTGTCTTCTGATTGTCTCGCAGCATTTTGTTGTAGGCCTCTGCCAGAGCCCGCACCTCCGCCGCGCCCACTGCCGGCATGGGCTCGTCCTGTTCCAACTTCCTGTTAAACAGCACTATGGGCTTCACAATGGACTCATAGGTCACCACGCTGGTAACGATCAGACACGCCAGCAGCAGGATCAATCCCCCGATCTGCCCGATGTACAGGCTTTTAAAAACATCGAATGCCTCCATCTGTCTTTCCTTGGTCAGCTTCACAAGATCTGCCGCGGTCCGGTCAACATTGGCGCTGATACGCCTCTTGGAATCCTGATACTGGTCGTCAAACACCAGCTCCCGTGCCTTTTCTGTTTTTTCCTCCGGAGAAAGGGCTGCGTCGGCTGCCGTCAGCTCCACCTGCTGCACCTCCTGGGGCAGGCTGTCCAACCAGACGCTCCAGCCCTCTGCCGTCAAACGCATAGCGTAGTATTCCGTTTCCATCAGCGTTTTGGAGTCCTGCAACGCCTGGCGCAGATCTTCCAGCACCTGCGTGTCGGACACCGCCTTCTCCAGCTCCTCCACAGCCGTCTCGCGCTGTCTGGTCACATTGGCTTCCACAAAATAGCCGTCCATATATTTTTGCTGACCGGTGACCACATAGAGCCGCACTTGCTCTGTAAGCGCATCCGACCCTCTCTGCATATTCTCTGTCGAATTTTCACAGAAAATATACTGCCCCGTTGCCTACTCCAGATCCCGCAGATCCCCGCATCCGTGAATCACGATGAATACCAGAGGCACCGTCAGCACCGCAGCGACCGCAACACTCTCCCTGTTGAATCGCTTGATGTGCACCATTCTTTTCTTCATCTCTCGTCCCCCATGGCGCTGTGTCCTTCCAATCAGCGTCATCTTAACGATAATTTGATTTTACGTAGTATACACTTTTATTCCCTTTCTGGCAATGGTAAAAGCCACAGTTTTACAAAAAACTGCGCCATCAATAATCATAAACAGTCAAATATCTTCCGTATTTAGCGTCATTCCGTATATATATATATATATTATAGCGCTTCGCCCAGCTTCTTCCGTGTGTCCTGCCGAATTTCCTTCCGCAGCCCCCGCAGATAGTCCGAGAACTCCACTTTGTCGTCCCCATAGGTCATGTTCAGCTCATACTCCCGGGGGATCCAGGTAGATAGCTCCGAAAAATTGTGCTGGATCACGGCCTCCAGATTGTCCAGGGCCTTGTAGATCTTCGCCTCCTGGGTCTGTCGGGCGTCCATCTCGCTGTACAGCGCCGTCATCTCCTCCCGATAGTTCTCCGGCAGAGTGTTCACCCACTCCCGCAGCAGCCGTTCCTCGGTTCGTTCATTCTCAGCCGTCTTATCAAAGCTGGGAATATCCCCGGTGAATGCCTCTCCCAGGTCGTGGATCAGGCACATTCTCATCACCTTGTCCATGTCCGCCTCCGGGAACTCATCCCGCAGGAAATACGCCATCAGCGTCACCATCCAGCAGTGCTCCGCCACGCTCTCGTGCCGGCCCTTGCTGGTGTAGCAGTGCCTGGTGGTATCCTTCAGCCGCTCCGCCACCGCCAACGCATCCAGCAGCCTTCTCGCTTCCATACCGCAACCCTCCGTTCTGATTTTTCAGCAGAATTATACCATCTTCCATCCCCGCCTGCAAGAACGGCGCGCAAAAAAGCGGCGCTCCGGAATTGCCGGCGCACCGCTTTTATTCTTCTGAAATATCCTTCTTATGCCAGGAAGCCCTTGAGGATGGTCTCCTCCGCCTCCTCCGGGGTCAGGCCCAGAGTCTCCAGCTTCAGCAGCTGGTCTCCGGCGATCTTGCCGATGGCGGCCTCGTGGATCAGCTGTGCGTCCGGGCAGTTGGCCGTGATGGCCGGGATGGACTCAATGTGAGCGCTGCCCATGATGATGGAGTCGCACTGCACATGGCCGAAGCAATGGCTGTTGCCCACCATCACCGGGTGGAACACCTGCTTGCTCTCGTCCTGGGCAACAGACCGGGAAATGACCCGGCCCTTGGAGTCCTCGCCGTTGAGCTCGATGTGCATGTCGCTCTCGGCCTCCTGCCTGCCGTGGGTCAGCAGCCGCTCGGTGACCACCACCTCGCTGCCCTTTTCGCAGTAGAAGCGGGTGTCCCGCTTGGTGGAGTCGATGCCGCGGATCTGGATGGTGTCCATCTGCATGGTGGAGTTCTCCCCCAGGTGCACGATGGTCTGGGGATTCATGACGTTGCGGCCGGTCTCGCCGGGGGCGTCCTCACCGTAGTGCTTTTCAGAGTAGTGAACCCGGCTGTTTTTGCCGATGTAGAAGGTGTGCACGCCGTCGTGGCGGCTCTCGTTGCAGCCAGAATTGTGGATGCCGCACCCGGCCACGATCTCCACGTCGCAGTCGTCCCCAATGTAGAAGTCGTTATACACCAGCTCGGACAGGCCCGTCTTGCTGATGATAACGGGGATGTGGCACTGCTCGCCCTTGGTGCCGGGCTTCACGCGGATGTCAATGCCCTGCTTGCCGTCGGTTTTGGGGGTGATCTCAATGTGCTCCGTGGACTGGCGGGCCTCGCAGCCGCTGTCCTTGCGGATATTGAACGCGCCCACGGGCTTGCCGGTGAGATCGGCAATCTTTTCCAGCAGCTTGGCGTCGATGTCGGTAATCATAGCTTGGCCTCCTTTTTCTCCAGTACCGGGCAGCCGCCCAGGGTGTCCGCCAGGATCAGGGGGAAGATCTCCTCCGTGGTGCCCCGGTGGGCGATGGCGCCGCCGGACACCACGATAATTTCGTCCGCCAGCTGGATGATGCGCTCCTGGTGGGAGATGATGATCATGGTGGTCTTGCCCTCCTGATGGATCTGCTCAAAGGTCTCCGTGAGCCTTGCGAAGCTCCACAGGTCGATGCCCGCCTCCGGCTCGTCGAAGATCATCAGCCGACCGTTCCTGGCCAAAATGGTGGCGATCTCAATGCGCTTGACCTCGCCGCCGGAGAGGGACACGTCCACCTCCCGGTCCAGGTAGTCGTTGGCGCACAGGCCCACCTTCGTCAGATATTGGCAGCAGCGATCCTTGGAGAGCTTCTCGCTGCCCGCCGCCAGCAGCAGCAGATCGTGCACCGTGATGCCCTTGAACCGCGGCGGCTGCTGAAAGCCGTAGCTGATGCCAAGCTTCGCCCGCTCCGTGATGGACAGGCCCGTGATGTCCTGCCCGTCATAGAGGATCTGCCCCTCCGTGGGCTGTACCAGGCCCATGATGACCTTGGCCAGGGTGGTCTTGCCGCCGCCGTTGGGGCCTGTGAACACCACCAGCTTATGATCCGGAATCACAAGGTCGATGTGATTCAGAATATCCACCGTACCCTCAGGCGTATCCACCCGATAGCAGATATTTTTCAGCTCTAACATGAACATTTCCTCCTTTTGAGGTCTTTTTACCGTAAATATATCCCATTTCGCCGCAAAGGTATATGACACTTGCAACAAAATCCAGATTTCGACCCATGCGTTCCTTATTTTAGCAGAACCTGCCGGGAAAAGCAATCCACCCCCGCCCTATTTTTCCCCATCCCCGCAAAAATTACACCAAAGTCCACCCGAGCCGCCCCCAGACCCCGAATCGATTTTTTGTCTCCAGTAAAGACTCCCCCTCCCCCTGCATACAATGGGTGCAAACAGAAAGGGGTGCCGGTATGGAGAACCAACAGACCTTAGAGCAAAAGAGAGCCGTATGGCAGCGGGTGAACCCCACCCTGCAGCCATACCCACCGGAAGAGAATACCCAGTCCGCCAACGTGTGCTGTATGGGGGCAGATGCTCAACGGGACATCGACGTGATCCGGGGCTTTATCGAGGAGGAGCTGTCAGACCGGCGGAGCTATCTGGCCTGTGCCGGTCAGGCCCCCAACCCCGGAGCCCGGCAGATGATGCGGCGCCTGGCGGCGGAGGAGGGCGGCCACGCCAGAAAGCTGATGGGGGTCTATTTCCTGGTGACGGGGCAGACCTACCGCACCTCCATCGCGCTTCCCGTGCCGCCCTGCCCTTGCACCTGGCCAGAGCTGCTGCGCCTGCGCTACCACGAGGAGAGCTGCGGCGGCCTCAACTACCGCCGCTCGTCCGACGAGACCACCGACCCATGCCTGTCGGAGATTTTTCTGGAGCTGTCCCGAGATGAATACCGCCACGCCCGGCATATTCTCTCCCTTCTGGAAAAACAAATGCCGATTTAATGAATAGGTCTTGCGAAACGGAAAAGAACCTGCTACAATACGCATAACAAATGGGCAGGTTGCAAGCCTTTTGTTGGAAAATTCCAAAGGAATTTTCGACAGTTTTACTTAAGGAGGACGCCCTTTATGAAAGAGTGTATCAGCAGAGATGCGGCTCTTGCCGCACTGAAGAAGTATAACAAGGAGCCGTTTCACATTCAGCACGGCCTGACCGTAGAGGGCGTCATGCGCTGGTACGCCAACCAGCTGGGCCATGGCGAGGATGCGGATTTCTGGGCCACCGTGGGCCTGCTCCACGACATCGACTTTGAACAGTGGCCGGAGCAGCACTGCGTCAAGGCCCCGGAGCTTTTGCGGGAGGCCGGCTGCAGCGAGGAGTTCATCCACGCCGTGTGCAGCCACGGCTACGGCATCTGCTGCGACGTAGAGCCCACGGCAGAGATGGAAAAGATCCTCTTCGCCGCCGACGAGCTGACGGGTCTCATCGGTGCTGCCGCCCTGATGCGCCCCAGCAAGAGCGTGCAGGACATGGAGCTCAAGAGCATCAAGAAGAAGTTCAAGGATAAGAAGTTCGCCGCCGGCTGCTCCCGGGATGTGATCATCACCGGAGCCGAGCGCCTGGGCTGGGAGCTGGATGATCTGCTGGAGAAGACGCTGGAAGCCATGCGCTCCTGTGAGGAGAGCGTCGCCGCAGAGATGGCTAAGCTGTAAACCTCCCCATAAACCGGTCGCCCCGGGGCACCCTCCTGATGGAAGGTACCCCGGGGCGGCTTTTCGCATTCTGTCAGCTTTTCCCGTCCAGGGTGGAGAAATGCTCCCGGGTCAGGCGCAGGAAGAGCTCCATGGCCGGAGTGATCCATTTGTTTTTGTGGTAGGTGCACACGGCTGTGATATGCTCCCGGGACAGATCACTGTCCAGGGCCTTCAGGGTACCGTCCGCCAGCTGCGCCGCCACGGCGAACCGTGGCAGCAGGGTGATACCCAGGTCGCCGGAGACACAGCTTTTCACCGTTTCCGTGTTGCCCAGCTCGATGATGTTTTCCAGCACGATGTTTTTCTCAGCCAGCCAGCGGTTTATGATGTGCTTATATGTGAAGAAGAGCAAGAAGCTGCTGAAGTTTATTCTGGATGACGGCACCGGCGAAGACCGGATGATCCTCACTGGCATTCACGAGTATTACGAGCCGGAGGAGCTGGTTGGGAAGACCTGCATCGCCATCACCAACCTGCCCCCGAGAGCGATGATGGGTATCGACTTCTGCGGTATGCTGCTCTCCGCTGTGCATCACGAAAACGGCGAAGAAAAGCTCCGCTTGCTGATGGTCGATCCTCACATTCCCACCGGCGCAAAGCTCTATTAAAAAAACTAAGGTCCTGCACCCGAACAGGTGCAGGATCTTCTTTTTAGTTCCGGCGGCGCAAAAATACGGGACTTCCTGGCCTCAAACCACTGACTTTGTTCGGCGATACAGGTACAATCATCTCATTATCTTGTGATATTCCGGCGAAAACGTGTCCGCTCCGGCGGGCGAAGCCGGGCAGGGCGGGGCCGGCTTTCCAAAGGGGAGTACGATACCCGTGACCACGAGGGAGGAACAGCGGATGAACAGCAAGAAGACGGTTCTGATTACGGACGACTCCAAGACCAACCAGGAGCTGCTGACAGCGATCCTGGGGGATAAATATCAGTACCTCTATGCTGAAAACGGTGCCCAGCTCATTGAAATGCTGGGCAGCGGCTTGGAGGCCGATATCATCCTGTTGGATATCAATATGCCCTGTGTGGACGGATTTCAGGTGTTGCAGGTCATGAGTCAGCGGCACTGGCTGGAAGAGACACCTGTGGTTGTGATTTCGGCGGAGGACGATCATGTTTTCCTCCAGCGGGCGTATGCCCTGGGGGCGGCGGATTATATCCCCCGGCCCTTTTCCTTGGTGGTGGTGCAGCGCCGCGTGGAAAACACCCTGGCCCTTTATACCGAGCAGCGCCAGCTGGTGCAGCTGGTGGAGGAGTAGGTGTACCAGCGGGAAGAGCTCAACAATGCTATGATCGATATCTTCAGCCGTACCGTCGAGCTGCGCAACAATGAGTCCGGCAAGCATACCCGCAGCGTGCATACGATCACCGAGCTTCTTCTGCGCCGTCTTGCGCAGATTACGGACCGCTATGCCCTTAATGAGCGCACCATCTCCATGATCGGCACCCTGTCGTCCATGCATGATATCGGCAAGATCGTCATACCCGAGGAGATTCTCAATAAGCCCGGCAAACTGACGGATGAGGAGTTCGAGATCATGAAGACCCACACCGTCCGAGGCGATGAGATCATCGGCACCGTGTCCGTTTCTCAGAACGCTCCGGCCATCCGCATGGCCCGGGACATCTGCCGCTGGCACCACGAGCGCTGGGACGGCCGGGGCTATCCCGACGGGTTGGTGGGGGACGAGATCCCCATTTCGGCCCAGGCGGTGTCCATGGCGGACGTATACGATGCCCTGACCAGTGACCGGTGCTATAAGAGTGCCATCCCTCACGAGCAGGCGGTGGAGATGATCTGCCGGGGAGAGTGCGGCGCGTTCAATCCGCTGCTGGTGCAGTGCCTGCAAGACATAGCGCCCCGCCTGCGGGAGCTCTCCGGCGGCGCTGTGGGCAGGTTCGACTATGCCAGCGAGGCCCAGACCCTTACCTCCGAGATGCTGGCGGATCGAGAGCTGCCTTTGGATGATCGCACCCGACGCTTGCTGGCCAATGAGAGAGAAAAAAGAGTTTTTCAAGGCCCAGTCCGGTGGTATCCAGTTTGAATATGACTGCCTCTCCGGCAAGGTCAGCCTGACGGTCTGGCGTGCCGGGGAGAGGCGCACCCAAGAGCTGTACGCCGCCGAGGGGGACAGCATCCATTTTCTCTCCTGAGAGGATCGGAGCACGCTGGTAGACAAGGCCTGCCGCACCACCCGCGACAGCACGGATGTCACCATGACGGTGCTGGCACCGGCGGATGGGGAGCACCGCTGGCATCGGCTTACAGCCCGGACTGTGTGGCCCCTGCGGGGAGACAGCTATATCTGCGTTCTGGGCCAGTTCACGGATATCCATGATCAGGTGACCTGCGCGGGCCTGGGCCAGCTGCTGGGGCAGGTGCCGGACGGGAAAATGATCCCGGATTTTCTGCGCAATATCTTCAGCGTGGTGCGCCTGGTGGATCCCTCGGATTTCAGCGTCCTGAAGATCGATGAGGACGGACAGCTGGTGACGGCTGGCGAAAAGTGCTATCAGCTCTGGAACCGCGATTGCTGCTGCGAGAACTGCTCTTCCCGCCAGGCGATGAAATGCAAGGGGATTATGACCAAGCTGGAGCTTCAGGGCAGTGATCTTTACCCCGTTATCTCCAAGTATATCCCCATCAACGGCCGGGACTGTGTGCTGGAGATGGCCTTCAGCATATCCGACGGCGGTGCCGGCGGCCAGGAGCCGCCCCTGCCGGATCGCACCCGTCTGCTGCTTCTGAGCCTGTATAAGGATCCCCTTACGGGTGCCTACGCCCGCGCCTATCTGGAGGACTTCCGGTCCAGTCTGGAGAAGGCGGACGCGGTGGCGGTGGTCGATATCGACAATTTCAAGCACATCAATGACAGCCTGGGCCATCCGGTGGGCGACAAGGCCCTGCGGCACATTGCCGGTATCATCGGTGCCGCCGTGGGCGACCGGGGCGTGGTGATCCGCTACGGTGGGGATGAGTTCCTACTGGTGTTCCATGAAATAGAGGAGCCCGCCTTCTTCCGGTTCCTGCAGGAGATCAAGGATAAAGTCAGTGCCTCCTGTCTGGAGGGCTATCCGGCCCTTCGTCTGGGCGTCAGCATCGGCGGCGCTTACCGTGCCGGTTCGCTGACGGAAGCCATCGCCCGTGCGGACAGGGAGATGTACCGGAATAAATCTGCCTGCAAGCAGAAACGGGACTGAGCGCCGATCGGAGCGTCGATCAGGCGAAATCCCTTGACAGGGCGGCATCGCTCGTCTATAATAAATCCGCAACTGCATACCGTTCCTGCCACCGGGTAGAGAATGTTCAGCATTCGATCACGCATCGTTAGGTCTTAGAAGATGCGCGGTCGGATGCTTTTTTGAGATCGGAAAGGAGAAAATCATCATGCTGCGCCGAGCCTGTCACTATTTCACCACCCAGGAAAAGCTCCTTTGGTGCGCCTCTGTGGGGGCCATCCTGCTGTCCTTCTTCCTGCTGGAGGACACCCAGTACCTCACTCTGACCGCCTCTCTCATCGGCGTCACCTCGCTGCTGTTCAACGCCAAGGGCAATCCCATGGGCCAGGCGCTGACGGTGGTCTTCAGCCTGATCTACGGCTATATCTCCTACGCCTGCGCCTATTACGGGGAGATGATCACCTACCTGGGCATGACCGCACCCATGGCCCTGCTGGCTCTCATCAGCTGGCTGCGCCACCCCTTCCGGGGCAACCGCGCCCAGGTGCAGGTGAACCGCATCTCCCGCCGGGAGCATGTGTTCATGTGGCTGCTGACGGCTGCGGTGACGGCGGGCTTTTACTTCATTCTCCGGGCCCTGGGCACGGCCAATCTCCTGCCCAGCACCGTGTCCGTGACCACCAGCTCCCTGGCGGTGTATCTCACCTTCCGCCGCAGCCCGCTCTATGCTCTGGGCTACGCGGCCAATGATGTGGTGCTCATCGTGCTGTGGCTGCTGGCGGCCCGGGCGGACCGGGGCTATCTGTCCGTGGTGGTGTGCTTCGCGGCGTTCCTGGCCAATGACCTATACGGCTTTATCAACTGGCGCAGGATGGAAAAAATGCAGACACAGGCCTGCCAAAAAAGTGCATAAAACATTCTTTTTGCCGCGGGCACTGGGCCTGCGGCAAAAAATTTTCTTGACATCGCAAAAAATACTGCTTTATTATATAGGTATATGACAACCTGTGAGTCTGAAAGGAGGCCGGCGTTTATGGAACGCATCACATCCCGGAGCAACGCCCTGCTCACCCATATCCGCCGCCTGGCATCCTCCGGCGGCTATCGCCGTCAGTGCGGCGAGTATCTGGGGGACAGCCCCAAGCTGCTGCAGGAGGCCCTTGCCTGGGGCGCGGAGCTTGTGGCCGTGGTGTGCGGCGACGGGGTGGAGCTGCCGCCGCTGCCTGTGTCCGCGCGCGCGGTGCGGGTGCCGGCAGACGTGATGGCCTCTGTTTCCCCCATGAAAACCCCTCAGGGCGTTCTGTTCACCTGCCGTATGCCCGGACTGACTCTGCCGGAAAAGCTCACAGGCAGACGCTATGCCGTGCTGGAGGGGGTGCAGGACCCAGGCAACGTGGGCACCGTCCTGCGCACGCTGGACGCCTTTGACGGCGACGGGCTGATCCTTTTGCCCGGCTGCGCCGATGTGTACAGTCCCAAGACCCTGCGCGCATCCATGGGGGCGGTGTTCCGCCGCCCGGTGTGGGCCTGCACGGCTCTGGAGCTGCGCGCCGCACTGGGCCGCAGCGGTCTGCCTCTCTACGGCGCTGCCCTGCGCCAGGATACGCAGGATGCCCGGCGCGTGGATTTTTCCCGCTGCGCCGTGGCTATCGGCAGCGAGGGACGGGGCCTGACGCAGGAGCTGCTGGATCTGTGTGACGGCACGGTGCGCATCCCCATGTCCCCCCGGTGCGAGTCGCTGAATGCCGCCGTGGCTGCCTCCGTGCTTTTGTGGGAGGCGTACCGGTGTGAGGAGGGGGAGTAGAGCATGTCGGGACTGAAATACTGGGTGTGGCTCACGGCGCTGCCGGGCCTCAGCGGGCAGAGCCGCCGGGCACTGCTGGAGCACTTCGGCTCTCCCGAGTCGGTTTACTATGCCGAGCCGCCGGAGCTTTTACAGGTGGAGGGCGTTACCGCCGAGCAGGTGCGCCTTCTGTCGGATAAGTCCCTGGCCGCAGCCGACAGGATATTGGAGGACTGCGCCCGTAAGGATATTTTCCTGCTGACCATGCAGGATGTGCTCTATCCCCAGCGCCTGCGCAATATTTACGATCCGCCTTTGCTGCTGTACGGAAAGGGAGCCATGCCCCTGTTCGACGAGGAGGTGGCGGTGGCCGTGGTGGGCACCCGCCGCTGTACGCCCTATGGGGTCCGCACGGCGGAGCGCTTCGGCTTTGAGATGAGCAAGCAGGGAGCGCTGGTGGTCTCGGGCCTGGCCCGGGGCATTGACGCGGCGGCGCACCTGGGTGCGCTGCGGGCCGGCGGCCTGACCGCCGCCGTGCTGGGCTGCGGTGTGGACGTGGTATATCCCACGGAAAACGACAGACTCTATGAGGATGTGGCCGCCTCCGGTGTGCTTTTGTCGGAGTATCCGCCGGGTGCGGAGCCGCTGGCCTGGCACTTTCCGGCCCGCAACCGGATCTTAAGCGGCCTGTGCCTGGCTGCCCTGGTGGTGGAAGCGCCGGAAAAGAGCGGCGCGCTCATCACCGCTGCCACAGCCCTGGAGCAGGGACGGGACGTGTTCGCCATTCCCGGCCAGCTGGACGCGGAGAACAGCGTGGGCTGCAACCGCCTCATCCGGGACGGCGCGGGCCTTGCCGCGGAGAGCTGGGACGTTCTCCGGGAATATCAGAACCGCTACCCTCATAAACTGCACCCGGACGGGGAAAAGCTGCCGCCGCTGCCGAAAAAGAGCGACATTTTCTATCCCGAGCGCAGCAAAAAGCCCAAAACGGCTCCCTCGGGCCTGCCGGTGATCAACGTCCGGCGCAACGCAGAGGGTCTGACGGATGACCAGATCAAGGTCCTGCAGATCCTGGATGATAAGGTACCCATGCTGACGGATGACATCGCCCTGCGGGCCAATGTGCCTGTGCGGCGGATCCTGTCGGCGGTGACAATGTTGGAAATAGACGGTTTCACCCGCCAGGAGGGACTGCGCAAGTTCGTCCGGACGGTGGAAGTCGAAGACACAAAGGAGTAACAGAGCATTATGGCAAAAAAGGCTGCAAAAAACCTGGTGATCGTGGAGTCCCCGGCCAAGGCGAAGACCATTGGCAAGTATCTGGGTCCGGATTACCAGGTCATGGCAAGCATGGGCCATCTGCGGGATCTGCCCAAGAGCAAGATCGGCGTGGATGTGGACAAGGATTTTCAGTTAGATTATAAGCCCATCAAGGGCAAGGAGGAGATCATCCGGGAGCTGAAGAAGGCGGCGGACAAGGCCGACATGGTCTATCTGGCCACCGACCCGGACCGTGAGGGAGAGGCCATCAGCTGGCATCTGAAGTACCTGCTGGATTTGGACGACGCCAAGACCCGCCGGGTCACCTTCAACGAGATCACCAAGAAGGTGGTGCAGGAGAGCATCGCCGCTCCCCGGCGCATCGACCAGGATCTGGTGGATGCCCAGCAGGCCCGGCGTGTGCTGGACCGCATTGTAGGCTACCGGCTCTCACCTCTGCTGTGGAAGAAGATCCGCCGGGGCCTGTCAGCGGGGCGGGTGCAGTCGGTTGCTATGCGGCTGGTTGCCCAGCGGGAGAAGGAAATCGAGAATTTTGTGCCCCAGGAATACTGGACGCTGGATGCACTGCTGAAAAAGCAGGGTCTGAGCACTGTGTTCAAGGCGCACTATTACGGCAAGAACGGGAAGAAGTATGAGCCCGCCTCCGAGACTGAGACCCAAGAAATCTGCCGGGAGGTGCAGGCCCAGCCTTTCACCGTCAAGAGTGTGAAGCGGGCGGACAAGCAGCGCTCGCCGTCTCCTCCCTTCACCACCTCCACCCTTCAGCAGGAAGCCTCCCGCAAGCTGAATATGACCCCCCGGCGCACCATGGCCATCGCCCAGCAGCTGTATGAGGGCGTGGAGATCACCGGCGAGGGTGCCGTGGGTCTGATTACCTACATGCGTACCGACTCCCTGCGCATCTCCCACGAGGCGCAGGTGGCGGCCCGCAGTCTCATTGACAGCCGCTACGGCAGCAATTACCGCCCGGATTCCTTCCGCCAGTACAAGGCCAAGGCCGGGGCTCAGGACGCCCACGAGGCCATCCGTCCCAGCAATGTCGCCCTGACCCCCGAGCAGGTGAAGGGCGACCTCACCGGGGAGCAGTACCGGCTGTACCGGCTGATCTGGAGCCGTTTTCTGGCCAGCCAGATGGCAAACGCCGTCTATGACAGCGTTTCCGTGGAGCTGGATGCCGGGGTGCACACCTTCCGCGCCAGCGCCAGCAACCTGAAATTTGCCGGCTATACCGCTGTCTATGAGGAGAGCCGGGACGAGGAGAAGGAGGACAAGGAGCCGGCTCTGCCGCCTCTGGAGCAGGGGGAGAGCGTGGTGCTGGACCATATGGAGCCGCTGCAGCATTTCACCCAGCCTCCGGCCCATTTTACCGACGCATCCCTCATCCGCGCCCTGGAGGAAAACGGCATTGGCCGTCCCTCCACCTATGCCCCCACGGTCTCTACCATTCTGGATAGGGAGTATGTGGTGAAGGAGGGTAAGTACCTGCGTATGACCCCTCTGGGCTCCGTGGTCAATGACCTTATGTGCCAGCGCTTCCCCAAGATCGTGGACGTGAAGTTCACCGCCAACATGGAAAAGGAGCTGGACGAGGTGGAGTCCGGCGACAAGAACTGGAAGGCTCTGCTGGGCGAGTTCTACGGCGACTTTGACCAGAACCTTACTCAGGTGGAAAAGGATATGGAGGGCGTGTATATCAAGGTGCCCGACGAGGTCAGCGAGGAGAAATGCGATGTCTGCGGGCGCAACATGGTGGTAAAAACCGGCCGTTTTGGCCGCTTTCTGGCCTGCCCGGGCTATCCGGAGTGTACCTTCACCAAGCCCCTGGTAGTCCAGATGCCAGGCCGCTGCCCCAAGTGCGGCGGGCGGCTCATGAAGCGCACCGGTGTCAGCCAGAAGACCGGCAAGCAGTATACATACTACTGCTGCGACCGCTCCACCGCCGCCGATGAGAGCCAGCGCTGCGACTTCCGCACCTGGGATGTGCCCACCAAGGAGGACTGCCCGGTGTGCGGCCAGACCATGTTCAAAAAATCCGGCCGGGGCTTCAACAAGCCCTTCTGCATCAATCCGGAGTGCTCCAACTTCCTGCCGGAGGACAAGCGGGGCTACCAGAAGAAGACCGATACCGCCGAAAAAAAGACGGCGGCTGCCGGGAAAAAGACGGCGGGGAGCAAGACCGGTAAGACGGCAAAGACCACAACAAAAACCACGACCAAAACCACGGCCAAAAAGACAAAAAAGACGGCCGAAAAGGAGTAAACCATGCATGTGACGGTGATCGGCGCGGGACTGGCCGGCAGCGAGGCTGCCTGGCAGCTGGCCCAGCGGGGCATTGAAGTGACGCTGCGGGAGATGAAGCCGGAGAAAATGATCCCCGCCCACACAACGGAATATTTTGCGGAGCTGTGCTGCAGCAACTCGCTGCGCTCGGATCAGCTGGAAAACGCAGTGGGACTGCTGAAGGAGGAGCTGCGGCGGCTGGACAGCCTGATCCTGCGCTGTGCCGACGCCACCCGCGTTCCCGCCGGGGGCGCGTTGGCGGTGGACCGCCACGGCTTTGCCCGGATGGTGACTGAGGAGATAAAAAACCATCCGGGTATCACGGTGGTGCCGGGAGAGGTCACCGAGATGCCCCAGGGGGAGGTGCTGGTGGCCACAGGGCCGCTGACCTCCGACGCCTTTGCCCGGGAGCTGCTGGGTCTGCTGGGACAGGAGAACACCACGCTGAACTTTTTCGACGCGGCGGCACCGCTGGTGAGCTTTGAGAGCGTTGACATGGAGTCGGCGTACTTCGCCTCCCGCTACGACAAGGGCACCCCGGACTACATCAACTGTCCCATGGAAAAGGACGAGTACCTGGCCTTCTGGCAGGAGCTGACGAAGGCGGAGGAGGCAGCGGTCCACGGGTTTGAGGACGGGCAGGTGTTCGAGGGCTGCATGCCTGTGGAGGTCATGGCCCGGCGGGGAGAGGACACCCTGCGCTATGGGCCGCTGAAGCCCAGAGGGCTGAAGGATCCCAAGACCGGGCGGGAGCCCTACGCCGTGGTGCAGCTGCGAAAGGACAACGCGGAGGGGTCGATCTACAACCTGGTGGGCTTCCAGACCCACCTGAAATGGCCCGAGCAGAAGCGGGTGTTCACCATGATCCCGGCCTTGAAAAACGCCCAGTTCCTGCGCTACGGAGTGATGCACCGGAACACCTATCTGGATTCGCCCCGGCTGCTCGACCGCTACTACCGGCTGAAAAGCCAGCCCCGCATCACCTTTGCCGGGCAGATGACCGGGGTGGAGGGTTATGTGGAGTCCTGCGCCAGCGGGTTCCTGGCCGGCATCGAGCTGGCCCGGCGGCTGAAGGGACAGGCTCCCATTGACTTTCCCCGGGAGACGGCCATTGGTGCCCTGGGACTGTATGTGAGCAACACATCCGTGGGGGCGTTCCAGCCTATGAACATCAATTTGGGGATCATTCCGCCCCTTGACCACCGGGTGAAGGGCAAGCGGAACAAGAACGCCGAGCTTTCGGCCCGGTCCCTTCAGATCATAGACGATATGCGGGAGGAGGTACTTGCCTGATGAAGATCATTCTGGATGCCATGGGCGGCGACAATGCGCCGCTGGAGATCGTAAAGGGCGCCCTGGCCGGACAGAAGCACTGGGGCGTGGACATCGTGCTCACCGGAGAGGAAAAGGCCATCCGGGAGGCACTGGCCCAGTGCGGCGCACAGGAGCTGCCGGCGGGCATGGAGATCGCAGCCACCACGGAAACGGTGGAGATGTGCGACGACCCGGCTACGGTGTTCCGGCGCAAGAAGGACACCTCCATGGGCGTGGGACTGACCATGCTGCGGGAGGGGAAGGGAGATGCGCTGGTCTCCGCCGGCTCCACCGGGGCTCTGCTCACCGGGGCCACCCTCATCACCAAACGCATTCACGGCATCCGCCGGGCGGCTATGGCACCGGTGATCCCCACCACCACGGGGCAGGCGGTGCTCATCGACTGCGGCGCCAACGCCGAGTGTACGCCGGAATATCTGGTGCAGTTTGCCTACCTGGGCAGCTTTTACGCCCAGCAGGTGTTGAGGCTGGCAAAGCCCAGAGTGGGCCTGCTGAACATCGGCGCGGAGGACAGCAAGGGCACCGACCTGCAGAAGCAGACCCTGGCCCGGCTGCGCCAGGCCGGGGAGGAGGGCTACCTGCACTTCATCGGCAACATCGAGGCCAAGGAGGCCATCAAGGGCGGATGTGACGTCATCGTGACGGACGGCTTTTCCGGCAACATCCTGCTCAAGACCATGGAGGGGGTAGGCTCCTTTGCGGGAACAGCCCTGAAAAAAATGTTCAAAAAGAACCTGCTGACAAAGCTGGCGGCGCTGGCGGTGATGCCGGGACTGAACGAGTTCAAAGGCAGGCTGGATCCCAACAAGGTGGGCGGAACCGCCTTCATCGGCATCTCCAAGCCCGTAATTAAAGCCCATGGAGCCTCTAACGCCGAGGCCATCGAAAACGCTATCGGTCAGGCCAAGGAGTTTGCCCAGAGCGGATTGATCCAAAAGATCGAGGAAAATATAGATTTAATGAGAATTGAACAATAAAAGCCAATTTGACTATTGACATACATACGTCAATGCAGTATTCTTTTTCAAGACATATTCGAAAGGAGAAGAATTCGATATGACAGCAGAGGAAATCTTCAAAACTATGCAGGATCTGATCGCAGAACAGTTTGCCCTGGACGCCGGGGAGATCACCATGGACAGCTCGTTCGTGGATGACCTGGGCGCGGACTCCGTGGACCTGGTGGAGCTGGTCATGGCCATGGAGGAGGAGTTCGACGTGGGCGAGATCGACGAAGAGGATCTGGCCGGGCTGAAGACCGTGCGGGACTGCGTGCAGTATTTGAATCATAAAATCAACGGTTGAAAAAAGAGACCCCACAGGAAAGAAGCCTAGCAGTGTCCGCGTCTGCGGACACGAAAAAACTGAGATCATTTTCGCCCGCGACATGTGCGTGGGCGAAAATTCTTATCAGGCTGCGGGAGCTTTTTGCGCCGCTGGGGTTTCCTTTTTCAGCTGTGGAGAGGAGTTTTTTCATGTTCACACTGGAGGAAAAGCTGGGCTATCGGTTCAAAAACCGCGCCCTGCTGGAAAACGCCATGCAGCACAGCTCCTACGCCAATGAGCACCGGGGGGCAGGCATGGGCAGCAACGAACGGCTGGAATTTCTGGGAGACGCCGTGCTGGGTATGGTGACGGCGGAGTACCTGTACCGCAGGCACCCGGATCTGCCGGAGGGGGATCTGACCCGCATCCGGGCGGCCCTGGTCTGCGAGGAGAGCCTGCACGAGGTGGCCCTGCGCCTGGGGCTGGGAAAGCATCTGAAGCTGGGCCGGGGCGAGGAGCAGGGCGGCGGTCGGGAGCGGCCGTCGATTCTGGCGGATGCCACGGAGTCGGTGTTCGCGGCGGTCTATCTGGACGGCGGCATGGAGGCGGCGGCGGAGCTGATCCATCGGGTGCTGCTGGACAAGGAACGGGAGAAAGCCGTGGAGGAGCGGCGGCGGGACTACAAGACGGAGCTGCAGGAGCTGGTGCAGCGCAAGAGCGGCTCGACTCTGGGTTACCGGATGGTTTCCGCCAGCGGGCCGGATCACGCCAAGGTCTTTGAGGCCGCCGTGCTGCTCAACGGAGAGGACTTTTCCCGGGGGAAGGGACACAGCAAAAAGGAAGCGGAGCAGGCTGCGGCCCGGACTGCGCTGAAGATACTGAGAGAGGGAAACTGACACGGAAAATGACGCCTGCTGATTTTTGCAAAGCAAAAATCAGCAGGCGTCAATTAAGCCGAGATATAAAGAAAAGACACGCAAAGGCGTGTCTTTTTGTGTCATAACGCAACACTATAGATTTTTTTCGAAATTTACTTTCAAAAAATCGTCGTATGACAGCAAGAAAACCTTGACGCGCAGAGCTCACTTGCCTTTTGATTCTTCAGTTGTGTCAGAGACTGCTCCTTCCAGCAGATCTGTCACTACCTGATTAAGCTGTGCGGCATTCTTAGCAGTAATGACCGGCGTGTCTGACTGGGACTCAATGTCTTTTCTGGTTCGTCCAGCCACCTGACCGCCCGCCTTGGCAACTGCCAAATTCTCTTGGAAGGTCGTTGGTTTGCGATCTCTTGAAAACTGAGTGGTAGTGGCCTCCGCCAGCATATTCAGTACCAGTTCCAGCGTAGTCATGTTATCACGAAGGTTTTCCTTTTTCAAGCCCTTCAGATTTTTGTACTGCCGGGTGGACATGCCAGACCAGGCTCGGGAAATCTCGTCCGTGAGGATGGCGTACTCTACGCCTTTCTGCACACCGCAGGCATCCCATTCATCCGTCAGTTCTTTACGAACCTGGATGGCCTGCAGCCGCTGATTGATCCACTCACGGCTGTAACCCTTCTGGAGATAGGTTTCCAGAGCGCGGTCAATGGTCAGCTCCGGGTCGATGGTCTCCTCGATACGCTCTCGACCGACCTGTGCCAGCCACAACTTGAACGGTTCTGCCTTCGGGGAAGGAATAGACTGGATGATTCGGAGAAGCTGCTCGGTATCGGCTACATCAGTCAATCGTTTTTTGCCATCCGAAGCGGTCATTTTCAACTGGTTACAAGCTGTAACCGTTTCATTTCCCTCATCCTTCAGGCGTTTCTTCGTTACCTTCCAGTAGTTACGAGCTGCCTGATAATCTGGCTGATCAGTCAGCACAGCTACCACATCAACGACGGAAAAGTACCATTCTTCCTTTTCCTCATCCCATGCGGTTCGAATACGCTTGCCTTCGAACAGTTGGATATTATCGTTTTGTGCCATTTGAATCACCTCGTTCTGTCATGAATTCTTTCAAAAGTCCTTGGCAGCCATCCAGCACATCCTGCCAAGTCGCCTCGAAGTCCTCGGTGTACCATGGGTCTGTCACATTGCCGGGATGGGCGGTGTGATCCATCAGGAGGGACATCTTGCCGACATAGTCGCCGCCGCAGATACGGTACATATCCCGGAGGTTGGCCTGGTCCATGCCGATCAGGAGATCGTATTCGTCGTAATCCCGATTTGTCAACTGCCGTGCGGCATGGCCTTCGCAGGAGATCCCATGCTCGGCCAGCTTGCGCCGTGCCGGAGGATAGACTGGGTTGCCGATCTCCTCCCGACTGGTAGCCGCTGATTCGATATGAAATTGCGATGCCAGTCCCGCCTTTTTTACCAAGTCCTTCATCACGAACTCGGCCATGGGGCTGCGGCAGATATTGCCATGACAGATAAACAGAATCCTCTTCATACTGCGTTCTCTCCGAAATCTCATCGTTGCCCTCATTATACCACACATCGACCTTTTCGTCGAGAACACTTTCCAGATACGCAGAATCCTCGATCATTCGCAGAAGCTCCGCCTTGGATAGATTCCGTGCTGTAGCCTGCCGGATGTACCAGCGGCGCTCCTCTGCGGGCAGCTCTGCCTCCATGATCACAACGTTCTGTGTCCAATTCAAGTGAAGCGCTTCGCCAAGCAGTTCCGGCGTGCCGCTGTACAACTGCCAGAAATCCCGCATCCGGCGCACATTGCGCGGAGAGAAGCCGGTCATATCCGGGTATTGTTCTTTTATGAACTCCGCAGCAGCTACCGCTGCACCCTTTTCCGAGTGGGCACAGACGGCCTTGCCGATTTCGCAGTACAGCTCCATCTGCGGCAGATCTGCTTTCATGACAGATTCCAGTGTGGCAAACATTGTGCTGTAGTCCACAGCCTTTCGGATATTCATAGTTTCTCCTTTCCGGCGCACAGCGCCTGATTCAACGCTCAAGGCAGAGAAAAGCACGGTAACATCGCCGTGTTTTTCTCTGCCTTGACCTGTTTCAGATAACTTGTACGATCTGCTCCCAGAGCAGTATGTGCTTTTCATCAATGGCCCGGTTGTCGTGGTAATGGCCGAACAGCCAGTAGTGATAATGTGCTCTCTCCTTGACCTCCTGCAGGAAATCTGTGAGCGGGCCTGCCTCATTGTGGCGGTTTTCCATGAGAGCAATGCTGGTGGGAGCGCAGTGCGTGATAACATAGTCCACCGCCCAATCGACCTTGGCCAGATTTTTCCGTGCTTCAGCGTACTCCTCCTCAGAAGGCATCTCCTGCGCCCACCACGAAATGTGATTGATGCGATACCTCGCTCGGGGCTTTCTCTGCAGCATCAGGAGCTTTCGCTCAAAATCCGGAGCACCCGGTTCCAGAATGCCGTCCTCCGTATCATGGCTTTTTGCTCCGCCCATGGTAAAGAAGTGATAGCCTTCCAGCTCGAAGACCTGTCCACGCATCAGGTGCAGGACATGAGAGCGAATGCGGTGTACCTTGCCGCCGTGCCAGTCTTTCACCGGATATCGTTCCAGTGCGTCGTAGTTCTCATGATTCCCGCAGACGAAGGCCAGCGTGAACGGAAGACTTTCCAGCCAGTCCAATGCAGCCTCGTCACGGCCGTCTCCAAACCACACACCACCAAAGTCTCCGGCACAAATCACGATGTCCCGCTTTGTCATTTGTGCCTGCTCCGGGAAATATTTCGGCTTGAAGCGTTCAAAGTTTCCGTGGCAATCACCGGTTACAAAAATCATCTTTCCACCTTCTTTCAGTACATAATTTTCTGGCAAATCTCAATGCCGCCCTTCAGGGTGACTGCGACCTCATCCTTGGATAGGATTTTTACTGTCTCCACCAGTTGGCGAACGGCGCTCTCGTCCCACTCTGTAATGTAGGGCGATGCGTTTTCCAATGTCTGTGCGGCATCCATGATGCGCTGATTGGCTTTTGCCTGTTCGTTGTTATTCGCGAGGATCACGGACCGTTTTTCCTTCAGGAAAGTCTGCTCGTCCAGTATTTCTTTGAACTGACCGCCATAGGCGGTAGGATCATCCGTGGCCTTTTCCAGCAGTGTTTGGAACTGCTGCTCCAGCACCCTCAGCCTGCATTCAATATCTCCAAGGCTCATTGTGCCACCAGGGAATGGGATGAGCTCCGTTTCCATTGCAGCTGTGATCTGCCGAATCAAGCTATTCTTGTCAGCCATGGCTGTATTCAGGACTGCGAGGATCGCTTGCTGGAGTGGTGCTTCATCCAGTGTGGGCGAATTGTGGCAGTATTTCTTACCGTAGTCCAATCGGCTCACACAGCGCCACACGACTCGTTTTTCACCGTTTCGTGTCCATGTGCAGCGGCGATACAGGGTCCCGCACTCACCGCAGACCAACCGCTCCGAGAGCGCATACTTGCTGGCGTAGGAGGCCATCCCTGTGACTGCGTTTTTAGAAGGACTCTTTGCTGCATTCCGCCGTGCCATCTCCACCTGTACGGCATCATACTTTTCACGGCTGACAATGCCCTCGTGGTGATTTTCAATGAGGTACATGGGAAGCTGGCCTGTATTCTTGATGGCCTTGCGGTTGATAAAGTCCTGCCGGAAGGTCTTCTGCATCAACACATCACCGCAGTATTTTTCATTCTGCAGGATGCTACGGATGCGGGAAATGGTCCACTCCGGAGAATCCTCGAAGCACTTGACGCCTTGCTGTTCCAGTTCATCTTTGATCATCCGCAGGCTGGCTCCGGTGAGATAGCGCTCATAGAGCCATCGGACGATTTCGGCCTGTTTCGGAATGATCTCCGGCTGACCATCCTCACCTTTGCGGTAGCCGTACAGCTTTTTATATTGGATGCTGACCTTTCCGGCTTCCATGGCGCGGCGTTTACCCCATGTGACATTGGCGGAGATAGATTCACTTTCAGACTGGGCGAAGGCACCGGAGAGGGTGATTCGCAGCTCACTGTCCTCCTCCAGAGAATTGATATTTTCCTTCTCGAAGATGACTGCGATGCCGAGCTGCTTGAGCGCCCGGATATAGTAGAGGCAGTCCACCGTGTTGCGGGAGAAACGGGAAACCGACTTGGTCAGGATCACATCGATTTTCTATTGCATTGGATCTCCTTCCTTTGATGATTTTTCACTGAAAGGTTATCGTTGCGCCAAGATACTCGCTGTGGTATAATAAAAGTGAAAGAAAGTTGATCACATGAATCAAATTGCCACTTTGGGAAGCGATGCAGGCTTCAGCATCTTTTCCTACGGAGATCGGGTCATTCGCTTCAAAGCGCCGTATTCATTAGAGCGATATACCGCCGTTAAGGAATGGGACAATGGGTATCTTGTGGTCATGGCCAAGTACCGCCACGACCCGCATCCCGAGGAGGAATACATTGGCCTCCTCCCGATATTAAACGGTCTGTATATCAAACGCCCAGGAGTTTTTGAAGCCGATCAAGGAGGTCGCGATTGCAAATGGTTGCTATTAAGCAGGTCGCCGATGATGCGGATGTTATCATCCTATAAATACCTACACATATAGATATTCTAAGGAGGTGCGGAGCTGTGACTTTACACCAGCTGCAATACTTCGCGGAGATTGTGCGTCAGCGCAGCTTCACCCGGGCTGCCCGGCAGCTTCATATCAGCCAGCCCGCACTGAGCAAAAGCGTGCGCCTGCTGGAGCAGGAGTTTGAAGCCGAATTCATCGACCGAAACGCCAAGGACTTTGCGCTCACCGACAGCGGGGCCTTGTTTTATGAGTATGCGCAAAAGCTGCTGGCTTTTACAGACGCCCAAACCCGGGAGATCCGACAGCGCATTCAAAGCGCCGCCGACACCCTGCACATCGGAATTCCTCCCACCTCCGGCTCCATTTACTATCACACCCTCATCAGCCAGTTTCAGGCGACCTACCCGGATATTGTTCTGCAGATCACGGAGGTACCGTCCCGGCGCATCCTCTCCCTTCTGGATGAAGGGCAGTTGGACCTGGGTGTGGTACTGGAGCCCATATCCCGGGAAGCGTATGTGACCCGGCCGGTGGTGCGGTCGGAGATCGTGGCGGTGGTCTCCCGGGATCACCTGCTGGCCGGCTGCGGAACGATCAGCCTGTCCCGGCTGCGGGATGAACCTCTGCTGATGATCTCCCAGGACTTCATGTTCAGCGGCGTGGTGGAGAGCCTGTGCCGTCAGGCAGGCTTTGCGCCCCAAGTGGCCTTTGAAAGCTCCCAGTGGGATCTGCTCTATGAGATGGCTTTGGACGGCCGGGGCGTGGCTTTCTTCCCGAAAGCGCTTATGGACAAGCATCCCCGGTCAGAGGCCGTATGCTTGCATCTGCAGGACCCTGCCGCCCCCTGGATACTGTCGGTGGCGTATCGAAAGGAGCGGTTTCTATCGACCCCTATGCAGCTCTTTTTGGAGCTATGCAAACCATGAGCTCAGAAAACGGTCTCGGTATCGAGGCCGTTTTTGCTTCATAAATTCAAGTTATAGGTAATAAATAACGGGTATTTTACAGGCAAAGCAAAACCGGGTATTCTAAAAGGGACAAAACCCGATAAATTCTGCCAAGCAGGGAAAGGATCGCTTATGAACAGATATCAGGAAGAATACAACCGCAAGAAAATGTCCGCCCGGCAGGTGCTGGAGAACATTCAGAGCCGAGACTTTGTTTTCACACCCATGGCCGCCTCCTGCCCGGACGCACTGATGGGTGAACTGCAGCATCTTAAGGACACCGGTGTAAAAGATGTCATTCTGCAGAGCTGCATCCCCTCGGTGGACTATCCCGTGTTTCACGACCCGGAAATGAAGGCTGTCATGGCACACCACGGCTGGTTCTTCACCGCAGGTCTGCGCAAGGCCAACGCCCAGCGTCTGGTAAGTGCCGTACCTCAGCACTCCACCAGCATCCTGCGTAAGACTCTGGATCGCATCCGCTATGAAGGCCGCCGCCCGGTGCTGCTTACAACCGTATCTCCCATGGACGCACGGGGCTATATGTCCCTTTCCATCAGCTCCATCTACGAAATGGATGTGGTGCGGGCCGGAGCTGTCCTTCTTGTGGAAGTAAACCCCAACTATCCCCGCACCTTCGGTGACACCATGGTGCACATCTCTCAGGTAACGGCACTGGTAGAGTCTGACCGCCCCATTCTCTGCGTAGACCCCGCCCCCTATACGGAGGTAGATGCCACCATCGGCAAATATGTGGCCTCCCTGGTAGAGGACGGCTCCACCATCCAGCTGGGCATCGGTAACATTCCCAACGCTGTTGCCAATGAGCTGAAGTCCAAAAAACATCTGGGCATCCACACAGAGATGTTCACCGAAACCATGGTGGACCTTATTGAGTGCGGTGCCGTGGACAACACCCAAAAGGGCTTTAATGACGGCGTGAGTATATGCTCCTTCACCATGGGCAGCCGCCGCCTGTATGACTTTTTGGATGATAACCCCATGGTGCTTTTCAAGTCCAGTACCTACTCCAATGACCCCTACACCATCGGCCGCAACAATAAATTCGTGTCCATCAATGCCACGCTGGAGATGGATCTAACCGGTCAGGCTGCCAGCGAATCCGTGGGCCCGGTGCAGTTCTCCGGCTCCGGCGGCCAGGCCGAGACCATTCAGGGCGCACAAATGTCTCCCGGCGGCAAGTCTATTCTTGCCATGCACTCTACTTACACGGATCGGGGCGGCAAGCTCCATTCCAAGATTGTCCCCATGCTGACACCCGGCGCCGCCGTGACCACCTCCCGCAATGATGTGGACTATGTGGTCACCGAGTATGGCATTGCCTGGCTTCGGGGTCTGACTATCGCCGAGCGTGTGCAGGCGCTCACGAAAATCGCCCACCCAGACTTCCGAGCTTGGCTGCTGGAGGAAGCAGAGAAGAATCATATCTGGTGATTTACCTCTCTATACCAAGACAAGACCCGGTGCTTCGGCACCGGGTCTTGTCTATAAAAGAGAGTGAAATCAAACGATTCAGTTGGCTGTCCAGCCGCCGTCGATGGGCAAAGCGATGCCGGTGATAGACGCTGCCGCGTCGGAGCAAAGAAACTTCACAATAGCGCCGATATTCTCCGCCGGAACCATCTTCTTAATGGCCGCCTTGGAGAGCATGATATCGGAAATGACCTTTTCCTCAGGGATGCCGTGGGTCTGAGCCTGCGCTGCGATCTGCTTTTCCACAAGGGGAGTCATAACATAGGCAGGGCAGATGGCATTGCAGGTGATGCCCTGGGGGCCACCTTCCATGGCTGCCGTCTTGGTAAAGCCGACGAGCCCGTGCTTGGCGGACACATAGGCGCTCTTGAATTCCGAGGCCACCAGGCCGTGGATAGAGCTCATATTGATAATGCGTCCCCAGCCCTTTTCCTTCATATAGGGCCAGCAGTACCGTGTCAGCAGGAAAGGTGCTGTGAGCATAAGGCTGATGATGAAGTCCCACTTATCCTCCGGGAACTCCTCAATGGGACACACATGCTGCACGCCCGCTACATTGGCCAGAATGTCCACACCGCCGAAACGCTCCACGGTAAACTCCACCAGGCGGCGGCAATCCTCCCGCCGTGTCAGGTTCCCCACAAAGGGTACGCCGCCCAGCTTGCGGGAAGACTCAATGAGCAGAGCCTCGTTCACATCGGCCATGACGACCTGCGCGCCCTCTTGACGCAGCGCCTGAGCCACCGCATAGCCGATACCGCTGGCAGCGCCGGTAACAATAGCAGTCTTTTCAAATAACATATGTATTCCTCCTGTGTTCAGAGAATAAATTTCTGCAGCAGAGCCACCAACCGATCCTCGTGATCCAACATACAGCCGTGGCCGCTGCCGGAGATCAGCTGCTCCTCGTACCGGCCGCCAACTGCGCGATACCGCTCCAGCACATACCGCATCTGTTCTACCATGGGTTGAGGGGGGAATTGATCCGCTCCGGGATAGCCGGGCAGGACTCCCATTTGCCCCAATACCGCCACATCACATACACTGTGATCGGATACCATCACATCCTTGTCGCCCCGAATCCACAGAATAGGCATTTGGGGCTGTACATCCGCCAGGGCGGAAAGGTTGCAGTATTGCACGGACATTGTGTTGGACACGCCCTTGGCGCCGCTCTTAGCGTATGGCCATTGGGCGCAGGGAATGCTGTCACCCTGGCACATATCATCTCCCGTCTTGCACAGGAGTATAGAGTCAATGTATTTTTCCCGCTGCGCTTCCGGGAGCTTATACCCGGCGGCCACATACACACTGTCAATGACCTGACCGGGCAGAGTGCGGTCACCGGTGCGGATAGCCTGCAGCAAGGCTTGGTTTGTGCAGGCCGCCCCGCTGCCCAGTCCCGCAGGCTCCACCGGAGCGCCCGCCTCCCCGTAGCTGCCGCCAAAGCCGAAGGGCGAAAGCGGCGCCTGGAGGATCAGGCTCTGCACCTGTCGGGGGTGGTCAATGGCATACTGCATAGCCACGCCTCCACCCATGGACCAGCCGAAAAGATGAAAGCGATCCCAGCCCACAACATGCAAAAACTCGGCAATATCGTCGGAAAAATCCCGCATTCCCCGGGTAGCGTCAATGGGCAGAGCAGAGGAATGCCCAAAGCAGCGGAAGTCCGGTGCCAGCATTTCAAAATCATCTGCCAAACGCTCCATCAGATGCTCATAGAAAACAGCGGAAGAAACATTGCCGTGGAGCAGCAGCAGTCGAGGCTTACCGGGTGTGCCGGCCGAAAGATAAGCCGTGGTAAGCCGTGGCGTTGTAATTGTATGATAGGATAAACTCATAGCTTCGTTCCTCAGATGTCAAACTTCACTTGCGACAGTCCCGCAAAGCCCGCAATAAGCGAGGCAAACAGCGCAGGCTGCTCGTACATGGAGGCATGACCGCAATTCGGCAGGATCACATGATGGCAGTCCTTTATATGGGCGGCCAAATACTTCTGCTCCTTTAGGGGGGTGAGATAATCCTCTTGGCAGGACACCACCAAAGTGGGACACCGCACCTGATCCAGTCTGTCCCGCAGATCATAGCTTTCGGAGCTGTCCGTCAGGCGACGCATGGCGCCGATAAAATCCGGATTTTCAAACAGCGGGATCAGCAGTTTTTTTCGATTTTCCATCCACGCATGGCGCTTAGTATAAAAGTCCGGCGAATAGATCACCGGAATAGCGGTGTGATAATACGCTTCACCGCTGCCGGAAGCCAAATTCCATGCCCGGCCAATATCTCCCAGCCACCAGCCGGTAGCGGCCGTGGCGTTGAGGAGAATCAGGCGGTCGGTCATTTCCGGATAGGTAACAGCAAATTCCAGCGCTACCTCACTGCCGTAGGAAATGCCCGCCACGCAGGCGCTTTGCAGGTTTAAATGCTCCAACAGTCTCCGAACCACCTGCACCTGGATGCCGTGGTCGTAGGTCTGGCCCACCATTTTTTCGCTCTTTCCCTGATCCAGAAAATCCACCAGGATCAGTCGATTGTTTGCGGACAAGGCCTCAATAAAGGGCTGCCAGCTTACGCAGGACATCATGATGCCGTTGAGCAGGACCAGGGGCCTGCCTTGGCCATGGGATTCAAAATAGATGTGTCTGCCGTCCATTTCAAATGTAGGCATAAGGGACACCATCCTTTCACTTTCCTGTCAGCGGCCGCCAGCATGGAGGACGCTGAACTCAATAATAAGTCGCTTACTT
>ENA-UONZ01000354-UONZ01000354.1-human-gut-metagenome-genome-assembly--contig:-C93old-NODE-354-length-79126-cov-9.743028_pt1 | contig 79126 bp, 91 predicted proteins | sample MGYA00242468_ERZ724015 | MGnify/ENA metagenome assembly ERZ724015
CAGGTCCCAAATCTGGTTCAACTTGGGCAACAGATGACACTGAGCGAATATTTATTGGAAGTAAATCAAAGTTTAACGATGGTGCAGCCGTGCTTGAAGTGCATAACAGTTCAAGCAGGATTTGGGACGGTAACGGAAAATTTGTTACGGCTGATTCGACAGTTGTAATTAACGGTCACTTAGTTGTTAAAGGCGGTATTGTTTCAACTTTATGGAGAAAAGGCGAGTCAAATGACGATATCAACCTTTACGGACGTACAGGAGGTCAGCTTGAACCGTTTGATGCTTCAGGTATTATTTCAAGATATGGTCCTGATGATAAGGGAGCTTTCAGAAGTTTTAACGGCAACAAGTTTAACACAGGAAGCTGGGGCTGGTCTGATAAACGTTTAAAATACGTAGGAACAGAAAACACATCAGGTCTTGATAAAATTCGTCAATTGAAAGTGTTCAATTACACATTCAAAAAAGATGATACAAAAACTCCACGTGTCGGTGTAATCGCACAAGACTTGCAGAAAATCTTCCCTGATGCAGTAAAAAAAGGTGCTGACGGATTTTTGACAATCCGTATGGAAGATATGTTCTATGCAGTAATCAATGCAATAAAAGAATTGGATGCAAAAGTTGCGGCACAGGACAAAAAGATAAAAGAATTAGAAGCAAGAATAGAAAAACTTGAAGCTAAAATAAAATAAACATAATTGTTAAAATTTTAAAGGTCTGTTTTTGCAGACCTTTTTTTTCGTCAAAATATAAAAAATATTTATGACTTTTGCAAAATATCCATTAAATGATTGATGTGAAGTTATTTAGAATACACTATTGTATTTATGGGGAAAGCTCATTATTACAGACTTGAATAAGGGATAGCAGCTTAAATTATGGTAAATGAAAATATCAATTCAATAGACTATAAAGAATTGTACACACAGTACAATTGGTTTAAGAACTCATATCCGCCTGTTGTACAGCAAGCGTGTGATGAATTTTTCCTTGAAGGTTTTAAGTTTGTGTTGATAGGAGTAAGCAAAAATATAAATACTCTTATGGATAAAGATGCTTATTTTGTTACTAAAGTTCGTATTGATAAGCAGCATGATATGTTTTTCAGAAGCTCTGAACGTGCAATCGGAATTATATTAGACAGAGTTTTGGGAAAAGCAGGTAAAAAATTTAATTTGAATAAGCTGACTGATTTAGAAGCTAAGATTATAACCGCATTCAACGATCATATGTTTAATGCAACTGCTAAATTCTTATCCCCTGCCCCGCCGACATTAAAACGTACAAATTTTGATGTTGTGCATTTGACTTTCCTTATAAGCGATGTAGACAGCAAAGAAGTAGCGAAGTTTATAATAACTCTGCCTGACGTTCTTTTGAACCCCGAGGCCGTAACTTCTAAAGGCGATAAATTCGATTACAGCGATTTTGCAACAAGCACTCTTGATGTGGCTGTGAAAATAGGATCAACAAGATTTAAGCTTATTGATGTTAAAAATATTGAAGAAGATGATATTGTGGTATTCGATAACAGTAATATTAACCACATGACATTAAAATTCAGAGATTATGAAAAAGAAATTAATCTGAACCCTAATTTGGGTTTGGTTATACCTGTAGATAACGACGGAGGTAGTGATATGGGAGGAGAGAATACTAATCTTTGGGACAGCATTGAAGTTGAGATGCATGCTCAATTTGATGCGGTTAAAATTACTCTCGGTGAGTTGAAAAACATTGAAGACGGATTAGTAGTCGATTTGACGTCTATTTATAATAACAAAGTTACTTTAAGTGTTGAGAATAAACCGATTGCAAGAGGTGAACTTGTAATTGTAAATGACAGATACGGTGTCAAAATTGAAGAAGTTGTTGCAAAAGCTCCTAAGCAAAAAGCATCTGATGAAACTGTTCAGAGTGAGGATGATTTTGCGGAAGTGCCTATGGGCGATAACGAACCTGTTGAAAATACTCAATATCAAGAAGAACATACAGGAATTCCTGATGAGGAAGAAGAATTCGATTACAGCGATTTTGAGCTGGAAGATGAAGACATCTGATGATACAGGAGGGATATAAATGAGCGGGTACTTAGTTAATTTCATAGTTTATACAGCGGCAATGGTAGGGATTATTTTTCTGGCTTTGTTCGTTTATAAAAAATGCTCTTATGCAGGCAGTTCCAAATCAAAATTCTTAAATGTTGAAGATTGTATAAGCCTTGCACCACGTAAAAATCTTTATGTAATCAGGGCAGGAAAAGAAAGATTTCTTGTTGCTTCGGATGTTAACCAAACTTCGTTAATATCAAAACTTGATGAGAATACATCAGCGGCAAAACAAATTGAACAGATTGAAAAACGCTGTACAGTTGATGAATTGCCGTCAATTGTGGATTTTCCTAAAAAACAGCAGCCTAAAAAAGTTTTTAAAAACATAATAAACAACATATAAAATAATAAAGGAAAATATAATGGATACAGTTTTAAAAGATATGAATCCCGTTTTACAAATGCTGATAGTGATGACTTTGTTCTCGCTAATCCCGTTTGTATTCTGCTGTATGACAAGCTTTTTAAGATTTGTTATAGTATTTTCAATGCTGAAAACAGCTATGGGTACCCAGCAGGTTCCGCCGTCAATCGTAATAATCGGATTGGCAATGATTTTAACGTTTTATACAATGGGTTCTACTTTCCAAAAAATGTATGAAATGGGCTCTGTTCCGTATCAGAAAAATCAAAATATGGTTGAGGCAATAAACGAGGGTTCTAAACCGTTGAAAGAGTTTATGATGAAACAGACACGAGAAAGCGATCTGGCATTTTTTATAGAGATGTCTGACGGCAAACCTCCGAAAAGTCCTGATGAGATTACTGTATGGCAGGTTGCTCCGGCATTTATCATAAGCGAATTAAAAACAGCTTTTGAAATCGGATTTATTATATTTGTACCGTTCATTGTGTTAGACCTTGTTGTTGCAAACATATTGCTGGCACTGGGGATGTTCATGCTGTCGCCAACGATTATTTCGTTACCGTTTAAGCTTTTGATATTTATTGCGGTAGACGGCTGGGCGCTTATAGTGCAGGGGCTCGTGACGAGTTACAATTAGCAAGAATTTACAGAGAGGATAAAAAATGGAAGTTTTAGTTGAATATTTAGCCAAAGGGTTCTTGTTGATGCTTACGATATCAATGCCCTGCGTACTTGTAGCTGCGGGTATCGGTCTTGTGGTTGGTATTTTGCAGGCTGTTACTCAGGTTCAGGAACAAACCATTGCTGCTGCTCCGAAAATTCTCGGCGTATTTCTTGTAATTGTTATCGGAGGTATAGGTTTTATAAATCTTTTAAAAGGTTTTGTAACTGACGGCATGGCTATTGCTTTCAATTTAGTATCCAAAAATGATGCTTATGTATTGCCGGCTGATTATTACAAATACACAACTCCTTTCGAGAAGGAAATGACAGACAAATTTAAAAATCAGCCTACAATGAATGAGCTAATGAAAAACCCTGGCAAAGTTCCGTTCATTGACCAGCAGCAGAAAACAAAATATCTGCCTAGTCCGAGAACTCCTATGCCTAAACCTGATTTTGTAGAAACCAATAAAATTCTGGGTAGATAATATATGAAAAAAATCTTATCAGCTTTAATAATTTTGTTAATCCCTTCTCAAGCATTTGCCTTTGAGGATTACCTTATAATGTCCTCTGTCCCCGTAAAGTCTGTTGTATCTCAGGATAATGAAATTATAACGGCTGTCCCCGTATTTACTATTGACAACACAAAGCAGACAATTATACTTAAAGCAAAAAAAGAGGGAAAGACTTCAATAACAATATCTTTTCCTGACGGTAAAGAGGTTATTAAAGCTGAGGTAAAAAATGACAGGACAATACTTTCCGAAAATGATAAGTTTGAATATCTGCTTTTGGATAAACCCGGTGATAAGCCTGTTGAGATACTTCCTCCGCCTGAAATAAGAGGAGGGAAGTAATTGGAAAATCTCATTAATGAATTAATGAAAATGTTTCCGATGATGAATACATACCTTGCTGCGGGAATTTTTATCTTTGCAAGGTTGTTGGGGTTTGTCCGTCTTGCGCCTGTTTTTAACCGAAAAGAAATTCCTACACTGGTTAAATTGGGATTAATCCTTTTAATGACAATTATTTTGACAGGTGTTGCAAAGCCTGATGTTACTATAATGAAAGAATCATTTGCGTTATGTATATTCTTAAACATTGTAGTCGGAGCACTCATCGGTTATATGGCTCAGTTAATACTTCTTGCAATTGATGCGGGCGGTGATATGGTTAACATGCAAATGGGTTTGTCATCTGCAATGGTTCTTGATCCCACAACATCTTCGCAGGTGTCAATTGTTGGTAAATGTTTTTCGTTTTTGGGCTTGATAATTTTTATGCAGCTGGGCGGTGTGTACTGGCTTTTAACAGCATTAATACACAGTTTTGAGGTATTCCCTCTGGGGGCAGTTTCAATCCCTTTAATGGAGCTTGTTAATATGGATTATCTTGTTAAATTATCTTCCAATGTTTTGTTTATGGGGCTTCAAATCGCATCGCCGATTTTGCTTGCAACATTGGGGCAGGATATTATTTTGGGTGTAATTTCAAAGACTGCGCCGCAGGTTAACGTGTTTCAGCTAAGCTTTCTGTTTAAGCCTGTGCTGGGGGCTGCGATTATGGTGTGGATTTTGCCGATGCTTGTAAATATTATTACGGATTATTTCTTGTCTTATTCAAAAATTATCTAATACGGCATTCTAAACCACTGTTTAAAAATATTCATATCAAGAAGTTCGGCATCTTTTGCCAGATCCTCATTTATAGTATTTTGTATTTCTTTTGCCGATTTATATTGTTTTAAATCCAGAGCAAATTCAGTTGAGCCTTTACCTGAATAGTGAATTTTTTTATGGAATAAATTTGGTACAATCTCATTGTATCTGAATCGAAGTCCGTATTCTAAAATTTTCCCGTAAGATGTCCGTTTTGGTTCTGCATATTGAGAAATAAAAAGGTCATAATTATTGCCCATTTTTTGGATAACAGGCGAATTTTCCAGAGCTTGGCGGACTTTGGGGGAAACATTTTTGAAATACAGACCGTTAAAATTTTGTTTATCAACTGAATTTTTTATTTCCATATTTTGAATAAAAAACAGACAAAAAAATAATTGCTATGAGTTTTAATTTTTATTTAAATTTTTTACAAAATCACCTATCGCAAAAGCTTCGATTGTACCGACAACTATTTCAAAATCTTTAATTTCATCTTCAAGTTCTTCTTTCATGTGTGCAAGAAGACCGGGGATAATTATTTTTCTGTTCTTAACTTTTCTGGCAAAATCCATTTGTTTTAATGTTTTGGCAACCATTTGTGCAGTGAATTTTTCGGCTGACCATGCTGTTAATACACTCATGCCTTCGGCTGGGGTTACAATTAAATATGACGGAACCGGAAGACTTTCAAGTTCATTTGCCACAGCATAAAATGTCAGGGCAAAATTTGTTGTCATAAAGATTAAAGAGTTTTCATCGGGATTGTTGAACTCATAAATCTTAGATTCAACCTGAAGCGGTTTTTGCGGATCGGTGAATATATTTTGACGTAATGTCATTAAAGTTGTCATCAACGCCTCATCAAAGTCCTCAAATACAAGCATATTTGCGTACTTGCAGATATAATAACCGGATTTTGCGCAAAGTAAGTTCATATCGTCGGTATGTTTAAAATAAACATAAACAGGATTTGAATAATTTTCGTCTTTTTCAAGAACAGCTTTTTGTCTTGTTAGTATGAGTTCTTCCGCTGTTGTTGAGAATTTTTCTTCCGTTATTTCTTTAAGCGGCAGTTTTTGCAAGTCCTCGTAACTTATGCAGTCAGCTAACTTGCCGTTTTTGGTAATTATCAAATCTACTTTTAAAAGTTCATTAACTCTTTTTATTTCGAAGTTTTTTATTCTGTTGTATTTTTCTTTCCAATCAGGTTTAGCAAGGTCAACGACAACTGCTATTGCGGTTTTGTTTACAAAAGTTTTTTCGTGGCGGTAAAGCACATTTTCTCCGCCGATTTTAACACCGTTAATTTCAATTGTTTTTTGAGGTTGTTTAGAGCTTTGGAGGAAAATTTCTTTTAATTCATCAGGTATATAGCTGCATTTTTCGATTTCGGTCTGATGTTTTGCAAGTTTTAGAGCAAATGCCATACAAGTAGGGCATCCGCATTCTTTACAGTTTGTGTGGTCTGCTTTTTTTGCAGCAGGAAGATATTTGAATATTTGTAATCCTGAAAGTTCTGTCATACAAGTCCTCTTAAAGTTTTTACCGCCTGCTCGTAATTTAATACAATGTAATCTGCTCCTGCTGCTTTTACAGCGGCTGCTGATGCTATTTCCAAAAACATTGCAAGATTTTTATCTTTAGCTTCTTTTGTTTTGGCTGTTTCTTCCGCCGCAAAAGATATTAACGGCATATTTAAATACCTGTCGCCTCCTTTGCCTTCAAGTTTGATTTTTTCCATAATACTGTAACCGTATTCAAGCCCGTAACCAAGACCGCCGATATCGGTGTCAATTATTATTTTATTAAGAGAAAGCCCTATATCAGAGGTTAAAATGTTCATTTCTTTTGCAAGATTAATGTCAATAGGAGTGCGGATTACAAGGGTATGATTACCTTTTATTACAGATGGAATAATTTCTTTATAAGTGTTTTCATCAGCATAGGCAATTATGCATTCCCTATCCAAAATCTCTGTTAATTCGGGTAAAAGAATTCTGTCCACACTGTCATTGCCTGTTCCTGCTATCATTAAAGGCTTTTTAATACGAGGAAGAAGCAATTTTAACAATTGCTTGGCTTCTTCGGTTTTATTTTCGGTAAATTTCAGACCTATAATGTCGCAATCTTCTTCCAGTCTGCTTTCTGCCTCAAAAATAGGCAGTTCCAGAATATATTTAACTTTGTCTTTCACCTTGTACTCTGTTCATTATTTCTTCAAACTCTGCTGCATCAAGAGTTTCTTTTTCAAGAAGTTCTCTGGAGATAGCTTCAAGCATATCTCTGTTATCAGTTAAGATTTTTTTAGCTTCTTCGTACTTATCATCAACAATGCGTTTCATTTCTTCATCAATTTCGTATGCTACCTGTTCGGAGTAATCTCTCTGGTGACCGAAATCTCTGCCCATAAACACATTTTCCTGATTTTTTCCGTAAGCCATTTTGCCCAGTTTGTCAGACATTCCCCATGCCGTAACCATTTTTCTAGCAATATTTGTTACGTTTACAAGGTCTTGTGAAGCGCCTGTGCTTACTCTGTCTTTGCCGTAAATTATTTCTTCGGCTGCACGACCGCCAAGTGATACAGTAATCTGTGCAAGTAATTTAGCTTTATTTGTATGAACTTTTTCATCTTTAGGCTTGGTCCAGGTTATACCGAGTGCCCAGCCTCTTGGTATTATTGAAATTTTATGAAGATCGTCAGCATCTTTTAAAAGTCTTGCGATTAATGCGTGCCCGACTTCGTGATAAGAAGTTAACTCTTTATCTTCATCTGTCATAACCTTGCTTTTTTTCTCAATACCTGCAATTACTCTGTCAATAGAGTTATCTATATCGTCCATAGAAATTTTGTCTTTGTTATATCTTGCAGCCAAAAGAGCAGCCTCATTTAAAAGGTTTTGCAAGTCAGCACCTGTAAAGCCCGGTGTACGTTTTGCAAGTGTTTTTAAATCAACTTCGCTGTCAAGCTGTTTGTTTTTTGCGTGAACTTTTAAGATTTGCTCTCTGCCTCTTACATCAGGTGCATTGATGTAAATTTGTCTGTCAAATCTGCCCGGTCTTAATAAAGCGTTATCTAAGATATCAGGTCTGTTTGTCGCAGCAATAACGATTATATTTGTGTTTTCGTCAAAACCGTCCATTTCAACAAGCAGCTGGTTAAGAGTTTGTTCACGTTCATCGTGTCCGCCTCCCATACCTGCGCCACGCTGACGTCCGACAGCATCAATTTCATCTATGAAAATAATACAAGGCTGATGCTTTTTAGCCTGTTCAAACAAATCTCTTACACGGCTTGCACCTACACCTACAAACATTTCAACAAAGTCAGAGCCGCTTATTGAGAAGAAAGGAACGCCTGCTTCGCCGGCAACAGCTTTTGCCATTAAGGTTTTACCTGTTCCCGGAGGACCTACAAGAAGTACGCCTTTTGGAATTTTTGCGCCGAGTTTAATATATTTATCGCCGTTTTTCAAAAAGTCAACGATTTCTTCAAGTTCTTTTTTCTCTTCATCAATACCTGCAACATCTTTAAAAGTTGTTTTTACTTTGCTGTCCAAAAGCATTTTAGCTTTGCTTTTGCCAAATGACATTGCCTGAGAGCCGCCTGCCTGAATACTCTTAGCCATTACAGCAAGAACTATAATGAATAAAACCGGAAGTAAAAGGTAGCTTAAAATTGTGCCTAAAGCTTTTGAAGAATCAGTTGCCCGTGTAACCTGTACATCTGCATCCGAAGCATCCAGTTTTTTCATTAAATCAGGATCATAAGCAGGTGTTAAAACTTTATATTTAGTGACAGGTGCTTTCTTTTCAGCAAGTCCGAAGGGATTTTCTGCGGTAGGAGCAAGAGTTTTTACCGGTTTTGTATTCTTGTTTTCAGGTTGAACCTTAGGTGTTGCTATGATAAAATCTTCTGCTTTTTCAACTTTTTTGAATTCATTTTTGCTTAATTTTTCCAGAAAATTTGAATATGAAATTTCCTCAATTTGTGTTGCCGGTCCCGACATAATTACCGAAGATGCAAAAAGCAGCACTACGATTGCTAAAACGATATACATCCCTGCAGATTGACTTGTTTTCATCAGATAGTCCTCTCACTTTCTATAAACAGTATGTTTATTATATCTTAAAAATTGAAAAAATACTATACAATGTAGGCTACTTTATAGCAAATTTTTTTATATTTGTTTTTTCTTAATGTCATAGATTATTTTTAGAAGGAATAAAATGCCGCTAATAAACAAATTAATTACAAGAATAGAAACCAGCAGACCAGGTTCAAGTGTCAGAAGCGTTTTGAAATCAGGTACCGAAGTAGAGGTTATTAAAGGAAAATCGGCTGGTACCGTTGAAATTAAACGAAAAACAAGGAACGGAAGTATAATTACAACGCTTTTGAAAAAAATTAAAGATATGTATGTTCCTAAAATGGTTAAGGAAGAACACAGGTTCGGAATAATCAATATCAATTACAGAGCTGACGGCTCCCGTGCCGTACAAATAAGAGTGTGCGATAAAAAGGGAAGAAATGCTAAGGCTAACACAGGGTTTTATAAAACAACTCTTGAAGAAAATATTTTTGCTAAAAATACTCTTATCAGATCTGCAAAGGCTGAAATGAAGCTTCCTAAAGCAGAAAGAGTAGCCGATATAGGATTTCTTTTGCATCTTGATGATATCAGAAATAACAGAAGGTATAAAATCCCTACTGAAAATTATTCTATTAATCAGGATATGAGATATGATGAAGCTGATTTAAAGAAATGTAAAAATTAATACATTTTATGAAATCTCTATGTTCTGAATGTTTTTATAAATTCAGAGAGAGAGATTTTATATGAAAATAGTAAACTTTGAAACAATTAAAGAAAAAGTAAATAAGCTTGATGCTATGGCACAAACAGATTTAACCAAAATTAATACTGTTTTTCCGCAAAACAACAACGGTAAATCTGTTTCTGAAAGAATGCAAATATTCTTTTCAATAGCTGATGGTGATATGTCTTTTAAGGTTTAAATTTCGTCTACAGAAATACTTGTAATACCTGAATTTCTTGCACTGTCCATTACTTTAACCATAGCACCGTGTGTAGAATCTGCATCGGTTTTGATTAAAAGTCCGTCAGGATAATCTTTTGCCTGAGATTTGATAGTGCTTTCAAGCTTATCAGCAGCAATTTCCGAACCGTCCAGATAAAACTTATCTCCCGCATCAACCATTATTGTCATAATTTTGGTTTCTTTATTCTGCTGTTGCTCCTGCGCAACATTTTCGGGCACTGTCAGATTTAACCCCTGCTGGTCAAGCATTGGGGCAATTACCATCATAATGATTAACAGTACCAGAAAAATATCTGTTAACGGTGTAATATTTATTTCATTAAATGTATCTCTGTTGCGTCCCATTTATTTATCCTTTTTTAGCTTTTTTGCTTAGCTCGCTTTGTTCTTTTTTACTTAAAGGTTCGCCTGCCACAATAAGTTTTTTATATTCTGCATCTTGAGCTGCATTCATAATTTCCATTATTTTTGCACTTTTAACTCTTTCATCAGCTTTTACTACAAGTTCAGGTTTCTCAAGCTGTGCTTTTAAAGCTGCAAGTTCCTCTGAAAGATTTGCTTCGGTTACGGGTGTCCCGTTTAGGTATAAGCTGCCGTCTTTGGTTACCGAAACAGTTGCATTTCTTTGTTCTATTGCAATACCGCTGTTAATTTCAGGAACCGTAATTGAACTGTCATTTGATTGGAAAGTAGGTGCAACTACCATCATGATGATTAACAGTACCAAAAAGATATCCGTTAACGGTGTAATATTGATTTCTGTAAACAGAGCTTCTTTGCCCTTATTGGTTTTCATGCCCATTTTTTTAACACAGCTTACGGTTTCGCATAAGCCGCCTTTCTTTACTTATAATGAAATATTTGCGTTGCTTGGAGTTGTTGATTCATCGTTTGAATCTACAAAACTTAAGAATAACAATTTGATTAATTGGAAATCATCTTCATAACGTTTTACGATTGATTGGAATGAGTTGTAGAAAATTACCGCTACAATCGCAACACCAAGACCGAATGCTGTAGCAATCAATGCTGATGCGATACCTGATGCAACTGCTGCCGATTGGTTGCCTTGAGATGCCAGATCCTGGAATGTGAAAAGAATTCTTACAACAGTACCGAACAAACCTAAGAAAGGAGCAACACCGCCGATTGTACCTAAGATTGTTAAGTGGCTTTCCAATTTTCTTGTAGCTAATGATGCTGCAATGTCAAATGAACGTGAGAAACCGTTTTTTTGTTCAGAGAAAATTCTTACGGCTTCTTCTGTTACTTCACCGATAACGCCGCCGCATTGTACTGCAAGATTTTGTGCACCGTCAAGATTGTTTTTTACAAGCTCTTTTTGAAGTCTCGGGATGAAAAGAACAACATCTCTTTTGTTCTTTTTGTAAAAAGAAAATCTGTTGATTACGACCGCTACTACCAGTATTGAACATACAAATATCGGTAATAATACAGGCCAGTCCATTGCGATTGATTGTGCTAATAAGTTCATAATTTTATCCTCTTTTTCTTCTATTGTTTTTACCTGATTTGGCGGGTTGAGCGGCTACGCTCCCTAGTTGTATCCTGATGCTCCGAATACGTTATAATCGAACGTAAACTGAATATCTATACTTTGTCCTTTGAATTCCGCAGGAAGCGGTCTGAAAGGTGCTGTTGCCTGTACGGCATTTATAGCTGCTTTATCAGCTCCGGGCAAGCCCGATGATTTAAATACGCTGCATGATAGTAATCTTCCGTCTTTTGCAATTTTGAAAAGTAATACTACACGTTTACTTTCGTTTCCTTTAGGAGGATCCCAATTCATTTTAATGCGTCGTTGTAATTCTCTCATATAAGGTCCGAAGTCGGGTTCTCTTACTGCATCTATGCCCGGTCTGCCGTTAGGGTTGCCCGGTCCCGGATTGCCGTATCCGCCTGTACCGCCTCCTCCGCCTTTAGCGAGTTTGCTGCCTGAGCTGCCTGTAGGAGCAAGTGAAGGTGTTGGCGCATGTGAACCTCCTGCCGATACAGAACCGCCTGCACCGCCGCCTTTAGCAGATGTGCCTGAACCGCTTATAGGACCTGTAGAATATCTTCCTGCACCTGTTCCGCCTTTTGGTACGGGAACAGTGAATGCTGATGAAGGTTTTTGAACTACTTTAGGTGTCATTGGCGGTTTTATTGAAGGTCTTGCTGTAGGAGGAGCAGGTTTTGCCTGTTCTGCTTTTTTAGGACCTTGTGCCGGCTGTTGTGCAGGTTTTTTAGGGGCTGCCTGTTGTGTTGCCTGCTGAACCATTTTTTGTAAAGCATTTTGTTTAGGCTGTGCTGCGGGTTTTGGAGCTGCTTTCTGAGGTGCGCCCGGAGAAGGCGATGGCATTGAAACCTTCCTTGTCGGATCATGATGACCGCCTGCACGTGAATTTATATCTGCACGATAAGGTGTATTTTTATTTATAGGAGTATCTTCTTTGTCAACAAGAACAAATTCGATATCATTCATTTTAGGTTTAGGTTTGTCAAAAATCGTAAAAGTGATACCAAGTAATGCAAGGATAAATACAATCAGCCATGCAATACCTATCACGGTAGGGTGTAATATTGAAGAAATTATAATAGATTGTTTTAATGAAATTTCTTCATCGTTTTTCAAAACAGCAGGAGTTGTATAACCTGTATTATTATCAAGCTCCTCATCTTCTATAAAATTGTCTGTGTATTTCCCTAATAAGGACATTATTTCTTCCCCGTCTTATGATATAGCTCACGATTTTTGTCGAACCGTTTTATTTAATTTTTGCTAACGCACTTATTCTATTTTAAATCAAAAATAAAATTATTACCTGATTTACTAGTAATTGTTATTAAACATTGTTGGGTTAACAGTAATCGGTTGGGTAAGAATTAATTGAATTCCTGAATTTGCAGGGATTTCAACATCATTTCCTTTATCCCAAATAGATTTTACAAGTCCTCCGCCTGCTCCTACAGCTGTAGCTAAGGCAGTTCCTTTTCCTACACTGCCGCCTGCAAGAGGTGAGATTATAACACCGGCAAGGGCTCCTGCACCTGCGCCTACAGCAACATCTTTACCGTAATCTTTAGCGACATCCATTTTTGTTCCGCCGACCAAAATGCCTGTGTTATCGTTAGTTTTGATTACTGCGGAAATCGGAATTTGAATTCCGTACGGAGTAACTATTTGAGTAAATCTTAAAAGAAGTTTACCGTTCATACTGCCGTGTTTTGCTTTTGAAACTTCAAGAACGGTTCCGGTAACAGAGCTTCCTGCCGGAGCAATGAGGTTTCCGTTATAATAAAAGTCAGAACCTAACGCAACAGATACATTTTGTCCCAAAGTCAAATTTGCTGAACTTAAAGGAGTTGTTACGACTGCTGAAACGCTTTGTCCTGCAGGTACGGTTACGACACTTCCTTTTAATGTTTGATTACCGCTGACTGTTTGTGTCGGGTAGTAATTTTGCTGATAAAGCGGAGCAGGTGAGCTTTGGCTGTAATCAAAGTTTGGTCCTGCAAATGATGCGCCTGCTGTCAAAATCATTGCGGCTAAAACTAATTGAAGTTTTTTGTTCATAATCTACCTTCCTTTTCAATTATATCAATATTGTATTTCATATATCATTTTAGGTCAATTTGTTAAGGTGTGTGTTATCCAGGCAGGTGAGGTGAGCATAATAATTTCGTTTGCTCCTGATGAGATTGTGGTATGAGTTCCCATTTTTCTCTCCTGACTTGGCTTTAATTGAAGTGTTATATAGTGCACACGTTGTTGGCGGTGTGACATTTTTATATATTTAACGGGTTCTGATATACCACCTCCGTAGATATTGTTGTTGGAGGTGTATAAATATCCTTTTATCGGAACTTCAAAACCGTCTGCGTAGACCATTTTGTTTATTCTTATTTTCATTGAGGCATTTGTCCCTACTACGGGATCGTGAAGGTCTTCTACATAACCGTAAAATTCTGTATCTTTCGGAATTATTTTGGTTTCGTGCATAAACAGGTCATTTGTTGCGACAAACTTTACCTTGTAGCCATCGGAACAATATTGGGTAGAGATTTCCTGCAAACTCATTACAGGTATGAATGTCCCTGCCGGAACTTCAATCCCGTCGTAATCTCTTATATCCAGTTGTACGTTTGGTAAGTCTTCTGCCTGCACACACGGTGTTATACAAAATAAACCAAGTAATATTAAAAGTTTTTTCATAATAGTTATTATAACAGTTTTTTCTGTATTATCAATATAACGATTTATATATAATTATGTTCATAAAATTTTTATTACAAATGTAAATTTTTTAATTTATATAGCAATTCGGGCGGATAAATTTACTTTATATAATTGTAGTGTAGTTTAAAAGGTGAATTATTGTGTTCAGTGCAGTAGCATCAGGAATATTTGCAGTACGCAATGCTGACAAAACCAAAAACGGTGAAGTCGGAAGAAGTGTTGTGACTTTAGGTCAGACTGCAGGGATTGTTCAGGAAGTTGCAAAATACGATAATGTTGTGGCAAATACGGCAAGAAGTGCTGTAAGTGTCTTTTCCAATCTGGCAAAACAAAACAAAGCTTTTGAATATGCCGGAAAATTTACACAATTTGCCGTTGATAATGTAAACCCGCTTATTTGTGCATCAGGCGTTATAAAGACAGCTATGGCAGAAGATAAGGTTAAGACAGGTGTTACGGAGGCTGCTGCTTTATCTGCAATGTTTGCAGGTGAGGGATTAATTAAACTTAACTACGATAAAATAGCATCTTCGAAGGCTGTAAAAGATGCTGGTATTAAGCTTGCTGAAAATAAAACATTTAAACCTGTATTTGAATATCTATCAAAAAATAAAATGGGCGGAAAAATTGGTACGGTTGTTAAAGGTCTTGCTTTTGTAGGCGGATCCATGGCTTCTTATGCGGTCGGACAAAAATTCGGAGAAGACATAGCTAATCGTGTTGAGGCTAATTTAGGTCTTACAAAACCTCAAAAAATCAATCAGATGACTTAATAACTTTTAGCCCGTAATATGTTATAATATTTTTGTGAAAAAGATTATACTATTAGTTTCTATTTTTTGTTTAAATCTTGTGTTCGCAAGTCCTTCTTATGCTATAAAAATAGGGCTTCAAACAGAGGTAGAATCTACAGGTGTCGGAACATCCGTCAGCGGTAAAATTATTGATGCAAATACAAATCATACAATATGTGATTTGGATGCCATGAAGGGATATGAAATAAGACCTTATCACAATCTTATGGCAATAAGGGTTGATGGCGAATATTATAAAATTAAATCCGATAATATTGTTTTAAAAACAATGAACCCGGGTTTTGTCAGCGTAAAAGGCAAGTGGTATCGTGGCATTGTTATGATACAGAATAAAAACGGAAAACTTACCGTTATAAATAACGTTCCTTTAGAAGATTATTTAAAAGGGGTTGTACCTTCCGAGATGCCGTCAAGCTGGGCTACGGAAGCTCATAAGGCTCAGGCGATTGCTGCAAGAAGTTATGCTCTTGCCAACCTTGGCAAACGTGCAAGATACGGCTATGATTTGAAAGACACACCTGAAGATCAGGCTTACGGCGGAGCATCTGCGGAAACAGCCGACACAAATTATGCTGTTGACCAGACAAAAGGCATTGTTCTTACATATAATATGAAAGTTATAAATGCATACTATTCAGCATCGGCAGGCGGTCAGACAAATACTAACAGCTGGGGAAGCAGCCTTCCGTATCTTCGTTCTGTTCCGTCATTTGATGATAATGTGAAAAAAAACGGGCATGGCGTAGGCATGTCGCAGCATGGTGCTAATAATTTAGCTAAACAGGGGTATAATGCATACCAAATATTACAATATTTCTACAATGATGTTAAATTTGCACGTGTAAATCCTGATTCTTATAATTAGCCTTAAAACGCCTCTGGTATTATGTTTCCCGCCTGTTATGTCCTCGAAATCCAGTGTATATTTAGTATATATAAAAAATTTTTTTCAAAAACCTCTTGCCAAAATCAAATAAAATGATATAATAAATCTGTCGATATTAAATGCATGCGGAGAGAGAGAATGGTTTCGATTACTGTATGCACAAGGTAAAAGGAGGTTCGTAATGAACAAAGAAGAATTAGTAAAAGAAGTTTCAAAAAAAGCAAAAGTATCTCAAAAAGCAACTGCTGACATCATTGCAGCAACTTTAGAAACAATTGAAAAAACAGTTTCAAAAGGTAAAAAAGTAACTTTAGTTGGCTTTGGTACTTTTGAACCACGTAAAAGAGCTGCAAGAACAGGTAGAAACCCTCAAACAGGTGCTCCTTTGAAAATTGCTGCTAAAACAGTTCCTGCTTTCTCAGCTGGTAAAAAATTCAAAGAATTAGTAAAATAACGGATTTCCACTCTGCCGAACAAAACAATCCTGTGAATTGTTTTGTGAGAGGTGACGAAGTCCGGATAGTATAGAGAAATGAAGCAGAGTTGATATTTATCAACTCTGCTTTTTTATTGTTTTTATGAATGTTATAAACTTGTCGCCGTATTTTTTTTGTTTTATTACTTCAAAATCCTGACAGTTAACTTCGTTTACGTGTTCTAAAATAATTATATTATTGGCAATGTTTTTTACGGCTTGCAGGCTGTTTTCATAAATTCCCGAAAAGTATGGCGGATCAATGTAGATTACGTCATATTTTTCGTTGAATTTTTGTGTTAATTTCAGGCTGTCGCCGATAAACAGCTTTGGCGAAGGGTTGAATTTTTTGTAATTTGTTTTTATTATTTGTGCTGCTTTAGGATTTTTTTCAATAGCACAGGCACGTTCAAACCCTCTTGATAATGCTTCTAGCCCCATAATTCCTGAACCTGCATACATATCAAGAAACGAGCTGCCTTCAAAATCTATCATAGACTGCAAAGTGTTAAAAACACTCATTCTGACTTTTGAAAGTGTCGGTCTTGTAATGTTTTCATCGGGTGCTGTTATTTTTTGTCCTTTAAATCTGCCTGCCGTTATTATCATATTAACTATTTTACAATGAATAAAATTTGGTGTATAGTTTTGGTGTATACAGTTTTTTAATCGGGGCTACTATGGAGAAGCAGGAAAATAAAACAGAGGTTATAGTTGTAGGCGGCGGACCTGCGGGAATTTCGTGCGCAATTACAATTGCAAGGGCAGGAAAAAACGTTGTATTAATCGAACGTGGAAAATTTTCAGGCAGTAAAAATGTTTTTGGCGGTGCAATATATGCACAGCCAACCCGTGAAATTTTTCCTGATTTTGAGAAAAGTGCACCTGTTGAAAGAGCAACTGTCGAGCATAAATATGCTTTGCTTGGAGAAGAAGATGCAACAGTTATTTCTTATAAGAAAAAACATGCAGTACCTGTAAGTTATAGTGTTGTTCGTGGAAAATTCGACCGCTGGATGGCAGATGAAGCTAAAAAGGAAGGCGTTATTCTTGTCGAAGAAACTGTAGTCAGAGAATTAATTATTGAAGACGGATTTGTAAAGGGTGTAAAAACGGAATTGGAAGAGTATTACGCTGATATCGTAGTTCTTGCTGACGGTGTAAACTCTCTTTTGGCAAAACAAATCGGTCTTAGAGGCGATATAAAACCCGAAGATGTTGCATTAAGTGTAAAAGAAGTTATTAAATTACCTAAAGAAGTTATAAATAACCGTTTCCACGTTGAAGATAATGAGGGCTGTGTTTATGAATTGTTCGGCGGTCCGATGCTTGGGATGCTCGGATTGGGATTTATGTATACAAATAAGGAAGCTGTTACAATCGGTCTGGGCATAACTTTAAGCGAGCTTGTGGAACACGGATTGAAGCCTTATGATATGCTTGACGAGTTGAAAGCTCATCCTGAAATTGCTCCTTTAATCAAAGACGGCGAACTTGTTGAATATTCTGCTCACTTAATTCCGGAGGGCGGTTATAAAAAAGTACCTCTTTTGTTTGGGGCAGGTGTAATGGTTTGCGGTGATGCGGCAATGTTTGTTAATAACCTTCACTGGGAAGGTACGAACCTTGCTATGATATCAGGCAAAATTGCAGGAGAAACGGCTGTTATAGCGTTAGGCAAAGGTGATTTTTCCGAACGTTCGCTTGTTCGTTATCAGGAAGAGCTCGAAAATTCTTTTATAATGAAAGATTTAAGAACTTACCGTGATTTGATGAGCGGTATTCATGAAAGACGTGCTGAATTTTTAGGCTACTATCCGCAAAAAATAAACTCTTTCTTTGAAATGTTTACCTCTGTTGACGGAATTCCTAAGCGTGAAAAATATTGGGATTTCATAAAAAGCATTTTCAAAGACAGAAAAGTTGCCGAACTTTTCAAAGACGGCTGGTCAGCTGTTAAATTATTATGGAGTATTTTAAAATGAGCAATCTTGAAGATAAATTATATACTGTAAAATATACCCCTGATACTGTTTCTCATTTGCAGCCCGTTCAGGAGTGCTGTCGTTTATGCAAATCAAAAATTTGTACAACAGTATGCCCTGCAGGAGTTTATGAATGGGACGAGGAAAATCAAAAGTTAATAGTAAACTATGAGAACTGTCTTGAATGCGGCGCATGCAGAATAGTTTGCGAAAGCTCATCTCTGGGCTGGGAGTATCCGAAAGGAACAAAAGGCGTAACATTTAAGCAGGGCTAGTCTTTAAATTTTGTATAACTTAAAGATATAAGTTTTGCTTTGCTGTCAGGCAATGAAAGCAGATTGAAAAATTCATCCAGTAGTTTATTATGTTTTTCAAGATGTTCTTGCATAAGATAAGTATAGCTGATAATTTCTTCTGTTGCTGGTGTATTGAATTCATTATCTAATGCTTTTTGTAGTATACAAATAAGACAGTCAAGATTTTGGGAACTTTCCTTTACATTTTTAAATTTTAGTTTTATTGGATTTTTTTCATTTTCTTGAAATTCTTCATTATCGTTCAAAACAATATCTCCTATCTTGCTATTACGTATGTGTAATGATTTATTCTTATAATACATGTACTATTACACGTATGCAAGAGGAAGATAAAGAATTATTACAATTATTTGGTAAAAATTTGAAAACTATACGAGAAGCAAGAGCTACTCTAAATAAATTTGCATTAAACGATTCAACACTTACTCCTGCTACGGTAAGCAGAATTGAAAATGGTCTTGTTAATTTTAAATTTGTAACACTAATAAAATTGGCTAATGCATTAAAAATGCATCCTAGTGAGCTTTTGAAGGATATTAATTATGTGTACGGAGAGCACAATTATTAAAAGATAACAATTTTTTTATTCATCTGTTACTCTTGTGTAATGCTTTAAATTAAATCTAGCTTTACTATTACATGTATGCAAGCTAATGACAAAATTTTATTACAAAAGTTTGGTGAACAATTAAAATTATTACGTGAAGCAAGGTATGAATCTTTAAATAAATTTGCTTTTGATAATGTTCTTCTAACATCTGCTACAATCAGTCGAATAGAGAATGCTAATGTTGACTTTAAATTCACCACATTAATAAAGATTGCAAATGCTTTAAATATTACACCAAGTGAACTTTTAAAAGATATAGATTTTAAATATAGTGATTATGAATAAATTTTATGGATAATTCAGCTAAAAGATACCATCAATTTTTAGAAATACTAGGTAAAAATATTCGTGAAAGAAGAAATGTTAATGGTCTTTCGCAAGAAAAGCTTGCATTTAGTGTTGATACTGCAAGAAATTACATCGGTTGTATAGAACGTGCAGAAAAGAACCTTAGTTTGAAGACTTTATACAAAATTGCTAAAGCACTTGATGTAAAAGTTGAGGATTTATTAAAGGGAACTATGTAATATTTAATAACTAAAAAATTCTAAATTCTTGACATATCTCTAAAAAAACTTCATAATAGACCTAGCAATAATTAGCAAGGAGAGGCATTATGAAAGAAGAATACACTAATCAGCACAGACGCTGGTATGACAAAGACCCTGTTTTATCTCAAGCAGTTAGAACTCTTGAAGAAACAGATGATGAAACACAAATTAAAATTGCTTTAAATCTTATTAAAATTATTATTGAACACAACATCGAAGATGAAAAATTTGAAGCGGTTGAAGATATTATTAACGCTGTTGGCTCAGGACTTGACGATAACAGAAAAGGACGCTGGTACGATATTGATTCAACTTTAAGAACTGCTATGAGTATGCTTCAAAATTGTCCTTCTACAACACAGCACATTATTGCTAAAGAAATGGCGAAAATGGTTGTAGATTCTATCAAAAAAGAAGAAGAAACTGAAGACGATACGCAGGAACAGTAATTGGATTTTATATGACAGAAAAAATCAGGCTGTTATATGATGCGGCATATATTTGTAATATTTTAGATAAAAACTCGCACAGAAGCGGAATTTTCTTTGTGGCTTACAATGTTCTTCTGGAACTTTTAAAGCACGATGAATTTGATGTTTGGCTGTATGCTGCTGGTGATGAGGCAAGGTTAAAAGAAGTTATCAATAAGTACAAAGAGTTTGCGGGATGTAAAATTTACAAAAGTACATTTTTGGAAAAACAGGTTAACTTCTGGGGTGATTTAAAGTACAAAAATAAAGTTAATAAACAAAATAAGTTACTGCGCCTACTCATTATAATTGTGTGGAATATTATAAGAAAAATTAACGAAATTTATTTAAAATTAAATTGTAAAAATTTATATAATGATATAGACGTTTATTTTTCTCCTGCAAAAGCTGTTCCTGATGTGATTTTAAATAAGAAAAATATAAAAAGATACACAATTTTGCATGACTTAATCCCTTTCATTAACGGAACAAGAAAGGGTGCTTCGCAAAAATGGCTGTTTAAATTAATTGATTCTATTAACAAAAACGATTACTATTTTGCGAATTCGGAATATACAAAAAGTGATTTTATAAAGTATGTTCCTGCAATTAATCCGGATAATATCAAAGTCATTCCGCTTTCTACAGGGATGAATTATGAAAAGATAAATAACGAAAATGTTATTAATAAAGTTAAGGAAAAGTATAAAATTCCTTTTGATAAAAAATATGTTTTCAGCTTATGTAATTTAGATCCGAGAAAAAATCTGGTTTTTGCCGTAAAGAATTTCCTTAAATTTGCGGAAAAGAATAATCTTGATGACTTTGTAATCGTTCTTGGAGGAAGCGGCTGGAAAGACTTTCTTCCTCTGCTTGAAAAAGAAATCAGTAATCTTGGGGAGCATCAAAATAAAATTATAAGAATAGGCTATGTTGATGACGAGGATATGTCGGCATTATACAGCGGTGCAGAGATGTTTGTGTGTCCTTCACTGTATGAAGGTTTCGGTATACCTGTTTTAGAGGCAATGAAATGCGGGCTGCCTGTTATTTGTTCTAATGTTACATCACTGCCGGAAGTCATCGGTGATTGCGGTATACAAATTAATCCGCATTCTGACGAAGAACTGATTGCGGCTCTGGAAAAAATGTACTACGACCGCAATTTCCGTGCAGAATGCATTGAGAAAGGCATAAAAAGAGCAAAGCTTTTCAGTTGGGATGCATGTGGCAAAGTTATTACAGATAAAATTAAAAGCGATACGGTATCATAATTTAATTGTTCTAAATACTGTGTAATATCTGTAATTGCCCCAGTAAATAATTATTGAGATAAAATTGTTATCTAAATCCGTTGTTTCCAAAAAAGTATTTGGAGCAGGCTTGCGCTGCGAACTTTTTACATGCTTTCCTATAAAATCATAAAATTTAATGTGGAATTTTTGTGACGGAGTAAGTTTTGCTTTTGGAAGATTTTCATCATAAAATCCCATAGGTACGATTTCCCTGTTATAGGCAGGAATTATGTATTTAACTTTTCCCTGTTCTTTAAATAAAATATACCAGTTTCCCTTGTGTTGACGTGGTGTCAAAAGGTAATATCCCGGTTCGATTGTTATTGATTTGAAAAAAAGCGGTGATGTCAGACGAAAAAGCGGGTAAGGCGACCATGAAGAAGACTGTGTGTCATAAAGTTCCCCGGGATCAACGTTGTGAACGTAAGAAAAATCAGCTTCGGGCAAATCTCTATATATCTGTTCATAGTCAATGTCAGCTGCTTTAACGGCACTATATGTCAATAATAAACATAAAATCACAAAAAATTTTTTCATATTTCTATTTTAACGGTTTAGTTTAAAAAAGCAAGTATTTTTATGATAAAATATCTTTGCTTAATAAGGATAGTAAGGAGAAATTTATGCTAAGCGGACCTTTTTTGGATAGAAACTGGATGGGACAAAATGAAGATTATGCATCTTCTGATATTGTAATGCTTGGAATGCCTTTTGACGGAACTGTATCTTACCGTTCAGGCTCAAGATTTGCACCCGAGCAAATCAGGCTGGCGAGCTGGGGGCTGGAAGAGTATTCTCCGAACTTTGATAAATCCTTAGAAGATGTAAATTTTCATGATGCAGGTGATTTGGAATTTCCTCTGGGCAACACTTACAAATCTCTTGAGCTGATTGAAAAAAATGTGGAAGAAATTTATAAAGACGGAAAAAGAGTATTCGGAGTAGGCGGAGAGCACCTTGTAACACTTCCTGAGATTAAAGCTGTTTCAAAGTTTTATAAAGATTTAGCAATTGTCCATTTTGATGCTCATACAGATTTGAGGGAAGAATATCTTGGTGAAGAAATGTCGCATTCAGCTGTAATCAGACACGCTTCAAAGATTGTGGGTCCCGAAAATATTAAACAAATCGGTATTCGCTCAGGCATGAAAGAGGAATGGGAATTTATGAAAGAAAACGGAACGCTTATTCATGAATATGCTCAACTTGACGTTTTAAAAGGTAAAAAGATTTTCGTAACCGTTGATTTAGATGTACTTGATCCTTCCGTTATGCCGGGAACAGGTACGCCTGAAAGCGGCGGTATGCAATTTAATGAGCTTATCGGGTGGTTTAAATATTTGAAAAACTTTGATATAATAGGGGCTGATGTTGTTGAACTTGCACCTGATTATGATGCTTCGGGAGTATCTACTGCTGTTGCAACAAAGGTTATACGTGAACTTTTAATGGTAATGTAAATGGTAATTGACAGAATTAACTTTTTAAAAGATGAAATTAATAAAGCAAATTACAAATACTATGTAGAGGATAACCCTTCTATAAGTGACTTTGAATACGATAAAATGTTTGCAGAGTTAAAAAAGCTTGAGGAAGAAAATCCTTTATTCGTAACACCTGACAGCCCCACACAAAGGGTCGGTTCTGTAAGCGAAAAATTCTTTCCCCACAAGCATAAATACCGTTTGTACAGTCTAGATAACACTTACGAGTATGAAGATTTGGAAGATTGGTACAAAAAGATTGTTAAAGAATACGGTGAACAGGAACTTGTTTGTGAACTTAAAATTGACGGGCTGGCTATTGCTTTAACCTATGAAAACGGCTGTTTTGTCAGAGGTGTAACACGTGGTGACGGGGTTACGGGTGAAGATATTACAAATAACCTGAAAACTATCAAGGCAATTCCTTTAAAACTTTTTGAACCGGCAAGTCTTGAAGTGCGTGGTGAAGTTTTTATGCCGAAATCGTCTTTTGAAAAACTTAATGAAGAAAATCTTAAAAACGGAGAAAAACTTTTTGCAAACCCGAGAAATGCGGCAGCAGGTTCTATCAGACAGCTTGACAGCACGATTACAGCAAAGCGTGATTTGTCTATTTTTACTTATACAGGTATTTTTGCGGATGCTAAAGATGCTCCTAAAACTCATTACGACAGCATGATGTATCTCAAAAAACTCGGATTTAAGATTAATCCTAATATAAGACTTTGCAAAGATGCAAAAGAAGCTGTAGAATATTGTAAAGAATGGGATGAAAAACGTTTCGGTCTGGATTATGCTACTGACGGAGTTGTTGTTAAAGTAAACAGTTTTGCAGTTCAGCAGGAAATGGGATTTACTTCACGGGCTCCTAAGTGGGCTACAGCATTCAAATTCCCGCCGGAAGAAGTTACAACTGTTTTGAAAAATATAGAAACAGGTATCGGGAAAACCGGAGCAGTTACTCCTGTTGCTGTTTTAGAACCTGTTCAGCTTGGCGGAAGTACTGTTTCCAGAGCAAGCCTGCATAACTTTGATGAAGTAGGAAGACTTGATGTAAGAATTGGCGACAGAGTTCTGGTAAAAAAAGCGGCGGAAATTATTCCTAAAGTGGTAAAAGTTATTGATGATGAAGAACATTTTAAACTGAAACCTTATACCCCGCCTGAAAAATGTCCTTTCTGTGAAACTAAACTTACAACACGTGAAGGTGAGGTAAATTTATACTGCGAAAATCCTTTATGTCCTGCTAAAGTAAAATCAAAAATTGAATTCTGGGTTTCAAAAGATGCTATGGACATAGATAATATAGGTCCTTCTGTTATTGAACAGCTTTATGACAGAGGATTTATAAAGTCAGCTGTAGATTTATACAGATTAAGTATGCAGGATTTTATGATGCTTGATGCCGTAAAAGAAAAATCAGCGTTTAATATGTATAACGCTATACAAAACAGCAAGCATAACCCTCTAAACAGGTTATTAACTGCATTAAATATAAGAAACGTAGGTAAAGAAACAGCAGAACTTCTTGCAGGTGAATTTGGAACATTGGATAAAATTATGTCGGCATCTGTTGAAGATTTTATTGCAATAGACGGTATTGGCGAGATTATGGCTGTTGATATTTATGAATTTTTTCACAATGAAGAAAATATCAAAAGTCTTGAAGAATTAAAGAAGCTCGGAGTTGAACCGGCTGCTCCGACAGGGGTTTCTTCAGATGAATTTAAAGGAAAAACTTTTGTTTTGACCGGAACATTACAAAATATGACAAGAGATGAAGCATCTGAAAAAATTAAGCAAAAAGGCGGAAAGACTTCATCTTCCGTATCTAAGAACACCTCGTATGTTGTTGTTGGAGAAAATGCCGGTTCAAAATTAGAGAAAGCACAAAAATTAGGTGTTATAATATTGACAGAAGATGATTTTCTGAGGATGATAAGTTAGAAGGTAAAGGATTTATGAGAAAAAATACTAAAATTATACAAATATCAGGATTACGTGGAATTTTGATGCTGGTTTTTGTAGCAACTTGTCTTGCTGCAGGATTTATAGCATTCCCTGCAATTGCTGCTATGTATGCCTGGAACTATGCAGGTAATTTTATTATGCTTCCTGTTATTAATATTTATCAGGGATTAATGCTGTGGGCTATTATTGCTATTTCAGTATATATCCTGAATGACAGAAAAAAATACCTTGTGGCGTTTAAAGCGCCAGGTGAACTTAATGATGAGGAAATGAAAAACCTTTTGGAACGTGTCAAAGTTCAGGCTCAAGCAAAAACATTAAATTCTATGGTATTAAAAGCAGGCGACATTAAACCTGTAGAGAAAATAGAGAAACCTGAAGAAGTTTCAGAGAATAAAAAGGAGAATGTATGAGAAAAGTTTTATTAACAGCTGCTGTTTTAGGTTTATTAATCGGTTCGGCATCACTGTCTTCTCAAGCTGTTACTACAGCTGTTGAAAGAGGTTATATTTCAGTTAACACAACAGCAAATACCGAACTTGCACCTGATGTTGCGGAAGTTTCTATTGCAGTACAAACTACTGATGCAAAATCTATGCAAAAAGCTACACTGCAGAACAAAGAAATATCTGATAAAGTTATTTCTGCTTTAAAATCTATGATTAACACTGCTGACGGTGATTATATTAAAACTTCTGATTTTAATGCTTCACCTATTTACAGTTATTCAGGAAGCAGAAGAACTCTTGATAAATATCAGGTTTCAAATTCTATCATTATCCATACTAAGTCAATTGAAAAAGTTGGCGCTATGATTGACAAAGCTATTGCTTTAGGTGCTACAAATGTTGACAGCCTTGCATTTTCAGTTTCAAATTATGAAAACCAATGCAATGACTTGCTTTCTATTGCAACTAAAAAAGCACAAAACAGAGCAAATTCAATAGCAAAAACAGCATCAACAACCGTTACCGGCATTCGTTCTTTAGACGTAAGCTGTAGTGCCAATAACGCTTACCGTCCTCAATACAGAATGATGATGGCTAAGAATATGGATGCAGCAGGTGCTGAAGCTTCATCTACATCTATTGAAAAAGGTGTGGTAAAAGTATTTGCAACTGTTAATGCAAGCTTTTTTGTAAAATAAGAGCGTATCAGTATTAAAAATTAAAACACCAAATTCTTTTTAGAATTTGGTGTTTTTTATTTATTTAACAACCATAAATGATTTTAAACTTCTTCCGCCCCCGTCACCAACAGAGGTTACGTTGTATTTATTCAGGTAGTTCATAGATGTGGAACTCCCTCCGTCAAAAGCCATTGCCCTGTCAAATCCGAGTTTTTTTACATAGTCCTGAACTTCATACAGATCCATAGGGTGCTTGTCTGTAATAATAAGAACATGTGCATTTCCGTCTTTTATTCCGATAACAGTTCTTGCAGTTTTATGTAATACAGAACAGCTTTCTCTGATAACTTCGCCGTCCTTTTTTACTACAAAAAATTCTTCTTCCAGACGTAATTGCGGGTAAATCAACGGACCGCCCTGTGCAGATGTAATAATTGTGCATCCGAAGTTTACAGGACTTTTATGGGGCACAATTTCATAATGGTATTCAACTCTGCCCTCATTACATTCAACAATTCTGAATTCTGTTCTGTTTAAAATTTTGTCTAAATTTTTTCTGTATAACGGATTATTCAAAAGGTTTTCATTAAACAGCGGATCTTCTGCCAGGTTCCTGTCTGTAACGATATAAGATATTGTCTTGCCGTTATTTGGATCGAAAAAGCCTGCATTCACTGTCAAGCGTGATTTGGTTTTCTGGTGTGCTTCTTTATTTGTTATAAGGCTGTCAGAACTTACAAATTTTATCTGTTTTTTTATTTTTTCGCCCTTCAATATAATATGATAAATTCCGTCATCATAACTTATATCAATAGGCGGAGCTGCAAATGCCGAACCTGCTGTAATAAATAAAGACATTAATAAAAGTAAGTATTTTTTCATAATTATAAATCCTTTGATTTGTAAAACGCAACAATAGCACATAAGAATGCGAATGGCGGGAATATTGCCGTAATGAACGGGTGAACTATACCTTTTTCTGCCAGAAGGTCAAAGAAAGGAAGAGTAATATAATACAAGAAAATACAGCCGATTGCGATTGTAAATCCGACTAATCTTTGCTCACGTGGTTTGCTGAAACCTAAAAGTGCTCCCATTATTGCAAGAAGAACGCAGACAAACGGATGGAAAAATCTTTGAAGATACTTATTTAGCATGTATCTGTATTCTTCATCAAGACCTTCTTTTTTCAATAATTTTATATATCTGCTTAAGTCACGATTGTTAATTTCACGTTCTTTTTTCACGGAGTATGTCATCAGAGTAAATGCATTTTGTGCAGAAACACCCTGTAAAATATCCATGGAAGGTATTTTATTTATATCCACAAAAATTCCGTCACTGGATATGTTGTATCTGGTAACATCAGATAAAGTCCATTTATCAGGGAAATTTTTGCCGATTTTTGCATGGTAAATATCTTTTAATTGGTGTACATCGTTATATTTTTTTTGTGAAAAATCCAGTACAATCACGTTGTACATAGTATCTTTTGAAAATCTGGAAACCACAACCGCTTTTGTCGGGATTTGGTTTTCATCTTTTTGTGTATAAATGTATTGCGTTGAAATATACCCGCCTTTAAGTGCTCCTGCCTTGTTGACAGAGTACGGAATAAGTTTGTCGATAGTAACAAAACACATCCAGGTTACAATCAAACTTAACACAAGTACAGGGCTTATAATTCTCCAGAAGGATAAGCCGACTGCTCTGAATATTGTAAGTTCTGAATCTTTGCTTAATTTATCAAAAGTAAAAAGTGTACCCAGAAGCAAACCAACCGGAAATGCTTTACCAAGAATTTTTGGCAGCTCGTAAAATAATACAAGTACTGCTGTTTTAACTCCAAATTCTCCAGCAAGAGTTTTTTTAATCGTATTTAAAAGCATCTCAGGTGCAATCCAAACAACGGTGAAGAGTAATATGGCAACAAAGGTAGCCATCATTACCTGACTGAATATATATTTGTCATAAATCGGGATTTTAGGAAGCACTCTCATTATAAAGCAAAATCCTTTCCTAAATAGAATTCTTTAGCAACAGGATCATTTGCAACATCCTGACTTTTACCTTGAATTTTAATTTTTCCGTCAAAGATTACATAGGCTCTATCTGTAATTGAAAGTGTAGCTTTAGGGTTGTGGTCTGTGATAAGAACTCCCAGCCCTTTGTCTTCGGAAATTTTTCTGATATTATCCTTAATTTCTCCTATAGCAATAGGGTCGATACCCGCAAAAGGTTCGTCAAGAAGCATAAAATCAGGGCTTGCTGCAAGTGCTCTGGCAATTTCTACACGTCGTCTTTCTCCGCCTGATAATGATACTGCTGCGTATGAACGAAGCCTTAAGATACCGAATTCTGATAAAAGTTCTTCAAGTTTGCGTTTCTTTTCATTTACAGTTAATTTATCGTTCATTTCAAGAACAAGTTTTATATTATCTTCAACAGATAATTTTCTAAAAATTGATGCTTCCTGCGGCAAGTAGCCTATACCGGCTCTGGCACGTTCATTCATAGGCCATTCCGATATATCTTCTCCGTCTAAGAATATATGCCCTTTGTTTGGTTTTATTAATCCTACAACCATGTAAAATGTTGTAGTTTTACCTGCTCCGTTGGGACCTAAAAGACAAACAACTTCACCCTTGTTAATATCAAAGCTTACATCGTTTACTACACTTCTGTCCCCGTATATTTTGATAAGATTTTTAGCATCAATTCTCATTCCATACCCCTCTATCTATAAAAATATTTTACTTTAAAAAAAACATTATTGCAATTATCAAATTACCTTGTTACACTTGAATTTTGTGTGAAAAATGTTATAATGTAGAAGGTATACATTAAGATGGAGTTATGGATTTTGAACAATAAACGATTTGGTTTTACGTTATCAGAGGTTTTGGTAACACTTGGTATTATTGGCGTTGTTTCTGCAATGACTGTGCCTACACTTATGAACAATTATCAAAGACAGGCTTATGTAACCCAATTACATAAAGTTTACAATGAATTTTTGCAAGTATTTGAAAGATATATGGCTGATCAAAAGGTTGATACTTTGAATGAATCGGATATATATAATAATCCGGGGGCATTGAATACATTTGTAAGAAATTATTTTAAAGTTGTTACAGACTGCGGAACATCAATGGCTGATTGTTTTGCCCCAAGTTATACTTATATTAATAATGCTAAAGTAATAAATGTTACAGGTACTTGTAACAAAGTATTCACGATGGCAAGCGGTGCGGTTGTTTGTATGGACGTTGAAAACGGTAACGGTTCACAGGATACGAGGGTAATCAGGAAGGAAGTATGACACAGCTTAAAGGCAGTGTTGCTGTTATTGAAGTTGATGTAAACGGCCCAAAAGGACCAAATATCTACGGTAGAGACTACTTTGTAATGTACGTTACATCATCAGGACAGCTGGTTGATAAAGTTTTCGAAGCTAATGATGAAACTTTCAGTACTTCTGCAACTGACGGCGGTTCATCTAACGGTGCTTTTGGCAAAATTCTGCATGACAACTGGGAAATGAATTATTAATATTTAATAATTTATAAAATATGAGCTCTCATTATAGAGAGCTCTATTTTTATATTAATAATTGTAAAATATATATTGAATATATGTTATAGATATCTGGTGCAGTGGTATATATCAAATATAACCATTTTCTTTTTCTTTATTTTCTCCTACACACACTAACCTTTTACCAAATATGAGATTGGCCGTTAACACGGCTATTTTTATGTCAACAGCTTTTTACCTTTAAAACCGCAGGTTATAATGCGTGCGGATTACAAGCAGGCGCAAAACTCCGTTTATCATTGTGCCTGCTTGGTGTATTCCGTAAATTTAATACATACCGATTATATTTCTGACTTCATCCAGTATTTTGCGAGCTTCTACTCTTGCTTTTGCAGAGCCCTCTTTGATTATTTTTGAAACTTCTTCCGGATGTTCTTCATAGTAACGTCTTTTTTCTCTGATTGGTGCAAATTTTTCGTTTATTACTGCTCCAAGCTGGCGTTTGCAATCTGCACAGCCTCTAAGCCCTTTTTCACATTCGCATCTGACTGTTTCTATTTGTTCTTCGGAGCCGAATATTTTCCAGTATTTGAACGCTACTTCACATTGTTCCGGGTGTCCGGGATCGTCTTTTCTCATTCTGCTTCTGTCAGTGATAGCACTCATTATTTTTTTAGCTGTAACTTCTTCTGTGTCAGAAATTTTAATATCATTTTGGAATGATTTACCCATTTTATTTCCGTCAAGACCGCAGATTAATGAGCAGTGATTTAAAAGCGGTTTAGGTTCATTAAAAAATTCTGTTTTATATATGTTGTTAAAACGTCTTGCAATATCTCTTGTAATTTCTATATGCGCAACCTGATCGCTGCCTACGGGCACTGCTGTGGCATTAAACATCATTATATCAGCACTCATCAGAACCGGATAACCCATTAGTCCGTAACTTATTTGAGAATTTGCGCCTTCTTTTGTGCGTAAGATTTTAGCCATATCTTTTAAAGTCGGGTCACGTTCAACCCAGTTTTGCGGTGTAACCATGCCGAGATATATGTTTAATTCTGCAATTTCCGGTACTAAGGATTGCACATAAATAGTAGACACTTCCGGATCAATTCCGCAGGCTAACCAATCCATTACAACATCTTTTACATCCTGCTTAAGTGTTTCTGTTTTGTCGTATTTTGTTGTTAAAGCGTGCCAATCTGCAACAAAGAAATAACTTTCATATTCATGCTGCAATTTTACCCAGTTTTGAATTACACCCAAATAATGTCCAAAGTGTAATTTACCTGTTGATCTCATTCCTGATACTATTCTTTCTTTCATAACACGCCCTTTCTTACAGGATTATTATATCAAAAACAGATTATATATTGTCTTGTTAAGTTATGTAACAAAAAATCCAACTTGTGAAATCAGCGTTTTTCAAAATACTTTATATTTGTAAGAGAGTTAAACATAAGGAGAGACGAGATGACTTTTTTAGCAATAGATGCACAAAAGAATTTATTTACGTTGCAGAAAAGCCAACTGCAATTCGAGCAGACCTTAGTAATGAGCAGAGCAAACTATATTACTAAGCAAATGGGTTACAGAGCTCAAGAGCTTGAGCAATATGATACTGATCCTGATGATGATCCGACATATATCGCATTGCAGCAGGAGGAATCGTATCTTGAAACAAGACAGGATTCTCTGGATTCACAGATAAGTTTGATGGAAAACGAAATATCAAGTTTGAAAAACCTGGTTAACAATAACATCAAGACTTCTTGCAGCTTGAACCTTATCGGCGGCTAGGCATAGCCTGTTTTCCCGCTCAGGTTTTGCATGAACTTGTTAAGTTCAAACTAAAGATAGGACGAAGTCCGCCACACATAAAACAAATATAAAAGTTCTCAGCTCGGATGGGGCGGCTGATGCCGGCATCCTAGCTGTTGAACAGCTCGACGGTGTTTAGCATTAATGATGCAATTGTCATTGGTCCGACACCGCCGGGAACCGGTGATATGTAAGCGGCGATTTTTGAAACATTTTCAAAATCTACGTCGCCTCTTACCTTACCGTTCTCGTCTTTAAAAATTCCTACATCTATAACTACACAGTCTGATTTTAACATATTTTTTTCTATAATTTCCCCACCCGCTGCTGACACTAAAATATCGGCAGTTTTTGTTATTTCGGGAAGGTTTTCTGTGTAGCTGTGGCATACCGTAACAGTTGCATTTCTTTTAAGCATCATTTGTGAAATCGGTTTGCCTACAAGGTTTGAACGGCCTACAACAACTACGTGTTTACCTTCAAGTTTTATATTGTATTCATCCAGAAGTAATAAAATTCCTTTTGGCGTGCAGGGATAAACATAGGGTTCTTCACCGGAAAAAAGCTTTCCGCTGTTGTATGGAGTTAATCCGTCAACATCTTTGGCGGGTGAAATTGCATCTATAACTTTGAATTTATCAATGTGTTTCGGCAAAGGAAGCTGTACTAATATTGCTGTAACATCTTTGTCGTTGTTAAGCTCGTTAATCTTGTTCAAAAGCTCCTGTTCGCTGACAGTTTCGGGATAGTTTATTACAACAGAATTTATTCCTAAGTTTTCCGCTGTCTTTTTCTTATTTCTCACATAAATTTGGCTTGCAGGATCTTCACCTGCCAAAATAACGACAAGCGTTGGTTTTTTATCCATTTTGTCGATTTTATTTTTCAAATCAATAAAGATTTTATCTCTCAATTTTTTCCCGTCAAGAATAACAGCCATTTGCACCTACTCTCTAACCTGAGGTAAATTCAACCTGAAATAGAATTGTTTAATAGCATCCTGAACAACTTGCGAGTCACGTTCCATTGATTTGGATTTTAAAGTGTTATCAAACGGGATTACTCCTAAAACATCAAGATCATAACGTTTTAAAAGTTCGTAGACTGACGTCAAGTCTGTATTTTCAACCTTGTTTATAACAACTCCGAGCTGATTTCCCGCTGCATATTTTGAGCTGAACTCTTCAATACGTTTTGCAAGATGTGCGCTTTCATCAGTAGGGTTTGCTACAATAAGAGTTGTGTCAATATCAGTATCTACAAGCTGGTTTAAGTATTTCAAATCAAACTCGCAGTCAAAGATTACGATATCGTATCTGTCAATGAGTTTTAAGACAGCATCGTTAATCTGACCTGTAATCGGGCATCGACAGTCTTTTGAACCTACAAACCATGATACGATAATATCAACATTTTCATAAAGCGAAACAACAATATCTTCCATTGCCCATTCCACAAATTCCTGTTTAGACATTCCTTCGGGAATTCCGGTGCGGTATTCGTGTTTTCCGCTTCTTATACCGTAAATTGTATTTCTAATGTCAAGTCCGAAACTGTGACCGAGTTCACTTGTTAAATCATTATCGAATAAGAGAATTGATTTTTCAGGAAAATATTCTTGAAAAATTCTTAAAAAAGCTTTTGTAATTGTTGTTTTTCCGCTTCCGCTTTTTCCTGTTATAGCTAGTTTAAAAGTCAAATTGAATACCTTTCTTGAGTTATTCCAGAATAAGTTTATGCAAAACCTATGTGGTGGGTGGAGCGGCTACGCTCCTTTCTTGTAAACTATCAGACACTTTTTTTGTCAAATCCATTGCTTTTAAGGCTAAATCTTCTGACAAAGAGCCTGCACCGCATGAAGGTGTTATCAATGAATTTTCTATAATGATTTTCTCATCAATGCCCTTGTTAGTCAAATACTTAACAGCTTTTTCAAAAACAGAGATAATTGTTTGTTCATCTGCTGCATCGAGCGCATCTTTATCAAGGGTAGGAACTACACCCCATGCAATTTTTCTTCCCTGTTCAAGGAAAGTTTTTAATTCTTTGCTAAAAAGGCTCAGATTTTGTGCAAAGTTGTATGCATCAAGATTTATAATATCAACTCCTGCTTTTACCGGCAAGCTCCAGTCGCATTTGCCGCAGCAGTGGATTGCACTCATTGCGCCGTTTGCTTTTATTAAGTCCGAAATTTCTTTTATTAATTCAAGGACTTCTTCTTGAGCGATTGTTACGTAGGCAGAAGTTCCAAGCTGTGATATTGAAGGCTCGTCAATAAAAATTATCGGAGTAATATCAGGGTTAGCGGCTTTCATTTGTTTGATTTGCCACAATGCTTTTATGGAAAGTGTTTTAACGATTATTTCTCTTAAAGTTTCATCGTAGTATGCACATCTGCCTGATTTGTCTACAAGAGTTGTTGCAAGTGTAAACGGTCCTACGATTTGACCTTTTGCATAATCGGGTTTTGTATTTTTTATAATTTCAATAAATTTGGTGAAAGTCGAAGAATAATTTATTGCATATTTTTCAATAGCATCGCAAGTTATATCAGCAATTATTTCTTCGTAATCGCAAAAAAACTGTTCAATATCTTCAAAGAATTTATCGCTTTCAGTTTCAAGAAAAGTTTTGTTGTTTTCTTCATCCACAAATAGGGACGGCATATTTTCCAGAAACTGGACAATCATATCTTCATTTTTGTTCACTCTTGTTAATTGCGGCCAAAAAGGAATTCTGTTGAAGTTTTTTTGAACAAGCTGCATTGCTTTGTCTAAATCTTTATGAGGCAACGAGCCTATTGCCATGCAGTTAAGTGTTAATTCGGATTTAGTATTGTGCCCCATTAATACCCCTTTTTAAAAAAACGTCATGCTGAATGCTTATAATTCAAAGCATAAGACAGTATGACGTTTTAAAAATAATTTGTAACTATTCAGCTTCGTTTTCGGTTTCAACAACTTCTTCAACAGCTTCTTTAAGAACTTCAGAAGCGGAAACGATAACAGCTAATTCTGCTTTAACTTTAGAAGTTAATTTAATTAACATTTTGTATTCGCCGACTTTGTTGATAGGAGCGTTTAAAGAAACATTTTTTCTGTCAACTTCGATACCTGATTTAGCAAGCAGTTCTTCTGTTAATTTTTTAGTAGTGATAGTACCGAATAATTTACCGGATTCACCTGCTTTAGCAGAAAGTTCAAGTTTAGCGAATTCTTCGATTTTCTTAGCAGTTTCTAAAGCTTCAGCGTGTAATTTTTCTTGTTTAGCTTTAATTCTAGCCAGATTTTTTTCTCTGTTTTCTAAAGCGCCTTTAGTAGCTGCTTCAGCCACAGCTTGAGGGAGCAAGAAGTTTCTTGCATAACCGTCTTTAACATTAACGATATCACCTGCTTCGCCGAGGTTTTGAACATCTTTTCTTAATATAACTTGCATAATAATTCTCCTTTGCTATTTATATAATCTTGCATGTAGTTCAACACTACTACAAACACAAATTAATGTCGAGTATTTTTTTCGGATTGTAAAGCACAGAGTTCACAATCAAGCTGTTCGAGTTCATCTGCAACGCAGAAAAGTTCTTCAAGGATTTTGTCGGAGAAAGAATACTGATAATCATTTTTTTTATTTTCGGTATAAGAGAGTTTTAAAGAGTCGTTGAGCACTTGCAGCAAATTAATTACCTGCCAGAGTTTACAAGATATATGAGAAATTTTTTCTTCCATAGATGCCTCCAATTATACAAAAGTTATCTTTTTGATAATTATAGGATATAGATAAAATTTTGTCAATTAGTATATAATAGTATACATAATGAATAGTAAACTATACAACAAAATAGGCTTAAAAATAAAGATTGAGAGAGTGAAAAGAAACATTTCACAAGAAAAGCTTGCCGAACTTGCTGATTTAAGCAGACCTACAATCGGTGCTATTGAACGTGGACAAAAGTCACCTACATTTAATACACTTGAAGCAATTGCTGATGCCTTTGGTATGACCGTTCAGGAGTTATGCAATTTTGACAATATTTAATTATTTCATTGCAGGAAAATAGTATTTCATCCCGTTATCTGAACGCCAACGGATATAGCCTGTTTTGGGGATTTTATCCAAATCAAGTACGCTTACAAGCGCCCAGTTGCCTCTGATTGCCGTTAAATTTATCTTTTTAGGCATATTTATGGTGCTAACGATTTGTGATTTGTCGTCTGTGCCTGTGTGAATATCTTTTGCTGTATCAGGTATGCCTTTGAGCATTGTTAAACCGTATTTTTTTCCGTACATATTGTAAAACATTATCCAGCTCATAAATTTATACGGATCGTCTTTTTTTATCCAGCCTTTTGCTCCGGTTGTGTTATTGTAGATTACCTGAACCCAGTCTTCGCTCTCATCGGTTACGGCAAGAAGCCCGAGGTTTTTTGAGGGGACATATACAACAAACAAATCCTGAGGTTTGATGGTTTCAGGAAATATCTTTTCTCCTATCCAGCTTATGCTGTGGACAATATATGAATCTTCCGAAGGCTCTTTATACAGTATAATTTCGTTTGGAGCCTGATATAATCCTAATGTGTTTGTATATTTGATGCTTACATACTGAGGCACTATGTCTGCACAAATTGCCTGCAAGGGCATTAAAAGCATAACAATCAAAAGCAGTAAAAATTTTTTCATAAGATACCTCGTAATATATATACCAAAAACTTCAATTTATATTATACGCTTAAATTGAAGTTTTGGAAAGTATTTATTTTTTTTGAGTATTACAGACTTCCAATGGCGGGTGGAGCGGCTACGCTCCTATTCTCTAAAGCTTATTTCAGCATAGGTTTTTTGAAGTTTTGCACGAACGTTATTCATCTGATGTTCAATAACTTCATCGGTTAATGTTGCGTTTTCATCCTGCATTTTAATCCTGAAAGCAAGACTTTTGAACCCTTTTTCGATATTTTCGCCCTGATAAACGTCAAATACTTCGCTGCCTCTGAATATGTTTTGCTGAACTGCACCTTTAATAACTTTTTGGATATCATCAAAGCTTACTTCTTCATTGATTACAAAAGCAAGGTCACGACGAACTTCAGGGAATTGCGGAAGTTTTTTGTATCTTACAGTATGCTCTTTAATTATTGAGATGATTTCTTCAAGGTCGAGTTCAAACATAAATACGTCTTGACCTTTGATTTTTAATTTATCTTTCAATAACGGATGAATTTGTCCGAAATAGCCGATATTTGTAAGGTTTTTCCCTAAAATATTTACTTTAGCACTTCTGTAAGGATGTAGGAAGTCTGCATCTTCATAAGGCGTAAGTTTTATTCTTTTTTCAATACCGAGTTCCGCAAACAGTTTTTCAATAATTCCTTTTAGAGTAAAGAAATCAGTTTGAGTTTTAACCTGCCATTTGGAATTTTCAACCTCGCCTGTCAGAATACCTGCAAGAACTCTTGATTCTTTAATACCTGATGATTTTTCATCAGCAGGGTTAACCACAAGATACTTTTTGCCGATTTCATACGCCCAGAAAGTTTTCTGACCGTTGTCGTAATTGTATTTCATACAGTTTAGAACGCTTGCTGCCATACCCTGTCTAAGCATTGTGCTTTCTTCACTTGCAGAGTTCAAAACTTTTACGGCTTTTTCTTCGTTAAATTTCTGCATATATTTATCCAACAAAGGTTTTCCGATTAGCGATGTTGTAATCATTTCATCCAAGCCTGATGAAAGCATAAGTTCGTTAACCTTTTTGATAACCCGTTCTTCAAGACTTATTACCGGAGTTTGAGTTTTGCTCGGCAATGTCGGAGTGATTTTGTCATAGCCGTTAATTCTTGCAACTTCTTCGATTAAGTCGATTTCTCTTGTTACATCGCCTGTTCTGAATGAAGGTACTCTGAATTTTGCAGCACTGTCATTGCCGCCGAGTTTTTCAAATCCTAAGTTTTCCAGAATTGATATACATTTTTCAGGCGATATTTCACAGCCTAAAATCCTTTTGATTTGTGCATATCTTAAAGTGATTTCAACAGGTTCAAGCTTGTTTTCTCCCGCTTCTACAACACCTTCGATTTTTGCATCCGCAAGCTCTGTCAAAAGCTGCATTGCACGCATTAAAGCAGGTCTTACGGCTTCAATATCAATTCCACGTTCAAATCTTGCACAAGCTTCGCTTCTGTAACCTACACTTCTTGCTGATTTTCTGTTGCTTGCAGGTGTAAAGTATGCTGCTTCAAGTGCAATATTTTTTGTGTTGTCGTCAATTTCCGAGTTTGCACCGCCGAATACGCCTGCGATACAAACACCTTCTTTTTCATTAGCAATTAAAACGCTGTCGTTTGTAAGTTTACGTTCAACTTCGTCAAGAGTAACGATTGTTTCGCCCTCGTGAGCACGTCTTACGCAAAGATATCCGTTCAATTTGTCTAAATCAAATGCGTGGAAAGGTGTTCCGTATTCAAGCATTACGTAATTTGTAATATCAACTACGTTATTGATTGCACGAACGCCTGATGAGATAAGTCTTTTTTGCATCCAGTCAGGCGACGGTTTGATTTTCAAATCTTTTAAGATGCCAACAGAGTAGTATTTGCATACATCTTTATCAATAATTTCAACCTTGAATTCATCTGTGGTTAAATCTTTTGTGCATTCAAGAGGTGAGAATTTTAGAGGTTTATTAAATATTGCGCTTAATTCTCTTGCAACACCGATAACTGACATTTGATCGCCTCTGTTTGCGGTTGGTGCAACATTTAGGACGTAATCTTTATCAAATCCCAATACATCTTCTACATTTTCACCTAATTTTACGTCAGGGAAAATTCTGTTTAATATCAAAATACCGTCTTCTTCCTGATAATTTCTTTCAGATACGCCTAATTCATCCGCAGAACAAAGCATACCTTGAGATTCAACCCCTCTGATAACCGCAGGGGTTAGAGTAAACATTTCACCGGTTTTTCTGTCCAACACCTGAGAGCCTACAGATGCGTACGGCACAATCTGACCTTCTTTAATATTTTGTGCACCGCAAACCACTGTTTTTAAACCTGAACCTGTGTTTACGGTTACAAGATGTAAGCGGTCGGAATTAGGGTGGTTGTCGATTTTTTCAATCTTAACGGTTTTTATATTTGTAAATTGCGGCTTTACCTCGTCTATAGCTTCAACTTCCAAACCGCTCATTGTTAATTCGTGAGCAATTTGTTCTACTTCAACGTCTGATAAATCAACAAATTCGTTTAACCAGTTTAATGATACTTGCATGTTTTATACTTCCCTCTCGTTTATTAAATCTATACCGGAATAGTATAACAAACAGGACAGAAAGTAAATTACAAACCTAATTTTTTATCCAGTTTGAAATAATGTATCAGGTTGAAAATTGAAACAAGCTGCATAAATACTTTTTCGTAATTTTTCTTATTGCATAGAGTTGTATTAATATCGCCAATCTCAAAAAAGTTACGTCCTGTTTCCAAAAACAGCGTTATGTGGTTGTCTTCAAATACGCAATGAACATCATAGGCACTCATTATATCTCTTATTTTTTTCAATCTTTCCATAAATGCAGGAGTAATCAAATATCTTGCTTCTACCTGATCATTTGAAAATACTGCATAAGTTTTGTTGAATTCAGTATCTTCAAGGATTACTTCTTCCAAACCTTTTGGAGGTCTAAATTCTGTCATTTTAGTTGTGTTGAAAGTAATTCCGTTTTTATTAAATCCAATGTTTTTCAGCGGTGAATTTTCTTTTGCAGAGATAACTCCCGCAATGGAATTAATTATAGGTGAATTCCCCACAGTGTCAGCTGTTTTATCCCCGTACTCTTCTCCTACTTCGGTTATGAATGCTTTTTTTCGGTCTTCGGCACTTAAGGCTTTTTGTTTTATTACTGTTTTACCTTTATATTTTTTATTCAGTACGGTTTTAATAATCAAACCTCTGAATACGGTTACGGTTTCATTATATGCATTGCCTTTTATATCTCGTGATTGTTCGCTTCTGAGTAGTTCGGTTTCAACCATAAATACATTCATTCCTTTGTAGCTGCCTGCAATTCTGTCATCATCTCTTTTGCCGTCAACTTTAGGAAATAGCCCTGTATTTTTTATTTCTTTAAAAGTTATGATATCATTCTTAAATATGCTGAAACTTCCAAACAAAAGTAATAAGTCGGTTAAAAGCTTTGCTTTAACTTCATTTATAAATTTTTTTTGAATGTTTGAAGCAATAATCATAAAAACAACACATAAAACAAAACAGCCTATTAATGTAAAAATTAATGCCGGGGTGATTTTTGAAAATTTCATTATTAAAATGATTACAAATATCGCAGCAAAGAAGATAATTGACAAGGTTGTGCAAATTTTAAATGTTTCAGCCTGAGATAGTCGTTCTCGTTCAAGCGGGGCAACTTTTGTCATTATTTTTTTATTGTATATTTCTTCAAATTTTTCTTTTAACTCTTTGTCATTCATTGTAAAACCAGTTTATTATATAATGTGCTTCTTTACATCAACTAAATAATCGGTTTTACGTGATATAATAATTTTATGAAAAGAGCTGTTGTATTTGCACATTATGATAAAGATGAATTAGTTGACGATTATGTTATTTATTATTTGAAGTCATTGAAGGAAACTGCGCAAAATATTATTTTTGTTTCTTGCGGTAATCTTTCTGATGAAGAAAAAAGTAAACTTGACGGAATTGTATCACATATTATTGCAGAACATCATGAAGAATATGATTTCGGTTCATACAAGCGTGGTTTTTTTTATCTTAAAGAAAATAATCTGCTTGAAAATATTGATGAATTAGTTTTGGCAAACGACAGCTGCTTTGGACCGTTTTATCCTTTTACGGAAATTTTTACGGAAATGGAAAAAAAGGATTGCGATTTCTGGGGGATTACCAAAAATAACTTTGGCTACAGAAAAGTTCCAAACCATTTCTTTGTTAGACGTCCGCATATTCAAAGTTATTTCATTGTACTCAAAAACAATACTTTTAAATCTGATGATTTTACAAACTTTATGAAATCAATTAAACCCGAAAACAATAAGTGTGTTGTTGTTTCAAATTACGAAATCGGGCTTAGCGAAATGCTTGTTGAAATGGGATTTAGGTATGATGTCTATATTGATGCTTATGAAAGAATTAACAACATGACAATCTATAAATGGCGTCAGTTAATCTTAAAATACAAGATGCCGTTTATGAAATGTTCTCTGCCTCGTCTTGTTAATAAAAATCTCACTACAATTGAAGGATATCAGGAAATAATTAAGCAGGTTTCGGATTATCCTGTAGAACTTATTGAAAATAACGTTAAACGCACACAGTATATTCGAAAAGGCAGACACACAAGTCCGTTGATTGTTAAAAGAATTTTCTTTGATTTTCTTGCGGAACTCCCTTTTGTACCTAGAAAAATCTTAATTTTTCTTCTTAGGAAATGCTTTCCTTTTATAAGAGATTAGGGTTTGGCGTAATTCTCTTTTGTATTTACGTGCATACCATACAGGATGTGAAAGCAGTATAAATATCAAAATACTTATATCTTTTTTTGCTTTAAAAACTTCAAGATATGAAGCTGTCTGTAGGTCAACAGGTGATTTATATGTTGATGAATTAATGTAACTGTTGTTATGTAATCTCCATTTTGTAAGCTTTTCAGGCATGTAATAAAACTTTCCTAAACTTGCAAGCTGTACCCATAAATGCCAGTCAATAAGATAATCAAGTTTCGGATTAAAATTAACTTTTTGCAAATCTCTTCTTTTAGCCGTTACTGATGAAAATGTGAAAATTTTGTTGCTTTGATAAAAATCATAAAACATATTTTTCGGGTAACTTTGATTTTTTAATAAGTCACGTGTTTTTTTTAATGCGTGCTCAAAAGCTTTTACCCTTTCGTCATCTCCGAAAAATTCGCAATCGTTAAAAATTAAATTTATATCAGGATATTTTTTTATAATCTCAACTTTTTTCTCTAAATAATCAGGCGCTAAAACATCATCACTTTCCAAAAATGCAATCCATTCAGAGCTTGCTTCTTTAATCCCACGCTTTAAAGTCTCTTTTAACCCCAGATTTTTTTCGTTCACAAATAATTTAATTCTGTCATCATTATAAGACTTTATTATATCAACGGAATTGTCTGTTGAGCAGTCGTCAACGATAATCATTTCCCAGTCCTTGTAAGTCTGGTTAAGTATTGAATGAATAGTTTCTTTTATATATTTTTCGTAGTTATAACTTGCTGTAACAATAGAAATTTTCATGAAAATATCATACAACAAACAAAAAAATCACCTTCTCAATAAGAAGGTGATTTTTATTTATGTGTAAAATTGTATTAATTTTATTTTTTAGCAGGAGTTGCTTTTGGGAACATTTCATCAATTTTAGCAAATTGAGCTTCAATTGAATTTGTATATCTTTGGCAAGTTTCACTGTCCTGAATCCATTTAGGAAGTACTGCTTTTTCTTTATCAGTGAATTTTACAATTTTATCAGGGTTAGAGTGTCTTTTAACAATTTGGTATTGTTCTTTAGTTAAACCTGCGTTTTCCAAAACCTGACCTTTTTTAAATTTTACAGGATCATAATCTTTGAAAACTTTTTTTAGATCAGCTTCTGTATTTGCGTGATTTGCTTTTAATTCAGCTGCTCTGTCTTCAAAAGCTTTAGCTTCTTTATTAGCTTTTTCCGCAATTGCTTTATTTTTTAACTCCAAAGTTTCCTTGCTTGTTAATCTTGCTTCTACAGCTTGAGGTGTATTACCTTCAATAGTAGCATTAGCAGTTCTTTCTCCGTCAAAAATTGTTCTAACTTTTGTTTCTGCTTTAGTATCATTTGCAGCTACATTTGCCGCATCTTTTACACCTTTTTTAGATTTGAACAAGCCTTTGATATCAGTCCAAAGTTTTTTGAATGAGAAATCTTTCATATATTTACCGATTTCTTTACGGTAAATAACACCTGTTACTACAGCTGCTGTCGCAACAGCTGCTGCTGCAATTTTTAAACCTTTTTTGTCTTTTTTGAATTCAAAATCTTCGCCGTTTTGAATTTTGTCAGCATTTTTAATTAATTGTTTTTTAAATTGATCTTGAGATAAGGTTTTAATTTTACCTTTAGGGTTTGTAACTTGAATTTTACCCTGTTGGGTCATTTCAACCTTGTTACCGCCAATAGCTAAAGCGGGTCCGATGGTCATGTTGTCTGCCATAATTTTTACTACCTTTCAATTTTACACACTAGCTTTATAATCATGAAAACACGTCAAAGAAAAAAAATGCTAATTTTGTATTTTAATATTAACAAATGTTTACAAAAAATACTATCCCTTATTTAAGGGATAGTATTTAAGCTCTCTCTTAATTCCTTTACGAACAACCTGAGTATCCGCATTTAAGACAAATGAAGCATCCTTCTGCCATTTGAATTTCGTTTCCGCATTCAGGGCATTTTACTGTTTTGATTTCGCCTGTCGGTTCTTCTGTAATTTCTTCTACGGTTTCTTCAACTTTCGCCTCTTCTGTTTTCTTTTTATCATCCAAATTCATAGGCTGGAATTGACGAGAATTGTTTCTGTAAACAGTGATACCTTTCAAGTCGTTTTCGTAAGCTAAGATGTATGCTTCTTCAATGTCTTTACGTGTAGCGTGTTCTTCAAAGTTAACTGTTTTTGATACAGCGTTATCTGTATGAAGCTGGAATGCAGCCTGCATTTTTACGTGCCAGTAAGGCGATACGTCGTGAGCTGTAACAAATATGTGTTTAACTTCTTCTGATACACCGTCAACGTGAGCAATTGAACCTGTTTTAGCAATTTTTTTCATTAACTCTTCTGAGTAAATGCCGTGTTCTATTGCGTAATCTTTGAAAATCGGATTAACTTCAAACATTTCTGTGCCGTCCATAATCAATCTTGAGAATACAAGACCGAATAAAGGTTCAACACCGCCTGATGCCGATGCTATCATTGAGATTGTTCCTGTCGGTGCAATACAAGTTGTTGTAGCATTTCTGATACCGAATTTTTCGATTTGTGCATCAAGTTCTTTCCATTGTTCATCAGAAATTTTACCTGCTGATTTTCCTTTGTATTTGTTGTATAAGAAGTTTTTACCATCGTAAATACTTCCTTTGAAGTTGTTGAATTTGCCTCTTTCTTTAGAAAGTTCGATTGATTCGCATTTAGATTCGTAATCAATGAATTCCATAATTTGACCTGCAAGTTTAGTTCCTTCTTCTGATGCGTATGAGATGCCCATTTTCATAAGCATGTCAGCCCAGCCCATTACACCAAGACCAATTTTTCTGTTGTTTTGAACCATTTCTGAGATTTGTGGAAGCGGGTAGTTATTAACAGCAATTACGTTATCTAAGAAGCGGATAGCAGTTCTTGTTGTTTCTGCCAGTAAATCCCAGTTGATAACGCCGTCTTTTACCATTCTGCCAAGATTAATAGAACCTAAGTTACAAGCTTCATAAGAAAGCAGAGGAACTTCACCGCAAGGGTTTGTAGATTCGATTGCTCCTACAAGAGGTGTAGGGTTATCAGCATTCATTTTGTCAATGAATACGATGCCCGGTTCGCCGTTTCTCCACGCTCCGTCAACAATCATATCAAATACTTTTTTAGCACTTAATTTGCCTGCAACAGTATTGTTTTGCGGATTAATTAATTCATAATCAGTTCCTGCTTTTAAAGCTTCCATAAATTTATCTGTAATTGCAACAGAAATATTAAAGTTGTTTAATTTATTGTTGTCGCTTTTGCATTCGATAAAGTCTAAAATATCAGGGTGGTCTACTCTCAAGATACCCATGTTAGCACCACGTCTTGTGCCGCCTTGTTTTACTGCTTCGGTTGCCGCATTGAATACTTCCATAAACGAAACAGGACCTGAAGAAACGCCCATTGTAGAACGTACAACGCTGTTTTTCGGTCTTAATTTAGAGAAAGAAAAACCTGTACCTCCGCCTGATTTATGAATTAAAGCTGTATTTTTAACAGTTTCAAAAATTCCTTCAAGGCTGTCTTCCACGGGAAGAACAAAGCAAGCCGCCAGTTGTCCCAATTCTCTGCCTGCATTCATTAAAGTAGGTGAATTAGGCATAAAGTAGCAATTTGTAATTGCTTTGTAAAATCTTTCAGATAATTTGTCAACATCAGCTTGAGATTTTCCGAATTTCAAATCTCCTGCTGCGATACTGCTTGCAACACGTCTGAACATATCAGCCGGTGTTTCTGTGCAGTTGCCTTCTTTATCTCTTTTAAGGTATCTTTTTTCAAGAACCTTAATTGCGTTTTCCGATAAACTTAATTTTTCCATACATGTGGTGTCTGTCACATTAACCTCCCCTTACGATTTATATTATATTTTATTATAGTCTTTTTTTCATGTCTGTTCAACAATGATACATCAATTTACAATGAGCATGGGTAAGACTGTTACAAAACTTTTACGAAACGTTACAGGAAATTATCCACATGGATATGTTTATAATATAATATTATTCGAGGTATCAAATTGAAACATTCTAAACTTACAGCCCTGATATTTATAGCATTAATTTTAGGTGTTATCGCCGGTCATTTTGCCCCTGACTTTGCGGTTAAAATGAAACCTTTCGCAGTTATATTTTTAAGAATGGTTAAAATGATTATTGCACCTTTGCTTTTTGCGACACTGGTTGTTGGTATTGCAGGACATGGTGATGCTAAAAGTCTTGGTAAAATCGGGCTTAAAACAATTATTTATTTTGAAATTGTAACTACGCTGGCTCTTATTATAGGGTTAACTATGGCTAATATATTCAAACCCGGAGTGGGGTTTGTAACAGGCAGTACACCTCATGCACTGCATATGCAGGAAGCGGGGCTTATGGCTGCAACGCAGGCGCATACATCTGTCAGTGAGATGGTTACAAGCATTTTCCCGACCAGTATTATTGATGCAATGGCACAGGGTAATTTATTGCAAATTGTTGTGTTTTCAATATTCTTTGCGCTTGCAATAGTTGCTGTGGGCAAACCTGCAAAACCTGTGTTAGATATTCTGAATTCTGTTTCACAGATAATGTTTAAGTTTACTGAATACGTAATGTATTTTGCACCGTTAGGTATATTCGGGGCTATTGCTTCAACTATAGGGGCTAACGGTTTAACCGTTTTAAAAAGCTATTTCAAAGTTATAGGTGCATTGTATTTTGCATTGGCGGTTTTCGTATTGCTTGTACTTATTATTGCCTGTAAAATAGTTAAAATTTCTTTCAGAAACCTTTTAAGAGCATTGCAGGAGCCTGCTTTGCTTGCATTTACCACCGCAAGTTCCGAGGCTGCTTTTCCTAAGGCAATGGAAATTATGGAGCGGTTCGGTGTTCCTAAAAACATTGTAGGTTTTGTTATGCCGACCGGTTATACGTTCAATCTCGACGGAAGCACATTATATCTTGCAATGGCGGTAATCTTTTCATCCCAAATCGTAGGTATAAATCTTGATTTAAATCAGCAAATAATTATAATGTTGGCATTGATGCTTACAAGCAAAGGTGTTGCAGGAGTTCCGAGAGTATCATTAATTGTACTTGCAGGTACGCTGGCAAGCTTTAACATACCTATTCTGGGAGTGGCAATTCTTCTCGGTATAGACCAAATTCTTGATATGGGAAGAACAACAGTTAACCTTGTGGGTAATTGTGTTGCCACCGTTGTTATTGCACGCTGGGAAAAAGAATTTGATTACGATAAAATGGCAGAATTTGTAAGACTTTCAAAAGAGGAAAGTCTTGGTAAAGATATACAACAAAGACTAGGAAAAATAAAAGAAGGATAATTTAGTATGAGTAATGAAACAAGTGTTAAAACCGAGTATAAAGAAACTCTGAACTTGCCTCAAACTACTTTAGCGATGAGAGCAAACGCTACTGTGAGAGAACTTGAAATCCAAAAATTTTGGGAAGAACATGATATTTATAACAAAATTATTAACAGTCGTGACAAAGCAAATAAGTTTATTTTGCACGACGGACCTCCGTACTTGAGTTCTGAAAAAATTCACGTGGGTACTGCTCTTAACAAAATCCTTAAAGATATTTTATTGAAATATAAAGCTCAGGCAGGATATTATACTCCGTATGTTCCTGGGTATGACGGACACGGGCTGCCGATTGAAAATGCTGTTGTAAAAAATATTAAGGGCGGAAGAAATGCTTTAACTCCCGTTGAATTAAGACAAAAATGCCGTGAATTTGCGCATAAAAACCTTAAAGGGCAGGAAAGCGAATTTAAACGTTTGGGCGTTCTCGGCGATTGGGAGCATCCTTATTTGACTATTAATCCCGAATTTGAGGCTGAACAGGTTAGAGTATTCGGAGAAATGTTCAAAAAAGGGTATGTCGAAAAAGGACTGAAACCGGTTTACTGGTGTGCATCCTGCGAAACTGCTCTTGCAGAAGCTGAGGTTGAATATGCTGATCATACATCAACATCTATTTATGTAAGATTTAAATTTGACGAAGAAAGTTCTAAAAAAATAAATAATATTGTTCCCGCAGTGGAAGGTAAAGACATTTATGCTGTTATATGGACAACAACTCCATGGACAATTCCTTCTAACATGGCAATAAGTGTTCATCCGAGATTTGAATATACTTTCTTTGAAAAAGATGGAGATGTGTATGTTGCGGCTCAAGATTTGCTTGCAAGTTTCTTAAAAGATGTTGAGTGGGATGAAGCTGATATTAAAGTTTTAGGTTCTTGCAAAGGTCAGGATTTGGAACTTTTAAATACAAGACATCCGCTGGTTGACAGAAAATCTCCGATAATTTTAGGAGAACACGTTACTCTTGATGCAGGTACAGGTTCTGTACACACTGCTCCCGGACACGGTCTTGAAGACTATGAAGTAGGATGCAGATACGGTATTGAAGTATTCTCGCCGTTAGACAGCAGAGGTGTTTGGACAGAAGCTGTTAAGGATAAAGATTTGGAAGGTGTTCCTTATTATAAAGGAAATTCTATCGTAATCGAAAAACTTCAAAATTGCGGAGCTTTACTTGCACAGCAAGATATAAACCACAGTTACCCGCACTGCTGGAGATGTAAAAATCCTGTTATTTACAGAGCTACACCACAGTGGTTTGTTAAGGTTGAGAAATTCAGAGAGCAAACTCTTGAAGAAATTAAAAAAGTAAAATGGATTCCTGCAAGCGGAGAAGCAAGAATTTCCAATATGGTTGCAGGACGAACAGACTGGTGTATTTCACGCCAGAGAGCATGGGGTGTTCCAATTCCGGTATTCTACTGCGAAGATTGCGGAGAAGTTATCGTGACCGATGAAACTATCGAAAATGTTGCAAAAATCTTTGAAAAAGAAAGCAGTGATGCATGGGTAAATCATACGGTTGAAGAACTTTTACCTCAAGGTTTCAAATGCCCTAAATGCGGCAAAAATCATTTTCGTAAAGAAAATGATATTATGGATGTTTGGTTTGACTCAGGTATAACATGGCGTGCCGTTGTAAACAAACGCTCTGATGAACTCGGCACAACTCCTGTTGAAATGTACCTTGAAGGTTCCGATCAGCATAGAGGATGGTTCCAGTCATCTCTATTAACTTCTGTGGCAACTGAGGGGAAAGCCCCTTATAAATCAGTGCTTACTCACGGATTTGTTTTCGGTGAAGACGGAAGAAAAATGTCTAAATCTTTAGGCAACTACATCAGACCTGATGAAATTATCAATACATACGGTGCTGATATTTTAAGGTTGTGGGCTGCATCAGTAGATTACAGAAACGATACTAAAATAGGTAATAACATCATTAAACAGCTTGCTGAAATATTTAAGAAAACAAGAAACACTTCAAGATTCTTGGTCGGCAACCTGTTTGACTTTGATCCTGCTGTTGATTATGTTAAATATGAAGATTTGAAAGCAATTGATAAGTTTGCGCTTCATAAACTTAACCAGCTTATAGTAAACGTTACGGAAGCGTTTGATAACTACGAATTCTACAAATATTTCCAACAATTGCAAAACTTTGCTGCTGTTGATTTGAGTTCGTTCTATCTTGATATTGTTAAAGACAGATTGTATACAGCAGGTAAAAAATCACTTTCCCGCCGTGCATGTCAAACTGTTTTATATGAAATCCTCCAGACTTTAGTAAGAATGCTTGTTCCTGTAATGCCTCATCAGGCTGAAGATATTTGGATGAGTGTTCCTGAATGTCAGAGAAACGGTCTTGAAAGTATTCTTCTTTCCGACTGGGTTAAATCTAGACCTGAATGGCAAAATGAACAGCTCGAAGATGATTTCTCTAAAATATTAAAAGCAAGAGAAGTTGTAACAAGAGCAATCGAACCTTTGCGTGCTGATAAAAAAGTCGGAAGCTCGCTTGAAGTTGCTGTGTATGTAAAAGCTGATGATAATGTAGTCTTAAAGGCTAATGAGGCTGAATTATGCAATATATTCATCACTTCCCAAGCTTGCATAACAGATGAAAAACCTGAAAATGTTCTTAATGAGCATTCGGAAGAAGGCTTCACAGTTTGGGTAACCGGAGCAGAAGGCGAAAAATGCAGCCGCTGCTGGAAATACCGTAAACTTGATGCTAACGGAATTTGTGATGAGTGCGAAGATGCGGTAAAATAATTACTGAATTTATAATTAAGAAAAGGATAACAAAAATAATGTTATCCTTTTTTTTATTACAATTTGTTAACAATTTATATTTTTATCTAAAGATTTAAGCACAATATGCCGTAACCATGGATACAAGTACTATTTTGATAGGAAATCAGCTTCCAATCACAAACTTAAAGCTTACACCAAAACCTACAGAAAGGGTAAAAAAATATGGGAATGGCAGCATCACAAGCTAGACTTTTAAGTATAACAGCGAGATTGACCAACAATGAAAATTCAGGTCAAAGTATTTCCTATTCAAAACAAAGATTAGCAGACCAGACACAACAAATTACAAATGAATATAATGAAGCTTTAGAAGCTACTAAATTAACTGTACTTACAGGATTTAACGGTGCAGAAGCAAGCTATACCGATATTTCATACAACTTGATGACTGGCTTGCAAATGGCTGACAGTACAAAACAATACATTGTAACTGATACAAAAGGAAAAATATTAGTTACAAATGATATTGCAAAAGCTTATGAAAAATCAAACGGTAATTATAACCAGTTCCTTGCAAACTTAACAGGAACAACCACTGCTAAAAACGGTAAAGCTTATTCTCAAGCTGATATTACCGTAAATAAAGCGAATGAAAAATGGGTTAAACTCGATGGCGACGGTGAATTAGTTGAGGCAGTACCCGGTGAAGAAGGTGCTTACGATAACAATTCCGATACTGTTGCTGCAAAACAAAAAATTCATGAAGCATGGGATAAATACTTCTCTACAGTTGGTATAAATCTTGGTGATAATGAACACGATTTCGGATTTAGCTGGACTGAAACATATACACTTGATGATAAAGGTAATAAAGTTTACAGCATAGGCGATGGTTATGCAGGATATGCAAGAACTGATGAAAACGGTAATTATGTAAAAGACAAAGACGGTAATATTATATATGATCCTATTAATTACGAAGGAACAACCAATGAACAACGTGAACTGTATGAATATGCAATGGCTTTGACAGAAGCATATTTGAGAGTTAACACAGGTGATGAAACAGTTCCTTTCAAAGTTGAATACAATGCAGATGATTATAATACAGCTGCTAATGCTGAAAATAAATCTGATTTTACATATTACAAAAACATCTTTAATAAAATGCAGTCAAGCGGTTATTTCACTTATACCAATAAACCCGGCGAAGCTGATGAAAATCATATTTATGCTGATGTAGGAACAGGAACAGCCGGAAATGTTCAAAAATCTCCTCTTGAAGATAATACTGCATTTGAACAAGCTTTGAGAGACGGAACTTTGAGATTAGAATACTATTCAACAACAGATAAAGCATTTAAATCAACAACAATTTCCGATGACTCTTGCATTCAAGAAGTTTCCGATGAAAGAGCTATTGCTAAAGCTGAATCAAAATATACTCAAGATATGACTGATTTAGAAAATAAAGATAAAAAATTAGATCTTGAATTGAAACGACTGGATACAGAACACAGTGCATTGCAAACTGAATATGATTCAGTTAAAAACGTGGTAGATAAGAACGTAGAATCTTCATTTAAAATATTCTCATAAGAAATAATGATAATAAAAAAACAGAACCATAAATTATGGTTCTGTTTTTGGGTTCGAATTACGTATGAAATTCTATTCTTTTGCTGCAACGCCTGATTTTTCGATAATTTCTTTTTCGATATTAGCAGGTACTTGTTCGTAGCATTTGAATTCCATTGAGAATGTTCCACGTCCTTGAGTTTTTGAACGGATATCTGTTGCATAACCGAACATTTCTCCAAGAGGAACAATCGCATTGATTTTTTGAATTCCTGTTCCTTCAATGATTTCCATACCTTCAACACGGCCACGGCGAGATGAAATATCACCGATAATATCACCTGTGTTTTCTTCAGGAACTTCGATTTCAACTTTCATCATAGGTTCAAGGATACAAGGTTTAGCTTTTCTAACACCTTCTTTAATCGCCATAGAACCTGCGATTTTAAATGCCATTTCTGAAGAGTCAACATCGTGGTATGAACCGTCATAAAGTTCAACTTTAACGTCAATCATCGGGAATCCTGCTAAGATACCGCCTTCAAGAGCTTCTTCCATACCTTTTCTTGCAGGTTCGATGTATTCTTTCGGAATAGCACCCCCAACGATTTTGTTTTCAAATACGAAACCTTCGTTTTCTTGAGCAGGAGCAATTCTGATTTTAACGTGACCGTATTGACCTTTACCACCTGATTGACGGATGAATTTAGAGTCTTGGTCTGCGTTGCCACGAATTGTTTCTCTGTATGCAACCTGAGGTTTACCAACGTTAGCATCAACTTTGAATTCTCTCATAAGACGGTCAACGATGATGTCAAGGTGAAGTTCACCCATACCTGAAATAATTGTTTGACCTGTTTCAGTATCAGATTTAACTCTGAATGAAGGATCTTCTTCTGCAAGTTTTTGAAGTGCAATACCCATTTTATCCTGGTCAGCTTTTGTTTTTGGTTCAATTGCAACTGAAATTACAGGTTCAGGGAAAGTCATTCTTTCTAAGATAATAGGTGCTTTTTCATCACATAATGTATCACCTGTTGTTGTATCTTTCAAACCAACAGCTGCACAGATGTCGCCTGCATATATTTCTTCAATTTCGTTTCTTTGGTCAGCTTGCATTTGTACAAGTCTTGAGATACGTTCTTTTTTACCTGTTGTAGAGTTAAGAACGTAAGAACCTGCTGTTAACTTACCTGAATAAACACGTAAGAATGTTAAACGACCTACATAAGGGTCTGTCATAACTTTAAATGATAAAGCAGAGAAAGGTTCTTCATCAGAAGAGTGTCTTTCTACTCTTGAACCGTCTTCCAATTCACCTTCGATAGCTTTTACATCTACCGGTGAAGGCATTAATTCAACAACTGAATCCAATAATAATTGAACACCTTTGTTTTTAAATGCTGTTCCGCAGGTTACTGGAACGATTTTGTTTTCGCAAACAGCTTTTCTTAAACCTGCTTTTAATTCTTCAACTGTTAAAGATTCAGGATCTTCGAAATATTTTTCCATTAAAGCATCATCAGTTTCACAGATAGCTTCAACAAGAGCTTCTCTGTATTCTTTAGCTTTATCAACTAAATCAGCAGGAATTTCTTCTTCTCTGATATCTGTACCTAAGTCATTTGTATAAATTTCAGCTTTCATTGTAAATAAGTCGATTAAGCCTGTAAATTTATCTTCAGCACCGATAGGCAGTCTGATAGGGTGAGCATTACCGCCTAAACGGTTTCTAACCTGATCTACAACTCTGTAGAAGTTAGCGCCTGTTCTATCCATTTTGTTAACGAAAACCATACGAGGAACTTCGTAACGGTTTGCTTGTCTCCAAACTGTTTCAGATTGAGATTGGACACCGCCTACAGCACAGAATACTGCTACAACGCCGTCTAATACACGCAGTGAACGTTCAACTTCGATAGTGAAGTCAACGTGACCCGGTGTGTCGATAACGTTGATTTGGTGACCTTTCCAATATGAAGTAACAGCTGCAGATTGGATTGTAATACCTCTTTCACGTTCTTGTTCCATAAAGTCTGTTACAGCAGCGCCGTCGTGAACTTCACCGATTTTATGAGTTTTACCTGTGTAAAACAAGATACGTTCAGTTGTAGTGGTTTTACCGGCATCAATGTGTGCGGCAATACCAATGTTTCTGATTTTTTCTAATGGAGTTTTTCTAGCCATTTCTTTGATTTCCTTTTTATATTGTGTACATCGCTATTATAATTTTTAGCCTCATTAAAATTATCACACAAACATATATTTTTACAAAACATATTTATTGTAATTTTAAATATTTGCAATATAATTAGGATTATGGAAACTTTAGAAAAAGATTTAGAAACAACCGAAATTGTAAAGCAGACAAATTTAAAACATATTGCAATAATTATGGACGGAAACCGCCGCTGGGCAAGTGAAAGAAAACTGCCTTCCGCTGTCGGTCATAAAAAAGGCGTTGATGCTTTGAAGGCTACTTTGAGAGCCTGCAAAGACTTCGGCATAAAATATTTAACCGTGTACGCTTTCTCAACCGAAAACTGGAACAGGAAGAAGGAAGAAGTTGACTTTTTGATGGAGCTTCTTGCTGTTACTCTTACAAACGAGCTTGCCGAAATGCATTCGGAGGGTGTTGTAATAAGTTTTATCGGCGATATTTCAAAATTGAGTGAAAAGCTGCAAAAAATCCTTAATAATTCTGTTGAAACCACAAAAAATAATACGGGAGTTCATTTACAAATAGCTTTTAATTACGGCTCAAGAGATGAAATAGTGAATGCTGTAAAATCTATTGTAAAAGAAGGGATTGAACCTGAAAAGATTACCGAAGAAACAATAAGCAAAAATCTTTATACAAACGGAATTCCCGATCCTGATTTGTTAATCAGAACAGGCGGAGAAAAGAGAATTTCCAATTATCTGTTATGGCAGATTGCTTATGCTGAAATCCTTGTTACAAAAGAGTATTGGCCGGAATTTGACAGAAAATCACTGGCATTGGCAGTGGAAGAATTTAAAAACAGACAAAGAAGATTTGGGAAATAATAAAATGAAAATAGTTTTTGCAACAGGCAACGCACATAAACTAAAAGAGATACAGGAAATTGCCTGTGATACCGAAATTGAATTTATTCTGCCTTCAGAAGGTTTTGATCCTGTTGAAGATGGCGAGACATTTGAAGAAAATTCATTGATTAAGGCTCGTGAAGCTGCTCGTGTAAGCGGTATTATGTCGCTTGCAGATGATTCAGGTCTGTGTGTTGAAGCTTTAGGCGGTGCACCGGGTATACATTCGGCAAGATATGCGGAAACTGCTCAGGCTCGAATTGATAAACTGCTGAAAGAACTTGAGGGCTGTCATAATCGTAATGCAAAATTTGTTTGTGCAATGACACTTGTTGATGCTAAAGGTAATTTAGTTTATCAAACACGAGGCGAATGTAAAGGAAAAATTACCGAGAAACAGTCAGGAGCCAACGGTTTCGGATATGACCCCGTATTTTTGGTAGAAAATACAACATTTACAATGGCAGAAATGTCGGAAGAAGAAAAAAATGAAATTTCTCACCGTGGCAGAGCATTGAGAAAAGTACTGGAATATTTAAGCAAATAAGACAATTTCTGAAATTCAAAATAACAGAGAACATAATCAGCAGGGTAATTTTCAATAAAATTTATTGACATGGGCATGAATTGATAATACAATTGTTGTAAAAACAACATAATTTTTTATATAAAAATATATTTTATATCAGACGAGGGAGACAAAATGAAAAAAAATATTATAATATTGCTGTCTATAATTGTAGCTGCTGTTTTGCTGCGTTTCGGATTTTCTAAGTTCGGTGAAATTATGCAGAACAAATCAAGGATGAACAGACCTGCTCCTACTGTTTCGGCTATTGAAGTTCAGGATGAAAATGTTATAAAAAGTTTCGAAGCACCCGGACGTGTTGTATCTAAATACAGGGTTGACGTTCTTGCCCGTATATCAGGCTATCTGCAAAAAAGTTACTTTAAAGAAGGCGATTTTGTAAAGGAAGGACAGGTTTTATTCCAAATTGAACCTACCGAATATTCAAACGCAGCTAATGTTGCATCTGCGAATGTTAAAAATTTAAGCGCACAATTAACTTATGCGGAAAAACAACTGGCACGTGCCGCAGAGCTTGTCAGAAAAGATTATATAGCAAAAGCTCAGTATGATCAGATGCTTTCTCAAAGAGATTCACTAAAAGCACAGCTTGCTTCTGCACAGTCATCTTTTAATGATGCTAACAGAAACCTTGGATACACATTGGTAAAATCACCTGTTGACGGCAAGGTAGGTATAATTACTGTGACTGTCGGCAACTATGTTTCACCTTCAAGCGGGGCATTGACTACAATTAACAGTACTAACCCGATATATGTTACATTCCCGCTGGATTCTGCCGATTTTCAATCTCTTGCTAATTCTGATAAGGAAGAAAACAAAAACAGAAAAGTTGAAATTCTTCTTAATAACGGTGCGAAATATTCTCTAACTGGTGTTCAGGATTTTCAGGACAACAAAGTTGATGTGTCAACAGGTACGGTAACAATGAGAGCAACTTTTGCAAATCCTAACAATGAGTTAATTCATGGTGAATTTGTAACAGTAAAATTATATGCCAATAAACCTGTTCTGGTTCCTGTAGTTCCTGTTACTGCCGTTCTTGAAAACCAGGCAGGAAAATACGTTTATAAGCTTGACGAAAATGAAATTCCTCAGCTGGTTTATGTGAAAACAAGCGGTCAAAGCGGAGATAAATGGATAATTTCCGAAGGAGTTGCCAAAGGAGACAGAATACTTATAGAAGGTTTACAAAAAGTAGTTCCGGGTAAACCTGTAAAAATAGTTTCTCAAGAAGAAATGGAAAAAATTAAAAAAGAACAGGTTACTGAAAATAAAGCTGCAGAAGCCCCTAAAAAATAATTTTGAATAAAGGAAAATAAAATGACCGAACAAAATAACGGAAACATATTTATAAAACGCCCTAAGCTTGCAATTGTAATCTCTCTGGCTATTATGCTTGCAGGTATATTAATGATAAATACTCTTCCACTGGAAGAATACCCGTCTATCACTCCGCCTCAGGTTGTTGTAACCGCAACTTATGCCGGTGCAAGTTCTGACGTTGTGGAAGACACTATTGCGGCTCCTGTTGAAGCTCAGCTTAACGGTGTTGAGGATATGATTTATATGTCTTCGACTTCTCAAAACGGTCAGTATCAGTTAACTTTATATTTTAATATCGGTTCTGATCCTGATATGGCTGTAGTAAACGTACAAAACCAGCTTCAACTTGTAACCCCTCGTCTTCCGGAAGAAGTAAGACGATACGGTTTGTCAGTTAAAAAGTCTACAGGCGGTCCGGGGTTAATGATGATTTCTGTTAACTCGCCTACACACGCATATGATTCATTGTATATTGCAAACTATGCATCAATTTATATTAAAGATGAACTCGCTCGTATCAAAGGTGTCGGTAAAGTTGCGGTATTCGGTTCTTCCGATTATTCAATGCGTATATGGCTTGATGCTACAAAAATGGCTAACCTCGGAGTTTCTGTTTCAGAAGTAAGTACAGCAATTCAATCTCAAAACACACAGGTTCCTGCAGGGGACTTAGGTGTTGAGCCTATGAAGAATAAGCAGATGATTAAGCTTACAATGAGAACAAAAGGTCGTTTAAAAGATGTTTCCGAATTTGAAGATATAATCGTTCGTTCAAAACCGGACGGCTCTCAGATTAAGCTTAAAGATATTGCAAGAGTTGAACTGGGTGCTGAAAGTTATTCCTTCTTCTCTCGTATCGGCGGCAAGGATTCTGCGATTATATCTATAAGTCAGTTACCTGAAGCTAATGCTATTGACCTTTCAAATAAAATAAGAAAGAAAATGCAGGAATTAAGCAAAAGCTTCCCTCAAGGTATTGAATATAAAATTCAGCGTGACGAAACAGAATTCGTTCGTGAGTCTATTAAGGAAGTTATTAACGCTATCGGACTTGCTATTGTGCTTGTAGGATTGGTTACTTATCTTTTCTTAGGCAGCGGCAGAGCTGCATTAATTCCTTTTGCTGCAATCCCTGTTTCATTAATCGGTGTATTTATATTTATGAACATTCTGGGTTTTTCAATAAACCTTTTGATATTATTCGGATTGGTACTTGCGGTAGGTCTGGTTGTTGACGATGCGATTGTTGTACTTGAAAATACACAAAGGCACATTCAGGAAGGAAAAGATCCTGTTCAGGCAACGGAAATTACTATGAAAGAAGTTTTCGGCGCAGTACTTGCAACTTCTCTTGTATTGATGGCAGTATTTGTTCCTGTATCTTTTATGTCAGGGATTACGGGGCAGATGTTCAGACAGTTTGCACTGTGTATTGCTTCTTCAATCGGTTTGTCAACACTGGTTGCATTAACACTTGCTCCTGCATTGTGTGCAATGATTTTGAAATCTGGTGAAGAAAAAGCGGACTTTAAGTTTATACAAAAGTTTGATGACTGGTTTAACGGTATCAGAGATAAATATCTTGAAGGGGTTAAAATATTTATTAATTCCCACACGATAACGATGATTTTGTTTGCCGTAATCATACTATTTATTTCAATAATGTTTTATATGATTCCTAAGGGCTTTTTGCCTACAGAAGATAAAGGTGCTGTTTTTGCTCAAATTCAGCTTCCTGACGGATCTTCCGCTTCAAGGACAGATATGGTGGCAAATGAAGTTGAAGACAGAATTTTAAAAATTGACGGTGTAGATACAACAATTAACCTTGTAGGTTTCTCAGGTGAAAATACGGCTTTAATTGTTGCCCAGCTTACTGATTGGTCTAAACGTAAAAGTAAAGACCTTTCTATGCAAAGTATTTTAGGTAAAATTCAAAAAGAATTTGCTAATTATCCTTCTGCAACAATAGCTGCGTTTTCTCCGCCTTCTATTTCAGGTTTGGGGATGTTCGGCGGTTTCGAATATCAATTGCTCGATAAAGGTGACAGAAGCCCGCAAGAGCTTTATGATGAGGCTCAAAAACTTATGGCAGCTGCTAACAAAGATTCAGCTTTCCAATTGGTATACACTTCATTTACTGCAAACTTACCGCAGTTAATGATTAACGTTGATGAGGATAAAGCTCTGGCGCAGGGTGTACAAATTTCTGAAATCTACAATGCTTTGTCAGGATATTTCGGTAAGTCTTATGTAAACGACTTTAATAAGTATGGTCGTGTTTACCGTGTATACTTGCAGGCTGATTCAGAGTTCAGAGAAAAACCTGGTGATATTAATAAAATCTATGTGAAAAATAATCAGGGAACAATGGTTCCTCTTTCATCAGTCGTAACTGTTAAAAATATCGTAGGACCGTACAGTTTGACAAGATTTAACATGTACCCTGCAATTACGATAAACGGGCAGTCTAGAACAGGGGTAAGTTCAGGGCAGGCAATGGCTGCTATGGAATCAATCTCTGATAAGGTTTTACCACGTGATATGGGTTATGCATGGTCAGGAAGTTCTTTGCAGGAAAAAGAATCAAGCGGTCAAATAGGACCTATTCTAGCTATGTCACTTGTATTTATCTACCTGTTCCTGGTAGGACTTTACGAGAGCTGGATGCTTCCGATTGCGGTATTGTTAATTTCTCCCGTAGCGCTTGTTGGAGCATTGTTCTTCCAATACATTTCAGGTTACTCGCTGGATTTGTATTCGCAAATCGGTCTTGTTATGTTGATAGGTTTATCTACAAAGCAGGCAATTTTGATTATTGAATTTGCAAAAGATGCTCATCAGAACGGTATGGGTATTAAAGAAGCTGCAATGCAGGCTGCTAAATTAAGATTTAGAGCCGTAATGATGACTAATATAGCGTTCATCTTAGGGTTGCTGCCTCTTGTATTTGCAAGCGGAGCAGGTGCTGCCAGCCGTAACTCTGTCGGTATGACTGTATTTGGCGGTATGATGGCTGTTGCTTTCATCGGTACTTTTTTAGTGCCGGCCTTCTTTGTTATGGTGGAAGATTTGAAAGTCTTCACTGCTAAAAATTTCAAAAAAAGGGATAAATAAATGCTAAAAAAAATAATATTATTAGGCTTAATAATAGGATTAAATAATATAAATGTTTATTCGGAAGAAATAGGTAATAAGGTAAACGAAAAAGAATACCCGCAAGCTGAAGCAGTATTGCCTAAAACAACCGAAAAAGCTGACTTTGTTATTGAGGGTTCTGTTGAGAAAAACATTGATATGACACTGGACAGATGTATTGAATTGGCTCTTGGCAACAATCCACAGATAAATGCGGCTTTTCATGATATTTTAGCTTCTGATTCCCGAATTAAGCAGGTTTGGTCAAATTATTTCCCTCAAATCAGCTGGCAAACAGGTTATACAAGAATACGTCAGTTACAATTGTCAGATGCGTTAGGGCAAAACCTTACTTTTAATTACTATATTCTGGGTCAGGTAACATTGCAGCAAATGCTTTATGACTTTGGGGTAACCCAAAATCAGGCAACAATTAAAAGGTTGGATTATGAGGCTTATAAGACAACTTTGGGTGCAACAATTAATGATGTAATTTACCAGACTAAAGATGCTTACTATAATCTTTTGCTGGCTTTTGAAAGTAAAAAAGTTGCGGAAGATACTGTTAACAAATTTGAAATGTTTTACAATCAGGCAAAAGCATTCTATGAAATCGGTATGAATCCTAAAGTTGATGTCACAATTGCTGAAGTAAATTTAAGTAATGCTAAATTACAGCTCATTCAGGCTGATAATGCTGTTAATCTTGCAATCGCAAGACTTAATAATATTATGGGTGTGCCTTTTATTGACCAGTATAATGTTCAGGAAAGGCTTCAATACCAGCCTGTTGATATAACATTTAATCAGGCTGTTGATATTGCCAGAGAAGCCAGACCAGAGCTTAAACTTGCAGAATTAAAGGTTGAAAGTGCTAATCAAACTTTGAAACTTGTTAAAAAATCATATTTCCCTACACTTTCTGTGGAAGGTCAATATCAGGTAGGGGGTAAAAACTGGACATCTAACTATGGTTATAACTTCGGAGGATATTTAAACTTTCCTACAGTCAACGGTATGTTAATTAAAAACGAAATTCAAGAAGCAAGATACCTGTACGATAAAGAATTGGCAAATGCAAGAAATACCCAAAACCAGATATACCTTGAAATTCAAAATGCTTATTTAACTCTTGAAGAAAAGAAAAATCAAATGCCAGTAGCTCTTCTTGGTGTTAAACAGTCAAAAGAAAACTATGAACTTTCTTACGGAAGATACCGTGTAGGCGAAGCAAATCCTACAGAGCTTAAAGATGCACAAATAAATTATCAGCAAGCGCAATTAAGCTACTACAACGCTATGTATCAGTATAATTCGGCTAAAGCTGCACTTGAAAAGGCAGTAGGTAAAAATTTAGCTGCTGAATCGTCTGATATAATCGAACTGGAAAAGTAATTTACAATTACTTAATATTTGTTAATAATAACTTCTTAAAAAGGCAATTTTTTTAAGAAGTTATATTTTATATATATGTAAGATATATAAAACGAGAGAAGAGAGAAAAAGAAAATGTTACCTACAACAGCAGAATCAAATAATAACACAGCAGGAAACGGTCAATTCGGTTCATTGCTGAGAAAAAGAAAAAATAATAACAAGGATGTAACAAGTTTTAACCTTGAAGATTATGAATATTTAACTCAAAAAGACAGAAGAATGCGTTTTAACAATTCAAAAGATCCGATTTATTACGTATTCGATGTAATTGAAAACAGACCGATTAAAACATTGGCAAAAGAATTTGTTAAAGATTCATTCTTCGAAGTCGCAAATTTTGTATCACAAGTCGTTAGATAATCAATAGGAATAAAGGAAAAAGGAATAAAAAAAGATGGTTTAAAACCATCTTTTTTTTTATACAAAAAACGTATGTTACGAATTGTAAATATGAGTTTTAAAATGCCTGAAACCCTGTCATAATCTTTCATAGGATAGGATAGGATAGGATGCGATGCCCGAGTGACAATAATTTTCACCCTATTGTTTTTATAAAAGAGTAAGGGAAATCGATTTTCAATGTTAGTTAAGGAAATAAAAGGGGAAAATTATTATGTCAAAAGTAGCATTAACATTAACACAAAAAGCTGTAAATTTATTCACAAAACGACCCAATGCAACAGGTTTAATGAGAATATTGCCTTCAGGTACAAGAGTTCGGGTGCTAAATAAAGGCAATTATTTAGAAAAAACTATTTTTAAAGCAAATGGAAATACTATAACTTCACATATCACCAAAGACGGTAAATATGTGTCAGGTATTAAAGAAGTAACAAAACGTGGTACAATTTGCCATTCTTACGGAGGTCAAACGTTTGATAAAATTGTTGATGTGCGAAAAAATGATGGTACTATATTCAACTTTTTAGGTCACACTGATAGACAAAACGGCCTCCTCTACAGTAATGTAAATGGCAGATATGATGCAGTTGATCATAAATATATGACTCAATTTAATGAAGCAATGGATTATATTAGAGGTAAAAATTCTCAATCCAAGTACGCAAGTTTAATTGAAGATTTACGTAAACAATGGCTATAATAATTATAATTAATACAAAAAGAACGGTATTTTTACCGTTCTTTTTGTATAATATTAACGTTTTGAGAATTGGAAACGTTTTCTTGCACGTTTGCGGCCGTATTTTTTACGTTCTTTAACACGTGGGTCACGGGTTAATAAGCCTTCTAAACGCAAAACGTTTTTATATTCTTCATTAGCTTTAACAAGAGCTCTTGAAATACCATGTCTGATAGCTCCGCATTGAGCAACTACACCGCCGCCTACTGCTTTTACTCTTACATCGTATTTTTCCTGATTGTCTGTTAATACTAATGGTCTGTATACTAACATTTCAATAGCAGGTCTGTTACCGATATAGTTCTTTAATGTTTTACCGTTAACAAAAATTCTGCCTTTACCTTTTACAAGTTTAACAACAGCAATAGAGGTTTTTCTGCGTCCTGTAGCCATAATTTCTTTATCTGCCATTATTTAGCCTCCTTTTCCAACACGATAGGTTTTTGTGCTGCGTGCGGGTGTTCGCTTCCTTCATAAATTTTAAGTTTAGTTAATTGTTCTGCACCTAAAGTATTATGAGGTAACATACCTTTTACTGCTTTTTCAATTGCTAATCTTGCATCTTTTTCCATCAATTCTTTGAATGATGCTGATTTTAATCCACCGGGATATCCTGTGTGGTGATAATAAATTTTATCAGTTTCTTTTTTACCTGTTACACGAACCTTGCCCGCATTGATAACGATTACGAAATCGCCTGTATCAACGTTAGGAGTGTATTCAGGTTTGTTCTTTCCTCTTAGAATGTTTGCTATTCTGGTAGCTAATCTGCCAAGGATTTCTCCTTCTGCATCTATTAAATACCATTTTCTTTCAACTTCCAGAGGTTTTGCTGAATAAGTTTTCATGCTTTGTCTCCATTATATTTTTAGTTATATGTTACTTTCATTAGTGTCAGACCGTACGGACTGACTGTGTGTCCTGCTTTCGTTCTGTCACAAGCCTCAAGGACTTGTTTCATATATTCTGCGGGACGGTTATGTCCTTCTATTTCAAGAAGGGTTCCGACAATTGTTCTTACCATATTATAAAGAAATCTGTTTCCTATAATATCAATAATTACTTTATCTCCGACTTTATTGCAGTCGGCTTTTTCTATAAAACAAACTTTGCTCGGGTTCAGCGTTCCGGAACTTTTAAAACTTGAAAAATCATGTTCGCCAAGTAAGTAATTCAAGGCTTTTTGCATTCTTTCAATGTTAATGTCATATTTTATTCTCATCAGATCACCGTCAAAAGCATTTTTACATTTACGATTAATAAATACGTATCTGTAATAGCGTTTTTTAGCTGACTTTTGAGCATGAAATTTTTCATCAACCTGTTTCAAATCAGTGACAGATATATCGTCAGGTAAAATTTCATTTAATGAATAGATAAACTTTGAAGCAACAATAGATTTATCCGTATCAAAATGAACTATTTGACCTTCTGAATTTACACCTCTGTCGGTTCTTCCGGAGAAGGTTGTTTTAATTTGCCGGTTATTATTTTCGGTCTTACCGATTATCAATTTACAAAGTGCTTTTTCAAGTTCTCCTTGTATTGTCGGAGTTTCTATTTCTTTGCCGTTTTCAAATTGAATTTGACTTCCGGCATAGTTTTTACCGATATACTGAACCTGAAGCGTGTAACGCATTGGCTTACACCAATTGGATTAAAGCCATTTCTGAAGCATCGCCACGTCTTGGCGGTAATCTGAATATTCTTGTGTATCCGCCTTGACGGTCAGAATATTTTTTACCGATTACCACAAACAATTTTCTTAAAACTGTTTGAGCAGCTAATTTTTTGTCAGCTTGTGGAGCTTCAAAAATTTCGCCAGTAGCTAAGTCCATAAATTGACCGATTTCTTTGTCATAAATGAATTTAGCAGCTTGGCGGCGAGCGTGTAAGTCGCCTCTTTTTGCAAGGGTGATAATTTCTTCAGCGTATGGTCTTAAAGCTTTTGCTCTTGCCATAGTTGTTTTGATTTCACCGTGTACAAAAAGTTCAGTCGCTAAGGAACGTAACAAAGCATCTCTTTGATCCTTTGCTTTTCCCAGCGTATGTTTTTTAGTTTGGTGTCTCATTGTTTTATTCCTTTATTTTTTAACATAGCTTACGATTTAATTTTTCCTTATACTTCTTCTTCAACTTCAGGGTTTGGAGCAAGGTCTAAACCGAAGTGGTGAAGTCTTTCGATAACTTCGTCAGATGATTTCTTACCGAAGTTTTTAATATTTAATAAATCATGTTCTGATTTTTTCAATAATTCAGCCATTGAATTTATGCTTGCACGTTTCAAGCAGTTGTATGCTCTAACAGACAATTCCAATTCTTCAATTGTCATTGTAGGTGCATTTGAATCATCTTCAACTTCTTCTTCAATAGTCATTGAAGGTGTAATTACAGGCTGACCTGTAATTGAAGCGATTTGCATAAAGTGGTCAATCAATAGGTTTGAAGCCTGGCTTAAAGCGTTAGTTACATCAATTGAACCGTTAGACCAGATTTCAAGCGTTAATTTATCGAAGTCGATTGAATCGCCTACACGGGTGCTTTCTACATTGTAGCTAACACGTTTGATAGGCATGAATGTTGCATCGATAGGAAGAACATCGATTGAAACGCCTTTAGAATCTCTTGGAACATCATGTGCAACGTAACCTTTGCCGGTTTCAACAACTACATCGGCGTGGAAGCTTCCGCCATCTGCTACTGTACAGATTAACCAGTCAGGGTTAACAACTTTAACGCCTGCAGGAAGCTGAATATCACTTGCGAGTACTGCACCCGGACGGTCAACATCTATTCTTAAATGTTGAGGTTCTTTGGAATCAGTTTTTACAACTAATCCTTTAAGGTTTAGCATAACATCAATAACATCTTCCAATACACCAGGAATTGCAGTGTATTCGTGAGTGATACCTTCTATTCTTGCAGAAGTAACAGCTGTTCCTTCCAAGCTTGAAAGAAGTACACGTCTTAAAGAATTACCGATTGTTGTACCGAAGCCTTTTTCTAGTGGTTCAATTACGAATTTACCGTATTGTGAACCGTCAGAACTTGTTGTTGTATTAACACATTTAATTTTTAATTCCATTTTTTAATCTCCTAGTTTTTGTTAACTATTTTGGATTTCTCCGATGAGTGTTCTAAATTACTTCTGGTTATTTAGAATAGTACTCGATTACAAGTTGTTCTTTAAATTCAGGATCTAATTCTTCTCTTTCAGGAATTCTGTCGAAAGTGATTTTTAGAGCTTCCTTGTCGATTGTCATCCAAGCCGGTGCACAAGCCATATCAATCATTTCGGTTACGCTTTTTAAGAAAGCTGTACTTTTTGATTTGATAGTGATTACGTCGCCTGATTTCACCAGGTAAGATGGAATATCAACTTTTTTACCGTTAACAAGAACGTGACCGTGGTTAACGATTTGTCTTGTTTGTTTACGTGTGATACCTAAGCCTGCTCTGAATAGAACGTTGTCTAATCTTGATTCAAGGATTTGTAAAAGGATTGTACCTGTTACGCCTTTTCTTCTTGCAGCTTCGTTGTAATATTTTGCAAATTGTTTTTCACTTACAAGGTAAGTAAATCTGATTTTTTGTTTTTCTGCCAGGTGAAGTGCATATTCAGAAAGTTTTTTTCTAACTGCACCGTGTTGACCTGAAGCTGTTTGTCTCATAGAAGATGTTAATTTTCTGTTTGACAAATCTTTAACTTTTTTATTTCTAAATAATTTATTACTTGGTCCTGTATATCTAGCCATTGTTTAGTTTTCTCCTTTTAATTACGGCAGGGCATCTATGGTTTACTTTTTGGCTTATAAAGCAAGCCCCTGCCTGTGTACATTTGTTGTTATAGTGTTTTTATTAAACACGACGTTTTTTAGGCGGACGACATCCGTTGTGAGGAATAGGAGTTACATCTTTGATTAATGTAATTTCCAAACCTGCAGCCTGGATTGCTCTGATTGCAGTTTCTCTTCCTGAACCAGGTCCTTTGATGTGAACTTCAACTTTTTTCATACCTTGATCTATAGATTTTTTAGCTACAAGTTCAGCTGCTGATTGAGCTGCAAAAGGAGTTCCTTTTCTTGCGCCTTTAAATCCTGTAGCACCTGCTGTTGCCCAAGCAATAGCATTACCTTGAGTATCTGTAGAAGTTACGATTGTATTGTTAAATGTTGATTGAATGTGTACAACACCTTGCAATACGTTCTTTTTTTCTTTTTTCTTAGTTTTTACTGGTCTTGCCATTTTTATTATCCTTTTTTTTTATTACTTTTGTAAGTTACTTAATATTTTGGGATTACTTAGAAATTATTATTTCTTTTTAGTAATAGCCATACCTTTTTTACCACGGCGGGTTCTTGCGTTGGTCTTAGTTCTTTGTCCTCTGCAAGGAAGATTACGTTTGTGTCTCATTCCTCTGTAAGAACCGATTTCTTGAAGACGTTTAATATTCATTGTTACTTCACGGCGAAGGTCACCTTCGATGTGGTAGTTAGATAATTCATTTCTTAAAAGTTTAATATCTTCATCTGTTAAATCATCTGTTCTAAGATCAGGTGAAATTCCTGTTGCTTTCAAGATATTTTCGCTTCTTTTAGGTCCGATTCCGTAGATATATGTAAGAGCTACGATAATTCTTTTGTTACGAGGTAAATCTACCCCTGCCAGTCTTGCCATTTTTCTTTTTCCTTTCTCTTGGCTTTTGGTGCGGTTCCAGCTGTTACATTCTGTTTCCGCACACTTGTTGTTAGATTTTTTTGTGTATGAGGGTTAAATACTTCCTCACCATTGACCGTTTAAGTCCGTCAATTCAACTATTTTTAGATTGTATTAAATTATTGCTTTACGCTATACTGTCATTCGCTCCATTTTATTACATAAAATTTCCGCTCATTTCGTTGCGCACCACTTCGAGTTCGTTCACTTACGTTCACTCCACTCTACGCAAAATTTAACCCTGTCTTTGTTTGTGTTTAGGGTTTTCGCAAATTACGGCGATTCTACCTTTTCTTTTAATGCATTTGCATTTATCGCACATAGGTTTTACTGATGATCTGACTTTCATTTTCTTTTCCTTTATATTGTTTTGTACGTTTATTTGTCTTGCTCGTTGCCTTAAGCGTGCTTTCGGTTGTCGTTTGCAATGGCTTTGCCATTTTGCCGCCAAGCCTGCGCACCCGGCTCACTTGCGCTTATTTTAATCTGAATGTGATACGGCCTCTTGTAAGGTCATACGGTGTCATTTCTACTTTTACCTTGTCACCCGGTAAAATTCTGATGAAATTTTTTCTGATTTTTCCTGAGATATGAGCAAGGATTTCGTGGTCATTTTCAAGCTTTACACGGAACATAGCGTTCGGCATTGCTTCTAAAATTGTACCTTCTAACTCGATTACATCTTTTGCCATTTAATTATTTTCCTTTTCAAATTTCGGCTTTTTTGTGCATAATACTGCACTATAAATAATCATACTTGCAAAATTGTTAATTGCAAGCGGTTTTGACATGTTTTTCAGCCAAAAAACGTAGAAAAATTTTGTGTGTTTTTTTAAAAACGCCACACTATCAAGATTTACTTGATTATTAAAAATTGCTTTGTTTAGCAACTTTGAGCTATATTGTAAATTTTTCTTAATAATTTCTAATTATTTAATTTTTAATTAAACAAATATATCACTTACATTTCTTTTTGCCGTTCCAACTTAAATCTTTGCAGTGAAGGTAATCTAAGTTTTCATTATAAAGCACCCATGCAGTACAGCTACGGGAAGGATATGTGCCGTCAATGTAGGCACAGCTTTGAAATTCTTCATCAGTTGTGCCGTATGGCACTATTCTGTTATTTTTTACCCTAAACCAGAATGCATCTCTGCCTGTAGTATTTGGCTTTTTCTTACCGTTTGTATCAACGAATAAAACAGCACAATTTGTGTCTGGATTTGTATCGCAGGTTTGTGCAGCCCAAATTGCTATTGCTGTGCCGTCAGCGATTGTAAATGTATAAAAATTAGAAGCACTTCCTCCAAATTGTTCTTTCTTTGTTCTCAGAGTGTTGTAAGTACCGTCATAAAAACATCCGCCTTTGTTTTTACAGTTACTTAGAATTGACATATACGGGGAGATTTTATTATAAAAGTTTTCAGCTCCTGTTACATCGCTTCCGTTACCGCTTGGTGTTAGTTCCCACTGATCAAGTGTCCCGTATTCGTTTATAGCCAAAAGCAAAGCGTTGCTCAATGTAGAGTATGCTTTTTTAAGCTGGCTGACTGTTGTTTTTTCCTGATGGTTAGCTATTAATGAGGGCAAAGTCATTGCTGCGACAACCCCAATAATACCGAGAGTAATTAACACCTCAGCTAATGTGAATCCCTTTAACCCTTTTACCCAAGCAACTTTTGCGGGGGGGGGGCAACCCTTAATGCTTCTTGTGTCATAATTTCAGCCTCCTTTTTTTTCTATTATTTATTATTTATTAACTAATGTCAATATAAATCTTGAAAAGCCTTTTGTATGAATACTTTTGCTCATATTTAAATTGTTAACTTTTTTTACAATTTTTTTAATAATTGAATTTCGACGGGAATAATATACTTAATATTTATATAGAGTAATAATCGAGGAGAGTGTTATGGCTATCAAAGTTGACGGCATTTCATCAGAAGACGAATTAAAAAAAGCACAGGCTGCAGCACAGGCTCAAGGAACTTCTATTACAAATTATAACGAATGGTCACAAATCTTAAGTGATTTTCAAAAAAACGGTATTGAATCAACTGGTTCTTATGCAGGTGATAAAGCAAGAATGCAGGAAATTCAAATGGCCGTTGAGGAGTATGTAAACGAATTGCAGGCGCAAGAAAAAGTTCAGCAGAATTCGCCTGACAATAAAGAAACAGAAAAGGTTCAAAAGGCTACGGAAACCGATAGAAATCAGGACATAAAAGCGACGGTTGCAAATGCTACAAGTTCTCAAATTATGGCTGATTATATGAAGTATTATCATTTATTAATGTAATTTATCGTCGTAGAATGGCAAGAAAAAACGTTATCTTTAAGATAACGTTTTTTTATTAATTCAATGTTTTAATTCTGTTAAACGGCCAAAATAAGATTACAGCTTTTCCGACAAATCTGTCTTCAGGCAGGAACCCCCACCATCTGCCGTCATAAGAATTCCCTCTGTTATCTCCCATCATCAAATATTGCCCTTCAGGAATTACGACAGGTCCGCAAATCATGTCCTGTGTGCAGTTTTTTTCATAATATTCACTTCTTATGTATGGTTCGTTAAGAGGTTCATCATTAATATAAACAGTGCTTTTGCCGTTAGCATCTGTTTTAATCTCAAACTTATCACCCGGTGTTCCTATTACACGTTTTATATATGCAACGTCTTTACACCAAAAACCTGTAAGGCGTGAGAATAATTTCCATGGTGTGTTTCTTAACTTTTCAAACGGCGGGTAAAATACCATTATGTCGCCACGTTTTGGTGAAGAATAAAATCTTGAAAATCTTTCAACAATTATTCTGTCACCTTCTATAAGCGTAGGGCGCATTGAAGCAGAAGGTATCCAGCGTATTTCGCCTATGAAAAATCTTATTATGATAACCATTACTACGACAAAAACTATTGTTTCAATAATTTCTCTTGCCATAGGATTGATTTTCAAATACTGTTCTTTTATTTTGTTAATTAATTCTTTAAATTTATTCATATTTTAAAAGCTCCAAAAGCTCTGTTAAAGTTGATTTATATTTATTGTTATTAAGTTCTTCCAATGATTGTTTAGCTTTTTCTATGTAATTATTTAACAAAAGCTTGGTTTTTTCAATACCTTCATCAGGCTTGATAATGTTTTGCGAAAAAATTACGGGTGCTGTATATATGCCTTCTTCTAAGTCTGTTTTAGTTGTTTTAATATTAATTAAATCATCCCTTATCTGAAAAGCAATTCCAAAGTTTTTTGCAAATTCTTCTGCATTGATATTTGAATTTGATAACATTATAGCACCGCAGATTGCTGTTTCAAAGAGTTTTGCTGTTTTCCTCTCTGTTTTTTTCAGGTAATCTTCTAAAGTTGGGATTTCAAACCTGTTGAAGTATTGTGTTACTTCTCCATTGCACATATCATCAAGTGTTTGAGCGAACATTTCTATCAATTTGACTGAATTTAAACTACAGATTTTTTTCAGTGCAATTGAAAGTAAGTAGTCGCCTGATATTACGGCAAGTTTATTTTCAAATTCCGAATTAATTGTTTTGATTTTACGTCTTTCTTTGCTTTCATCAATAATATCATCGTGGATTAGTGAAGCATTGTGGACAAGTTCTATTGCGGTTTGCAGCAAAACATGCCTGTCGTCAATGTTTTGACCTGCTGCTTTTAAATATAAATATGATACAACGGCTCTAATGTGTTTTGAAGGAGCTGTCATAAGCTCGAAAAGTTTTGATTTTAAAGGCTCTTGAATGTTTATATCTTTTGTAATTTCTGCTTTAATCTGCTCAACTTCTTCTTTTACTTCATTAAGGATATGCAAATATTTGTCTTGAAAAGTCATACAATGATATTAACATAGAAAAATTAATTTATCTTTAATAACTCAGAGAATTTTTTTTCGCCTTTAATATATTTGGATGTGATAATAGTAAGTTTTTCTATTTTGTGATTAATTTTTTTGAAAATCCAGCAGATTTGACCGTAGACAATAAAAGCTAATATTTTTTTGTCGTCGGTATTTTTATATATTTTATAGTAAGCTTTTGTCTGGAGTGCAAATGGTGACTTTTGTTTTGACTTACTTATGTAGCTTGACGGATGAAGGCGCCATTTTGTAAGTTTTGACGGAATATAATAGAAATTATTAAGATGTGCAAGCTGTATGTAAATCCACCAGTCTAAAAGACAGTCTATAGGTGTATTAAAATCTGTTTTTAGTAAGTCGGATTTTTTTGCTGTTACGCTTGAAAAGGTAAATATATTATTATCGCAATAAAAATCATAAAACATGTTTGCAGGATATTTTTTCTTTGATAATTTTTTGTTAGTTCTTTTCATACTTCTTGATATGCGTTCAATTCTTTTTTCATCGCCAAAAATTTCGCATTCATTAAATATTAAATTTATATTATTGTTATTTTTTATTACTTCTGTTTTTTGTTCAAGATAATCAGGTGCTAAAATGTCATCACTCTCAAGCAGTGTAATCCATTCCGTTTCAGCAAGTTTTATACCGTATTCAAGTGTTTTTTGAAGCCCTTTGTTTTCATTATTCGGGTGTGTAAATAGTTTTATTCTGTTGTCTTTCTGGCAGAAATCTTTGATTATGCTGACGGAATTGTCCGTAGAACCGTCATCTACTATAATCATTTCCCAGTTTGTGTAAGTTTGGTTTATAACTGACTGAATGCATTCCGAAATATATTGTTCATAGTTGTAACTTGTAAGTACTATACTTATTTTTAAACTGCATTCATCCATTTTTTATAAAAGTCCTTTTATAAATACAACAATGGTAGTTAATATATTATTTAGTGAATAATATGTCAAGAAATTGTTATAAGATAAAAAAAAACGACTTGCTTGCGCTTGTCGTTGGAAAATCAATAGGAAAAAGGGAAAGGAAAATTTATTATTGGAGCGGCTGCGCTCCTAAATCTTTAGTTTTGCCTTCTGTGGCGGGTGGAGCGGCTAAGCCCCTAGCCGAAGGTTTTGAATGTAGATTCGGTATTCTTTTGGATTACCTGTGATACTGCATCCAATTCTGTTGAGATTGCATCTTGTTCTGTGTCCAGTTGTTTTAATCTCAATTCAAGGTTTTTATCTTGCGATTGAATAATTTCAATCTTTGCGTTAATCTCATTGATTGCCTGATCATATTCGTATTTTTCATACTCATACTGGTTCATTGCATCTTCGTATGCATCCTGATCGGTAACGGTTGATGTTGTTAACGAATAAGTAACAGGATTGCCGTCATTTGGCAAAGTGATGTTAATATAACGCCCTGAACTGTCTTTTTCAATTTGACAGCCTGTAACAGCTTTAACTTCTTCGGTTTTAGTTTCGCTTCCTATTTTGTAGCAATTAATATTTGATTGTGAATTGCCGTTATCATCGTAGTTAGCGGTTTCTAAATCTGCAAGTTTGTAGAAGTAAGGATTATATTCACCTGTAGTTGTATCTTGAATATATCTTACCATATAGTCACCTGCGCCATATTTATTTTGAAGAAGTTTAATGTATTCATCTTCTTCTGCTTTCAATTGTGTAATCTGGTCTTTTGACAGAGATTCCAAATAACTGTCAGCTCCGCCTGCATCTTTGTCGTAAGTACCGTCAGCGGTAGTAGGTATTGTACCTAATTTACGCAAAGTAGTAGAACCGACTTTAAATACGGTTTTGTCTTCATTAGCATTAACAATGCTTGTAGATGCACCGACAACAGAAAAATCATCTGTCCATTGTCTCAAATAACTTACAGTATAAGTACCGTTGTTTTGAGCTATCATTGCTGTAATTTGATTTGTTAAAGCTCCGTCTTCGAAAGTATACACAGTTTTTGTGTAATCGTCGACAGACGGCGGTACAGGTACTGACATGCCGAGCAAATCATTATAGTAATTTGCTGACTGGTTTGACAATGTTGTTCTTTGTTGGTTAATCTGTTGACCTTCAAATTCAACATTGGTTTTTCTGGCTGTCAGACCTAAAAATCTAGCTTGTGACGCTGCCATTCCCATTGCTGTCGAACTTCCTTTCGTTTTACTTAGTACTCGTATTTATGTTATCGACACATGGGTTTTAAAACTTTAATCATGAAAGCATTCATGTTACGAATTTGTAACATGTTATTTTTGCGGCTGGTTTCTAAATCGGTCTGAAATGTAGGCCAGGATTGCTCCTCCGATTTCTTCATCAGGGTCAAAATTTGAAGTTTGCGGGCGCAAAGAATTCTGTATTAACATTTTCACCAGCGGTCCGAATGCATCAGGAACCTGTGTTTTTCTGTATATGCCTGCAAGGTAAGTTTGTATATTGGGTGATGTTGTATTGTTAAAGCGGGATAATACGGGATACATTTTATCTATACCTTTCACACCTTCATCAGCCATTGAATTTATTATATGAAGTGTTTCAACAATTTGCGCTTCATTGTTTGAGTGAACAAGAACATCTGCAAGATAAGGCAGTGCAGCTTCTTTTTGAGAAACAAAAAAATCAACTTTTCTTTCATCTACAATTGTATAATTTCTGTTTCCTGAAGGCAGCAGGCATGGTTGATACTTAGTTATATTATTATATTGTACAGGTTGAACGGATATATAATTATACATAAATTACCTCTATGAATATACGAACGGAGGTCCGTTTTTAATTTCAAACAATATATTATCTGCCATTACTTTAAGTTCTTCTTTTGGTTTGCCTTTATCGACCTGTTTATAGAACTCGTCAACAAGCGGCTGAATTGCAGCATCTTTTTTTGATTTGAAGTTTCTAAGTTCTGTTGATACAAGTCTGTTTTGCAATTCGATTTCCGTTTGTGCGTTAAGCTTTTTAACCTGAACTTCTTTTATTGCATCACCTGCAAGTTTTCCGCCATAGCTTATTGCAGTAAGTCCTGTTATTCCGAAAAATAATTGTTTAAACTGCTTGTTGTCGGTATCTAAAAGCCAGTTGTAGAAAAATGCTCTGTAATCGTCAACGTGTGAATAGAAAGTTGGTTTTGGTGTTCCGTCGCCGCCTATTGTTTCGTTTACTTTTGTTGTAGATGTTTCTGATTTTTTTACCAGTTTTTGAGTGAATTCTTCTATATCGTTTTTATCCCAGTTCAAATTTTTCAGATAATTTTTAATTGTTTCAGGTGAAGCATCTATTGATTGGAAATGTGCTTCAAGAAGTTTTTTATCATTGTCTTTTGTTAAGTTAGTTGATTTTTTTACTATATCGTTGATTAAGTTCTTTCTGTCTTTTACGTAATCTTCTAAAAGGTTTTTGCTTTTACTTAAGTTTTTCAATGATAAAAAGCCCAGTCCGGCAATTGCCGCAAGCGTTCCTGCTCCGAGCAGAAAATAGTTCAAATTATTATTGGTGTTATCTTTATTATTATATCTGCCTGTAAATTTCAGATGTTTGCCAAAGTTCGGCAGGATTTTTTCTTTGTCATCGTTCAGGAATTTACTGAATTCTTGTGCCTTTTCAGCAAGCATGCTTCTGGTTATCTGAATTTTTCCTGCAAAAGACTGGGTTTCAATTTCAATTAACTGTTCCTGCATATTTTTTTGTATATCGGCTTCACGTTTTTTTACCCAGACATCTTTAAATCCGTCAAAGAATGTTTTACCCATAAAACCCATAGCTGTTAGAGTAAGAACTCCTATGCCGGCATGAATTGTTTTTCTTGTAGGACTTTGAATCATTTGATAAATTGCCTGATGGGTTTCTTCATTCAGTGCAACGTTCCTTGTAGTTGCGGGAAGGCGTTTTTCGTCAGAAATTTTTAAATTTATTCTGGTGTTTCGTCTTACAAAAGCCGAAAGAAGCGCAACTGCACCCATTACGCCGACTGCAACCGCACTGATTGGCAGGATGCTTTTTTCTTTCGAAGTATTTTTCTCATACAATCTTGAAGGCATTTTTGCGTTTTCTGATATTACAAGGCTGTCATAGGTGTCGTTAAGGTTGATTTTGCAATCGGGACAGTCTTTTATGAATGTGTTAACAAGCACGCCTTCTTTTGTTTCAGTGTTGGCACGTTTTTGAGAGTTAGTTAAATTTCTTTGTTGTCTTATCGTTTCAGCATCATGAAACGGTGTCATGTTCAGCGGCATCTAAATCCTTTTCTGCTTCGGTTATTTTTTTATACAAATCATGTATAAATGTTTTTAGTTCAAAAGCTTTTTTAGTTTCATCAATTTGTTTGTCGTTGTTGTCCGTATCAAGCGGTTGGAATATTGAGAACAGTGATTTTACTTTCTTTTTCAAATCTTTGAAGGCTTCAGATATTTTCTTTTCGATTGAAGCTTTCAATTCACCTATCATTGCAGTGAGTTTATCGGAAATATCAGCAAGTTTTTGCTGAATTGTCTGGATAGTATTTGAGATAGCTGTCGGAATACCTGCTATTGTTCTTATAATTCCGCCGAGAACCGTATTTAGTACAAAGTTTACGGGTTTAGCAATTATTGGCGGTGTATTATTTGTAAAAAACTGTGCAATATTTGCCAATTTTTGGCTGGAATTCATTAATGCATTCTGGAAAGCCTGTACATTTTGAGCAAAGTTTTGGGCATCCTGCTGTCTTTGGAGTTTTGCATTCTGCTGTGCTTTTAAAAATGCTCCGATTGCTGCGCATTCATTCCAGCTCATTTCACCGGGTTTTGCGGAAAAGTCTGCTTTTTTCATTCCTCCTCCGCCCATACCGTTACAAATCGGGCATGCGCCAAGCGGCAGTCCGTGCGGACAGGTTCCCACTCTCGCATTATTGGTTTGTACGGCTCCAAGTGACATTAAAAAATCCTCCGGCATTCGCTAAGAGGACTCAAAGAATATAATTACACATCCAATCTGCTCGTGGAATGTGTTTCCTTTGAGTGTTCCGGCTTTTACGGCTGCGGCAGCAGCTGGAGATATTCACTCCATTTCCTCCTATTTAAAAGGGTATGATAAGCAAAATTTTAAGTCAATTTTTTGTGTTTAATTGTAAACTTGAACAATGATTTGAAAAATGATATAATTAAAATGTAACTAAGAAAGGAGCACCAGCGTAGCCGCTGGATCCGCCACGTCGGGTATTGCATCAATATTAAAAATAAATGAAAGGAGAACAATATGAACAGATTTATGAAAGAATTTTGTTCGTTAGCCATTAAAATTGTGACTAGAGTCCAATTTGGCTACGTACGTAGTATCGGGGGGGGGGCAACCGTTTAAGCTCCAGTATTAAGGCATTCACACTTGCAGAAGTTTTAATCACGCTTGCTATAATCGGTGTAGTTGCAGCAATGACGATGCCTTCTCTAATTCAAAAATATCAGGAACAAAAAAGGGTTACACAGTTAAAAAAAGCATACGCTGTTATGCAAAATGCTTATTTAATGGCAGTTAAAGATTATGGTGAACTGCAGGATTGGGGTTTAACAATAACTAATACCGGCGAAGTTGACGATGAGGGCGAACCTGTTTTAGATAATACAGGCGTAGTTAATGTTATGAATATTCTTATGAAATATGTACAAAAAGTCAAAATGTCAGAAGGTGAATATATAGGATATGTACAATCACTTGACGGAAGACAGGCATATTGGCCATGGAAAGTTTCTGCAGATAAATATTTTTTATTACCTGACGGTACTATGGTATCCTCCGGTTGGATAAATAATGCTGATTGTTCTGAGGTTTATGACGGAAAAAGAATACGCTGCGGGGATTTTTGGATTGTATTTCCGAAAAAGTCGACAATGAAAATCGGTGTTGATGTGTTTAATTTCTCTTTAACAAAAGAAGGTTTTAAACCTAATAAAAGTATGAGTTTATGCAATAAGTACAGCACAGCCGGCTCTGCTGACCAGAATGGCAGAGGATGCAGCGGATGGGTTCTTATAAACGGTAATATGGATTATCTTCACAGAGAAATAAAAAACGATGAATGGAAATAAATTGTTAATAAAATAAATCTTCTGATTTGTTGACAAATTTTAAACATAGTTATAAAATTATAAATACTCCAATAAGGAAAGCATGGGTGTAATTCCCACACTGGACCGCAGCCGTGTCCTCTGTACATAATTAATTTTGTACATGACCTCCCAAAATTGGTGAGATAGTCGGAATGCTTATCGGGGTTAATGTTACCACGGAAATCTGGGAGATTTTTTATGAACAATACTGTTATGAAAAACGGAGGAAATGTCGTTGCGTTAGATGCTGTAAAGTCAGCTTACATGTCTAATCCGACTATCAATGAAAAGGATGCAAATGTTGCTCTTGTTGACAATTACTTGAAACAACTGGATTGGAAAGTTAATGAAAATTCAAATATGGCTTATTCAATTCAAGGGTTAAACAATTACATTGCATCGGAAATCAGCAAGAATTACTGGCTGAACAAAATTTATCCTACAGAAATTAAAAACGCACATCTGTGCGGAGATATTCATATTCATGATTTGAATATTATATCTGTTTACTGTGTAGGCTGGGATTTAAAAGACTTATTAACAGAAGGTTTTACGGGCGTGCGAGGCAAAATTGAAAGCGCACCTGCAAAACATTTCAGAACAGCTCTGGGACAAATCGTAAACTTTATGTATACTATGCAGGGTGAAGCTGCGGGAGCTCAGGCTTTTTCTAATTTTGATACTTTGTTGGCACCGTTTATCAGTTATGATAATTTAGATTATAAACAGGTTAAACAGGCAATTCAGGAATTTGTTTTCAATATGAACGTCCCTACACGTGTAGGTTTTCAAACTCCGTTTACCAATATCACAATGGACTTAACGGTTCCTTCTTATTATGCCGAACAGCCTGTTATAATCGGCGGTGAACTTCAGGAACGTACATATAAAGAGTTCCAAAAAGAAATGGATATGCTTAATAAGGCTTTCTTTGAAGTTATGATGGAGGGTGATAATTCAGGCAGAGTATTTACTTTCCCTATTCCGACTTACAATATTACAAAAGACTTTGACTGGGATAATGAAAATATTGAAGGTTTATGGGAAATGTCTGCAAAATACGGTATTCCGTATTTCTCTAACTTTATTAATTCTGATATGTCACCTGAAGATGCACGTTCTATGTGCTGCCGTTTAAGAATTGACAACAGAGAGCTTGAATACAGAGGCGGCGGTTTGTTCGGCTCTAACCCTTTAACCGGCTCTGTCGGAGTTGTTACGATTAACCTTCCGAAAATTGCGGCAAGTTCAAAAACAAAAGGTGAATTTTTAGACAAGCTTGCCGAAAAAATGGAAATTGCCAAACAAAGTTTGGAAATTAAACGAAAACTTCTGGAAGAACTTACTGATAAAGATTTATATCCTTATACAAAATTCTATTTAAGAGATATTAAATCACGTTTTAAAGTTTACTGGAAAAATCACTTCTCAACAATCGGTTTGATTGGGATGAACGAAGCTTGTATGAACCTTTTGCAGGATAACATCGGAAGTTTCAGAGGAAAACAGTTTGCTCTTGAAGTAATGGATTTTATGCGGGCAAAAATCGTTGAATTCCAAAAAGAAACAGGGAATAATTACAATCTTGAAGCAACTCCGGGTGAAGGAACTTCTTACAGGCTTGCCAAGCTTGATAAAGAAAGATACCCGTATTATACAAATTCTACCCAGCTTCCTGTAAATTACACTGATGATATTTTTGAAGTTCTTAATCATCAGGACGATTTGCAAACCAAGTATACAGGAGGAACAGTCGTTCACATTTATGCAGGCGAAAGAATTCAATCAACAGAAACTATGAAAAATCTTGTTAAAAAGATTTGCAATAATTATCATTTGCCGTATTTTACATTCTCGCCTACATTCAGCACCTGCCCTAACCACGGGTATGTTGCAGGTGAACATTTTACCTGCCCGGAATGCGGAGCTGACTGTGAAGTTTATTCACGTGTTGTGGGCTATATCAGACCTGTTCAGCAATGGAATAAGGGTAAGAAAAAAGAATTCAATGACAGAAAAGAATTTGTTATCGGGGAGTGCCAATGCTTATAGGCGGAGTTCAAAAAACTTCCCTGCTTGATTTCCCTGATAAAATAAGTGCAATTGTTTTTACACAAGGGTGTAATTTCAGATGCGGATATTGTCATAATCCTGAATTAATAGTTCTAAGAAATGAGCCGGCCTGGACTAAAGCCGGCTTCTTGGAATTCTTGATTTCCCGAAAAGGAAAGCTTGACGGGGTTGTAATTACAGGAGGCGAACCTTGCCTGCAAAATGATTTAATTGATTTTATAAAAGAAATTAAAGCTATGGGATTTCTCGTTAAACTTGATACGAACGGTACTTTTCCTGACAGATTGCAGGAATGCCTGCCTTATCTGGATTACATTGCAATGGATATAAAAGCTCCGTTACATAAATATTCGGAAATTACAAAATTAAATATTAATACTGATAAAATTGAGAAAAGTATTAATTTGATTATGAATAGCGGAATTGATTACGAATTCCGTACAACTGTCGTGAAATCTCAGCTGACTTTTGAGGATTTTGAAGATATCGGCAAGTTGATTAAAGGCGCAAAAAAATATTATCTGCAAAAATTTGTTGCTTCTAAAACCTTAGATGAGGGGATGATGAGTGAAAAAACTTACTCAAATGAAGATTTCGAAAAAATAAAATTATTGCTGAATGTTAATATAAATAATGTTGAAATAAGAGGATGAAAACAGGGCGTGATGTATAGTTTCACTTGAAAATTTTCAAAAAACGCTTATAATAAGAATAACACATAAAGGAGTGAAAGTATGAAAAATTTATTTGAAGACACGCAAGTGTCTGTAGTTGCTGATGTTCAATCAGAATGTCAGGCTAAACTGCGTTTTGAAATTCGGGGGGGGGGGCACTCTAAAAGCACTCCTTAAGCCGTTTTCAAGTACTTGCAAAAATCATACAACGAGTTATAATAGTAATGTAACACATCACAATTATAAGGAAGTTTGTATGAAAAAAGCTTTTACATTAGC